>Ga0123335_1003408_pt1 | contig 22100 bp, 16 predicted proteins | sample BiotimSIPDNA_2_FD_89707 | JGI IMG/M metagenome (GOLD analysis project Ga0123335, IMG submission 89707) | Anaerobic biogas reactor microbial communites from Washington, USA - Biogas_R2 time_0 SIP DNA | ecosystem: Engineered > Bioreactor > Anaerobic > Unclassified | place: Washington, USA...
GAATATGATGAAAACATCCATAACGACAAGCCGGCAACACAAGACACAAATAGAAAAAAACTCCTGCTAAAGCACTTCAAGAAAAATATCAAACCTAAGGAGCCTTTCAAAAATTAAGTTTATAGTTCCGGTTTCTTTTGGCTGCCTTTCCCCCGTCCTGTCAGTCGCGTATGCGCTCCTTTCAGCACAGGGGAAAAACAGCTCAAAACAATTCCAGAACTGTTGTCTTAATTTTTGAACAACTCCTAAATTCTAAAGGCATTATCATTTCTAGAAGGGATCCAAAACGATGATTAGACTACACGCACTTGCATTTGTATCAATCCTTTCAACGATGCCGATCCTCGCACAGGGTATCGGCAACATCCAGGCACAAGCCAGAAACGGACAGGTCTTCATTACCTGGAACGAAAAGGACTTGCCGCCAAACGCAACCATCGCAATCTACCACGACAAGAAGCCTATCAACAATATCGCAAACGCAAGGTTGCTCGCTAAGGACATCCTGCCTGGAAGCGCACGAAATTGGTGGAAAGACAGTCGGTCATTCAATCCCAACAAACCAGACCCAAACTATAAACCTACTGGATTCATAATCGAAAACAATACTAAGCCGCTGGATCCCAACACTGGACTTCACGTCCATACGGTCGATGAACAAACTAGCGGAGCAGCATTCTTTGCCGTCGCATGGGATAAGCAACTCATCGCGACATCGAACCCGATCAACGCCAAGCAAGAACGGGTCAGCCCCGTCTGGACAGGCAGCGAACCAGCTCCGGAAAAAGATTGCGCAAAGGGGAAGGCGCTCCGACTCGTCCTGCATGGCCGTGGCGGAGGAGGAGTATCAAACACAAACTACACCTTCTTCGCAAACAAGGAACAAGGATGGCGAGAAGGATTGGCATTCGATTTCAAAGTCAATTTTGGAAAAGACGTGGTTGATATCGTGCCGATGGACCGGACATGGATCAACCGGTTCGTCAAGGAATCCGCCGACTCAAGGGATCACTGCAACGCAATCAACTCATGGTGGTTCGGCTACAACACAAACATCAATGAAACAACAAATACTCCCGAAATCATAGTTGACAACTATACCCAAAAGTGGATCCTCGCAGTCCTTGATTGGGCAAACGAATACCTGGGAACCGACCCCAATAGAAACTATCTCACAGGAGGATCAATGGGAGGATCCGCTTCAATAGCATTCGGACTCCAATTCCCGGAACGCTTCGCCGCACTCTACGCAATGGTGCCAGTCTATGAATATACATGGGAGGGATGCTCGACAAGCAAGTCGCTCACAGCCGCAAGACTCGCGTGCGCATGTGGCCCCATGAAAACAACCACGGCAAAAATGACCAATGGACAAAATGTCCTGGACTATATGAACGGAAGACTCAATATCGCAAACGCTAAAGCAGATACACCGCCAATTTTCGCTACAAACGGACGAAAAGACGCCTCGATCCCATGGAACAACAACCCGGGTTTCTATGACGCGGCAAACAAGGCACGACAAGCCTTCGCAGTATTCTGGAACGACGGAAACCACGGAATGACTAGCCAAGCGCCAGACGATGTCAAAGCCTGGAACTCACATATCTTCAAATACGCACTCAACAAGAGCTTCCCGGCTTTCTCAAACTCGTCCGACAATAAAAACTACGGAAACGGAACGCCAGAAGACGGAGACCTCGTAGGATGGATCAATCGAGGAATGGATTGGATAAACCTCATCGACACAAAAGATAAATATCAAATCACCATCATAGCCAACTACCCTGGAATAGTCTATCCGATCAACGTTGACGTCACCCTGCGAAGAAGACAGCAATTCCTACCAAAACCCGGCGACAAACTCAACCTCGACATCAACGGAAAAACCCAAGCCTTCACCATGCCAAACGACGCCATCCTAACCATCCCCCGCGTCGCCATAACCTCCCCCGAAGGAACCACCATAATTATTACCAAATAAAAACAACGCACCATAACGCCTCCAATCCGACAAGTCCGACCTGTCCGACTAGGGATGCGTCACTTTTAGCCACTTGACTGGTGACATCGCCTGAGTACGTGCACCCTGGGTGCCCGTACTTAAAGCGTTTCCTGGGGGCGCACCGGATATTCTGTTCCTGGCAGGCAAGAAAATATCACGAACTGGCGAACAGGAAGTTTGGGTTTTCTACTATTCAATATTTAGATAATTTATTTCACTTTTAGCAACTTTATATATTTTTTGTAGCTTCCCTAGATTTGCGTTTTGAATTAAACGGGTTAGATTATTGTGTGGTCGGAACCACAAAGGGAACGAGATACAAGGAAGTGGCTTGTATGTTTTCGCCCCGTCGCTATTCGTTATCAATCAGGAGGTTACCCAATGGTCGTCCGTCGCAAGCTCGTGTTGCCAGAATTGTTTCCGCAACCGAAGAACTTGGTAACACTAGAAGGAATGAGCGAACTGTCAAATGACATTCGTCTCGTAACAAGTAATGTCTTGCCACTCCAGCGAAAGGCAATTCGCTCGATATTGACTGACGCGGGCGTCAAGGTCGTCGCCAACAAGAAGCGTTACATCGTTGACGCCAAGGTCGAAGACGCTTCTGAATTTGACTTGAGCAAGGTTCCAGAGGCCTCGCAGAAGGAATACTACGAACTTAAGGTGGTCGGAAGCGAGGTATTCATTCGCGCCCCATATCAGGAAGGAACTGTTTGGGCTTCCCAAACTTTGGCCAGCATCTTCAAGCGCAACCAATCAGGCGCCGAGTTACCCAACATCCTCATCAAGGACTGGCCTGATATCCCGTCCAGGGGAATCTTCGTCGAAAACAAATGGGGACCAGACCGAATGACCATGGGCGATTGGTACCAGGCAATCGATACACTTTCGTCCGTGAAGATGAATATCATGGGCATTGGACTTTACGGTTGCTGGGGAAGCTGTAGATTCGAAGGACCCGACAAGCCAACCGAATTCCTCAACGTCCCAATCGTCGACCGCGAAGACCTCTATACCCCGCATCATCTGGAATGGTACAGCCCCGAAGATAACGAATGGAAAGTTGACAACTACGCCTCCTACATAAGCCAGAACAACATGCTGGCAGACATCGTCAACTACGGACAAGAAAGGGGCGTCACAGTCGTCCCCTACGTCAACTCATTTGGACACAACACATATTTCCCCAGGGTCATGCCTGAATTGTCGGCCAAGAACGCAGACGGAAGCCCTACCGGAGTCGGATACTGCATTACCTCTCCAGAAGTCAGGGCGTTCATCGAAAGCTTCTATTCCAGCATCATTGAAAGGTACTACCCGAAGGGAATCGAGTATTTCCACATGCAAATGGATGAAGTCTGGCCTGACCATCCCTGGCCAAACGAACCCAAGAAGTCCGGCGACCCCTGGTGCCAATGCTCGACCTGCGCAAAGCAAGCAAAGGAAAAGAACATCCAGGACTACGTCATCTGGCTCGTCGGCATGCTCGTCGAGAAAGGAGTCCAGAAAGTCGTCATGTGGAATGACCAAATGACACGCCACATGGATGCATTTGACGCCAAATTCGTCAAGCGCCTGGAAAAGGCAGGCTTGAAAGACAAGCTGATCATCGACTGGTGGTGGTATAACAACAAGGAATTGAACGACACGACCCGCGTAAGAGTCGGCAAAAAACATGGTGTTGAAGGCTGGGTTTCCCCCATGACCTGCTACTACAATTGGCATACCTACGACTACAGGATTCCCAACATCGAACTGATGCTCAACATGTGCCACGAGGAAGGCGGCATCGGAGCGGTTTCATACGCCGTTCACGACCCGTCCCACCTCGACCACGAGGCACTCCTCGCAGGTTTCGCCTGGGAAGGAGTCAAGGAAAAACGCGATGCCATCCTCAAGCGCTGGGCAATCGCGCGATTCAATGACGGCGCAGCTAAATTCAAGTCAGCGCAGGAATTGCTGCTGAAGGCCGCCACAACCCCATTCTACTCGACCTGCCTCAACTACACCTATACCTACGTCGGAGGCGGCGACTTCCCAAGGCAATACCCAGGAGAAGCACTCGACAAGCTCTTGGCACAACCGGAAGACGCAAACGTCGTCGAAAAACTCAAGCTCGCAGCAGCTACCGCGAAGGAAGCCGACGATCTCTACATCGAACTCCTGGAACAAGAAGGGCTTGACGATTTCGCCACACGCTCGCTCAAGAGCTTAAGGGGCGAAGCAACAAGAATCAAGGCTCTGGCAACTGCTTTTGCCTGGCTCGTCGAAACCAAAAAGGCGCTCGCCGAAAATTCAACGGTCAAGAAGAGCTTTGCCACCGAATGTCAAAAGGTCCAGGACGACTTCATCGAAGCGCTCAGAATCATCGAAGTCAACAAGCCGAGCTGGGTCGTGCCCGCATCCCTGCAGGCACTGAGTTCGCTCCTGGCTTTCCTCCAACAATTCCAAGGCCAACTCGTCGAATTCGGAGGAAAGAAAAAAGCAAACCAACTCCATTGGGGACTCCTGCCAAAACAGGATGAGCAAGAGCAATAAATTGCTTGTATAAACTGACTTCGGGGCGGGATGATGACATGTTCACATCCCGCCCCGATTTGTTACCATTCATTCAGCATTCATCATCCTTCGCGCTTCGTGCTACGGCGGACAGGGCATTCGTTTTGTCCCATTTTTTTCACACTTTCGTACTCAAATGCCATGTGACATGCCCATTTTTTCAGACATGTTGAAATTAGCCCCAACGGGGCATGACATACCAGCCCAGGGCAAGCGGTCCGCAGGATCGCGCCGCCCTGGGTTTGCGGATTGCCACACCCGAACAAAGCCCTGAAAGGGCGTGACATAAGTCTGAACGACAACGCCCCATACAACTGTTTTCCAGACAAAAAACTTCCCCATTTTTTCACACTTTCGTACTCAAATGCCATGTGACATGCCCCTTGGGTTCTGCATTGGAGTTTTTGGGACTGGGACTATGGGACGTTGATGTTGGAACTGAGGGCGAAAGATTTTTCGCCCCTACATGATTTTTCCTCATTCTGGGAAACACGGCCGTCCTAACAAGAATTGCTCCATGGATTATTCATAATCATCGCAAAACATAGGGTTGGATTATAAAGACTTTAGGTTGCGTCTTGGATATCAACTCAAAATTCTCATAGGTCTCAATTGTCACAAAATGTGCAGTCCCGTCGAGAACGACGTTTAAGAAATCTCCTGAAAATCTCTTGCCTTCCTTAAAGAAGCCTTCAGTGCTGATTTTCAGGTCGCCATCTCCATTTTTAATCCATTCGTCTTCATTGATTCCAAGTTTTCGGGCTTTGTCAGAAAACGGGTTGACATTAACCATTTTTGAATACGCAGAATACTTGAAAGGCTGAAATACCATATCACATTTGCCCTCCAATACCCCCATTTTTACAATTGCTCTTGCAGACAATTCATCGTCAGGATAAATACAGTATTCGCCATCAAACAAATTATTTTTCTTATTTCCTATGCATATGACTTGTCCTTCGGAAAAAGCAATGAACAATCCATTGCTTTGTTCATTAACTATATTTTCAAGAAAAGTAACATTCGGGTTTTCCAAGACTTTCCAGTCAAACCTACGTTCTGAACCTAGTATTTCTTTGGTATAGGGTACTATGGCTTCACTCCTTACTGTCGTCTTTTTTAAGCCGTTATAGACATGTATCGGCATTTTAGGTTCAGCATGCGCCAAATGCAAAATAAAAACTGCGATTAAAAAAATTAGATGCTTCATATTCTTACTCCAGATCATACCTTTTTTGCCTGACCATGTAATTTTTTCTGTAAATTCCGCATTCAGCATTCGCGAACAGTCAATATCCGTGTTTCTTAAGCTTTCCGAGCCAATTCTTAGTCCATAATGGAGGATAAGGAGCAATGTGGGACGACAATACTGACGCATGGTCGTGATCCTCGAAGAATCCGTCCAGCTCCTCGTTGCCCTGACTCGCCGCTTCCATATCGCCCGACTTGTACGCAACATATATGCGACACAACAACTTGCAATACTTCGTGAAAGTCGCCAGCAAACTGCGGATTTCGATATCCCGTGGACTCGTAGCCTTGATTTGAGCCAATGAATTATCGATTTCGCCGAAACTTCCAGGCATGCCAGAGCGAAGCAATTCGTCCAATTGACGGAGAATTTGCCGATACTCATCCCCAAACTCGCTGCCTTGCCAATACCCGTCATGAAACTCCTTGTTCCACGAAGCTGACGGGATTGACGGATTGTTCTGCATCTTAAGATATGTCCAGAAATAATCAGGCACCGGCCATGCCAGCAAGTCAAATCCGCTAAACGCACCAAGCCCCACAATGCCTTCTGCCTTGTAGAAAAGAAAATCCCTTCGGATGGTCTCGCAATCCCAACGATAGGCCTTGCAGGGCAAAGATTGCCCATTGGGTTCGCAGGTATTGTAGTAGTCCATCACCATCACGTCGCCCTGATATCCTGCTCCTTTGAGGAAATCCATCCAGGCATTGTACTTAGCAAGGTATTTCTGGTTTGCCTCGGCGACTCCATCCTTGCCATCAAGGGCAACCGTAATATTCCGAGTTCGTCCCAGGCACAGGTTTACCAAGAAGTTCTTCCCGTCATTGAAGAATCTCTCGCCTTTACTTGGTGGTGTTTCGGTTGCATCGTAGGCTATGATTTCGAAGACCTTGTCAGGAAATCGTTCGAAAAACAGTTCTGCACACTCGTTCGCCAATTTCAGGTACCAGTCCTGGGTCGGTGCCTTCGCGCATTCCGGGCATGAGCAGTAAACATGGTCTGGCGTATCCTCGGGCCAAAATGCAAAAATATCCCAGTATGGATGGGCATCGAGGTACTTTCTGAAATTCTCCCGAAAAATCGCCCTGACTTTAGGATTCGAGAAGCACGCCGTCCTCTTGTTCGGCTTCCGTTCGCCGCCAAACAACGGGAAGTACTCCGGATGCTCGGCAAACAAACCCTCGTCAGGGATCAATTCACGCCAGGAATGACCGGGCCCGCGAAGCTTCAAACCCAAAGACTTGACCTTCTCAGCATTCTCAAATGACGCATACTCGGAACTGAATTGTGGATTCCAGGGACCACAACCCAAGACCGCATTGACACGGGACTTCGCCAAAAATGACAAAACATCGCTGTCGTTTGTTCGATTCACCCAAGTCCTGTACTTGAACGCAGAATGAAAACGGCGTGAATAACCGTCCGAAAACAAAACCCCGCAGCCACAAGGAACATGCTCGTGACGAGCACCCCAAAACCGACATCCCAGCAGCTGAAGATAATCATATACCCCAAACAGCAACGACAACTCGCTGTCGCCCTCTATACGCAAAATTCCATCTTCATACCGAACAAGCGAATGATCGTACCCATCCGACAAGCCCAAAGATGAATCGATGCTCAAATAAGCACAGCCAACTACGGCATCCCCCAATTCAAATCGATGTCCACCACCGTAAATCTTGTCCAAGTAGGACGACAATTCACGAGCCGCATACGACAAGCCTTCGCTCGAATACCGTATTAGCCTGGTGTCCATCAACAACTCCCTGATTACATTTCGACACTCACCGATATCGTCTTCTGCGGCAATTGATTCCCGAACATCGACGCATCAAGCTTGATCGTCTGCATCTCGCCGGGAGTCAAGATCAACCGCCTGAAGCGCTTGACAGGTTGACCGTCAGATTCCAAGACCAAAAACGCATTCTGGTACACATTCGCAGGACGGAACATCAAATTCACACTCTCCCCGTTCCGCAATGACTCCAAACTAACCAATTGAGGAACCAAACCGCGAACTCCAGCACCGTCACGTACGGCAATCATTCGTTCAGCATCTGAATCACGATGCCCCAACGCAAACTCGGCGGCATAACGACCGGCACGCTCGGACTCCTCGGAGACGTTGTCAACCAAGTCGTGGACATGCAAAACATTGCCGCAAGCAAATATGCCAGCTACATTCGTGCCTAATCGATCATTTACAACCGGACCGCCAGTGACACCGTCCAATTCAACGCCAGCCGCCTTCGACAACTCATTCTCAGGTATCAAGCCGACAGATAGCAGCAACGTATCGCATTCAATGACACGCTCAGTTCCAGGAATCGGCTTCAAACGACCGTCAACTTCGCTGATCACAACCGCTTCGAGACGATCCTTGCCACGTATCTCAGTCACAGTGTGACTCAACATCAACGGAATATCATAGTCGTTCAAGCACTGGACGACATTACGGGTCAAACCACTCGAATACGGCATCAACTCAACAGCAGCCAATACCTTCGCGCCGGCAAATGTCAGGCGACGGGCCATGATCAACCCAATGTCGCCAGAACCCAAAATCACAATGCGCTTCCCGGGAAGCTCGCCTTCCAAGTTGACAAACCGCTGGGCAGTACCAGCGCTGAATATCCCCGCACAACGACTGCCAGGAATCCCCAAGGCACCACGAGGACGCTCGCGACAACCCATCGCCAACACAATCGATTTCGCACGAATCTGCCGCAAGCCATCCTTGCGGCTGACGGTCGTCACCACACGATCCGGCGTGATGTCAATGACCATCGTATCCGTCTCGTAGGGAATCCCCGACTCCAAAACCCGCTTCACATAGCGAGCCGCATACTCGGGTCCCGTCAATTCCTCCTTGAATATATGCAACCCAAAGCCAGGATGGATGCACTGGCGCAAAATCCCGCCTAATTCCTGCTCGCGCTCCAATATCAGTATGTTGCTGCATCCAGCCTCGCGAGCCGATAGCGCCGCCGCCAAGCCTGCAGGACCACCACCGATTATTAAAACATCAACCTCGTTCATCGTTCTCACCATCTCTATTTTGACAATATCCGAGACTCGCCGCCAAATTTCGTTATCTCAGTCAAGGGCTTCCCCAGTTCCTCAGACAAAATGTCCATGACGCGGGGAAGGCAAAAGCCACTCTGGCAACGCCCCATCCCAGCACGGGTCCGACGCTTGACGCCGTCAACAGAACGCGCCCCCAATGGACGGCGTATGCTGTCGCGTATCTCAGCCTCGGTAACTAACTCGCATCGACAAATGATCCGCCCAAAGTCGGCATCGCGCTTGATTGCTTCCTCACGTTCCTCCAAGGACATGTGACGAAAACGATATACAGGAGGACGACCGCTGCGATAGTCATCAGACTCAGCCAAACCCAGCCGATCACGAATCTCCAACGCCAAGTCAACGGCTATGGCAGGAGCTGCCGTCAAGCCAGGTGATTCAATCCCGGCTGCATTGAAGAAATACGGTGCATCGGATACCTCCCCCAATACAAAGTCGTGACGTGCCAAATGAGAACGAAGCCCAGAAAACGTCGTGATAAACGAGCGAGATGGCAAACCAGGCCAGCTGCGACGGGCAACCTCCAAAACCTGATCCAAGCCTTCGCGAGTCGTCGATACATCCTCGCGATCCGTTACATTGCGAGCAGTCGGACCGAGGATGAGCGTCCCGTCAACAGTAGGAGATACCAAAACCCCCTTCCCCATTTTCCCGGGAACCTGGAAAATCGTACTTTTGAACGCATTCGCATAGGTCTTGTCAATCATCCAGTACTCGCCAATTCGCGGGATGATCTCGAATTTTTGCTCCGAAACCATATTGTTGAAATAATCCGTGTACACTCCAGCTGCATTCACAACAGAGCGAGTCGATATGATCTCGCCTGTCGAAGTCTTCACATCCCATCCTTCCCCGTTCCGCTCCAGGCTCTCGACCTTCGTCTCAAACCTGAACTGAACCCCATTCACAAATGCGTTCTCGGCCATCCCAAGCGTTAATTCATACGGGCAAACAATCCCACCCGACGGCGCAAACAGCGCCCCCATGACCTCGGGATTCAAATTCGGCTCCAACTTCAATGCCTCTTCACCATTCAAAAGCTCCATCCCAGGCACGCCATTGGTAATCCCGTCATCATAAACCTTCCGAAGAGCCTCCACCTCCTCTTCTGTAAACGCAATGGTCATAGAGCCGTTTCGACGAAATGGGACATCCAGTTCCTTGCACCAGCTATCATAAAGCTGATTGCCAAGTAGATTATACTTGGCCATCAAGCTCCCTGGCTTCGCGCTATGACCAGGATGGACAATCGCTGAATTCGCCTTTGTCGTCCCGCTGGCCACATCATCGCAACGCTCCAAGACAACGACTCGCGCCTGAAGACGGCTCAACTGGCGAGCTATGGCGCAACCAACAACGCCAGCGCCAATCACCACTACGTCAAACATGTTCACTCCAATCTCGTTTTGATTCCTTTTCCCACACAAAAAAACGACCACGCCTACTACCTTTGGCTTCCTGGCTCAAGACACACGTCCTCCGCATGTCCTTGCCGGCTAGCGTCTCTGGTTCTCGGCTTGGCCGTCATGGTATATAACCAATAATAATGTAATGCCAACCAACTGCTTGACAATCGAATAAAACAAATAAAACAAATAAATCTTACTCCCAGCAATGACCCGTCCGACCCCGTCCGACCCGCCTGGCTGGGACTCTGTCATGCTTAGCTGCTTTAGCGGCGACATCACCTGAGTACAGGCATCCAGGGTGCTCGTACTCAAAAACAAAAAGGACGCCTCAAGACAAGGTCAAGAGGCGCCCGGGATTACGACTTTGTACGGAAGTTATTTGCCGTAGATTTCGATTTCGATGTAGTGGTTCATATCGTCACTGGTATTTCCGTTGCTGTAGAACCTGACATATTGTCCTTCAACACCGGGGACTGGGATTGGACGACCTTCGTAGGTCTCGATGTAATCGCGATCCTTGCCGACTCCCAGGCCGGAGGAATTGTCGTGGTCGTTATTGAAAACCGTCTTTACATTGGTAATGAAATCGGGGTCGTCAGCGGTTTGGATGACAATGTCGCGATAGACACGTGCCTGGGAATGGAAATGCCAGAGTGCGATGGCGTAGATCTTCGCCTTTTTTCCCAGGTCGATCTGAACCCATTGCTTTCCAGGGCTGAGTTCGACATAGTATCCTTCTTCGCCGTTTTTGTTTCCATCCGTGATCAGTTCGAGTTCGCCGACGACTGGCTCGCTGTCGCTACTGGTCACTTCAGCCTTGGCGGCAAGGTTTTTGACTCCTTCCGGAACCATGATTGGGGGGCGTTTTTCGCCGGGTTTGCGCATTGGTTCCAGGTTCGGGGTTTTCAATTCACGCGGGGTACCCGAGAACAACGGGCGCGGCAACGCGATCTTCAGTTCGGTTTCCTGGGCAAATACGCCTAGTGACACAAAGACCATCGACAAAGCAATCCATTTCATCTTCATTGTACTTCTCCTAGATTCGTTTTCTGTTTCTTGAGGCTATTCATCAACATACATCAATTATTTACCAATGCAAAACCTTGAAAAGATAGTTTCCAAGACATCGGGTTCCACGGCTTGTCCTGTGATTCTTCCGATTTGCCCCATTGCGTCCTTAAGGTGGATAGCCAACAATTCCCAATCGTTTGCCTTCAAGGGAATTCCCGCTTTTTTCACCTGATTGAGCGCCATTTCGAGCAGATTGGCATGACGTGCTGCCACGGCGACATCATCCGTCCGTTCGCCTCCTGTGGTTGACCACACCGTCTTTTCGACCTCGTCGCACAGCATCTCCAAACCTTCTCCTGTCTTGGCGCTAACCATCAGCCAGCCCGGCAACGGAGCGGAGAGCAGATCCGACTTGTTGGCAACCTTGAGAACCATCCCTCGGCAAGCCCAGTCCGCCGGGATTTCCTGGGACTGGATCTCTTCGCTTCCATCGATGACCCACAGCACCAGATCGGCATCTTCCGCGCTGCTTCTCGAGCGTTGGACTCCCAGCTGTTCGACCAGGTTCTCGCTCTCTCGAATTCCGGCGGTATCGACCAGTCTAAAAGGGATTCCCCTCATGGTCAACTGCGCTTCGACGGTATCTCGAGTCGTTCCAGGTTCCGAGCTAACGATTGCGCGATCGCGTCCAAGAAATCGATTCAGCAAGCTTGATTTCCCCACGTTTGGCGGTCCTGCGATCGCCAGGCTCAATCCACCGCGCATGATTTCGCCTTCCACGCGTGTCCTGAGCAAGCCCTCCATTTCAGTTGCCACCTTATCTAGCCGTTGTTGCAATTCGTCCAAATCCACCCAATCAAGATCCTCGTCTGGAAAATCCATTCTTGATTCGACCTCTGACAAAACCCATTCCAGCTCCTCGTACAATCCTCGCAGCCTTCGCCCCAAGTGCCCCGCCAATTGCCGTCCTGCCAATCTCAATGACAATTCGCTTCCCGCCTCAATCACATCCGCGACGGCTTCGGCTTGAGTCAAATCAATCCGTCCATTCAAGAACGCACGTTTTGTAAATTCACCAGGTTCTGCCAGGCGGCATCCCACCGCCAACAAAGACTCCAAAGCCAAGCGAGCGCACAACGAACCGCCATGACACTGGAATTCGACCACGTCCTCGCCGGTATAGCTGTGCGGTCCAGGCATCCGAACGCAAAGGCAACTGGGATCCAAAACATCGCCGCTGCTCGAAAGCAATGTACCTAGACACAACTCGCGGGCACGTTGTTCCAACAATCCGACGCGACCACGCCATAACCTCGAAGAAATTTGCTGTGCGGCAGGACCCGAAACACGCAAAATGCATACCGCACCACCCAACGCGGTGCTTATCGCGCATATCGTTTCCCCTGTGACCTGCTCAACCATCCGCCAACCTCATACTCGGAACATCGCGCCAAGACGCTTGCCGAGCAAGCAAGACGCCGTCAGCATCGACATCCCCAAAAACACCATCGTCCACAATCCAAGAGCTGAGGCGAGCGCACTACCTTGACCAAGCAACGAAGACAACTCGAATATCGCCTTCGTAATCGGAAAATATGCCGCCTTCTGGGCAAGAATCAGAGAATCGGACACTTCAAGCATCGAGAAGCTGAACGCCAGGATGCCGCCCGCGATCAGATTTGCGGAAATCAAGGGAACTGTAATTCGCCTGAAGCAGACCAACGGCTTGGCGCCCAGGCTTGCCGCGGCCTCTTCATAGCTGACACTGGTCTGCTGAAGTCCCGCGACTGCGGCGCGAACGACGTACGGGAGGCGGCGAACCGCATACGCCAAAACCAAAAGCACCGTCGGATCAGCAACAGGATCAAAGCAATGGAACAAACGTCCTTTCTGCGACATCGCAACATACCCGAACGCCAAGACCAAGCCAGGCACAGCCAATGGCAGCATCAACAGCATGTCCAACAACCAGCGGAAGCGACCGCGACCACGCACAATCACCACCGCCGAAAAGATGCCCAATGCCAAGGCAACCAAGACCGCGAACACGGCATAGCGAAGACTGTTCACAATGCTCGGAACCGTCAAGCTGTGACCCAAAGCCGACTCGAAATGAGCCATGGTCAACCCAACTGGAAACACGCTTCGATACCAGGTGTCGCAAATCGCCAAACCCAAAACCCCAAGGTGCGGAAGAATGCTGAACAAGCCGATCGAACCGAACAACAAAATGACCGGCAATGCCTTCAAACCGGACAAACGAGTAATATTCCCGCCGCGACCAGCCTTTGACATCATCGCGTAGCTCTTCCTGCCGAACACGACCTTCGCAAGAATGTACATCAAGCCGGACAGGAACATCATCACCAAAACCAATGCATACGGCATCGGATTCACGCCGATTTCGTTGATTCCACCGAAAATCTGCACCGCAGTGCAACGACCGTAGTTGAACATCAGAGGAGTGCCCAATTCCGTAAACGACCAGATGAAGACCAATGACCCACCCGCAAATACACCCGGCATAACCAATGGCAAAATAACTTTCCGGAAGCGACGGAATCCGATGCATCCCAAATCCGAAGACGCCTCCAACAGCATCGGATCCACGTTCGCAAAAGCCGCAACGATGTTCAAGTACAAAATCGGAAACAAATGCAATGCCTCCATCACAACGACACCCCAAAATCCCCCGGCAAACCAATCGATCCCGCAACCAGGTTCAATAAAATGCAATCGCTCAAGCAACGCATTGAACGCACCATAGCGGCCAAATATGCATTGCATGCCCAAGGCACCAACGAACGGAGCCAAAATCATAGGCAGCAACAACGCACCGGTCAACAGCTTCTTGCCCCAAAAATCGTACCTGTCTGACAGCCAAGCCAATGGCATCGCGATCAATACCGACAGCAATGTGGTACAACAAGCGATCTTCAACGAGTTCAGCAATCCTTCAAGGTATATTGGATTCCTGAAAACCTCCAACAGGTAGAACCAAGTGAAATTCCCCATGCTGTCCTGCACGCCACCCCGCAATACCTGGAACACGGGATAGAAGAAAAACAAGCCGAAAAACAAGACAGTCAGGCAAATGAACAGATTGTAGCAGATTTTCCTAGCCATGGCCCTAGATTTTCCAAGTACTATTCCTTTGAGTTTTGACAAAACTAGTAATATAACACTCCTAAGCAAGTTTTTCAGCCTAGCTTGATTGTACCTTTTATAAGGTGTAGATTAATTAGTTGCCAAAATTTAATATTTGACCATCAACCATCGACTCTGGCGACCACTAGGGTCCAACGCAAAAAACTCAAGTTCAATCCGTATGGTCGCCTATTCGTCGCCAACGCCGTCGTGATGCCCGAGATCATCGGGCGTCCGAAAGCCTTCGACCGCTAACCATGAAAGCCAACCTGATCAAGCTTGCATCGCCTTGGATGAAAATCGTCAGGCTCCCCAACCTCTTTACGGCGCCGGGAGACTCGCTGGCAGGCTTCTTCATCGCCTCAATCTTCCCGCAAACCTATCCTGCAACATGCAGAAAAGCAACCCTTCTCGCCATAGTCTCTATCCTCCTCTACACATTTGGAGTCTTGCTCAACGACCTGGCAGACAGGCAAGAAGACGCTGTCATGCGACCGGAGCGACCAATCCCAAGCGGTAAAATCTCTGTCGGCGCAGCATCCGTCGCCACCGGGTTCACCTTGGCAATTGCCCTCATCATCTCGCACTTGGCATTCCCGCCCTTCGCATGGTTCGTCTCCATCCTGCTCGCCCTGACCATCACCTACTACAACTTCCTGGCCAAGCACAAGCGCCTCCAGGGAGCCATCGCAATGGGATCATGCAGGGGACTCAATACCTTCCTCGGGATCGCAGTCCTGCTCAATCCCAATGCTCTAACCTTCCAGGCGTTCCTGACCGTGATGACCCCGGTCATCGCAGTTACAGTCTACATCGCCGCCGTCACTTGGATGGCGGATCAGGAGCATACGACGCAATATATCGGCGCCATCGCCATTGTCCCTGCCCTCGCCTGCCTCGTCGGTTGGTTGACGACTGCATTTTTCCTGATGACGTTCCGCTACCGCTACTCCACGTTGGCGATCATCCCGTTTCTAATCGTCATCTTCCTTCTCAACGAGGTTGCGAGGAAGCTATATGGGCGGAATGTTCCTCCTCAGAAGATGCAACCATCTATCGGTGCCTATCTTAGGCCATTGATATTCTGGCAGTTATCAATCGTTCTACTCCCCGAGAATGCCTTGTCAACGATATTCGCGATCCTTCTGGTCCTAGGTTGGGTCTGTTCAAGAAAGCTTGCAAAATCAATTCCCCAAAGTTAATCAATATGAAGCAGCTCATCATTCAATGTGCAGGTTTAGGTTACGATATCACCTGTAACTACAGTGACTTGTGCGCGATTACGGAGCTTGATTTTCATCCCATCACCCCTGTTTTTCCTGCCGTCACTTGCACCGCTCAAGCGACGATCAGGACAGCGGCGCACCCTAAAGACCACGGTATTGTCTGCAACGGATACTACGATCGACTGATCGCCAAAACCAACTTCTGGTGCCAATCCGCCAGACTCGTCCAAGGAAAACGAATCTGGGAAAACTCGAAAAGCCAGAAAACCGCAATGATTTTCTTCCAGCAAAACCTGGGCGAAAACGTGGATATCGTCATCTCGCCAGCTCCAATCCACAAACATCATGGCGGCATGATCATGGGATGCCACACCAAACCACATGACCTGGAAAACGAACTCAATGAAGCGATCGGACAAAAACTCAACCTCGCATCCTACTGGGGACCGATGGCTTCGAGCAAGTCGTCGGAATGGATCGCAAAAGCCATCATCCATATCGCGAAAAACCATAAGCCGGATCTCTTCTTCGCATACCTCCCGCACCTGGATTACTGCCAGCAAAAATTCGGGCCTGACGATACCAAGCGCATCGAGCCAGAAGTCAAGTTCCTGGCAGAAAAGATCCGCGACATCCTCGATGCCGTCAAGGACAAGTACCAAGTGACGATTTGGGGAGACTACGCGATCACTCCTGCAAATCAACCTATTTTCCCAAACAAGGCGTTGAAAAAGGCGGGACTTTTCAAAACACGATCTGTCGGAAAAGGCATGACTTATCCCAACCTTTACGAATCTGACGCCTTCGCAATGGTCGATCATCAGGTGGCGCACATTTTCGTCGAGAACGCGGATTTTATTCCACAGGTTCGCCAGCTCATCTCGGATTTGGACGGAGTCGACTCAGTCCTTACTCGCCAGGAGGCTGACATGGATTGTCCACAGGCCGGCGAACTGATCGCCACCGCCAAGCCCAGCGCCTGGTTCGCATACCATTGGTGGGACGACCCCAAGCAAGCGCCTGATTACGCAACCCATATTGACATTCACAACAAAATCGGTTTCGACCCCTGTGAGCTCTTCTGGGGATTCCCGCCATTCGTTTCCATCTCAACCGATTGCAGCAAGCCGAAGGGTACCCACGGACGGGACGACCAACCCGCAGCTTTTGCAACCACAATCCCCACAAGCACCGATTGCCTCCCGAAATCACATCTGGAACTAGCACAATTCATCCAAAAAGCAATCCAATAGAATAGCCATGAACATACTCGGAATTGAAACCAGTTGCGACGAAACAGCCGCCGCAATCGTTCAGGACGGACACCAAGTCAAGTCCTCGGTCATTTCGTCGCAAATCGCCCTTCATGCGGGTTATGGCGGCGTCATCCCCGAACTCGCAGCCAGGGAGCATTTGAAAAACATCGGCCCAATCGTCCAAGCTGCCCTCAACCAGGCAAGGGTTGAGCTGCAATACATTGACGCCATCGCGGTCACCAGCAACCCGGGACTCATCCCCGCCCTGCTTGTCGGCAACGCCTTTGCCAAGGGCCTTGCCGCAACCCTAGGGATCCCGGTCATCGGCATCAACCACTTCCTAGCGCACATCTATGGTACGTTCATCGACAACAACGAGAGCTTGAACAATCCTGAAAACTACCCGATCCTGGCACTCGTCGTCTCAGGTGGACATACCGCAATCGTACTGATTCAACAAGACGGGAATGCGAAAATCATCGGTTCGACGCTGGATGACGCCGCAGGAGAAGCACTTGACAAAGCCGCCAAAATCCTCAACCTCGGATACCCGGGCGGACCAATCATCGACAAACTCGCTAAAACCGGAAATCCTGAAGCTTTCAACTTCCCAAGAAGCCTGACTGGAGCAAGCGGAAAACCACTCGCCCCAGAACATAAATTCGACTTCTCCTTCTCCGGAGTCAAAACATCGCTTCTAAACACCGTGAAATCAATGACTCATATTGACGATATCCTTCCTGATCTCCTTGCCTCGTATCAGGCGGCGGTCATGGATGTCCTTATCATGAAAGCCATCGCAGCAGCCAGCGAATACAACGCAAGACTCATCTGCCTCTGCGGTGGAGTCGCATGCAATTCATACCTGAGACAAAACCTCCAAACTGCCGCCGAAAAGGCAAGGCGAAAACTGCTCCTGGCACCACCGAAATACTGCACGGACAACGCAGCAATGGTCGCAGGACTCGGATTCCACTACGCAAAAAACAACCTTCTAGGCTCGCTGGATATGCCCGCAAACGCAAGACTCGACCACAATCTGGGAATCCTACCGTTCGCTATCGGTAATTAACTCAACCGCAAGGACTAAGTCTATGTCACTATTTCACAAAAAATCTGATGATGCCAACCGCCCCGCTGACCCGAAGCCTACCTTCGGGCCAGGCGATTCAATCGGACAATACACAGTCGTCCGATGCGTGGGAATTGGGGGAATGGGCGAGGTCTACCAGGCCAAACATGCCATTCTTGGGAATGTCTGCGCCGTCAAGTTCCTAAAGGAAGAAATCGCCAAAAACTTCCCGGACCTCGTCAAGCAGTTCATCCAGGAGGCGAAAATCTCCAGTGCCATCAATCACCCAAATCTTATCGGGGTCACAGACGCATATTACGATCCCACCCAAAACCTCGCTTTCATCGTGATGGAATATGTCGATGGTTGCTCGCTGGCAAAAATCATCGCCAAAAGACCGCTCTCCGTGATCGAAACGTTCAATGTCGCCCTCAATATCACCCGGGCACTCAAGGCAATAAGCGCACAAAAGGTCACCCATCGCGACATCAAGCCCGAAAATATCCTGATGGCCAACAATGGCGATGTGAAATTGGCTGACCTCGGCATCGCCAAAGTCGTCAAGGCAAATGAAAATCGGTGGAATACATACAACACCAAGCGCAATATCGCATCACCACCATACGCCGCCCCGGAACAACTCGAAGTCCCGGACAAATCCGATTTCCGTTCAGATATCTATGCCCTGGGTTCGACGCTCTACAGGGCTATTACAGGAGTTGAACCCTTCGCCTCCGACAATCTTGCCGAACTCATCAACCTAGTCAAGTACGCAGAGCCTACCCCGATCACGCAGCTCCTGCCGAAACTCAACCCAGAATATGCAGCAGTCATCCACTGGATGATGATGAAGGATCCACAGGAACGCCCACAATCCCATGATGACTTGATCGAACTTTTCGACGCAATCATCCGATGCGAGGCAGGACGCTCAAGCCAAAACCAGAAAGCGCTCAACGCCCTGCTCAAGAAACATAAGCTGATTAGTGCGCCTCCTGTCAATTGGTCCGGCATGAAAACCTTCTTTGGAAAGGCGATCAAGTATCTCTTGATCCTTGCCATACTCGCGGGCATCGTCTTCGCAGGATACAAAACCTTACCCAAATATCTCGAAAAACAACCCGAGCAGCAGGCTGAGCAATTGCCTGAACAGCAACCTGAACAACAATCACAGGAAACAACTGAAGCTCAACCTGAACAAAAGGAAGAACCAGTACCAGAAAAATCAGCCGTCACAGACGTTGAGGCAATCCATAAAAAACGATTCTTCGATGCCATCAAGGAAGGAAATCCAGCCAAGACACTCGATGCCTACATCTTCCTGGAACCAGAACCAACACTGACCCTCGAAGATGGAACGCCACTCACAATCGTCGCGGCCAAGGCAAATAATCTAAACACATTGAAATTCCTCGCGGACAAGAAATTCGACCTGTATGCCAAGGATAAGTTGGGGAATTCAACCCTGACCTACGCCGTCATTGGCGCCACGGATGACGACATGGCAGACTTTATCCTCGACTACAGTGTCAATGTCGAACACAACCAATCACTTACGCAACCCAACAACCAGGGCAATACCCCGCTTCACTATGCTGCTGAAAATACCAACTTCAACTTGGTCGACACCATCCTTCAATACTTGGATTTCAATCTCGAAACCAAAAACGCAGACGGCTTGACAACCCTTGAAATCGCAGTGAAACACGACAACCTCAAGGCGGTCGAGACGCTCGTCCATCAGAAAATCAAACCTATAGTCACGCAAAAGGCACTCGAATTGGCAAAAACCAAGGAAATGACTGATCTCTTGAAGTCAACTCAAGCTAACTAAGGAAAACACAATGAAACTAGTCCCCTTCAAAAATGTCTCCATCACAGGTGGATTTTGGTACGAAAAACAGAAAATCAACCGGGAAACACACTCCCGATCGAATATCAACAATGCAAGGATACAGGTCGATTGGATGCCTGGAAACTCGAATGGAAGCCCGGAATGCCAAATCAACCACACGTCTACTGGGACTCGGACGTGGCAAAATGGATCGAAGCAGTCGGTTACTCGCTCGCACAAAATCCTGATCCCGAACTGGAAAAACTCGCCGACGAAGTGATCCAATGGATGGCAGATGCACAACAGCCAGACGGATACCTCAATACCCACTTCACTGTCGTAGAACCCGACAAGCGCTGGACCAACCTCAGGGACCTGCATGAACTGTATTGCGCAGGACACCTGATGGAAGCAGCAGTAGCATACTACCAAGGCACAGGAAAACGAACGTTGCTCGATACGCTGGAAAAGTACGCCGACTACATCGCAACGGTCTTTGGTACAGGCGAAAGCCAAAAGCGAGGCATCCCCGGACACGAGGAAATCGAACTCGCACTCGTCAGGCTCGCTGAAACCACCGGAAAGAAAAAATATCTTGAACTCGCAAGTTACTTTATCGAAGAAAGAGGCAGACAACCGCACTACTTCGATATCGAACGCAAGGCTCGTGGTGACGAATCTCCCTATCGTCTTGGCGGACCCGACATCCTCCCATACGCCTACAACCAATCCCACCTTCCGGTCCGTGAGCAAACCACCGCCGAAGGACACTCAGTCAGAGCCTGCTATCTCTACGCCGGAATGGCTAGCGTCGCCAGGGAAACCAAGGACGAATCCCTCGCCAAAGCCTGCAAGACTCTTTGGAACAACATCACCACAAAGCGAATGTATGTCCACGGCGGAATCGGCTCCTCGCGTTTCGGAGAACGGTTCTCTTTTGACTACGACCTCCCCAATGAAGATGCCTACGCAGAAACATGCGCAGCTATCTCACTCGTCTTCTTCGCCAGAAATATGCTCAGACTCGAGAAAAATGCAGACTACGCCAATGTCCTCGAAAATACACTCTACAACGGAGTGATCTCAGGCATCTCGATGGACGGCAAGCAGTTCTTCTACGACAATATCCTCGCCTCACATCCAAAATACCATAAGTACTCCGGACAAAAATCCCCGCAAAGACAGGATTGGTTCGGATGCGCATGCTGCCCGCCAAATATCGCAAGGCTGATCGCATCAATCTCGGATTATCTCTATACCCAATCCGACGATACGCTCTGGATCCATCTCTTCGCAGAAGCCAACGCGAACATTAGACTCAAAAACACAAACGTCAACCTCACCTCGAAAACTGAATATCCCTGGCAGGAAACCATCGACTATACCGTCAACCCAGACGCCGAAAAATCATTCACCATCGCAATTAGACTCCCAGATTGGTGCGACAATCCTTCAATCCTGGTCAATCAGGAAGCAATCGACCTTGAAAAAGCCAACAAGAACGGATACGCATACATCACCAGAACCTGGAAGAAAGGCGACAAAATCCACATCACCTTCCCGATGCCCGTCAAACGCGTCTATGCCCATCCTTCCGTAAGGCAAAATTGCGGAAAAGTCGCCATCAAGCGCGGACCAATCCTCTATTGCCTCGAGGAATGCGACAACGGAAAGGATCTCGCCGCACTTCGTCTCCCGCCAATCGCCGAATTTGAAGTCAAGGCCTCCCCCGAATCAATTGGTTCGGTTCCAATGCTGATCGCCCCTGCTCTCCGAAGAGATCCTAGTCCCTGGAACGGCAAGCTATACTCAACAAACACCCCTAAATATAAATCCGCCCAGCTTGTTGCCATCCCCTACTTCCTCTGGGCCAATCGAGGCCCAGGTGAAATGACCATCTGGATCAACGAATAAATCAGCGCCAAATCAGGTACGGGCACACGGGGTGCCCGTACCTGATGATGAATGATGAATTGTGAAGAAGGAGGGCCCGCCAGACCAAGGATACGCCATTTTCACCCCTTGACCTGCGGCGTCCAGGCAGTCCGCCGCCTTCCCTGCCTGGTTCCAAGCAAAAAAAAAGCCCCCCGGCCGGAAAATCCGGCCGGGGAGCCTGTGAGGGAGACCGGCGGCGCGCTACTCTCCCGCGCTCCTGGGCGCAGTACCATCGCCGCTGAGGCCCTTAACGGCCGTGTTCGGGACGGGAACGGGTGTGTCTGCCTCGCCATGGCCACCGGTC
>Ga0123335_1003413_pt1 | contig 22084 bp, 23 predicted proteins | sample BiotimSIPDNA_2_FD_89707 | JGI IMG/M metagenome (GOLD analysis project Ga0123335, IMG submission 89707) | Anaerobic biogas reactor microbial communites from Washington, USA - Biogas_R2 time_0 SIP DNA | ecosystem: Engineered > Bioreactor > Anaerobic > Unclassified | place: Washington, USA...
GGCCATATCCACCCTGGGGTCTCTGACCTTGGCCCTGCTGGCCATATCCACCCTGGGGTCTCTGACCCTGGCCCTGCTGGCCATATCCACCCTGGGGTCTCTGACCTTGGCCCTGCTGGCCATATCCACCCTGGGGTCTCTGACCTTGACCCTGCTGGCCATATCCACCCTGGGGTCTCTGACCCTGGCCCTGCTGGCCCTGTGGTCTGGGAGCTTGCCCGGATTGAGGCGGTCGGCTTTGCGGTCTGGTTTCCTGTATTCTTGGTTGATCTAACCCGGTCTTATCCCCTGCGGGGGCACCTTTTACTTCATCAGTTCTACGGGTAGGTGTTTTTTCAACTGCCGAACTGGGAGCCTCACTGGCTACTTTTTGGGGGGCAGGGGTTTGTTTCGGTCGAGCAGCTGGCTTAGACGCCGCTTCACTCCTGGGCTTTTCTACAGCACTTTTGGTGCTGGTCTTGCCGTCAGTCGTTTCTGTTTTTCCTTTGGCCGGTTTCTTGTCTCCCATTTGCTTCCTGACCGAACCCGCTTGCGAATCCTCGATGGTACTCAACTGGTTCTTGCCATCGATACCCATCTTCTGTAATACTTCAATAACATCCTTACTGGAAACACCCAGTTCTTTTGCTAATTCATGAACTCTTATTTTGGCCATTCAACCACCCCCGTACTGTTTTCGTCTCCCATCGACGTAACCAAATCTATTATAGAACGAGCCAACCCTTCGTCATTGATCGTAACTGCCACCCGGTAGGCCTTCCCCACTGAATTCCCCAAGCTATATTTGTCTCCCAGGACGAGCCAGGGCACCTTCTGCTTCTTACAGTTGGCAATCAGGGACTCTCGTGTTTTTTCCGACATATCTCCACTCAGAACCAGTAAATGCGCACGGTGCCTTATGAGGCTGTTCTGGGCTGCCACCGTACCAGCCGAGGCCCTGCCCGATTTCTGAGCTAATCCGATTAAGTTTAAGACTTTGTTCAAATCACCACTCACCTTGTCTCCGGCAGAATTTTTGCATTTCTATACCTCATCTGCGGTCATTGACGAGGCGGCATCAGGCAGTTTTTCTCTCAGGATATCTATGATTTCTGGCGGTATATCATGTTCCAGCGCCTTTTGCAGCCTTTTACCCTTGATGGCTGAATTAAGGCAGACCACCTGTGGACATATATAAGCACCCCGACCAGCCTTTTTGCCAGTGGGATCAAAATCTATCAGCCCTTCTGGGGTTCTTACCACCCTTAGCAGTTCGCGTTTACCTTTCATCTCCCGGCAACCCACGCACATGCGCTGTGGAATTTTACGGAGTTTCGTCATCCAGATCATTCTCCTCGTAAAACTGGCTTTCGCTCTTGATATCAACCTTCCAACTGGTTAGTTTGGCTGCCAGTCGGGCATTTTGCCCCTCTTTGCCGATAGCCAGTGAAAGCTGGTAATCAGGAACTACCACGGTGGCAACCTTGTTGGCCTCGTCAATATAGACCGCCATTACTTTGGAAGGACTTAATGCATTGGCGATAAACCTTTCCGGCTCGCGGTCGTATTTTATGATATCTATTTTTTCTCCGCCCAATTCGGATACAATGTTCTGCACCCTCAGACCACGCGGGCCGACACATGCACCTACTGAATCAACATTATCCTCATTAGAATGAACCGAAATCTTGGAGCGATAACCGGCCTCCCGCGCAATAGATTTTATCTCTACTACGCCATCATATATCTCAGGAACTTCCAATTCAAACAAACGGCGCAGGAAATGGGGATGCGTCCGGGACAGATAGATATTAGGCCCTTTGGTGCTGTTCTTTACTTCGTACATGAATGCCTTTATCCTTTGACCGACCACATATCTTTCACTGGCAATCTGGTCACCGGGCATCATTATTCCTTCGACCCGGCCCAGGGAAACATAAACTGTCTTGGCTTCGACTCTTTGCACCGTGCCAGTAACGATCTCGCCTTCTCTCTGCAAAAACTCCTCATAAATCAGAGAGCGTTCAGCCTCACGTAGTTTTTGCATGACTACCTGCTTGGCGGTTTGAGCAGCAATACGACCAAAAGAATTCGGAGTGGCTTCCACATATACCATATCCTCAACCTTACAATCAGGATACATCTCCTTGGCTTCATCCAGGCTTATCTCCTGCCGGGCATCCTCGACTTGTTCCACAACCATTTTTTGTGAAAAGACCTTAACCTCGCCGTTTATATCATTGAACTCCACACTCACATTCTGAGTGGTGCCAAAGTTCTTGCGGTAAGCCGTATTAAGCGCAGTCTTGATAGCATCTATCAGGGCTGCCTGGGGTATGCCCCGTTCCTTTTCTATCTCGTTTAAAGCTCTTATCAGTTCACTGGACATCTTGTTTCCCCCTTATAAATCTGGATGCAATCGAACTACGGAAACCATCTCCCGCGGCAATATTTTTATCTCTTCTTCAGTCTCCACTTCAATCTGTTTATCTGTGGCATTCTTAAGTATTCCTATTATTTTGCCCGGGCCTTCATACTGTTTTAACATCTTGACTCTTATTTTCTCCCCGGCAAAACGAACAAAGTCCTGATCCTTTTTGATCACCCGATCGATTCCAGGAGACGAAACCTCTAAATGGTCATAGTACAGGTCTTCTCCATCCACGATAGGTTTGACCAAACGGCTGGCCCGCGTACATAATTCCAAATCGACTCCAGTATCTCCATCAATAAAGACTCGGAGAAACTGTTCATCGTTCTCCTTACGGTACTGCAACTCAACCAGTTCGATCGCAGCTCGCTTCAGTTCTTCTTCAATCAGCGGCTCAATCCTGCGCCAGGCTGCTTGGCTCATAGTGTCAGCGCCCCATTCCTTCTTCATCAGCAGGCGAAATTACAATAGAAAAAGTGGGCACGCACCCACTTGTAGTTTGACGTATTGGTAAGCTTAGTAGAAGTATAACACAGCAGGAATATATTATTCAAGCCAACCATGATTAAATATTTGGGTGAGTTGCCTGTTTTACTGCACCTTACCGGCTCAGGCAAATAGACTTAACTGGGTGCTCTCGGGCAGACCCTCCAAGCATCCGTGTTTGCGAAGTACCTCCATGGCGGTTTTGTTAGCATGTGAACGTTGCTGGAAGTCCTCCACCGATAGGTATTCCGAACCATCTCTTGCATCGACTATAGCTTGAGCTGCTGCTGATCCCAGGTTGGGAAGCGCTGAGAAAGGCAGAAGCAAACCATCAGCTTCCACCAGAAACTTACTGGCATCGCTTCGGTAGAGATCTACTGGATAAAACACCAGACCGCGAGCGTACAATTCCAGGGCTAATTCCAGTATAGGCAGCAGTTTCTTATCCTTCTGCGAAGCCTGCATTCCCTGGCGATTTATCTCACGGATGCGCTCACGAACTTGATCTGGTCCCTGCAGGATATTTTCAGGATCAAAATCCTCAGCTCTTATGCTGAAAAAACTTGCGTAGAATTCACGCGGGTAATATACCTTGAACCAGGCGATACGAAAGGCCATCATAACATAGGCTACTGCATGAGCCTTGGGAAACATGTACTTAATCTTCAGGCACGAATCAACGTACCATTCCGGCACACCCTTATCCCGCATAGCTGCGATATGCTCCGGAGTAAGCTTATTTCCCTTGCCCTTGCGAACCAGCTCCATAATGTCAAAGGATTGTTGCTCCTCTACTCCCTGGTAGATCAGATAGGTCATAATGTCGTCACGGGTACAGATCACTTCATTAAGGTTGGCAACACCTTTCTCGATCAAGGTTTGAGCATTGTTCAGCCAGACATTGGTTCCGTGAGAGAGGCCGCTGATACGCACTAATTCAGAAAAGGAAGTGGGCCGAGTAGCCTCCAGCATCTGCCTTACGAAGCGGGTACCAAATTCAGGAATGCCGTAAGTACCTATGCTGCTGCCAATATCCTTCTCGCTCACTCCCAAAGATTCAAGTCCGGAAAAGATCGCCATGGCCTTTTCTTCATTGAGGGGAATATCTGCTACTTTAATGCCGGTCAGCTCTTCCAATTCCCGGATTACCGTGGGATCGTCATGACCGAGTATATCTAGCTTTACCAGTTGTTCGTCAACTGCATGATAATCGAAATGCGAGGTTATGATCCCCGATTCCTGCTTGTTCGCCGGATGCTGCAGCGGGGTAAACTCTCGAATGTCATGATCCTTGGGAACTACGATGAGCCCCCCCGGATGCTGGCCGGTGCTGCGGCGTACCCCGGTAATGGCTCCGGCCAGGCGCTTGATTTCCGCCTGTCTCATATTTACCTGCCTGGCTTCTTCATATTTCTTAACAAATCCGAAAGCGGTGCGGTCAGCTATAGTAGTTATGGTACCAGCACGAATGACATTGCTGCTGCCGAAGAGTTCTTCTACATATTGATGGGCTTTGCTCTGGTAGTCCCCAGAAAAATTAAGATCAATATCAGGAGTCTTGTCACCCTTGAATCCGAGAAAAGTCTCGAAGGGTATGTCGAAGCCCATATTGTTTAGCACCTGTCCGCAACGCGGACAGTCTTTGGTGGTCAGATCCGCTCCGCATGCCACGCTGCCGTCGGTAATAAACTCACTGTAGTGGCAATCTGGGCATAGATAATGCGGAGTCAACGGGTTCACCTCGGTAATGCCTGTAAGATAGGCTACCAATGAGGAGCCGACTGATCCACGTGAGCCTACCATATAACCGTCCCGGTTGGACTTGTCCACTAGTTTATGTGCGATCAGGTAGAGAACGCTAAACCCATTGGTAGTAATCGAGTGCAGTTCCCGCTTAATTCTCTCATCAACAATAAGCGGCATATCATCCCCGTAGAGTTCATAGGCACGCTGCCAGGTAAGGGCCACGATTTCTTCTTCAGCTCCGTCGATGGCAGGCGGATAGAAGCCGGTGGGTACCGGTCTCAAGTCTTCGATCATTAAGCTCACGGCCTGGGGATTGTCAATCACGACTGCCCGGGCATCTTCTTCACCGAGATAGCAACATTCCTCGAGCATTTCCTCCGTAGTCTTAAAATACAACGGAGCCTGGGTTTCAGCATCTTCATAACCTTGTCCGGCCTGGATGATACGCCGAAAAACCTCATGCTGCGGATCGAGGAAATGGACATCCCCGGTAGCACAAACCGGTTTCGCTAACTTTTTACCCAGCTTGACTATACTGCGATTGATATCCTGCAGTTCCTCTTCGCTCTTAAGTCTTCCTTCCCGTATCAAATACTCATTGTTGGCCAGCGGCTGTATCTCCAAATAATCGTAAAAAGAAGCTATGGCTTCGATATCATCTGTGCTTCTACCCTCCAGAATTGCTTTGAATAATTCACCTGCTTCACAAGCGGAACCGATTATTAGTCCTTCACGCTTGGCCATAAGATTAGCTCTGGTTATTTTAGGGTGTTTATAAAAATAGTCCAGATATGACATAGTGACCAGGTCGTACATGTTTTTAAGTCCATTGCGGTCTTTGGCTAGCAAGATGATATGATACGGCTTCTCGTGGGCATCGTTTTCCACCAGATAGGCTTCTACTCCAAGTATGAGCTTAAAGCTATATCCCTCGTCTTGTTCTCTGGCTTCGGCCAGTGCATCCTGGGCTGTTTTAAAAGCCTCAGGGAAGGCTTGCGTACATCCATGATCGGTTATGGCCAAGGCCGGGTGCCGCCATTCTATTGCGCGTTTCACCAATTGCTTTATCTCGGTTAGTCCATCCATCGCGCTCATTTTGGTATGAGCATGCAACTCCACTCTTTTTTCCGGAGCCTGATCACATCGGGCGGGCTTATCATAACTCTTAAAACCCTGCATGAACAGGGCAATTTCTTTGGAGTTGTCATCATAGCGGATATCGCCCCCTATGCGATACCAGGAACCGATTTTCAGTTTATCGCCTTCAGGATTATCCACAAAACATTTTACGTTGATGCTATCCCGATAATCTGTGAGCTGATACATTATTGCCAGGCGTCCACCCCTCAATACCGCGATCTCTTTATCCCATACCTCTCCTACCACTACGATGTTTTTCTGCCCTTCCTGCAACTCGGATAGCGCAGTTATTTCTGCACCATCCAGCTTCAGGCCTTCATCCTTTCTACTGTTCCCCTTCTTTCTTGCTGTAACTGGCGGGGCAATATTCAGCAGATTCAATTCCTGGTTCTTTGTTTCCTGACTGCAGCAATCGCTAGCCGATGGAATAGGCTGAGTATAAAGAGCACGGACCAGGGCCCTGAGGCCATACTCCTGCAATAACCAACTCGAAAGATTGGTGCAAATGTCTCCCTGAATAAGGTATTCAAAATGCGCCTCGTTCTCCACCAGGAAGTCGATCCGTTCGCTGTCGGCCTCCCAGGTGAGATCCCGCAGCATTTCCTCCTGGCTGAACACCTGATCGATCAGTTCGTTCCGCCGATGTTCAAGTATCCACTTCAGGCCACTGGCCCAATCCAAGAGATCAGGAACTATCAGCAGCTGTTCCAGAAAACTGAAACAACTCCTAAGATCATTAGTTGTCTGTTCCATAAACCTGACGGGAATAGGCCGGGGAATGGCCACATGGAGAGCCCAGGAAGAGGTGCTTTTGTTTACCTCAATATGCTTAACTAAACTGCCCTGCCATACCTCGGCGAGGGATTGGTCGATATGATCCTTTAAAAAAGCAACGAAATCCACGGTCATCAAACTTCCTCCGGGGAATACTAGTTCAAGCGGTCAATGCTGCGCAGACCTTTGATTGCGGATAACTCATCTATCACTTCATTGATGCTTATTCCGGTCGGGAGTTCCAATAGAAGCTCAACCTCCAGGTCTTCGGTTTCGGTTCGGGACAATTGAATATTCTTGATCAAAACTCCCATTTCTCCAAGGATGGATCCGATATTGCCGACCTGTCCAGGACCGTCCTCCACCAATATAACCATGCCCTTATACTCGCGAAGACCGGTCACTACTTGTTCGAACTTCACAAAGTAGATCAATACAAAGAGAATCAAGAGAGTAGTTACTACTGCCGGCAGGTAGAGACCAGCTCCAACTGCCAGGCCAATACAGGCTACCACCCACAATCCGGCAGCTGTGGTAAGTCCCCTGACCGTCGCACCCTCACGCATAATAGTACCGGCGCCGAGGAAGCCTATTCCGCTGATTACCTGGGCGGCGATTCGGCCAGGATCAGCCTGAACCGTGTGATGATAGAGCAAATATATATCGATAGATACGATCATGGCAAGAGTGGAACCCACACAGACCAGGGTATAAGTACGCAAACCAGCCGGCCGGTTGAGGCTCTCCCGCTCCAGTCCGATCAGTCCGCCCAGTATACAGGCCAGGGCCAATTTAAAAATCATCTCATAATTCGACACAGCAACTACCACCTATTCGGGGGAATGTTTTATTAGCCACAGATTAACACAGATTAGCACAGATTTTTCTGTGACGGTATACCTTAAGTTCATCTCTATATTCGTTTTCTCCAAGTAAACCTAATAATCCTTTGATAAAAATAATAATGACAAAAACCAATAGCCATTATTTAAGTTTTATTGACCCGTTATTAATCTGTGTGAATCTGTGGTAAAAATCGTTTCCCATCTGTGTATATCTGTTTTCATCGGTGTTTATCTGTGGTTAATTCGACTCTTTCCCCGGTTCGTAATCCTTGATCTCCTGGATTAGTCTTGGGACCATCTGGTCCTGGGGGATCTTGTCCACTATTTCACCGTGTTTTATCAGCAGGCCAAAGCCACGGCCGCCGGCGATGCCTACGTCAGCCTCCCGGGCCTCGCCCGGTCCGTTCACTACACACCCCATCACAGCTACCTTCATGGCCTTATCCATAAAACGCACTTGGGAATCCACTGCTTCAGCCGTTTGAATCAAATCTATCTCACAGCGGCCGCAGCTGGGGCAGCTTATCAATTCTACTCCGCGTTTACGCAGGCCCAGGCTGCGCAGAATCTCATATGCGGCCCATACTTCTTCAACTGGATCAGCCGTTAGAGATATACGCACCGTATCTCCGATGCCTTCACTCAGCAGCAGGCCCACTCCTAATGCCGACTTGACCAGGCCCCGGTACATAGTACCGGCTTCGGTCACCCCTACATGTAAGGGATAGTCGACCAGGTCAGCCATCAGACGGTAGGCTTCGATCGTAAGCAACACGGAAGAAGCTTTGAGCGATATCTTGATCTGATGAAAATCAAGATCCTGCAACAGTTTCACATTATCCATGGCACTATCCACCATGCCCTGCGCACATATACCGCCATACCTGGCCAGGATCTGCTTGTCCAATGAGCCGGCGTTGACGCCTATCCTGACCGGAATACTACGTTCCTGACATATCCTGACCAGTTCACGCACTTTATCGGGACTGCCAATGTTGCCCGGATTGATCCGCAGCCCATCAGCTCCAGCCTCAACGCTCCTGATGGCCAGGCGATGATCGAAATGGATATCAGCTACCAGAGGAATACCGATGCCTGCTTTTATCCGAGCGATAGCAGCGGCAGCTTCCTGGTCCATGACAGCAACCCGCACCAGTTCACAGCCCGCTGCTTCTAGCCTCCCGATCTGGGCCAGCGTAGCATTGACGTCCCTGGTATCGCTGTTGGTCATTGACTGGACCACTATCGGATTGCTGCCACCTATAAGCAGGTTTCCGATCTTAATAACCCTGGTCGGCCGACGCATATTTATCATCCTCTATACAATTTCACAATGTCATTAAAAGTGACGATGATCATGAGTCCAATCAAAAAGACAAATCCTATCCAGTGAATGAGACCTTCCTTTTCGGGAGCCAGGGGCTTGCGCCTGATGCCCTCCACCACCGCAAAGATTATTCTGCTGCCATCCAATGCCGGAATCGGCAGTAGGTTCAGTATACCAAGGTTAATGGAGAGAAAAGCCGAAAAGGCCAATAACTCAGACCAACCTACTGAGGCCACTTGTCCGACTAGCTTGGTGATACCCACCGGTCCGGCCAAGTCATTCATAGAAGCTCCGCCGCTAATCATCAGGCCAATACCCGACAACAAGAGTACTGTGAACTCCCATGTCCTCTGGAAGCCATTCTTTACTGCATCAACGATGCCCATCTTCTGGTAGATGATAACTGGTTTCACGCCAATCAGGTATTTATTTTGAGCTTTGTCATAAAGGGGAGTTACTTTTATATTCAAGGTCTTTCCCGAGCGGTCTACCGTTACGGTCAAGGTTTTCCCTTCCGGATCGTTTCCGATTGTCTTGGTCAGGGCCTCCCAACTGCGGATGCTGGCTCCGTTTATTGCCACCACCTCATCCCCAGCTTTAAGTCCGGCAGACTGAGCCGGGGTTCCGGCCATCACCTGCCCGATCACTGAGGTATTGGCACTATCTTGCACCCCGGTAACCGAATAAATATATACGAATATCAACATCGCTGCCAGCAGATTCATAAAAGGTCCAGCAAAGGAAACTGCCATTTTTTCTAAGGGTGTGCGCCGGCTGTAGCCATCAGGGTTATCTCCATCACCCGGTTCTTCACCGGCCATTCTTACATACCCACCCAGAGGGATAGCCCGGATGGAATACTCGGTGCCATTCTTCTTGGTGCCGATTAACCTCGGGCCAAAACCCAGGGAGAACTCCCAAACCGGTATCCCGATGCGTCGGGCCACTACGAAATGGCCAAATTCATGCACCAGTATCAATACCGCAATGATCGCCACCGTTATTAATATGGTATATGCCGTGTTCATGCTAAACCTCCATAATTCTATTACCCGTCTTTGCTTATATTGCCCCGCAAAAGCGGGTTACAAATCTCACTCCAGGTGTCTGTTCCTATTATCCATTGATGATCCTGCCGGTTACTTCCCGGGCCCAGGCATCAGCCTCAAGGATAGTGTCCAAATCGGGTTGAGAAATTGTTTGATGTCGAGCCATTACTCTTGATACGGTCTCGGCTATCTCCAGAAAACCTAATTCGTCTGCCAGAAATGCATTTACCGCGACTTCGTTGGCAGCATTCATCACCGCCGGCATCGTTTTACCGATTCTCCCCGCCGAATAGGCCAGCCCCAAAGCCGGAAAACGCTCCAGATCAGGAGCTTCAAAATGGATGCTGCCCAACCCAACAAAGTCCAGCGGCTTACCCGGAGTTGCCAGCCTGGTTGGGAAACTCAAGGCATATTGAATCGGTATCCTCATATCAGCTGATCCCAGATGAGCCAGAAATGAACCGTCGATCAGTTCCACCATAGAATGAATGGCCGATTCCCTTTGTACCAGAACCTCGATCGAATCATAGTCTACCGAAAACAAATGGTGGGCCTCGATTACTTCTAAGCCTTTGTTCATCAATGTTGCTGAATCAATAGTTATCTTGGGTCCCATCCTCCAGGTGGGATGACGTAAAGCCATTTCCCTGGTTACTACGGCTAACTGCTCCCGAGTGAATTCCCGAAAGGGACCGCCCGAAGCCGTAAGCCAGATTTTCTTTAGGTGTCGTTCCTCCCCGGCCAGGCACTGGAATACTGCCGAATGCTCACTGTCTACCGGCAGCAGATCAACTCCAGACCGTATTACTTCCCCCATCACAATGTCTCCGGCAGCTACCAGGGTCTCTTTATTGGCCAGAGCTACCCTTTTGCCAGCTTTGATCGCGGCAAGAGTAGGCCTGATGCCGATTGCTCCGCTCAAAGCAACCAGAACGATGTCGGCAGCTTCCAGGGATGCCAGCTCGCAAAGTCCCTCCATACCGCAGACCAACCTGGTCTCCTTCGGCAGCTGTGATTTTAGCGCACTATATAAATCTTGATTGGCTACCGAAACCATAGTGGGTTGGTATTTTTGTGCCTGGCTGGCAATCAGTTCTAGCTCGTCCCGGGCCGCTATCCCCTGCAAACGGTAGGACTCAGGATGGGCATCGATTACCTCCAGGGCCTGCTGCCCTATAGACCCAGTCGAACCTAAAACAACTACCTCCAGTGGTCTATGCAATGTCAATCATTCTTCCTCCATTCCAAACTGGAAAAAAGCCCGGCATGGTAGCAGGAGATAATTATTATCAAGGTAATGGGGCCCAAGATCATCCCCACCATGCCGCCCAACTGCAGACCTATATACAGAGAAACCAAGGTAGCAAGAGGATGCAGGCCAATATTATCCCCCACGATCTTGGGTTCCAGAATCTGTCTTACGACTGAGGTCGTAACATAAAGTACCGCTAATCCTATACCTAGTTTGCTGTTTCCGGTGGCAAATTCCCATATGATCCAGGGTACCATGATTGCTCCCGGCCCTAATACCGGAAGTATATCACATAATCCAACCACGATTCCTATAGTCAGCACATATTCTACATCCAATATTGCCAAACCCACCATAGTAACCAGCATAGTGACGGTTATCAACATGCTGTAAGCCTTGATAAAACCGACCATGACCTGAAACAGTTCCTTAAGCACATTTATGGTTTTTGACTGGGCTGAATCCGGTATAAAGTTGAAGATAAACCTCTGTATCATCGCGCGGTCTTTGATGATAAGGAAGGTGGCTACAGCAACAATTGCCATGAAAACAAATATCCCCGGCAGCATAGTTAGAATATTTACCAATAGGTCCAAACTTCCGTTTACCAAACCTTGCAGCACATCGAGAATCTTGCCCAGGTTGTCCTGAATCGATTTCTCCACCCCTGCCGGGAGATTGAGCTTGAGGTAAAAGATCTTAAAGTTACTAATATTCTGAGTCAGGGTCGTTACAATATTATCTGAGTAATTGACTATCTGCGGGTAAAATCGGGATAGCTCCTTGACTATTACGGAGATGACCAGGAATATTAGATAGAAAAAGGTGCCGACTACAGCTATCAGACTTATTGCCGCTGCCCAGCCTCGTTGGAGATGTGCTTTTGCTTCGATCAACCTTACCAGGGGTTCCATCAGCAGAGCCAGGATCAGCGACAGAATAAAGGGCATGAACAACACTGGCAGCCAGGCCAACCCTTTGCCCAATAGTGGAAATACATAGGTAAACAGCAAATAAATCGTAATTAGCGATAACACCAAAACACCTAACTTGGTCAATCCTTTTACCCATTTCTGTAATTCCGGGTCCATACCAACACCCCCCAGTCATTAATATCACGAAAGCTTTGTGCTCCTAAACCAAATACATAAAAAAGTAGTATACCCAGGGTATTACGAACATAAAGCTGTCGAAACGATCCAGCACACCCCCATGGCCTGGTATAATCCTGCCGGAATCCTTTACGCCAAAATATCGTTTCAGTGCGGATTCGAAAAGATCTCCGCCTTGGGCCAGTAATCCCGCTATTAGTCCCAGTAGTAATATATATGCTATGTTGACACTACCCATATATATAATCTGCGAAAAGACAAGGGCAATGAATACTGGCAAAAGAGTAGCACCTATGGCTCCTTCACGGGTTTTTGCCGGACTTAGTTCCGGAGCCAGTCTATGCTTGCCCCAAAAACGACCCGCAAAATAACCGCCAATATCACTGCTCCAGGTAAGCAGGAAGGCCAGCAGTATAATTGGAAATGCCAAAGTAAACTCCGCCGTCTTTAGAGCGAATCCCATTAAAAAGCCTAAATATAGCGGTGCAAACAGGCTCAAGGCTACATCGGCGAATGTTATTCCGGGAAAACGGATAATCATATAAACTGTTGCCGCAACCAGGATTGCAAATACTGAGGGCACAAGCCAAATCGGATAAGTATTAATGAACAGCGTGGCCAAAAGAAGCAGATAAGATGGTATGACCAGCGGTCGAAACCCGCCGTGGGCCATCATGCGATGATACTCACTTAGAGAAATAATACCAATAATTATAAAAAGACCTCGCCAGTATATCCCTCCACAATATAATATGTAAAGCAGCAGCGGAATACCTAACACTGCGGTGATCACTCTCGTTCTAAGCATTATCTTCATCCTGACTTTTGGTTATTAATCCACCAAACCGTCGCTCTCTCCGTTGGTAATCATATATGGCATGGCAGAGATCTGCTCTGGTGAAATCTGGCCACGGGCATTCACTTACCCATAGCTCGGTATAGGCGATCTGCCATAACAGAAAGTTGCTGATCCGCATTTCGCCAGCAGTACGTATCAGTAGATCCGGGTCAGGCAGACCGCCGGTATACAAGTAGGAAGAGAACACTTCTTCATTGAGGTCTTTGGTTGCCATTTTCCCGGCAGCTATGTCTTTAGAACAATTAATGACCGCATCCAGGATCTCCCGGCGAGATCCGTAGTTCAATGCAATATTAAAAACCATCCCCTGGTTATCCCGGGTAAGTCTGACTGCATCTTCGATCTCAGTCTGGCAATCCCTGGGCAGAGTGTCGGGAGAACCCAACATATTTATACGAACACCCTTCTCATTTAGTTCAGCCAGTTCTTTATGCATGAACTCGACCAGCAGCTTCATGAGGTAATCCACCTCATCTACCGGACGTTTCCAATTCTCCGTGGAAAAGGCGTATACCGTAAGCACCTTTACCCCAATCTCATCACAAGCCTGCACCACCTGCTTGAGCGAACTCATGCCGGCACGGTGCCCCATATTCCTGGGCATAAGTCTCTTTCTGGCCCAGCGACCGTTACCATCCATAATGATGGCAATATGACGCGGGATCTCTCCCCCTCTAATCAATTCTGAATAGTTGGGTTTCTTTTTAGCCATAAGTCTCCTTCTTCGATCAAATTATAAACCCCCCATGATCGGGGGGTATTCAAATTAATATTATTATAACCATAGGCCGGACAAATTGGAAAGGGTTTGGCCTACACCTCCATGATGTCCTTCTCTTTGGCCGCCATAATGCTATCGATATCCTTGATGTAACGATCGGTAAGCTTCTGGATATCATCCATACCCTTTTTACTCTCGTCCTCAGATATCAGCTTTTCCTTTTCACTCGACTTCAACATATCGTTGCCTTCACGGCGGATATTTCTAATAGCCACCCGGGATTCCTCGGCCCTTTTCTTTACTACCTTGACCAGGTCTTTTCTTCTTTCCTCGGTCAACTGTGGTATAGCCAGACGGATCACATTACCATCATTAGATGGATTTATGCCCAGGTCGGATTTCATAATAGCCTTTTCGATCTCGGCAATACTACCTTTATCCCATGGCTGTATCACCAGCAATCGAGCTTCAGGAACAGCAATATTCGCCAGTTGATTCAATGGAGTCGCCTCTCCGTAATAATCTACCATGATACGATCCAACATGCCTGGATTAGCCCTCCCAGCGCGCATGGTAGCCAAATCTTTGGTAAGATGTTCAATGGCCTTTTTCATTCTGTCTTCTGCATCAGTAAGTATATCCTTGATCACCAAGCTTACCTCCCTACATAGGTACCGATAGGTTCGCCCATCACGGCCTTTAGTATATTTCCTCTCATGGTCAAATCGAAAACAACGATCGGAATCCTGTTATCCATACAAAGCGAAGCAGCAGTGGAATCCATTACTCCCAGGCCTTTGTTGAGGACTTCAATATAATCCAGTTTATCAAATTTGATTGCTTCCGGATTCTTGAGCGGATCTGAGTCATATACTCCATCTACCTTCTTCGCCATCAAGATGACCTCAGCTTCGATTTCGGCTGAGCGCAGAGCAGCGGCAGTATCAGTAGAGAAATAAGGGTTGCCGGTCCCTGCAGAAAATATCACCACCCGGCCGGATTCCAGGTGGCGAATAGCGCGACGTCTTATATAAGGTTCTGCAATCTCCTTCATCTCGATGGCAGTCATTACTCTGATTTCCAGGCCTTGTTTCTCCAAAGCGTCCTGCAGGGCTAGTGCATTGATCTCCGTGGCCAGCATTCCCATATAGTCTGCCGTAGCCCGGTCCATGCCCTGGGCGCTTCCAGCTACTCCACGCCATATATTGCCCCCGCCAACAACGATAGCAACTTCCACACCCTGCTGCACAACCTCAAGCAGTTGTTCCGCAATGGAAAGCAGCGTCTTATGGTCTATACCATAAGACCGATCACCAGCCAGGGCCTCACCGCTAAGCTTTAATACCACTCGCTTATATTTGGGCTGTTGCATTTATATTCCCCCAAGCATAATTAGACGCAGAATAACGCATATTTTATGAATAACGCAGGTAAATCGAGCAAGTGCCTCGACTACTGGTTAACCCCTAAGCTCTGTGGTGAATACATAATTAACCCTTGATCTGCGCCATAACCTCGGCGGCGAAATCGGTTTCTTCCTTCTCGATTCCCTCACCGACTTCAAAGCGGGCAAATCTTCTTACACTGATGTTCTCACCCATTTTTGCTACATACCCGTGAACCAGTTCCTGAACGGTCTTGTCAGGATCCTTGATAAAGGACTGTTCCAGCAGGCAGCGTTCTTTGTAGTATTTCTCGATTCTGCCCTCGACCATCTTCTCGATGACCTTCTCCGGTTTGCCCTCTTCCAGCGCCTGAGCTTTAAGCACTTCCCTCTCCCGATCGAGAGTATCGGCCGGTATTTCCTCGCGCCTGACAAACTCCGGATTAGCAGCAGCTATCTGCATGGCCAGATCATGGGCCAGTTGCTTGAACTCTTCGTTCTTGGCCACAAAATCGGTTTCACAGTTCAGTTCCAGCAGTACCCCGATGCGCCCCCCACCGTGTATGTAAGAGGTAACAACACCTTCACTGGCTACCCGACCTGCCTTTTTAGCCGCCTTGGCCAGGCCCTTGGCCCGCAGTTCATCAATAGACTTTTCAATGTCTCCGTCACAGGCTACCAAAGCCTTTTTGCAATCCATCATGCCTGCGCCGGTTCTATCGCGCAGTTCTTTTACCATCTCAGCCGTAACCACTTTATAGACCTCCCTTAATAGTTTACTGATTCTTTCACAGGTATATTTGATGAAATATTTTTCATAGAAAAGGGGTGTATAGATATTACTATTCACCCCGTTTAAACTAATATCTATGCAGTGATCTGTTCTCCCTGTTTCCCTTCCAGCACAGCATCGGCTATCTTGGCCGAAATCAACTTGACTGCGCGAATGGCATCATCATTGCCGGGGATCACATAATCGATTTCGTCGGGGTCACAATTGGTATCAACAATAGCCACTACTGGAATGTTGAGCTTACGTGCTTCTGCTACTGCTATCTTTTCCTTGCGGGGATCTACTACAAAGACTGCTCCCGGTAGCTTATCCATGTTCTTAATTCCGCCGAGGAAACGTTCCAGCCGCTCCCTCTCATTCATAAGTCTAGCCACTTCTTTCTTGGACAATACCTCAAAGGCGCCGTCCTGTTCCATTTTCTCCAGTTCCTTTAACCGGAAAACACGCTTACGAATAGTTTTAAAATTGGTAAGCATTCCGCCCAGCCAACGCTGGTTTACAAAATACATCTCGCTGCGCAATGCTTCATCCTTGATGGTCTCCTGTGCCTGTTTCTTGGTTCCAACGAATAGAACGCCCTTGCCTTCAGTTGCCACGCTTTTGACAAATTCATAAGCGTCATCGAATTTCTTGACGGTCTGCTGCAGGTCAATGATGTAAATTCCATTGCGTTCCATGTAGATGTACTGGGCCATCTTGGGATTCCAGCGGCGAGTCTGATGTCCGAAATGAACACCTGCCTCCAATAGTTGCTTCATGGTGATTACTGACATAACAATACCTCCTATAGTTTTTTTCCTCCGCGCCTTCATTCTCCTTGAGAACTGGAATCCAGCACCCCTCAATGGAGTCCACCGCGTGCGTAATTACCATCGATAAATATAGCATAAGATATTATTTCTTGGCAAGTTTTGCAGAAAATTTTCAAGTATCGTATTCCGTAAAAAAACCCGAACATCTGAGTTCGGGTCTTAGGCGTATACTCTTTTCTTATTGATGAGATTGATGATAAGTTTTATCTCTCCCTGGCCCCGGTTTAAAAGTTGAGCCATTTCACATACTGAGTATCCAGCTTCCTGTAATGTCCTGACCGCCAGATAAGGATGCGCTTCGCGCAGTGCTTCCAAATCCTTTGGTTTAATAGCACTATTTTTGTAATTCCCAAATGATAATACCCTGTCTGCCAATCCGTCACTCCGGTTTTTAGGTAGTAAACCGCTTTCTAGCAGGGTTAGCTTCTGTTTGATAGATACGGTGACCTCATAATCTAGAGTGTTTAACTGATTATTTACCGGAAATCCCAACTCCTGCAAGGTTGCCACCAGTTCCTTGCTGTTCATGTTTAGCTCGCGAGCGAGTTCGTAGACCCTTATTTTATTCTCCTTTAATGGTTCTTCTTCCAGCCATTCAGCTTCAAATTCTTCTTCATAGTTTTCGGGGATAGCCTCCACGCTAGTCATTTCCATCAACGCCAGTCGTTGTTCGGTGATCTGTTGGATAGCCAATTGGGTTAGCCGCGCTTCCTCCTGCAGTTGACTTAACTCAGCCAACCTGGAATCGAGTCCGTCAACTATGGCTCTCGATATTCCTATACTCTGATCCAGCATACTGTGCAAATCTGTTTTTACGATATGAGCCTCATCCACTGTGTTGCGGAATTCCTCATAGAATTTTTCCCATACCCCTTTTCGATAAGACATATAAAATATCCCGCCGAAAACCAGAACCATGCCTGCCAGTATCAAGACCGCGTAAATAACGCTCAACCCCCTCAACGAAGTGTTTTGATAAGTACTCGGTATCAGATGGTAATATCCAAGTGGTTGCTTCCCTGATCTTTAACCTTTTGTTTAATCGATTCTTTACCCTTCCGGGTTTCATCATTGTTTTCTTGTTCGCGCTGTTTTTTCTTCTGGTTCTTTTCCTGCTCCTCTTTTTCATGCACCAATTTGGACTCATTGCGCAACGGATCGTTTACCCGGCGGGCAATGTTTTCGTTCTGGGCATTTATATTCTGGGTGTTTTCCATTAATTTGTGCTGGCCTTCCACCTGTTGCGCAGCCTGAATCCTGGCTATATCTCCCGTCTTCTGCACCAGAACCTGCATATCAACGCTTCGGATACTCATTTGCCATCACCCCTTTGGTCAGCGGAGAGAGCCCATTCTGACCTCTCCCTGGTCCATTATAAACTCGCAGTACTTAACCATATCGTTTACTATATAAATGGCCTGACCTATGCTGATCCTGACCCCAGGATAGGCCACTTCCATTGCTTTGACCTTGGCATTCTGCGTCCGCTGGAACTCCGCTTCCAGTTGCACTACCCGCTTTTCCATCTGAGTCAGTTCCTGATGCAGATTCTTGAAATAATCAAGCATCTTTATCAGATCAGCCTTTTTCTTGTCGCTGAGGTGCTCCATTGAAATACCGCTGCGCTGGAAAGCCTGCAGGTTTTGATTGAGATTATCCATGATTTTTTTCTTTTCCGTCCGCATCCGGATTAAATTATGATATTCATCTCTATGTGCCGGATTGACTCCTACTTCTATTATAGTCTGTGTAGCAAGCTGTGAGCCTAAAACTCTTGCCTCAACCTCATGAGTTGCCTGGATCACGCCTCCAACAATTATTGCTTTGTTGGAGGATACCCGCACACTCCCTCCTGCCTTAAGACTTGACTGCATGATAGCTTCCTTGATAAGAATGTCTCCGCCAGCTTCAATATGGCTATTCTCTGCAAAGCGGGCCGTTACATTCTCACCGGCTACCACCTTGCCCTTGGTGCCACCTGCTATTCCGCCTTTTACTATAACATTGCCTGCGGCCTCAACTTCGGCTCCTTCAATAAACCCATTGACCTCTATGTCGCCGCCAGCTTTAACCCTAAAGCCCGAAGCAATATTCCCCGCGACAACCACGTTTCCAATAAAATCGATATTTCCGGTAGCATAATCCACATTTCCTTTTACGTGGAATACTGGGTTGACCACTATCTTGTTGCCCTGCAAACTGACATGTCCATCAATTACAGAATATATGGCGGTTTCTTCCTGATCTATTACGACATTGCTGCCTCTTAAAAGGCGGTTGTCCTTACCCCGGCGAGGTAGTATCTCCTGACCAAAAACATCATGCCCGATGGTTCCTTCCGTAGGTGGTACTCTCTCTGCCAGCAGTTGACCGGCTTTAACATTGTTGATCAGGCCCAAATCAAAATAGTCTACATTTCCCTTTTCATCTACCTTGGGTCCACCTTGTTGGTCAGGAAGCTGAAAATGATATGTTATCTTCGCGTCTTCCCCATTTACTGCTGGTTCACCTTCAGCAATGGTCGTTTCATATCCCCAGTTATCCTCCAAAAGTGCTTCTCTGATCCTGTCCTCTTTGATACCGAAGGTTATCCCGGCATCAGCAACTGCCTTTTGGACTTGCTCAAGGGTAGCCACTTGCCGGTCTTCTCCCGGCGGCATGATCACCAGATGGGCCTTCATTTTATCGCGATCGACCACGACCTTTAATAAGTTCTCTATTGGATTACTAACGTCCATCTAATCCACCCCCATCAAATCACCATGTATTTCTTCTTCGAAAGGCTTCCCCTCAGCCTAAGAATGGCCTTCGTATGTAACTGGGATATCCTCGATTCTGACAAGTGCAACACTGCGCCGATTTCCTTAAGAGTTAGGTCTTCGAAGTAGTACAGATAAACAACGGTTTTCTCTCGGTCTGGCAGCCGGGAGATCGTTTTAGCCAATAGCTCGCGAACCTCCGACAATTCCATTAGTTCCAGTGCATCTGCCGCTTTATGGTCTTCGAGAAGGTCAAGTACCCTTTTTTTACGGGCATCTCCTTCATCTCCGGGCAAAAAATCATCTAAAGATATTATAGAGTTGGCCGCCACTTCCCGCAGCAAAGAAGCATACTGATGTTGTGTAATACCCAACTCTTCGGCTACTTCATCATCAGTAGCTGCTCGCCCCAGACGGCCCTCCAGATTCTGATACGCCTTTTCCAACTCTTTGCTCTTCTGGCGTACCGATACGGGCACCCAATCCATGGCTCGCAGACCATCAATTATGGCTCCCCTTATTCTTGTTATCGCATATGTTTCAAATTTTATATTGCGCTTGTGGTCAAATTTTTCTATTGCGTCTATAAGACCTTCTATCCCACAGGAATTGAGTTCATCGATTTCTACTACCGATGACAGATTTATCGCCAGACGTCCAGCGACATATTTGACCAAATGAGCATAGTGTATGATCAATTCATCCCTGGCTTCGATATCATTATGCTCTTTATATTGAACCCAGGCTACGCTCATGTCAGTTTTCATCTACAATATTCTCTCCCCATGTCCTATGGTTCGTACCAGTAATTCACCGGTTTCAGCATCGAAGGTGATGGTACGGCCATAATTACCTCCAGTATCTCTGGCCAGTATGGGTATTCTATGTTTATTCAGATGCTTCTCAACTGATACTGCATTGCGTTCTCCGATCTTCATTATGTCGCTCTCACCGGAGAACTTGAACATCTGCGCCCCTCCTGCAATTTTGGCCTGCAAACGGGATTGACTGGCACCACCCTTCAACATCTGTTCCAGCAGCAATTCAAGGGCAGAGTCGGCAAATTTCGCTTTATTATCAGCGTTCTTAGCCTGCTCACTGCTGGGAAGCATAATATGGGCCAGGCAAGCCAGCTTTATCTGACGGTCTATAATGCATATTCCTATACAGGAACCCAGTCCTGCTGTCATTAGTTTATCAGGCGCTCTTGCCATTTTAAGGTCTGCCATGCCGACCTGGATGATATTGGCCATTAAAAATTCACTCCAAGCGCAGTTAAGATAGTATCCAAAGACCCCGGCTCCGGTAACAGGAAAAAGTGGCCTACTACATCATGTTCATCCTTGGTGAATTCTGTTTCCAGTACCAATACATGATCCGCCACTTCTCCAAATTGAGCCAATATAGCATCAAGAACGGCTCCTGCCATATCTATCCCTAAAGCCGGAACCGACGGTATGAACTTCAGGTTGGTAAACATAGCCAGGGAATTCAAGTAGGTAGCCGACAGAATGTTTCCCAGTTCCATCATAGCTGACATTTCCATTTCGTCAAGGGTTTCTACTTTGGTCTCGCCGATAATCCGACCCAGCAGCATATCAATCAGTAAGCAGGCCTTCTCTACATCAAGAACAAACAGGATGTTGGACGGAGCCTGACCCTGAACATTAAAGTAAATACCAACCACATGAAGATCGGGACCGCCAATCAAATCAGGAACCTCCGTGAAAGGAAGGATCTTGACTTTAGGCACCGTCATATCGATCTTGGCTTTGACCATTTGGGCCAATGCAGTAGCAGCATTGCCGGCACCAATATTGCCTATTTCCTTTAATGCATCCAGCTGAATGTCGGACATTTCGCTGTAGTTCTCTACCATCTTAACCCCTCCCAACTCCCCAGCCAACTCTTTTTATAGATTCAAAATCTTATGTAAATCCAACAAAATGAGCAAGCGTCCTTCTACCTTGGCTACCCCGCGAATATGCTCAGCCGTGATAGATCCATAGACACTTTCGGTATCCTCAATGTCTGAAGTTTTAAGGCGCAGCACCTCGGAAACCTCATCTACTATGATTCCTGCTTTTACATCATCGAATTGAAAGACTATTATTCTCTTATCGTCTTCATTACCCGCTACCTGCAAGTTGAACTTTTTATGCAGGTTTATTACCGGGATTATATTTCCCCTGAGGTTTACCACTCCCTCGATATGATGCTCCGCCCGTGGTACACGAGTAATGTCCAGCAGGCGGTTTATCTCTTGTACATTTAATATTTCTACTGCATATTCCTCCCGACCTAATTGAAAAGCCACCACCTGGATCTCATCATCGTTGCCAACCGCGCCCTTGAACCGAACATTCTGCAAATCTTCCACACTCGCACCCCCCTCTAAAACAATGTGGCTACATCAAGGATCAGTCGCACATAACCGTCCCCAGCAACTATTGCGCCGGCCAAGCCTGGTATGCCAGTCATCAGTTTACCCAATGACTTAATCACGATTTCCTGTTGTCCGATCAAGGTCTGCACGACCAGCCCGATCTGACGCTCAGACTTGCGCACGACTACTACATACATCTCTTCTTCATTGTCTTCTCCGGGTACATCCA
>Ga0123335_1003421_pt1 | contig 22059 bp, 16 predicted proteins | sample BiotimSIPDNA_2_FD_89707 | JGI IMG/M metagenome (GOLD analysis project Ga0123335, IMG submission 89707) | Anaerobic biogas reactor microbial communites from Washington, USA - Biogas_R2 time_0 SIP DNA | ecosystem: Engineered > Bioreactor > Anaerobic > Unclassified | place: Washington, USA...
TACCTATTATCACAAATTTCGCAAAAATCAAAATTACCAATATTTACATCTTTAAAAAAATCATATAACGTGTCTGATTTGAATGTAAAAACTCTTATAGAATTCGAAAATAAAGCATGTGATATCTATAATATGGTTTGTCTTAAAGACAAATCCGATTACTGCAGTGAATTTTCAATTAAAACGAAAATCTGAATATGTAAATAAAAAAAGAGCTGTACATTAAATTCTTAATGTGACAACTCTTTATTGAATCTTAATTAATAATTAATGCTTTACCGTTTTTGCAGCCTGTTCAGCAGCACTAGCAGCATCTGGCGTATAAATATCAGCACCTATTGATTTCTTATATGATTCATTAACTGGAGCTCCGCCTACCATGATTGTAAGTTTGTCTCTTACGCCTTTTTCAGTTGCAACTTTTACAACATTAGCCATTTCACCCATTGTCGTTGTTAGAAGTGCAGAACAAGCGATTATTCCTGCATTGTTGTCGATTGCGCCTTGAACGAACTGCTCAGCAGAAACGTTTACGCCTAAATCTATAACTTCAAAACCTTTGCCTTCCATCATCATCTTTACTAGATTCTTGCCGATGTCATGAAGATCGCCTAATACAGTACCAATTACTACTTTTCCTATTGATTCAACTCCAGCTTCAGCCAATAATGGCTTGATTAATGAAGTTCCTGCATTCATTGCTCTTGCTGCAACCAGTACATCAGGAACATATAATTCATTGTTCTTGAATTTCTCGCCAACAATATCCATTCCTGCAAGCAGTCCTTTATTAAGGATATCCTTAACAGACAGTTTCTCATCTATTGCCTGTTGAACTAATGCTTCCACGTCTTTCTTGCGGCCTTTCTGCAATGCCAGTGAAATATCATCAAAAATCATAATTTAAACCCTCCGATTACTTTCAAATTAGTATCTATTAAACCAAATATTGTTGCATTTTGCAACATCTAATTTGATTATTTAAGAATAAACTTGAAATATTTCTTTTTTCCCTTCCTTAAAAGCATTTCACCCTCAGGAAACATATAATTTTCTATGGTCAATTTAAAATCTTCAACTAAATTATTATTGATTAATACGCATTTCTCCTGAATAAGTCGTCTGCCTTCGCTTTTTGACTGTATAAATCCCGCAGCCAAAAGAGCATCGAGAATATCAAATCCCTGTGTAAGAATTTCAACACTTATCTCCTTAGAAGGCATATTCTGAGCTTGTCCGATATTTTCAAATAAAGCTTTAGAAGCATCCTGCGCATCAGAAGCTTTCTGCTGTCCATGAACTATTTTAGTTACCTCATAAGCAAGTACTTCTTTTGCGCGATTTATTTGCTCATCTTTGAGCTTTGATAATTCAGTGATTTCATCCATTGAAACAAAAGTAAGAAGTTTAAGACATTTAATTACTTCAGCATCATCTATGTTCCGCCAATACTGATAAAAATCAAACGCAGATGTTTTTTCTTCATCAAGCCAAACAGCTCCTTTTTCGGTTTTACCCATTTTCTTGCCTTCATTTGTAGTAAGAAGATTGAAGGTCATACCATATGATTCCTCCATATCTTTTCTTCTTATTAAATCAACACCTGAGATAATATTACTCCATTGGTCGTCTCCTCCTAATTGCAGGATACAGCCGTACTTTCTTTTTAAGAGCAGAAAATCATAACTCTGCATAAGCATATAATTAAATTCAATAAAAGATAATCCTTTTTCCATCCTGGATTTAAAACACTCAGCAGTAAGCATCCTGTTCACTGAAAAATGCATTCCGATGTCTCTTAAGAAAGGTATATATTCCAGTTTTGACAGCCATTCATAATTATCAACCATAATAGCTCTGTCATTCGTAAAATCTATAAACTTAGACATCTGTTTTTTAAAACAGGAAGCATTATGTTCGATTTCCTCTCTTGTCATTATTCTTCGCATATCAGTCTTTCCAGTAGGATCTCCAACCATTGCTGTACCGCCTCCTAGCAGAGCAATTGGCTTATGCCCTGCTTTCTGTAAGTGGCTCATGACAATTAGCTGCAGGAAATGTCCTACATGCAGACTGTCTGCAGTTGGGTCAAAACCTATGTAGAAAATAACTTTCTCATTGTTTAGAAGATCCTTAATTTTTTCTTCATCTGTCGCTTGAGCTATAAAGCCTCTTTCTTTTAAAATATCGTATGCATTCATAATTTACACCTATACTTCCATAATAACCGGCAGTACTACCGGATTTCTTTTTGTCTCTTGATAAAGATAAGTCCTTAAACGTTTTTTAATTGAGTTTTGGAGCTCACTTATGCTCATTGATGTTTTTGTATACTTTTCTATGTCTTCATTAAGCATAATCCTTATCTTTCTTATTATATCATCAGATTCCTTTTCATACATGAATCCTTTAGCTATTATAACAGGTTCTGCTTTTACTGTTCTCTCAGATTTATCAAGCACGACAGACACATTGAGTATTCCGTCTTGGGCAAGAATTACTCTTTCTTTAAGAACATCATCACCAAGTTCGCCTACACCTGAACCATCAATAAAAGATGCTCCAACATTGATCCTGTCTTCAACAGCAATCCTGTTGGAATACACATTCATGATATCACCATTTTCCAGAAGAAATATATTATTCTCGTTCATCCCCATTTCCATTGCCAGCATTGCATTGCTCTCCATATGCATAAATTCACCATGTACTGGTATATAGTACTTAGGACGCACAAGAGTCAGCAAAAGCCTTAATTCCTGTCTGTAGGCGTGTCCTGATGCATGTACCTCATTGAGAGTCTGGTAAATGACATTAGCGCCATTCTTAAATAATTCATTAATCACACGATATAGGAATTTTTCATTTCCTGGTATTACTGATGCGGAAATTATCACAAGGTCATTTTTCTCTATGCTAATTTTCGGGTGTTTTTTAAATGCGACTTTTGAAAGAGCTGAGTTAGTTTCTCCCTGTGATCCTGTTACTATAAAAACCATATCTTTAGATTTATAGTTTTTTATTTCGAAATCTTCGATAATAACACCTTTTTTAACCTGTATATATCCTAATTCAATAGACTTCTTTATGTTATTGCGCATGCTGTATCCGAAGATACACACTTTTTTCCTGTATTTCTCAGAAAGATTTAATACCTGCTGTATTCTGTGTATGTTTGATGCGAAAGAAGCGACTATAATCCTGGAGAGTGCTTTTCTGAATAGATTATCAAGTGAATCCCCTACAGCTTTCTCACTCATGCTGTGGCCTTCTTTTGTAGCATTAGTGCTATCAGCCATCATTAACAGGACATTCCTGCTGCCTAATTCGGAAAAACGATTCAAATCAGTGACCTTTTCATTTACCGGATTGAAATCTATTTTAAAATCCGCAGTATGAAGTATTATCCCGACTGGAGAGATTATAGCTACAGCATAAGTATCTGGAATACTGTGGTTAACAGGAATGAATTCCAATTTAAAACAGCCAATCGATATTTTCGTACTGCTGTCAATAATGTTAAGCTTGGCTGTTGTAAGTAAACCCATTTCATTTAGTTTGGATTCCAATAATCCTAATGTAAGCTTTGCGCCGTATACCGGAGTATTAATTTCTTTAAGAAGATAACCCACAGCACCAATATGGTCTTCATGCCCATGTGTAATAACAACACCTTTTATTTTATGCTTGTTCTTTATCAGATATGACATATCTGGAATAACTATATCTACACCAGGCATGTCTTCCTGTGGGAAGGTTATACCGCAATCAAGTATAAGAATGTCATTCTTATACTCGAAAACAGTAAGATTTTTTCCTATTTCATTTAAACCGCCAAGCGGAATTATCCTTAATGCTGTAATTTTTGCCTACCTTTCAGTTACTTTAGTTTTAATCTGGGAATAAACATCAGGTGAAATATACTCAAACTGGTTAAAATCAGATAAATACAGTTCACCAGTCATTGTATTATAATTGGTGTTCATTCTCAGCATAACCAGGTCTGTATCATAATTCCATATCTCATTAACTCTGTTTATAAACCTGACAGAATCCTTGTTCTCAGTCAGATCATAATAATAGACAGCTCCTACTCCAATATCGGTTTCCTTGTAATAATATAGATACTTTCCGCCCTTTGTTATATCAAATGAACTTACTCCTTCACGCTCAATAGTCTTCTTCACATTATCTGAAGATATAATAGTAAGTCTTCCTTCAGCATTGTATACAAGATATTTCCCGTCATTTGATAATTTAATGCTATCTATAACATATTTCTCTTCACACATGTACTCATTCAAAGTACCATTAGCCTTTATTGTGTATCTATAGAGCATACTGCTTGTTTTACTTATGTATGATTTAAATACATACACATCGTTATAGTCAGGTGAAAATGACACGAAATCGATTTTAAGATCGTCATCAGAACCTACTGATGCCTCAGCATCGATTAAAATTTCTTTCCCATCTTTTAGTGCGTATAACTGTGCGGTATTTGTCCCAAAGTCATATTTCTTGAAGTAGAAATTAGCATTTATAAAGGCATTATCAGCATAACCTAATACATTTCTTGCTACAAACCCAAATACATCATCCATTATTTTTGTAGTTTTTCCTGTTTCTACATTATAATGATTATATGTTCCAGCAAATCCGATTTCATTAAATCTTGATAAATGACTCACGACTTCATCAATATAAACTATTTGAGAGAAGTCATATGAAACTATAAGCTGTGCACAGCTCTTGGCAATAAGTTTTGAAGAGCCATTCTGATACAGATACATATCAAAAGTCGGATAAACAGTAATCTTTTCATCTTCAACAGAGACTGGTTCTTCTGTCTGCTCATCTTCAAACATGTAAACATAATTAATAGTGGCATATATTATTTTGTCACCATTCTTGCTTATAATCGGGTAATTGACATCAGCATTCCCAGTAAATACAGCAGCATCAAGATCATAGACATTATCAGCTATCTTCTTAGTCAGATTATTCTCATATATGAATAGTGAATATGTAGGTTCACCATTTTCTATCATGCTCTCCATCTTGTCATCTAAGAATACACAGACTTTTCCATCATTGCTTAACGAGAACAAATCCGTATCCATGTCTTCTCTTATCAATACTGATTTTTGTGAGGCAAGATCAAATTTATACAGGTCTGTTATAAGTCTCATTGAATCATCCGATACCCTATATGTTTTATACAAAACCATATCAAAATCATCATTAACCACATAGTAGAAGCTTGCTTCTTCAGATATTTTTATATTCTTCATGCCGTCATACATCCATAAAGTACCGACCAGCCTGCTCAATGATAAGTCTTCATTATTCACAAGATGCAGATTATCTACATACATTATACTTTTCTTGTCTTTACTCATTAATATTCCATTATGAGCTTCCAGTCCAAGTTTCTGGTCTTCATAGTTTCTAAACAGCGAAGATGTAATCATTATAGGCTCTTCATTATACCTTATCAGAGAAATTGAATTATCACCAACAACATAAATATCATCATCATAAGGTATGTCTCCCCGAAGAATTCTATTGCCATCAAAGATAAGCACTACAGCTAATATAACAATCAGAATTACAAGACCAAGAAAGAAACCGTTTTTCTTCAGAAAAGTTGAAAATTTGGCTTTCTTTGGTCTATTATCTTCAATTACATCATTTTCTATAATTGTGTTCTTCTTAACTGAATCTGAAGCAGATTTAACATCTTCAGAATTTAAAGTCTCATTATTATTTAAATCGTCCATTGTATCTCCTTAATACTTTTTACTCAGAGGATTCTGCCTGTGCGCTTCTTCTATGACAGCAATTTGTATTTTAACCTGTTCAGGCGTTACAGAAAGCTCGCCTCCGTTAACCATATGGTTATAAAGCATGTCATAATATCTTCTTGTCATTCCTCCGAATGTGCCGTATACTTCGTTATCTCCATCCCATTGCTCCTCATACCATTTTATTGGTTCCTTACAATAAGCAGGAGTGTCTGTTCCTTCCTTATCAAATGAAATTAATAGTTTCTGTTCTGGCAGCTCTTCAGTTTTAAAATATTTCCAGTCGATTTTTGTCATGGTACCATTAAGAGCACCTTTTGAACCCTGTATATTATAGACATAAGGCTTGTATCCCTGACATGATGTTACCTCTAGATCAATTAAAGGCTTATCCTGGCCATATAGGATGATTTTAGCATAATCCTCTGCATCACCGTATGTGTTAACTCTTCTCATGAACGCTTTGACATTTGGCATTCCTTCTCCAAAAATCTGTAAAGCCTGATCAAGCGGATGCGGTCCTGTGTTGAATAAATTACCTGCATTATATGACTGAAGCGTCTGCCAATCCCATCTTCTCTCAAAACCTGAAAAGTTTATGCTGACCTGAATAATATCTCCAAGTACCTTTGAATCAAGAATTTCTTTTACCTTCATATAATATGCAGCGAATCTCGAATTTTGAAATACTGCTAACATGCATTTATTTTCTTTTGCAGTGTCAATCAAATCCTGCACTTCATCTGCGGTACCGCAGAAATGTTTTTCTGTAAGCACATTGAAACCATGTATAAGAAGATCCTTAGTAATACTGTAATGCATATGGCTGTACGATGAGTTTATAACTAGATCAAGGTTCATATCAAACAGATCCTGATAATTGTCTGAAGTGATAACATCCTCTCCATATCTTTCTTTAGCTAGAAGCCTTCTCTTTTCAATGAGGTCAACAACAGCAACAACCTTGAATCTGTCTTTGTTGTCAATTAAGAAAGAGCCATGTATTGAATATCCGCTTCTTCCCTGTCCTATGATAGCTACTTTTAATTGTTTCATATTTATACCCTTTCATTGCCAAGTCAACGTTTATATTACAATATTTATTCGAATAATTCAATAAAATAAGAGTAAAAGGCCACAAGAATCATATTTATTCTTTATAGCTTTAACTTATATGCAGATTATACCCTCTTAATTTTAATATCTGCATCAGTCCCATTAATATCCCAGGCTGCGCAATAGAACGAATCGTCAGTTTCTTTGGCAATTTCTATTGCTAGTACATCCTTTTTGATTGCATCGAAATTTTTAACAAGCAGTTTTTCAAGCATATCATTATTCTCAATAAGTAAGATAATCTTGTCAGTAACATCATAACCTGCTTCTTTTCTCATGGTCTGAATTTTACTGACTATTTCCCTAATATATCCTTCCTCAATGAGTTCATCATCAAGATTGATATCCAGAACGGTTGTTATACCATTATCTGAATGGGATATAAACCCGCCTTTTTCTTTTGTCTCACTAAGCACATCATCTTTTTCCAGTATGACAGCAACACCTTCAAGCATGAATTCATAATTCAGTCCTTTTTCGAATAGTCCCATTACATACGCACCGTCAGCATGTTTTAAATGTTCAGATATTGCTGGTAACAACTTGCCGTATTTCTTGCCTAATGTACGTAGTTGCGGTTTAAGATTGTAATCGATAAACATAGATGCATCTGTTATGTAAGTTATTTCCTTAATGTTCAGTTCATCTTTTAAAAGCGCGATATAATCGTCATCTAGCCTATTTTCAGATGCTATATAAAGTCTACGAAGCGGCTGCCTGTTTTTCATTCCGGAAGTATTTCTCAAGCTTCTGGATATAACTATTACTTTTAGAAGCTCATTCATCTGATTTTCCATTTCTATATCAATATATGATTCATCAGATACCGGGTAGTCTGTGAGATGCACGCTTACAGGAGCATTACTGTCCAGATTGACAACAAGATTATTGTATATCTGCTCAGTGATGAACGGAGTGAATGGAGCTGCAAGTTTAGTTAAAGTAACAAGAGCAGTATATAATGTCAAATATGCATTTATCTTGTCCTGCGTCTCCTCACTTCCCCAATATCTTTCACGAGATCTTCTGACATACCAGTTACTCAGCTCGTCAGCAAATTCCTGTATTTCTCTGGAAGCTTCAAAGATCCTGTAATTTTCCAGATTTTTATCAGTGTTATTTACAAGTGTATTAAGTTTCGACAGTATCCATCTGTCCATCAGGCAAAGACTGTCTTTCTTCAGTTCATAATTTAAAGGATTAAATTTATCAATCTGAGCATAAAGCACATAAAAAGCATAAGTATTCCAGAAAGTACCCATAAATTTCCTCTGCCCTTCTGTTACAGCTTTTTCATAGAAGCGGCTTGGAAGCCATGGTGCACTGACAGTGTAGAAATACCATCTTACAGCATCAGCTCCCTGATTATCAAGAACCTCCCAAGGATCAACAACATTACCTTTATGCTTACTCATCTTCTGTCCATCCTTATCCTGGACAAGACCCAATACTATTACATTGTTATAAGCTGGACTGTCAAAAAGAAGACATGAAATCGCATGTAATGTGTAAAACCATCCCCTTGTCTGATCTAGAGCTTCAGAAATGAAGTCAGCTGGGAAACCTTTTTCAAATACTTCCTTATTCTCAAATGGATAATGATGCTGTGCAAAAGGCATTGAGCCGCTGTCAAACCAGCAGTCAATGACTTCAGGTACTCTTTTCATTATGGAGGAGCACTTTGGGCATTTCAAATGCACATTATCAATATAAGGTTTATGAAGTTCAATATTTTCTGGACAGTCAATGGATTTCTCTTTCAACTCCGCGATACTTCCTATTGCTTCTCTGTGTTTGCATTCACATTCCCATATCGGTAAAGGCGTACCCCAGTAACGTTCTCTCGATATTCCCCAATCGACGACAGAACGCAAAAAATTTCCAAAACGTCCTTCTTTAATTGTATCAGGCATCCAGTTTATCTTTTCATTATTCTTAAGAAGGCTGTCCTGAATTGCAGTCATCTTTATAAACCAGGTTGACCTTGCATAATAAATTAAAGGTGTATCGCATCTCCAGCAAAAAGGATATGAATGCTCCATATCAGCTGTTTTAAATAAAAGTCCGCGATTTTCAAGATCTTTTGTTATTTCCTTGTCTGCATCTTTAACAAACAGACCTTTTATAAAGCCAGCTTGCTCTCTCATGTGTCCGGATTCATCAACTATTTGAACAAATGGGAGGTTATATTTTCTACCTATCATTGAATCATCCTCACCAAAAGCAGGAGCAGTATGAACAATACCAGTACCATCTGTCAGAGTAACAAAATCACCTAAACACACGTAATATCCATTGTTTTTGGCGTTCTCATCAGCAAAATCAAACAATGGTTCATATTTTATGTATTCAAGGTCTTTACCTTTGACAACTGATACTATTTCATAATCTAGTCCTTCAAAAACCGAAGCGACTAATTCTTTTGCCATTATGATGAATTCATCTTTATACTTAACCTTAGCATAATCGAAATTTTTGCCAACAGTTAATCCTACATTTGAAGGCAATGTCCATGGAGTTGTAGTCCATGCCATAAAATATGTATTCGAGGTACCTTTTTGTTTAAATTTTACATATATGGTTTTGTCAGTAACATCCTTGTAACCTTGAGCAACTTCATGACTTGAAAGGCTTGTGCCGCATCTTGGACAATACGGGACAACTTTATGGCCTTTATATAGTAAACCCATATCCCATATTTTTTTCAGAGCCCACCATTCAGATTCAATATAGTTATTATCATAGGTAATATATGGATTGTCCATATCCGCCCAGAATCCGACCCGGTCACTCATTTTTTCCCAGTCACTTTTATATTTCCATACGCTCTCTTTACACTTTTTTATAAAAGGTTCAACACCATATTTTTCAATATCTTCTTTCCCATCCATTCCAAGCATTTTTTCAACTTCAAGCTCAACTGGAAGACCATGAGTGTCCCATCCTGCTTTTCTTAAAACCTTATAACCCTTCATCGTTTTATATCTTGGTATTATGTCTTTAATAACTCGAGTAAGTATATGTCCAATGTGAGGTTTGCCGTTAGCTGTCGGAGGCCCATCGTAAAAAGTGAAATGTTCACAGCCTTCTCTGTTTGAAATGCTTTTTTCAAAAATTTTGTTCTTTTTCCAGAATTCTAGAGTCTCTTTTTCACGACTTACAAAATCCATTTCCGTTGAAACTTTTTTATACATGCCATCCTCTTTCCAGCTTATTAATAAGCTTTACATAATAAAACTCCTTCATCCTCAAGGGACGAAAGAGTATTCGCGGTACCACCCTAGTTGCTTAAAAGCCACTCGATTCATGTAACGGTCTGTTCCGGGTATCCTTACTGTTTTTCAGGTAACCAGCTCCCCGATGATTTTCAATATGCTTGCCTGTATGTTTCCACCTTCCACATACTCTCTTAAAGGACCAGCATATTTACTCTTCGGATCCTTGCTTTTAATTATTTATATATTATAAACATATGCATTATCAAATGTCAAATAATGCTTCAATAAAACTTTTTCCATCAAATGGTTTCAAATCATCTGCATTCTCGCCTATTCCTATGTATTTAACAGGTATATCCAGTTCATTACATATGGATATTATCATTCCGCCTTTTGCAGTGCCATCAAGTTTAGTAAGTATAATTCCATCTATTTTTACGCATTCATCAAAAACCTTTGCCTGTACCATAGAATTCTGGCCGCTCGAAGCATCAATTACAAGAAGAGTTTCTACTATAGCATCAGGAGCTTCCTTACTGATTACCCTTCGTATTTTTTTTAGTTCATCCATAAGATTACTCTTAGTGTGAAGCCTTCCTGCAGTGTCGCAAATAAGAATGTCTGCTCCTCGTTTTTCTGAAGCATGAATTGCATCGTAAACAACTGCACCAGGATCAGCACCGCTTTTATGTGAAACAATATCAACATTTGTCCTTTTAGCCCATTCGGTTAATTGCTCAGAAGCAGCTGCTCTGAATGTATCTGCTGCAGCAAGAAGAACTTTCTTGTCTTGCATTGAAAGCATTCTTGCTAACTTGCCTATTGAAGTCGTTTTTCCTGTCCCGTTAACACCGACTATAAGGATTATGTTCATTTTCCCTTTAAACTCATCATTTAGTGCGAGAAGGGATGTATTGCTATTTTTTGATATTATTTCGAAAAGCTTCTTTTTTAGCAAATCCCTTATCTGCAGCGGATCAGTAATATTGTTTATTTTAACTTCCTGCTTTAACTGCTCAATAATTTGCATTACTGTATTTATTGCTATATCACTTTCAATTAAAACTTCCTCCAGCTGTTCGAATAACTCTTCATCAATCTTACGAAATGAAGCTAACAGCTTGTCTATCTGTTTTATAAATTTTTCTTTTGTTTTATTTAAACCTTCTTTTAACCTTTGAAAAAAACTCATATTATTCAGTTATCTGCATGGAAACGACTTTTGTTATGCCGTGCTCCTGCATAGTCACTCCATAAATTGAATCGGAATTCTCCATGGTCCCCTTTCTGTGTGTAATAAGCACGAATTGTGTTTTTTCTTTGTGATCATTAAGATAATTACAATATTTAAGGACATTGTTATCATCAAGGGATGTGTCGATTTCATCAAATATGCAGAATGGAGACGGGTTAAGTTTTAACATAGCGAAAATTAAGGCAATCGCAGTGAAAGCTTTTTCACCTCCGGACAAAAGCATCATATTCTGAAGTTTCTTTCCTGGTGGTTGCGCAATGACTTCAATACCGCATTCCAGAATATCTGATTCATCAGTAAGCTCAAGTCTTGCCTGACCACCGTCAAACAGTTTTACAAAGATTTCATTAAAATTTTCATTAATTATGATAAATTTCTCTTTAAAGAGTCTTTTCATTACTATATTCATTTCATTAACTGTTTTATACAGATCTTCTTTTGATTTCTCTATGTCATCTTTTTGTGATATGAAAAATCTGTGTCTTTCATTTGTTTTAGCATAATCTTCAATAGAATCGATATTTACAGGACCCAGTTGCTTTATTATATTTCTTGCATATGTGATTTCTTTTCTGGCTTCTGTTATATTTTCTATCTCTCCATGTTTCTGTAATGCTTCATTGTGTGTTAAATTGTATTCATCCCACATACGTTCCTTCATAGCAGTCATCTCAGCATCCGTTTTTGCTTTTACTACTTCAATTGAAGATATTTTATTGGAAAGAAGCATTATTTCTTTATTGGCTTCTGTAATGCTTTGAATATAATTTTCATTCTCAGCTGTCAGTTTCTTCCTTTTCTCCTGCACCTCATGTATTTTTTTATTCTTTTCTTCTTGAATTTTCTCAGGATTGCTAATTGTTTTTGATTTATCCTGTATCTGTTTTTGAAGGTCATTCTTTATTTCATTAAGCTGGTCATTCCTTTTGATCAAAACATTTCGCTTAACAGTAAGAGCCTGTTTTTCAAAACCTATCCTGATTAAGGATTCATCATTATTTTTCAAGCTTTCTTCAATAGAGTTTACAGATACTTTTAAATCTGATATATCTAGATATATATTATCTCTCTTTACGGATTCCTCCTTATGAGCTTCTTCATACTCGCTAATCCTAAGTTTATCATTCTCAATCTGATTGCTTAAATTATTTATTTTATCATTCAGTATGTTTATCTTTTCATCATAACTGTCATACTTATCCAAAAGATCTTTCTTTCTGTTTTTTGTGTTATTCAGGGTATTTAAATTATTCCTATATGCCTCATCAAGTGAAGACATGGAAGACTCGAGTTTTGCTATAAGCATATTGCTTTCATTAATTCTTTTTTCCATATCCTCAATTTCAGAAGATACAGATATTGCCTGCTTTGATATAGAGTCGCTTTTTAAAATTGACTGCTCAAGTTTCTCCTTATGCTCAGCTATTTCATGTTCCAGCTTGTCAAGCTGCTTATGTCTGCCAAGTAATCCTATTTTGCTGAAATTCTGAGTACCGCCGGTAATAGAGCCGCCTGTATTAAAAAATTCCCCTGTCAGCGTTACAATCTTATATCTGCTCTGAGTCTTTCTAGATATCAATACGGCATTATCATAGGTGTCTACCACTACTATTTTACCAAGCAGATTCTTTGCGATATTTTCATACTTTTTGTCATACTCCAGTAGTTTATAGGCAACATCAATTACACCGTTAAAAGAAAGTATTTCACTTTCTTCTCTTTTGTCAAACTGATTAGGCCTGACTGATGTTACAGGAAGAAAAGTCACTCGTCCAAGCTTGTTTGCTTTTAAATAACTGATAGCGGTCTTTGCAGACTCTTCATCTTCAACGACAACATTCTGAATATTTCCTCCCAATGCTGCCTCTATAGCAGTGTTATATATTTCTTCTGTACCCATTAGATTAGCGACAACATCGATTATTCCGTCAAGTGCTTTATTTTCCAATACAGCCTTAACATCCTGTTTGTATCCATGCATCTGCTTTTCCATATCATATATGAGTTTGTAGTTACTTTGAAGTATCTCGATATTAGTCTTCATATTCTGCTCTGAAGATTTAGCTTGCTCTATCTGCTTTTGCAACAGAGCATAATTAGTCTTACTTTCGTCTCTTTTTGATGTAAGTTCATCTTTTTGCTTTTTTGTAATACTATTCTTTTTTTGATTTTCCTGCTTTGCAAGAAGTATTGAATCATTTTCCAGAATTGTCCTTGTTATATTTGAGTCCAGCATCTCCAGCTGTGTTTTCACTGCATTCTTTTCATTAATTACATTGTTCACTTCAAGCTTATTTTCAGAAGTCTCTTCAATATGTTTCATTAATGCTGCCTTGACGGTTTCCAATAACTTTTCGCTTCCACTAAGCGAAGATGTTATATTTTCTGCTTCCATTGTCATTAAATCAAGTTTTTCTTTATAACTTGCATATTGTTTATCCAGATACTTCCTTCTATCTTCTTTGGTAAGATAATCTTTAGACAGCTCTTTTTCTCTTAGTTCATATTCCTCGATTTCTTTCTTGTTTTTTATCTGCTCATTTATTGCATTTGCCAGTCTTTCATTACATAGTATAATGTCATGTCTAGATGCTTCCAGTTCTCTTAAAAAAGAATTCAGTTCGTCCTTGAGTTTTTGTTCTTCTTCCTCATACTGATTTATAATTACATTACTGTCTTTATTTTCCTGTCTTATACTTTCAAGCTCCTGCTCTTTTGTCTTTATATCTTCTGATAATAACTGAATATCCTGTTCATACTTCAAAATTCTTTTCTGGTACATTTCGAGATTATTCAAATACAGTCCTACTTCATTTACTTTCAATATCTCATATACCCTTAAATATTCCTTTGCTTTATCAGCTTGTATTCTTAATGGTTCCAACTGGTTTTCTATTTCAACAGTAATATCGTTTATTCTAACAAGATTTTCTTCTGTACTTGCAAGTTTACGTAAAGCTTCCAGCTTTTTCTGTTTATATTTCATTATTCCAGCAGCTTCTTCAAAAATACCTCTTCTCTCAACGCTGTTGCTATCAATAATGTCTTTGACTTCATTCTGCCCAACAATAGAGTATCCCTCTTTACCTACACCAGTATCAAAAAACAACATCTGAATATCTTTTAAACGGCAATTTTTATCATTAATTGAATATTCTGATTCTCCGGAACGATAAAGTCTTCTGGTTATCTTAACATCCTCAAAATCTACAGCAAGATCTTTGTCTTTATTATCAAAGTAAAGAGAAGCTTCTGCAAATCCTACAGGTTTCCTATATTGAGTTCCAGAAAAAATCATGTCACTCATATTGATACCCCGAAGCTGTTTTGAGCTTTGTGAACCTAAAACCCATCTTATTGCATCAGCAATATTGCTTTTTCCGCTTCCGTTAGGACCTACTATTGCGGTTATACCTTTATTGAATTCAAGCACTGTCCTTGTTGCAAAGGACTTGAATCCCTGCAATTCCACTTTTTTAAGAATCATGATTATCTAAACCTTTTTTTTCAATATTATTCAAAGCATCTTTTGCTGCGGCTTGCTGTGCTTCCTTTTTTGTCTTGCCTTTTCCTTTCCCATATGGCATTCCCATAACCAATGCTTCAACTACGAATGTTTTGTCATGAGGTGGGCCTTTTTCTTCCTTAACCAGATATTTCGGTTCTTCTTGATACTGGGATTGCACTAAATGCTGTAACTTGGTCTTGTGATCATTATTGTCTCCTGATTTAATATATTCTACAATAAATTCATTTAAATTGGAAATAATAAAAGGTTTTACATAACTAAACCCTGAATCAAGATATATCGCTCCGATTACTGACTCAAATGCATCTGCTATAACTGACTTATTTGCATTTACTTTTGAACCTACAGCTGAAAATCCGACTAGTATATGTCTGTCTATTCCAAGCCTCTTACATACTTTTGATAAAGATTCCTCACAGACAGCATATGCTCTTGTAACTGTCATTTCACCTTCCTGAAGATAATTATGGGTTTTAAATAAAAAATCGCTAATAACTACAGAAAGAACTGAATCACCTAAGAACTCCAGTTTTTCATAATTCTCATTTTTATCATATGAGCTGTGTTTTAATGCAGTAGACAGCAGAGATTTGTTTTTAAAAGTATATCCTATAGCTTTTTCTACTGATGCTATTGACTTATCGCTAATGTTTTTTTCCATTTCATCCAATTTTCGAAACAAGCATATCACCCAAAAATCTGAGTATGCGATTAGGTGCTGGCAGCTAACCTTATTTTCTTAGGATTTTCAAATCCAAAGAAAATAAGGCTATTGAAAATAGCCTTTTTTTGCTTATCTGTTGTTTTCTATGAAATTTACAGCATCAGCAACAGTAGAAATATTCTCTGCCTCTGTATCGGGTATTGTAATTTTAAACTGATCTTCCATAGACATTATTAACTCTACTATGTCTAGTGAATCCGCTCCAAGATCCTCAATAAATGAAGATTCCATTGTTATGCTGTCAGCATCCACACCCAATTGTTCTACGATAATCGCTTTTACTTTCTCAAATACCATTTTATCCTCCCGTCTGTACGATGGATGTATTTATAATATTCTATTATTATTCCATCGTCAATATCTCTATTTTATATTAAAACGCATATTGCGCTTAACACACAGCTTTCTTTATATTCCCAACAATATCATTCTCTGCAAGCGATACAGTCTTCAAAATCACATTCATGATTGTTTTTGCTTTTGAGTTTCCATGCGACTTTATTATCAATCCGTTTACGCCTAATATTGGAGCTCCTCCCATAATGTCGGGATTTAAATTAGCTTTAAATTTCTTCATATCGCTTCTCATTATCAATGCTGCCAATTTATGAAGTATATCAACCTTGAAAACAGCTTTCATCTTATTGAAGATATATGATGAGGTACCCTCAAGCAGTTTAAGGGAAACATTTCCTGTAAATCCATCCGTAACAATAACATCGACGAGGCCTTCGACAATACCATTACCTTCTATATTTCCATAATAGTTTAAACCCGACTGCTTTAAAAGAATGTTCGCTTGTTTTGTTTCCACACTTCCTTTATTGTCTTCTGTCCCGATATTCAATAAACCAACTAAGGGATTTTCACAGTTTGCAACAATTTTCATATATTCACATCCGAATTTAGCAAACTGAACGTAGCTTTCTGCTCTAAGATTGGAATTAAGGCCTGCATCAATAAGTAAAGCGAATTTATTTCCTGAAGGGACTAGTGCTCCTAATGCTGGACGTATTACACTGTCTATCCTCCCTGTTATAAGTAATGATCCGGCTAGCAGAGCTCCCGAATTGCCTGCAGATATAACAGCATCACCAAAACCCTGGCACTGCATGGTCAGAGCTTTTATCATTGACGAATCTTTTTTGTTTTTTACAGCATAAGTAGGAATATCTGTAGAAAGAATAACCTCCTGGCAATGCTCTATTCTTATCCTGGAACGATCATGCTTGTGTTCTTCTAATATTTTTCCAATTATGTTACAGTCTCCAAATAGAGTAATATCAAAACCGTCTTTCTTCCTTATTGCATCCAGACACCCTATTATTACAGCCTGAGGCGCATTATCACCACCCATAGCATCTACTAGTATATTCACATAAAACCTCTCATTAAATTGAAACTAAAATAAATTTACTGCGAAAAATTTCTTTTTCATCTCTAAAAACAAATACCCATACAAAAAAGTTATTCATCCTTATTTGAGTTACTTTGGCTTTTGCTGTAAGTTTTTCATTAGCATACACAGGTTCCTTATATTTTATATTCGCTACACCTACCAGAGAAACTTCCGCATTTATGACTGAAATAGCTACTGATTCTGCAAATGAATAAAGATACTGGCCTCTCACAATGTTTGTTTTTTTAAAAACCATATCTGCCGTTGTAACAAATTCTGCTGATCCGCCTTCATTAAGCTTTAAATCTGTTATTGTACCCACTATATCTTCAGGTGCAAGCGATCTTACTGTATCTTTAATTCTTTCACGTACTTCCTTTATTCCAAGCTCATTCCTGTAATTTCTGATACATGGCACACTGACACCCAAAGAACCTGCAAGCTGATTATCATTCATATATGGGTTTTCAGAAAGCAATACCTTCAAATCGTCGAGTTTCTTAAGTTTTTTTAATGTCGCTTTTGTCATGCTTTCTCTTTTCTATAAATTTATCACCTGATAACAAATTTATATCAGTATATTCCATCATACCTGATTTGTAAAGAGAAAACGCAGTAAAATTACATACTGACACTCATTTTTTAATCTTTTATAAATTTTAATGAAGCTCTCACATATATTATTCCTGAATACACTGTAGCTATCAAAGCCAATGCATACACAACCTGTGGTATATACCATAAGTCGATATAATAAGCGGTAAGATATATGCATATGCTTATAATCTGAAGATTTGTTTTGATCTTGCCGAAGATATTAGCAGCAATCACTTCACCCTTCTGACTTACAACAAGTCTTAGTCCGTCAACAATCAGATCTCTGGCAATAATTATAACCACAGTATATGCAGCTATTTCTACTCTTTGTACCATAATAACCAATGCGCTTGTAATAAGGATTTTATCTGCAATGGGATCAATAAACTTTCCGAGATTTGTTACAAGTTTTAATTTTCTTGCATAATAACCATCTAAAAGATCAGTTATAGAAGCAACGATAAAAATAACTAATGCAATTAATGTTCCATACTCCTGATGAAAAGTAAAAAAAGGCTCATTTAACCATACTGGAGTGGGAATAGCAAAAATAATGAAAAAAGGAATCATTACTATTCTGGCCATTGTAAGCCTGTTCGCAATATTCATTAAACAACCTCCGCAATCAGTGAATCATCATCCTTAGCGACAATTACAGCATTAACCATATCCATAACAGATAGCGGCTCTTTGCTGGACACATATATGACAGGGTCAATTTCATATGCCTCAGCATAAGACCTGCCTATATAAAACAAGCCATCATCAGAAATACCTTGTATAATTATACTATAAACCATACCAATCCTGTCATCATTTTTACTCTGGAGTATATTATACTGTATCTTTTCAACTTCCTTACGTCTTTGAATTTTTATCTTTTTAGGTATCTGTCCTTTTAATTTGTATGCTGGTGTACCTGTTTCCCTGCAGTATTCAAAGAAACCGGCTCTGTCAAATCTGCTCTTTTTAATGAACTCACATAAATTTTCGAAGTCTTCCTCCGTCTCCTGCGGAAACCCAACTATGAATGTAGTTCTTAATACTATATCTGGAATATTTGAACGCAATTTATCTATTAATTCCGTATATCGTGCATTAGTCCCAGTACGGCCCATCAGTTTTAAAATCCTATCTGACGAATGCTGTAAAGGCATATCTATATAATGCAATATTTTACTGCTGTTTTTAATCATACTGATTAATTCATCAGAAATGAGCTCTGGGTAGCAGTAAAGGAGCCTTATCCATTTCAAAGGCTTTATAGTCTCAAGCTTCTTTAAGAGCAGATGAAGTGAAGGTTTTCCATAAATATCATTTCCGTAAGCAGTCGTATCCTGAGCTACTAATGTAATCTCCTTTATTCCTTGATCAGAACAAAGCTTCTCAACTTCTTTGTATATATCCTCGATATTTCTGCTTCTGAATCTTCCTCGTATAGAAGGAATAGTGCAATAGGTGCATCTGTTGTCACACCCTTCAGAAATTTTCACATATGTGCTAGCAGTATTATCTGACAGAATCCTTTCTTTGTTCATAAAATCAACAGCAGATTTCGGACCGCATATTATAGTTTTTTCTGTCATGCTTAAAACTGATGCAATATCATTATATCCGTCTATTCCGACACATACATCCACTTCCGGGATTGAATCAAAAATCTGCTCTTTGTATCTTTCAACAAGGCAACCAGTAACGATGATTTTTTTCAGTATACCTTTTTCTTTATATTTAGCAGTCTCCAGTATAACGTCGATTGCTTCCTTTACTGCAGGTTCAATAAAAGAACATGTATTGATTATTACGGCATCTGCTTCTTCTATTTTATCTGTAAAAACATATCCGTTATCCGATAGTGATTTTGCCATTATCTCACTATCCACTAGATTTTTCGGGCATCCTAATGAATTAATAAGTATCGTCTTCATATTTAATTACCTTATCCACTTCTTTTTCTGCCAATTCCTGATCAACTCCATGATAAATAAGTTTCGCTATAAGTTTTTCTCTTTTTGTATCCGATTTGAGATTTACATGTATAAATTTCTTCACAAATTCCAGATCATTGATTTTTTCATCTTTTTTTAATCGTTTAATCGTATTATTAACAGCCTTTATGCTGAATCCTTTATTAATAAGATAAGCACTGAGCCGATTTTCAGTTTTCTTCCCATTAAGAAGATAAGCTGTTGCTCTTTTAATGCATTGTGAGACTTCTGTCTTATCTCTAATATCATTTATCTCCATATCTGACATTGTTTCTTTGCTATATATATAGTTTTTAAAATATGTCTCTTCGTCAACAAAAAGCTGTGTATTATCTGAAAAAGTAAGGATAAAGTCTTTCTTTTTTGATTCCTTCTTTATAATCTTCTTTTCATCATTCATCTGCAACTGTTTCTGTTTTTGTCTCCTGTTTTTTATCCAGTTCGAATGTAGTTCTAATTACCTTTTCAATCTCCTCGGCAATATTTGGATTTTGCAAAAGGAAATCTTTAGCATTTTCGCGTCCTTGCCCTATTCTCTGCTCTTTATATGAATACCATGCTCCTGATTTCTCTATAGCCCCACACTCCACTCCTACATCAACCAGACAACCCTCCTTTGATATCCCCTGCCCGTATATTATATCAAATTCTGCTGTTTTAAAAGGAGGAGCAATTTTATTCTTAGCTATTTTTGCTTTTGTTTTGCTTCCGACAATATTCTCTCCTAATTTGATGTTATCAGCTTTTCTTACCTCGATCCTCACACTGGAGTAAAATTTTAATGCTCTCCCTCCAGGAGTAACTTCAGGATTGCCGAACATTATTCCAACTTTTTCACGTAGCTGATTAATAAATATAGCTGTTGTCTTAGATTTTGATACAACAGCAGTAAGTTTTCTTAATGCCTGGCTCATCAATCTGGCCTGAAGTCCCACATGAGCATCTCCCATCTCTCCGTCTATCTCTGCTTTTGGAACTAATGCAGCTACAGAGTCAATTACAATTACATCGAGAGCTCCGCTTCTTACTAATGCTTCACATATTTCTAAAGCCTGCTCACCTGTATCTGGCTGGCTTACTATAAGTTCATCTATATTAACTCCGAGTTTTTTTGCGTATATTGGATCTAAAGCATGTTCAGCATCAATAAATGCAGCTTCTCCGCCTGCTTTTTGCGCCTGAGCAATTACATGAAGCGCAACAGTAGTCTTACCTGAAGATTCAGGTCCGTATATTTCAATTATCCTTCCTCTTGGAACACCACCGATACCCAATGCGATATCAAGGGATATAGCACCTGTTGGTATAGATTCAACTGTCATTCCTATATTTTGGCCAAGCCTCATAACTGCCCCCTTACCGTAGGCCTTCTCAATTCCGGCTAATGATGCTTCCAATGCTTTCTTCTTATCCATATCATGCTCCTTTATCAGTCTGTATTGATTATATAAGGATATTATATATCATCTTAAATTTACATACAAGGAATATTTTTTCGTTAATACTATTATTTACCAAATATGCTCTTGATTTTTGTTTTACCCATGGCGAATAAATCGCGTGCCTGATCAGCCTTCATCAGATATGCAGACAGCATATACACGCATGCGCCTGTAATGAATTCTATCATCACCCATAATAACTGTTTAGTTTTGCCGATTTCAACAACAGTATTGCTGAATACGGCAGGTAATACATAATTATCCAGAAAGTATATGACGATTCCCATTATAAATGCGCTGAGCAGGGATTTAACTATAATGGGGGTGTTACCTTTGAAACTGTAATCTTTTATCCTTGTTTTCAGTAATAAGGCAAGATATCCCAGATTCAGAACAGATGACAATGAAAAAGCCAAAGGTACGCTGAAAATACCCATATCAGTAATTCTAAGCAAGACAAATGCTATAAAGAAATTTGATACTACACCTATAAGGCTGCCCCAGAATGGGATAATAGAGTTCTTTGTCGAGAAATATATCCTATTGACTATGGTGATGACACACTGCATTACAAGGGCAAGTGAGTACCCTATCAATAAATTCGCTGTAAGGAGAATACCGCTTCTGTTTATTGTTCCGAAATTGAACAGAAGCTGTATGACCGGTATTGCCAGTATGGATAAACCGACAGCAGATGGTATCGACAGAAATATGACAAGTCTCATAGAGGTATTGATCTTATAGATAACTTCACTGTTTTTATTGCTCTCATATACTGCTGCCAATGAGGGTAACATTGCAATCCCTATGGCTTGTCCGATTATCCCTAAAGGCATCTGCCATGTTCTGTTTACAAGTTCCAATGCAGAAACAGATCCAAGTTCAAAAAAAGATGTGAAATACGTAGAAATAATATTATTGACCTGACTAAGCATCGATGTCAGTAATGACGGTATGGCTAAAATAATCAAAAGTTTGAAATCA
>Ga0123335_1003423_pt1 | contig 22055 bp, 19 predicted proteins | sample BiotimSIPDNA_2_FD_89707 | JGI IMG/M metagenome (GOLD analysis project Ga0123335, IMG submission 89707) | Anaerobic biogas reactor microbial communites from Washington, USA - Biogas_R2 time_0 SIP DNA | ecosystem: Engineered > Bioreactor > Anaerobic > Unclassified | place: Washington, USA...
CCCGATTTGGACTGCCCGCGATCCGGCCATGCCGGCATTGGTCATATCAATGATTTTCCCGTTCACATCATAGGCGCCGGAACCGAATCTGCTAATGCTTCCGATTTCAATGCTTTCCGGCCAGGGGCTGGAAGTCGTCCGCCCCAATGCCTTTGACGGATCGGCCTTCCATTGCGCCAGCAACGCCGGATCAAGAAAATCCCGATAGTTTGTTTCAATATCTTCTCCCGCCGCCGGCGACAACAATGAAACATTTTTCAACGCGCGGCCGAAACCAACAACCGTTTCTTTTGCCGCCGCTTCCTCGGCTTGCCGATCTTCCGTTTGCCGGTTTTCCGCCCGGTTCTCTTCGCGGGCCAACGATTGCCAAAAATAAACGCCGATCGCCCCCGTGGCGATCAAAACCGCGATCGCCGATGTGGCAATAATTTTTTTATTCATATAATATTGGGATATTAACGCTCTGGATCTATTATACAATTTTATTTTCCCAGCGACGAATATCAACCCGCGCGGCCAACCGCACCCCGCCCGATTTGACTGTCGCCTGCTCCCGCCTTGCCGTTTATCTTGCTATTTACTTTGCCACTTACCTTGCTACATAACAAGGTAAGTAGCAAGGCTCGCCGGTTTCAAAACATCGCGTAACGTTCAAATCAAGTTTGATGAATTTGCCAAGGCAAGTTTTTTTGTCCGCGGCCAGCGCTTGATTTCGGCTTCGCGTTTTAACGCCAGCGATCTTGTGGCAAATTCCTCGGTATGAATTATCTTTTCCGCCCGGTGCGAAGCGGTATAGGCCCCGCCTTTTTTGTTTTTGTGCTCGCCAAAACGCCGCGCCACATCCGTGGCGATGCCGGTGTAAATACTGCCGCCGCAACATTGAAGAAGATAGACAAAATACATTAAATCAAGATTTTTAAGCCGCGACATCGCTGAAATTCACAAATATCCCAGTTTTTCAAACAATTCCGTTGACGGCGGAGTTAATTTCAAACCACTCAATTCTTTTGGATCCGTCCATCGATATTTTACCAGATCATCATCAAGGCTTACTTTGATTTCGTCCGAATTTCTATCGTTAATTTCAACTTTATAGACAAAAAATTTCATTTTGCAAATGACATTTTCCCCGGTTGCCATGGTTTTGATTGATTCGCCTCTTCCCGTCCCGTCAATCAAAACAATTCCATATCCGGAAACATCAATCCCGGTCTCTTCTCTAATTTCTCTCTTCAGAGCCGCTTCTTTGCTCTCGCCCTCTTTGACCCCGCCGCCGGGGATATGCCAGCAATCAGAATAAACTCCGCCCTTCGCGGAGTCTTTCATTCCCTGGAATAATTTGCCATCCTTGGCGAAAATCAGCGCCGAAACGATATTTCTTTCTATTTCCCCCATGAAAGTTATGAATTTGGATAATTTTTGAAATATGGCCAAATTCCTTTTTTTCTTAATCCGCTTTCAAGCGCGGCGATAAAGAGAAATTCAGTGCCGCGTTTCCGATGTCATCCTTGCGGATTATGGCGGTGCGGTTAGAATCAATCAAAAGAAAACGCGGTCGGCGGCGGAATCCGGAGGTGCGCCTTCTATGGCGAAAAAAAACTTTGGCCGGCGGCATAACGATAGATGCAATAAAAATGGACGGAAGTGCCCGCCAGAACAAAAAAATGGAAAAGTTCGTGAAATCCCACGGCCTTGCTCGGGTTCGGTTTTTTGATTGCGTAAATAATCGCGCCGATGGTGTAGAAAATTCCGCCGAGCAGCAACAGCGCAATGGCCACGGGATGTTTTCTGAGCGGATAGATCAATATCGCGCCGATCCAGCCCATCAGCAGATAAAGGCCGGTGGCCGCGCCGCGCGGAAAGGATTTCCAAAACGAAGGGAAAAAGATCGCGGCGGCGCCGATGCCGGCCAGAATCCAAACCGCCGCAAAAAGAGCGGCGCCCCAAAATCCGCCCGCGAGTATCAAGCAAAATGGCGTGAAGGTTCCGGCAATGAGAACATAGATGAAAGCGTGGTCCAGCTTGCGGACCAAACCGATCTTCCCGCCGCCCGATCCGAACAAATGATACCAAGCGCTGGTTCCATAGAGCAAAAACGCCGAAACGCCGAAAATGAGAAATGCCGACATTTGGCGCGCGCCGTCCGCCTTTTGCGCCAGCGCGATTGTTCCGGCAAAAGCCAAAATCGCCCCGATCAGATGGGAATAGCCGCTAACCGGATCCTTGATTGTTATGGGCATACCTTAAATGTAGAACAAAATCCGCTTTTGGCAAGCCGCCAAAACCGCTCTAATCACATTTAACTTTCCGATTGGCCTCGCCCGGACTGAGTTATCAGAAATATAGTGCATGCGGCCGCCCAATCATCACTTTAAATTTTCCATATATTCCATATTGAATATATTGCCAAAACCGGCGCGCGAAAATGTTATGTTTAAATATAACATAAATATAACATTTGGAATTGATATTTCTTGCGCGATTCTTGCGCGATTCTTGCGCGATTGTTCTGGATTTGATAAAATAAAAACATCAATACCAAGAATCAATTATGTTCAGCCCTTCTTATAAACTGACCGACAAAATGGTGCGGATGCTTACTGAAATCGCCGAAAGCCGGGCGATCATTGGCCGGGCCAAGATTTTGCCCGCCCAAGAGCTTCGGTTGCGTCGCCAAGCGTTGATCCGCATGACGCACGCCTCAACAAGCATTGAAGGAAATATGCTCAATCTAAGGCAAGTAGAGGCCTTGTGCCAACACAAGAAAATTGATGCGCCGGCGCGGGATGTCTATGAAGTTCAGAATTATTTAAAAGCGTTGCGGCATATAACCAAAATCGTTGAGAAAAAACATGCCATTTCGGAAAAAGTAATCCTTAAAATACACCGGCTGGTCACCGATAAAACCTTACCCGATGAACAATCGGGCCATTATCGCAAAGGTATGGTTTATGTGGTGAAAAGAAGGTTGGGATTTCCCGACCAAATAATTTACACCGCCGCGACTCCGCAAAAAGTGCCTCAATTGGTGACTGATTTGATAAATTGGATAAGAGAACCGCAAACGCAAGAAATCAATCCGGTTGTGGTTGCCGGGATTGTGCACCAGGAAATTGCCGCAATCCATCCTTTTGCCGATGGCAATGGCCGCACTGCCCGGGCCGTGGCAACTTTGATCTTGTATCAACGCGGCTATGATTTCCGCAAATTATTTGCTCTGGAAGATTATTACAACAATAACCGCCCGGAATACTATAAGGCGATTAACATTGGCGAAGCTTACGAGGAACGCCGCACCGATTTTACTCCATGGCTTGAGTATTTTATCAAAGGATTTAAAAACGAAATCGATAATACCAAGGCACAGGTAACCGCCTTGGCTCATCGAAAAATTGATGGAAAGTTGGAATCGCAAATTTACCTGACGCCTGAACAATTAAAAATCATCGATTTTATGGAGCAAATGGGCAAAATCACCGTAAAAGATGTAATGGATATTCTCAACATTCCAAAAAGAACCGCGCAACTCCATTTACAAAAACTCAAGACCCTAAAAATGATCGCCCAAACCGGCAAAGGCCCCTCTTCGGCCTATCTCCTGAAGTAAAAACCAAAAATCAGGGGTTGGACCCCTGTAAATTTTGATATTATTTCTCAAGGAGTTTTTGAGCCGGTCAATCACCGCTTTTTCCCAGTATTTCATTGAATACCACCGCAGCAACGGCGCCGCGACCAAACGCAGCCATTTTTTGCGAATGGCGACTTGATAGGTGTAGTCAATAAAAGTTCCTTGAGGGTGTTTTGAAAGCAACAGCTCTTCATGCCCGGAAGTCCCGAACTGATAGCTGTCATTGTCCGAAATGAATCCCTTCCCCGGGAGAATTTGAGTTTTCATCTTCACACCAAATTTTTTGCCGAATGATCGCAGAGTCGCTTCCATCTCCACATAATTTCCAACGCGTTTATCAATCCGTATTGATTCGGCAACCTTGGGAAAATGCTCCGGAAATCTTTCAAAGTCAGTCATTATCCCAAAAACATCTTCAACCGGCGCCTTCACCACCCATTGCTTGTGAAGTGTTATCTGGTTCATATATTGTATTTTCTATTAAAAATAAAGCACACATTGCCCGTAACGATTTTAGTCGTTTTTTCCATGTAACAGTTCTTCATATTCGGCCATGATTTAATGTGTTTCCATCCCTCTTACAAGAATATTTTTTGATGATACCAGCTCCTTGGTTTCTTCAATATAGCCCGAGAGGGCTTTTTTGTCGCTTATGATTCCGTGGCTTTTTGGATAATGATCTTTCAGCTGTTTGGCAAATTCATAACCGGCGCCGCGCATATTGATGGATTCAAACCAGTAATAATCGGCGAATTGCCTTGTGTTATCTATCACTTTTTCAAGGTTGGTCAAACCGGGAATTATCGGACTGATAAAAGCATAGGTTTTTATGCCGTTTGCTTTCAGCGTTTTCAAAGTATTGATTCGTTTTTCATTTGTTGCCGAAAAGGGTTCGAATATTTCTTTTGATTCGCCGTCAAAACTGTTTATCGTCAGGCCGACTTCAATATTTTTAAATTGTTTGAAAAGATCAATATCTCGCAAAACCAGATCCGATTTTGTCAATATTGAAAGTTTGATCCTTTTATCCAAATTCTCTAAAATTCGGCGGGTAAGCTCCAGTTTTTCTTCCGCCGGCTGGTAAGGGTCGGAAATTGAACTCATAAAAACCCAGCCATTGATATAACGGTTTTTCACCAATTCCGGCGCGTTAATTTTAGCTTCCACCCACGATCCCCATTTTCCGTAATCCGCCGGCCGCCACCGCGAAATGAATTTGGCATAGCAATACGAACAGGCATGCCGACAGCCGACATACTGGTTGATCACCCACTCGCACCCGGGCAATTTGCTTTTGGTGAATATCTTCTTGGCCCTAATTTCTATTAATTTTGCTCTCACTTGGATTTTTGATTAATTTTCAGAACCGTAGCGAGCGTGGGATGGGAAAAATAAGCGACAGCATCGTAAGACGAATCCATCAATTCAATCATTTCCATATCGGGCCGTTTGATAAGTCTAAATCCCGGCTTACCGAGATATTTTTTCTTGAAACTTTCGTAATCACCCGCCGTAAAATCCGCATCGCCCATTTCTTCACGCTTCGGATCCGGCCGTCTTATTTTTAACAGCTCCAAATCACCCGCCGCAGTTGCAATCGGAGTAATATGGAGAACTGGCCCCATTTTCGTATCTTGCACAACCGCACCCAATCGGCAGGCCAAACCGACTGATTCTTGATATTCCCCAATGCTTTGAGAAAAAATACAAGCATAATTGACCGGCGCCCCGCCTTCATGAGTTTTTGCGGCGCATAATCGCTGAGCCTCGGCTATAATTTCCTGTATATGCTTTTTAAATTCTTCAATTGCCATCGAATTTGTATTTAAATTCTCCATTCAGCTAACATTCCTGATTTTTCTTTGCGCGTAAATAATATGTTGCTTTTTTGATCAAACCAAAACGAATGTAAATAGCAAAACTTATTACCATTAGAATCTTCATATTCAGCAATAAAATCTAAATAATTATCTGGGTGTTCATTGGTACATTTTAAAACTAAATCTTTTGGGTCTTGGGTAATAACCCCCAATGCGTATCCAGGTATAATTATAGAATTAGCGGTAATAGGAGAAATAAATTCAAGTTTATTTGAAATGTATATTTCCGTTCGAGTTTGTGTGTTATTCGCTGGTTCGATACCAGAATTTTTTAAATCTATTTTGAATCTAAAAAACCCATCTTCATCCCTATCAAATTTTCTTTCAATTATCGAAAGATAAGGCCCCTTTGGTCTCGGTTTTTTTTCGCTCAAAAAAACATTGTTTTTGCCAAGGTCAACTTTTGTTTTGATTGATGGAGAATTTACTTTTTTTAATAAAATAAAATTTTTTATATTTACAGAAAAAGTTGCTAAATTTTTAAAAATTGAGAACATAGTGATAAAAAAATTTGGATTATTTTATTAAATTAGCGTATTTAACCGATAACTCTTTTGGATATTGAAAAGTTAAGCCGTCATTATTGGTGGTTGCGGTACTTGGATTATTGTCAGTTCCAGAATTATTATTGTTTTCGGGAATGGTCCAAATCACGTAGAAGCGACTATATTGGCGCCTGGTTAAAACGATTGTTTTGTCAGATGATTTATAAAAATATCCTGATCCCATCTGTTCTGTGTATTCATAGCCCCGATTCTTCATGTAAGTCTCAATCACCCCGGGACCGCCCTTGCTCCTTGTTAAATACTCATTATCCAAGCCGGACAATTTGATTATATCTGATCCGCTAAAAGTAAGCTGAACAATGCCCTTAATTTTTGGCCAAGGATTGCCTTCTTGAAAAATGACCGTGGAATAATTATAGATCAATGCCCCAAAAGTAAAACTCACAATCCCAATTATTATTGCTTTGTTTTTGAACAGGTTTTTAAGATTCATAAAATTAATGATTACTCTTTATCTGAAGTCTTGCCATATCTTCATTAAGAGTTGCCAAAGTTATGACTTTGATAATTTTGCCGGCTAATTCATTATGTCCATTGATATTTCCACGGTTTTGCCGGTTAATTTTTCTTCCGCAATAAATTTAAATTTGCCTTGATTGCTAAATATTGGAAGCCAGACAAAAACTCCGCCATCTTCATCCGGATGTTCACCATAGTCATCATAGATAGGAATGCTGGAGAAAAAATTTTCGTTACCATATTCATATTTAAATTTTATCACTTGGTCATCGTAATCAATATTTTCATCATAAGGGGTGAATCCTGCCAAATAAAGCATATAGCCGTCTATGCGAGGACTGCCTGGATAAAATACGTTGAGGTTCAAACCAATACCTACGCCCGACGAACATTCTCCGTCAAACGTAATCTCGTGCGCGCCCGGAGCAAGATCGGGCATTATTATCAATTCATCAACTATTCCATTTTCATCGCTGGTAAAAGTGCCCAAATTATAATAAGGCTGGGTGGATACTTGACTGTTTGGTTTGTATGGGCCAAGTTTGATATGTATTTGTTTGCCCGGGAACACTCCGATTGGCATATTGGCGACTTGATCATCGTTTACAATAACGAAATAGCCTTCGTTTGTTGTTTGCACTTTTTCGAAGATTGGAAGCTGGTTTGCTTTGGTTGGAATTATTTTATCAACGCCAACTGATACTTTCATTGTTTTGCCGGTATTCCGGCTCTTGGCCGTTGCTTCGAACCTGTCTTGGTTCTTGGTGATTTGGAATTGCACGAAAATCCCGCCATTTTCGTCAGGCGATAAAATCGCGTAGTCTTCGTTGTTATAAATAACGTCTATAATCTCCGAAACGTTGAAGTCATTCTTGGGGTTAAATATATTAAAATAAACTCCGTATATTGATTCGTTTTGCGGCTTTCCGGGTATGTTGATAAAGCGACGCTTAGTAAGCAGTTTGCCGTTTTCGCCGATTCCTTGAAACTTAAGAACATGCATCCCCGGGCTTAACGATGATAGATTTGAAAGTGTCCCGGCAACAACACCATTCTCATCGCTTGTTGTTTCGCCAAGATTTGTACTTTTTATGGTAAATTCTGACGGTAAATTTTTATTCTGGTAAGTTTTCGCTTGCAATCCGCCATATTCTTTTTTCTGAGCAATTTCTGTTGTCATTTGACCGATCGCGGGCTTATTTAAAGTATCGCTGTAAAATAAAATTCCCGTTCCTACCGATATGGCCAAAAGCAAAATAATACCCAGATATATAAAATTGCTCTTTCTTTGGATGGGAAATGGCATATTTGAATATAATTTATCCAGTTTCTCCTTGCACTTAAGATCTTCTAATATTTTGATTTTCTTATATTCAGCCTCCGAAACATTTTCCAACATATATTTCACTATAACTTGCATCCACCAAGCCAATAACCGGTTTTAGCCCAAAAATTCTTTGAAGAGCCAAAAATATAAATTACTATTCCATAAATATGAAGCGCCCCAGCGAAGCGCGCATTGACTAAAAGCAAATAGTCTAATATGATGGTAGCATGATTATTATGACGATATCAATTTCACGAGAGCCCATTGCGCAAACTGCTTGCAGGGTTTTTGTATTGTCATAATTTTTTTTCATTTAGAATAAAATAATTTTGGCAATACGCCCCGCAAGCGGGGTTTTTGTTTTGCGTAAAAATTAATTATTCTATTATGAAATCTAAAAACAACTCGATTTTTCTTCAAACGAGACATCGTTTAGATGTCTCAATTGCCATGAAATTATCTCAAGCCAAGCATTGGGCACCAACCATCGCAACCACTGCCCGTTATGTCTTTGGTCCAAGCATGTGGACTTGAAAACTCCGGGAGACCGGCGCGGTGAGTGCCAAGCAAGAATGAAACCCATCGGATTAACGACAAAGGCTAAGGGAGAATTGGCTATCGTCCACGAGTGTTTGAAGTGCGGCAGATTATCTTCAAATCGCATCGCCGGAGACGATGATCCGTATTCAATACTCTCTTTGCTTGATCAACCGGTCCAAAACCGAAGAATCCCGATGTTTACTTTGGAAGACCGGGAGCAAGTATTAACAGCTTTGTTCGGCTATAATCATCCGGATATATAAGCAAGAAAAACCCACGAAAGTGGGTTTTTCTTGCGAAACGTGCGGATAAGCGACAAGCAGAAGCCTTCCCCCTGCAAATCATCGATCCGGGTTTCATAGCTCAAACGCGAAAAATATCTCATTATGAGCCATTGAATCTGTGAATGGTGCGGCGTATGAATTTTTAGTAAATCTTCAACTAAATAATCCATTGCTTACATTTTTATTATCACTGTAATTCATCCGCCATCAATTCGGCTTGCTTTAGAATGTTTTCCGTTGCGAGCAATTGCTGATCCGGCGGATAACCATACCTATTTAATATTCTTTTTACATCGCGGCGAAGCCTCGCGCGGACGCTTTCTTTCAGTGTCCAATCTATCGTCGCGTTTCCTTTCACGCTTTTGAAAACTTCTATCGCGATTGCCGCCAATTGTTTATCGCCCAAAACTTCTTTGGCGCTATCATTGTTCGATAGAGCGTCATAAAACGCCAGTTCATCTTCGCCAAGATTTAATTTTTGGCCGCGTTTATCGGATTCGCGGATGTCTTTCGCTAATTTAATCAGCTCGTCAATAACTTGCGCCGTTGTTAAGAGGTTGTTTTGGTATTTTTTAATCGCGGATTCAAGCATTTCGGACAGCTTACGGCTTTGGATAAAATTTTTCCTAATCCTTGTTCTTATCTCGTCGTTTAGCAGTTTTTTTAAAAGTTCAAGAGAAAGATTTTTTCTTTCCATCCCTTGGATTTCCGCTAAAAATTCATCTGAAAGAATTGAAATATCGGGTTTCTTGATTCCCGCCGCGTCAAAAACATCAACAATCCCTTCGGAAACAACGGCCTTATCAACAATTTGGCGAATCGCCGTTTCAATTTCGGCATCCGATTTTCCGCTCCCGGCCGGTTCAAATTTGGTCAATCGTGCCTTAACCGCCTGGAAAAATCCAACTTCATTTTTAATTTCCATCGCTTTCAAGCTCGGGACGGACAGCGCGAAAGCCTGCGACAAAAGAGCCACTTGTTTTGTGTATCTGTTTTTACCGTCTTCCAATCCAAGAATGTGTTCTTGTGCTTCAAGAATAATGGTAAGTTTTTGCCGGGTATCGGCGGAAAAATAATCCTTATAATTAAAATTCACAAACATTTGTTCCACAATTTCAAACTTTTCCAACATAGTCGCGATTGCTTCGCTTTGATCAAAAGCGGGAGCGCCCTTTCCGCCGCTGGCGGTATAAGTCGCAAGCGCAGTTTTCAAATCCGACGCAATGCCGATATAGTCAACAATCAATCCTCCCGGTTTATCTTTGAACACTCGATTCACTCGGGCAATGGCTTGCATAAGGTTATGACCGCGCATCGGTTTATCAACATACATCGTGTGCAAACAAGGCACATCAAAACCGGTAAGCCACATATCGCGCACAATTACCAATTTAAGATTATCGTTTTCATCTTTAAATCTCTCGCTAACAGCTTTCCTATCTTGTTTTGTGGTGTGGTGTATTTGCCAGTTACCCGGGTCGGAAGACGACGAAGTCATTACCACTTTAATCGTGCCTTTTTTCAAATCGCTATCGTGCCAAGACGGGCGGATCTTTATAATTTCTTCGTATAATTCCACGGCAACCCTTCGGCTCATACAAACAATCATTCCTTTTCCTTCAAACGCTTCGCGCCGTTTTTCAAAATGATCAACAATATCAGCGGCGATAACGCGCAATCTGTCTTTGTGTCCAACGATTGCCTCTAATTGAGCCCATTTTGTTTTCGCCTTCTGGGTTGCGGTTGATTCTTCTCCTTCGGTGATTGATTCGACCTCTTCGTCCAGTTTGGCGGCTTCTTCGGGTTTTAAATGAACCTTAGCAAGACGCGATTCGTAATAAATTCGCACAGTCGCGCCATCTTCAACCGCTTGAGCAATATCATAGACATCAATATAATTGCCGAAAACCGCCGGAGTCGAAGCGTCCTCTTTCTCTATCGGCGTACCGGTAAATCCGATGAAGGAAGCGTTCGGCAGTGCGTCCCGCAAATATTTCGCAAATCCGTATTTAGTGAAAACCTCACCGTCTTTTTCGCTGGTCTTTGCGCTAAAGCCATATTGGCTCCGATGTGCTTCATCGGCAATCACGATAATATTTTTTCTTTCGGACAATAAATCAAAATTTTCCGCGCCATTTTCGGGAAAGAATTTTTGAATGGTGGTAAAAATAATTCCGCCGCCGGCAACCCGCAAAAGTTTTTTTAAATTATCGCGGCTTTCCGCCTGGATCGGATCCTGACGCAATAATTGTTTGCAAGCGGCAAAGGTATCAAAAAGCTGGTCGTCAAGATCGTTTCTGTCCGTCATAACGACAACCGTGGGATTGTTAAGTTTTAAAACCGTCTTGCCGGTATAAAAAACCATGGAGAGCGATTTCCCGCTTCCTTGAGTATGCCAAACCACGCCCGCTTTATGATCGCCTTTCGGTTGCGCACCCACATTGGCCAAGCCATAGCTTTCCGGTTTTTCGCGCACTATTATTTCTGACTCCGCCGTGGCGCGCAATGTGGATTCGATTGCCTTATTAACGGCATAATATTGATGATAGGCGGCAATTTTCTTCGTCGTGGTAACAGAAATTAAACCAGTCGCCGCGTCTTCTTTTTTGGTTTTTTCAAAAACAATAAAGTGTAAAACCAAATCAAGCAAAACATCTTTTTTGAACATCCCCCTGATCAAGGTTTCAATTTGCGGCGTGGTCGTAGCGTCTTCTTTTATTCCATCAACGCTTTTCCACGCCATAAAACGCGACATATCCGCCGAAATCGTTCCCGCCCGCGCGTCCAAGCCATCAGAAGCAACTAATACGGCGTTATAAAAGAAAAGCGAAGGAATGGCTTTTTTATAATTTTGCAATTGCGTAAAAGCCTTGGCGACGGTGGCATTCTCATCCACCGGATTTTTGAGTTCTATCACAGCCAACGGCAAGCCATTTACGAATAAAACCAAATCGGGCCGCTTACCTGCCCGCCGAAGCTCTTGCGAAGGAGGGTTGACATTGTTTTCAATCACCGTGAATTGATTACAAACCACAAACTCATTATTATCCGGATTCTCAAAATCAACGATTTTTACCTTATCGCCCTTGATTCCCTCCGCGCCCGTTACTTCAACCTCTACCCCTTCGGTGAGTAAACGATGAAAAGCTTCGTTGTTATCAATTAAATTCTGGCTCGGCAAATTCAAAACCGCGCGCAATGCTTGCTCTTTGGCTTCTTGGGAAATATCGGGATTCAAATCATCAATCGCCTTTTCCAAACGATTTTTCAAAACCACTTCGCATAAATTTGGACGCTCTAACTCTTGATCCTCGGGTCCTAAATATTGCCAACCCTGATTTTGCAAAACCTCAATAACAAACTCCTCAATTGTGGATTCAAAAATTTTGGTCATGATTATTTCAAGAAATCAACAAAAACACACCCAAGGGTACCGTTAAAATATCGCTTTCAAAATCAATTCCGCCCATGTGCGCCATTATTCCGAAACTTTCTTTTGCGCCATACTCTTTCAAGAAAAATCTTATATGATCGCTTTCGTTTATATTTGCCCGCCCGCTTTTTATTTCAACAGGAATGAACAACTTTCCGATTTTTAAAATAAAATCAACTTCGTGTTTGCCATCGGGCGTTCTGAAATAACAAATATCCGATATTCCCGGAAGCCGCCGCAACATATTAAACGCCAAGGTTTCGGCCAATCTTCCTTTGTCTTCGCCATTCAAATCGGCGGGCATTTTGGTTATCGCCTCATAAAGAACCGTATCCGCGGCATATAACTTGGCATGAGTGCTTCGCAAGCGCACCGGCTTATTGGCGAATCTTTCCACTTTTCTTATCAATTCCGTTTGCAGAAGCAACGGCAGCGCATCGGTTAGGGTTGGTCTTGTGGTATGTATTTTTCCGGCCAATTCTTCCAAATTGTATTCTTCGCCGGTGCGAGCAAACACATAACGAAGGAATTGGTGGAAAATTTCCGGTCGGCGCACTTCGCGAACCAATCTCAAATCCTCCAATGTCACTCTTTTCACGAATTGCAAATCTATGAACTGTGCCCGCTCCACCAGATCTTTCATTTCCCATAACTGGGGAAACCCTCCATCGCGGGCGTAATCGCCGGCCAATTCATTCAATTTTTTTGTTTTTTCCGCGCCAAGTTTTTTCGTGATCTCCAAAATTGTCCGTGAAAAGATTTTTTTGTCCGCGATATCAATTTTCGCGCCGGCCAATTCATCGCAAACAACGGCGTATTTCCCGCAATGGAATCTGATCCATTCCCGAAATGAAAACGGCGGTAAAGAAATATCAACCAATCGCCCCAACAAACTTTCCAGCGATTTGCGAAATATCGTGTGCGAGGCCGAACCGGAAATCACAAAACGAATCGGATATTTTAAATCAACATATCTCTTGATATAAAGCTCCCAGTGCGGCAATCTCTGCACTTCATCCAAAAAACAATACACCGGCAACGGTAATTGCGCGATTTTTTTGCCCAGCTTGGCTTCCCATTCCTCCATTATCCGCTCAAACACTTCGCCTTGGTTTTCCTGGGGAAGTTGCTGGACAAGCGGATCGTCCAGCGAAAAAAACAAAATTTCGGCAGGAGCGATTTTTTTGACTTTTAACAAATGTTCAATCAGTTGGCGCATAATCGTGGTTTTACCCACGCGCCGCGGACCATTGATGAGCAGTGCCATTCCATGCCCGGATTCAATGTGGCTGATCGCCTGCAAAAAAACATCCCGCTTGAACGCCGGATTGTTCCACGCAAAACCGGCCTCGCTCCACCAAGGATCATAAGCGGCCAAGGTTCTCGCAATTATACTTGCGTCAAGCAAAATTCCGTTTTTGCGCTTATTTTTCGCCATAAAAACCAAATTTATTTTATGTATACTATACTATACATAAAATTTTAAACAAATAAAAGCCCCTGCCCGCGCCGCTTTTGCAAAGAACCAATAACAAATTCCTCAATTGTCGATTCAAAAATTCTGGTCATAATAAATAAGTCCTCATTTTTTCTATGGATTGCCTTAATTCTTCCGTGGAAGGCGAGCCACCATTTTCTTTGGAATGATGAATTTTATTTCTAATGTAAGTATGAACTGTTACTTTGTTTTGTGTTGTTTTAAATGGACTATTTATTTGTTCCAGTTTTTGTTTTGAAAAAAACTCATTGTCAAAAATAATTTGGCGCCCATCGCTTGCGTTATAACTTCCTTTTTGCCTTAAAGTCTTAAGATCATTATTTGGGTCATTCCAAAAAATAGTTTCAATTTCATTATACAATTCACTGTGGTATTCTTCTGTGGGTAATCCAAAGGCAATAAAATTTATCTCATTAGCTGAAATATAAGGCAAAACTCGCGTTTCTATTTCTGATACTTTTTGGCCATTGTTTTCCAAAATCTTTACCCTAACCTTATCGTTTCCTAAAAGTTGCTTTACCAAGAGCGGCGAATGAGAAACAATTATAATTTGCGCATTTTTAGAAAATTCAAGCAAAAAACTAACAAACTTTTCTTGCAATCTTGGATGCAAATGTAATTCCGGTTCATCCATTAGAATAATCAACTGCTTTCCGCTTTGTTGGGCAAGATAAAAAGAATATAGCAACGAAAAAATCATTTCATATCCCGATCCCAAGTTGCTCAAAACAATTTGCTGATGATTATCTTTCTTGGTTGTGAAGAATGCCCCCTTGAACGGCTTGTAATTATCCAAAAAGTCTAATCTGATTTGTAAACCGCTTATCTCCTTAAATTTTTTTACCGCATCGGCAAGAAAATTATTTTCGACCTTATCTTTCTTAATTTTATCATCCAAATCGTCATTCAGATTTGAAGTCCAACCATTTTTGTTTAGATATTGATAACTAAAATCTTCCATCAAACGATCAAAGCGCGTAGTGTTATAATTGCCAGTTCTAGTTTGAAATAACCTGTTTTTATCCAAGAAGAGCACATCATTTTCGCTAAATCGCTTACCTTTGAACGGATTATTAACATTTACTCTTAAATCAGGACTATTGTCTGCTGGCTTAGTCGGATTAACTTTTATAAATTTCTGGTCATTTACAACAATTGAAGAAAGATACGCTTTCGCTCCCCTTGAACGTATTCCAGCTTCAAAAGAAAATCCTTTTGCCTTGAATGAATTCTTTGGCATTGTTCCGTCAACATTAAATTCATCTTTTGAATAAATATTTATCTCAATCTTTTTGTTTATATCGTTAAAATTATCTATTCCAAAATTTTCCGTTTTATATTCTAATATTGGAAGAGTAAAGGCATCCAATATGGCGGTTTTACCGCTTCCATTTTCACCAACAAACATATTTAATCCCGAACCATCGTTCGTGCCGTCTGGTATATTGATATTATCAATCTCAAAGTTGCCGTCCACAGGAAAGAGCCGGAAATTTTTGATTGTAATTTTTTTAATAAACATAAGTAAATGTTAATTAATCTCCGCCCCTGCGTCGCCCCTTTCCTCAATTGTCGATTCAAAAACCTTGCTCATAATTTTCATTTATTAACAAATTTTAACTTTGCAAACTCGGGTGTAAGTGTTGGGCAGACATTATTTTCTAAAATTATATAATATAAAACCTCAACTTTTCTTTTATAGTCTTTTCCGTAAATCATATCAATCAAAATTATTCTTATGAAACTTTCCAAACGAAATAAAAATGTAAATTCAAAATCAGATGGTGAATTCTTGAAAACGGGTTTTTGATACTGTTTTCCATGCGCAATCCAATTTCTCATTTCTCTAAATTGAACATTAAATGAACTTATTTTATTATGCGTTGCCTTATTTTTGATTGGTTTATTTTTTAAGCTATGGCCGATAAATTTTTGATAATCGAATTTTTGAACAATATAATTAAATGTTTGTTGCATTTTTAGCTCTCTTCCATAGAATCCCTCGTCTTTTCTATAAATAGATCCAATTAAAAATTCAAAGCAATTCATCATTAATATAATCCTTAACCCATCATAAAAAAGAAAATGTTTTGCTTCATAGAACATCAAAAATGCAATTTTTAAAATACCAACTGTTTCCTTATCAAATTTCGTAAGATGTTTGAGCGACTCATCAAGAAACCCCCCAATTTCATCCGACAAAAAAAGATTAAAATCTTTTTTCCTTTCACTTATTCTTCCAATATTTTGTTCAGGGCAAAAAATATGAGTTCCTTGCGCGATTGTTAAAATTAAAGAAATATCTTTTAAGATATTATCGTTTATCCCATCGAAAAATATGCTTTTTTCTATAGTTTTAAATTTTTTTGTCTCAAAAATGTGCGTTATCGTATCGCAACTGTTAGGGATATTATTTTTTGAAGAATCAAAAACACATTGAAAATAATAATCTTCCGTTTCGAAATGGTTCGTTATAAAAATATTAAAAAAATTATATTTCAAAAGTTTTGGTTATTTAAAATAAAGATAGCTGATCTTCGGAAGCTGCGCCGCCAGCATTTGTTTTTTTCGGGTGCACAATTTCCGATTCATTAAAGCTCTCGACTGTTTTTATGTAAATATTTTTATATTGTATTTTATCAATGTTTATCATTCCCTTAATATCAAATACTACTTTTATATTATCGCCACTCGAAAATGTAATTTCTTGACCATCAATTTTTCTTTTAAATATTTGATCTTGCATATAAAAAGTAATCTCTTCGCCGTTCTTAAGAATATCAATATTGCCAGCTTTAATATCAGCACCATAATAAATTCCTCGCCAAGGTATGCCCTTTCCGTCTCTTTTTTGCCGCAAAACCAATGTGATGAGCTCAATTATTCCTTCAGAATTTTGTTTTAAATATCCTTCATTTTCGGGAATATACTCAATATGATTTTCGAAATCTCTTCTCTCGACTTTTTCTTGCACAATAGTGTTTTCGTCCATATCTTTTACAATCAATTCGTCGCTCGCAATCATATCGTCCTCATTTAATGTTTCGTATATTTCATTTTTTAGCTTTTTCAATTTTAAATTACCACAAATTTCATTAACTTTTTGATCTTGAAAATTGTCAATTTCATATTGATCTTTTAATAATTCTATCTGTTGTTGCAACGATATGCATTTGTTTGCCATATCAACAGTTTGCGCATCTTTATGCAATTGAAATTCATGGTTGCTATTAGAATAAACCAAATAGCCAACCGTTAAATTTCCAATTAACAGTAATGTTGACATTGATTTTGATGTTTCTTTTTTCGCCTTCTTTACAAACTTGATAATATCTTTATAAGATCCTTCTTGGGACGGCAATAAATATATTTCAAATTCCTCGCTTGGATATAGGATATTCGCAAGTTCATTTATTATTTCGATAAAATTCTCTGAACATTTGTTACGAGTTTCTGCTCGTATTAAATTTTCAGATACCCCATAATGCGATTCAATTATTATGAAATCATTGATCATTTTATTTATTCGCCAATCTTATTTTTCCACTCATTAAACAAGGCAAAAGCGCATCGCGGAGAGCGGAGAGGATTTGAATTTGGAAATTATTGAAAACCATTTTTTGAAAAAGTGGATTTGTTATTTTTCCGAATTCCTCACAAATACTTTTTTCAAAAACAAATTTTATATGCTCAATCGCTCCACCCGCATGTTTGATTGTTGTTTCCGCTCCGGCAAAAGAATTTAATTCTCCTTGAAATTTATCTGACTTTAAAAAACAAAAAATCAAAAACTTAGAAATAAAACTTTCTTTTCCGACAACTTTTCTTATCCCCGACGAGTACCCACCTGACCCACCAATAAATATGCGGCCTATTGTTCCGTCTAAACTAATTAAAATATCATCCTTTTTAAAAATTTTCCCGTTCAATATTCTTTTATCAACAAATACATTCGGTGTTTTATTGTAATTCAAAGTGTCCTGTACGCGATAAAATGGTAAATAATCTTCGGATAGTTTTTTTACTGAATAATTGTGTGAGCCAGGTTCAATTCCTTTTATAAAATCAAACAATTCTGTTAAATTTCCTACCCGCCATCCTTCCGGTATCTTGCCGAGTTCAGAATCAATCATTTTGATCTTTCCATCGGGAAAACCCGCCTTCGTTAAAACTACGGCGGGCAAGTTGAAATTCACGAACCATTCTTTGAAAATCGCCTGCGCGGTCGCTTCCAGTATTTTGTTTTCCTCGCGCAAAAGCTCAATCTTGTCATCCAAAGACGACAACACCGCCACAATTGCCTTTAATTCTGTGTTAGAGCTTGGAATAATTAATGGGAATGATCGCAAATCTCCAAGCGTTACATACGATTGGGTTGTTCCATTCATTCTCCGCTGAATTTCATCTTGGCCAATTTTTCCTCTCAAAAAATAGTAAAGCCATTTTGCTCTTGACTCTTCGCCGCACTTAAATAAACCAACATTTTTTATTGCATAATCAGGCACACGATCAATAAGTGCAATTTCACCAACAGTTCCTATCATAGAAAAAAGCACATCCCATTGGTTAACTTTGCTTCTTTTATTGATTTCAATAAAATCATTTTCTGAAATTTTATATGCAGACGATAAATCAACCCTTCCATCTTTAATGTGTTTTGAGGTAATTAGATGTTTTCCGCGCTCAACTGGCTTCGGAGTTGCATGAGTTCCATCGGCAACCTTTTCACAGTAACTTTCCGCAATTTCCAAATTCCAACTCTCTGGTATATTTCCCAGCGTTGTCGTTTTCCATCCTTTTGGAATTGTTGTTGTTTGGTTTGCCATAGTCATTTAAAAAAATTCTCAATTTGCTTATCAAAAATATCACTCACCCATAAACCATCAGCAAACATTTTGGTAATTGATTTTTGTTGGCAAAAATTTACTCATCAAACAGTAAATATTTGACTGCGCCCGACATTCGTTTGTCAAACGGCCCGCCAAAATTGCGGTGGAAATTCCTTCCTGTTCGGCCACTTCTTTAATCGCTTTTTCCAATCCCTGCGCGCTTATACTCGCGATGATTTTATCTTTTTTATTTTTAAAATCGGGAATCAGCCATTTTTCCGCGAAATTGTCCGCCTCTTTTTCAATCTCTGTTGTTGCGGTGCAATCCATATCAACAAAAACCTCTTTTTTGCCGTGCAGCAATATGTGCCCGATCTCATGAAAAAGATTGAACCAAAACTTGCCCTCGTCTTTTTTGGTGGTATTGAGCATCAACAAAACTTTATCCTTAGTTATCCAGCTGCACGCGCCTTGAACATGAGTATTTTTCATCTTGGGAGCATATGCTACTACAACCCCGCAAGAGGCAAGCGTTTTTTCAATCTCCGGCAAATACTCCTCCGGTTTTTTCAATGATAGCTTTCTTATATCCTCAAGCGTTCCCTTAAGCTTATTTTCATCAAACGCCGCCACATTCATTTTTTGCGCTTTGATTTTTCCCAAACGCAGCCATGCCGCAAGCGTATATGGATTGATATTGCCTCGTTCATACTTCCGAAACGCAAACTGCTTTGTGTCGCGCGCCACATATTCAAGCGAATCAAAACCAAAAAACTTTTGCAATTCAGCGGTTATTCGAATAAAGTTTTTTAACACCCAATTAAAACTTGGCAAACAGCCGATCAGGCAAATTTCCCGGTATGTTTCCTTAAAGTGCGGCAAGAAATCCTCGCTTTCTTTTTTCAATCGCGACTGCTCCTCTATTCTCGCGTTATCCGCTTCATAAGATTTCTGAAGATTGATCCAATAATCCGGAGTGAGCGGAAAAACCTTGCTCAATTTATATGCCGTGGCGCTGGTAACCGCGTTTTTACCTTTGACGATTTCGTTAATAACTTTTTTTGAAATTCCGATTCTTTCCGAAAGCTCCGCTTGAGACAAAGAATACTCTTCCAATATTTCCGCGAGGAAATTCCCCGGATGGATCGCCATAGGCGAAACCCAGCCGATAATCTCTTTTTTTTGCAATGTTGCCATATTTTTTTTAATGGTAGTCAACTATATTGATTATCTCCAATTTAATGATGGTCTCTTCAACATATTGGCCATTTGCCATTTCAAACTCGCCTCGCGGTATGCATATAAGCCTTTTCCCGTTTTGTTTCTTTTCCAAATCAATCGCGAAACATCCCTCGTATTCCTCTCCGACCAAAAAATGCGCTCTGCCGTTGCTTGCCGGACGAAGGTCACAAAAGCAACCCGCGCTGTCAATGCTTTTCATCCTTCTTGCCGTGATGGGGTTGCTTTGGGCATATTGAACCACTTTTTTTCTTAAATTTTCTCGTTTCCAGTATATCTTCATATTAGCATACCTTTGCCATAAATACAAAAAATCATTAACGCACCGCGTTAATGATTATATACCTTTGTTTCTCACAATTCAATTCCCACATTTTTTAATTGCTTCTTTATTTCGTCGTCCAGCACTTTTTCTTGCGCCATTTGTTGGGCAAGGGTTTTCGTCAAACCCGCAATTTTTTCGGCAAACGGAACGCCATCGTCAATTTCATCTTTTACGCCCGCATACCGTCCCGGGGTGAGCACAAAATTGTGCTTAACGATTTCTTCCATTTTTGCGGATTTGCAAAAACCTTTAATGTCTTCGTATTTTCCGTCGCGCTTACGCCATTCGTGGTAAGTTTCGGAAACTTTTGCGACATCTTTTTCGGTAAATTCGCGATGGGTTCGATCCGCCATAAAACCGATTTCGGAGGCATCAATAAACAAAATCTCACCGGTGCGTTTGCGGTCGCCGTTGCCCGTTCGTTTGCGCGAAATAAACCAAATGCACGCCGGAATGCCGGTATTATAAAAAAGCTGTTTTGGCAAAGCAACGATACAATCCACCAAATCGTTTTCCACCAGCGATTTTCTGATTTCTCCTTCGTTGTTGGTTTGGCTGGAAAGCGACCCGTTCGCCAAAACGCAGGCCATCACCCCTTTGGGCGATAAGTGGTAAATCATATGCGAAAGCCACGCATAATTCGCGTTTGACGCGGGCGGCATGCCATATTGCCAGCGCGCGTCTTTTTGCAAAAGCTGACCCGACCAGTCGCTATCGTTGAACGGTGGATTGGCTAAAACGAAATCTGCTTTGAGATCTTTATGTAAATCATTTAAAAATGATCCTTCGGTATTCCATTTCACCTGCGAGCCATCAATTCCGCGGATTGCCAAATTCATTCGGCACAAACGATAAGTTGTTTGGTTGCTTTCTTGTCCATAAATTGAAATATCGTCAACATTACCTCTATGCTCCTGGACGAATTTTTCGCTCATTATAAACATCCCGCCAGAACCGCAAGCCGGATCAAAAACTCTGCCTTTATATGGCTCGATCATTTCCACCATCAAGCGAACAATGGATTTGGGCGTATAAAATTGGCCGGCGTTCTTTCCTTCCGCATTAGCAAATTCACCAAGAAAATATTCATAAACGCGCCCGAGCAAATCCTTGCTTTTGGCGGCGGCATCGCCCAGCGCGATATTTCCAATTAAATCGATTAAGCCGCCAAGTGCCGCTTTATCTAAATTTGGACGCGCGTACACTTTGGGCAGAATGCCCTTGAGTGTTTGATTTTCCTTCTCAATCGCTTCCATTGCGTCATCAACATCTTTACCAATTGACGGAAGTTTGGCGCGCGAGTGTAAATATGACCAGCGGGCGACTCGCGGAACAAAGAAAACATTTTCGGCCCGATACTCGTCGGGATCTTCGGGATTTGCGCCGGAAAAATCACCCTTACCTTCTTTTATTTTCGCAAAAAGTTCCTCAAAGGAATCAGAGATATATTTCAAGAATATAAGCCCAAGAACGATGTGCTTATATTCGGCGGCATCCATATTTTTACGAAGCTTGTCCGCCGCCTTGAAAAGTGTTTTTTCAAATGATTCGGTTTTTCCGTTTGTATTTTTAGCCATAAAAACTATTTGTGAAATAATCCTCTTGATTGATAAGAATAGCTCTTTTTAGCTTAATTTTCAATTCAATTTTTTTTAAAAATTCACGAAGCCTGCTGGCTTCAATATTATATATTTTTTATGCAAAATACTTTCTCTTTACCACCACTCCCGCGGGAATACGCGGGACTTCCTTCGGTCGCTACCACTAAAATGCGTTGCGCAAGCGGAGTTTCTTGGTTCGCAAAAATGTTATGTTTAAATATAGCATAAATATAACATAAATATAACATTTTTATTTTCTTGAATGAGAGTTAGCCACCATTTGACGAATTTCCGTCCAGAGCCGCTTTTGAGGAATTCTTCCGCCTCTCAAATTCGCTTGTTTTATTTTAACACAAAACCAAAGCCTTATGACCGCGTGATGAGGAATGTGGCCGGAACAAATTTGCAGGCTAGTCGTCATTAACTCAACATTAAGGTAGGCATTC
>Ga0123335_1003424_pt1 | contig 22054 bp, 22 predicted proteins | sample BiotimSIPDNA_2_FD_89707 | JGI IMG/M metagenome (GOLD analysis project Ga0123335, IMG submission 89707) | Anaerobic biogas reactor microbial communites from Washington, USA - Biogas_R2 time_0 SIP DNA | ecosystem: Engineered > Bioreactor > Anaerobic > Unclassified | place: Washington, USA...
AAAAATCTGGGTCATGCCGATCTTTTTTCCCAAAATGGTTTTCATGCTTGTTTCCTCCTAAGTTCTTACAGCGGATTACAACGTGTAATCATACTAAGTCCATTGGTAATCTATCGTTACTTTCTGTACTTACAGTTTGATCTCGATGTCCACACCGGCAGGCATGTCCAGTTTCATAAGTGCATCGATGGTCTTGGGGGTGGGGCTCAGGATGTCGATGAGACGCTTGTGGGTCCGCTGCTCGAACTGCTCCCGGCTGTCCTTGTACTTGTGGACGGCTCTCAAAATGGTAACGACCTGCTTCTCCGTGGGGAGAGGGATGGGGCCGGATACTTCCGCGCCGGTTTTTTTCGCGGTATCCACGATGCGCTCCGCAGACTGATCCAAAGATTTGTGATCGTACGCTTTGAGCCTGATCCTGATTTTCTGACTGCTCATTGATTTTCCTCCTCGTTTGCTTGGCGGAATTTTCTTCCGCATTTACTTTCGTACATTTTCGCTATTCTGTACGAGGTGTTTTCCCTGCGGCTGTCTCGAGCGACAAGCCCGATCGACCTGCAGCGCCCTGTTACACGCTACCGTGCGTTCGGTGATTGTTTACTCAAAACAAAACAGCGAGAACTCCTTCGCCTGCCTCGAAGGGCAGACAATTCTCGGCAGAAATTACCTGATAGCTCAGCAACTTTCTGCTTCTTCGCCGGGCATTTCCACGCGTTTCACGCATTTCCGTGCCGTAAGCAAGCTTTATTAGAATACTACAGAGGTTTTTGGAATGCAAGAACTTTTTGAAAATTTTTGTGTTTTTTTTTCACATTTGAGCTTATCCGCAAATGGCTCACATTTCAATGGTTCTACGCTTTTTCCTTCGCCTTTCGACGCCGTTGCGTCCGGCGATTTCGTGTAAACCCTTCCGTGCGTTTCATTTTTGACCCGAATGCGGGGAGCCTTTTGCGCAGGCTCCCCGCATTCGGTCGATTCTTCTATCATGCCCTTCGCGCTGCTCCGGATCCTTCCTCGTCCTGCCGGGGTCGTTTCACCAGCCCCATGTCGTATCGATTCAAAACCGGCATCATCGCCTCGAAGATCTCCTCTTCCCGGCAGGGCAAGGGTCCTGCGATGTACAGCGTGAGCCCTGCGGCCTCCGGTGACATCTCGATCGCCCCCGCCTGCACAAAAGGCACCTCCCTTGACGGGGCAAACGTCCCGATGCCCAGCGCGTCGCCGTCTGTGGAAAACCCGATGTGGCGGTTGTAAAAATCAAAAAATTCCCGAATATCGTCTCCGGCAAAGGGCAGCCTACCCGCCAGATCCATCAGGATCGAAACAGCATTGCGTTCTTTCCCCGGCATACCGCTTCGGGCAAAGATCTCCAGACTCTTCCCCCGGGCCCGATGACCCACATCCCAGCCGGTCTCTCTTTGAAACACAGCGATCTTTCGTTGGACATCCGTGTAGTCCGGCGCAAGAATCAGCAGCTTCGCTTCGGCCGGGATCTCGTCGAGAGCCTGTCCGCCCTTCATGCTGCGGAATCGGATGCCGGGAGTCCCGGCGGGAACGGGGATGAACTTCTTTGCCACGTCCAGTACCAGGCCTTCTTTGGGCGTTGTACGTATCACATCATTCATTCGGATCCGTACTCGTACCGGTACAAGTACTTTCCTCCTATCAGGTCGATCATGTCGGTGAGCGCCTGCTCCGCCCGGGCGCCGTGGCCGGAAGCCAAAAGTTCCGGGTTTTCGGGATAATCGCCCACCAGGGGGATCACCGCATACCGGGTTCGTCCGGCTGAACTGTATTTTTCCACCCAGGTTGGGATGAATTCCGTATCGACTGTTTCGATGTATCCGTTGTCCAAATCGTAGGTAAGCCGCACCGAGGCGATCATCCCCTGCTCCGTGTAGCGGTTGTCCAGGGTCTCCTGCCTCTGGTTGGAGATGAAGTTTCCCATGGAGTAGAACACGGGGACGACCCGGGTGCGGATCCGCGGTCCCTCTTCCACCATGACTTCTTCCTCGGGCTCGGGAAGTCCGATGCCGAATGCCCGGCGGAGCTGAATGATCCAGCTTGGTTCCGGTTCGGGCAAATCTTCGGCGGGAGGCGGGGGCGGAATTTCCTCTTCCAGTCGGATCTCATCGATTTCCTGGACCACGTGAGGATGAGACGCGAAAATGATGTCCGCACCGGCTTCGGCGATCCGAAGCGCCATATCCTTTTCGGTCTGCCCTGCCCTGCGTTGATATTCGTTGCCCCAGTGGAAATAAGCAACGACGATATCCGCACCGCGCGTCCGCACCGATGCGATGTCGTCGGCAATACGCAAAAGATCCTCTTCCAGCGCATAGTAGCGGAACGAGTTGATCCGCTCCACGGCGCCTTCCGGCATGATGCTGCCGTTGAGCGTGCGGTGGCCGTTGTACAGGGCTGTTTCATAGGTATACGACACGATGCCGACGTTCAGTTCGCCCACAGGAACGATCAATGTGCGTTCCGCGCCGGGGCTGTAGGCGCCTGCCGTGGCCAGCCCCGCATCGCCCAGCACCTGAAGACTGCGCTCCAGCCCGGCCAGCTTCGTATCCAGAATGTGGTTGTTGGAAAACAAAGCCACATCAAAACCGGTCTCCGCAATGTCGAAGGCAAGCCGGTCCGGAGAGTTGAAATAGGGATAGCCCTTATAATCGCCGTCGCCCCGAAATGTGGTTTCCACGTTGCACAAAGCCAGATCCGCTTCGGCGATATAGTCTCGAACATATTCGTAATCTCTTGAAAAATCGTAAGTCCCGGAAGCTGTGTCGTAATTGGCGATCAGCTGGGACAGATGGCCCATGATGTCGCCCGTGCAACGGATGGTCAGGGCGGCGGACCGGGGTTCGGGCTCCGGTTCGGGCGTCTCTTCGGGCAGCGGGTAAAACAGCAGGAACGCAAATGCGGCGACGCTCAGGCTGAGCGTCGCCACGAGGATTTTGCCGATATTCTTTTTTTCTTTTACGCGTCTCATCTTGTCCGATCAGGAAACGGATTCTACTGCTTTGATTTCCGGATACTGCTCCCGGAGGAGGGATTCGATCCCTTGCTTGACGGTCATCTGGGAATAGGGGCATCCCGCACAATGGCCCTTCAGCCGGACCAGAACGACATTGTCGTCCGTATACTCCACAAACTCTACATCCCCGCCGTCTCTCTGCAGGAACGGCCGGATATTTTCCAACGCTGCTTTGATTTTCTCTTCCATAATTTCCTCCTCATTGACCCCAGACAGGCACCGATGTGAACACCGGCCTCGGCTGGTCTTTGAAAAATCGTTCGATCACCACTTCCTTGATGGGGTCTCCCTGTGCGTTGAGCGTGATCGATCCCGTTGCTCCGGGCATTTCGAACACACTGCTGATCTTACCGGCGATCATGGTGCCCTGGGTGTACGTGCCCGCATCTTCGATCGCCCGGATGGCCAGCAGATATGCATCGAATCCCAGTGCGGTAGCCTGGGTGGGCTTTTCTTCCTCCCCGTATTTTTCACGGTATGCCCGGAGAAACGTCTCCGTCATCTCCGTCAGACCCGCTGCCGTATCGTCAAATCCGGTGATGTAGGCGACGCCGTTCAAATAGACTTGGCTGTCCCGGAGCGGATCCAGATTCACTTCCGGGAGGCGCGCCCAGTCTTCGATGCCGATCCACTGAAAATCGTAGGCGCCCAGGCTGGCCTGATACAGGACTTCGTTGGCCTGTTCTGCCTCCGATGGAAAAAAGATCGCCGAAGCGCTGGTGGCCCGAATCGCTTCGAAATAAGGGGTAAAGTCCTCCGTGTTTTCCGGATATTCAAGAATCGTCACGGCGTCCGGATCCCCGGTCGTCCTGGTCATTTTACCCGCAAACTGCTCGATCATGGCGCCGGCAAAGTCGTCGCCCCTTTTCTGAAGCGCCACCGCAGATGTGAAATTCAGGTGTTCCAGAACGTATTTTGCCACCGAGTTTCCCTGAAATGCATCCACATAGCATACTCTGAAATAGTAATCGCTGGTTTGGGTGATGATCGGGTTGGCGCAGGTGATCCCGATAGCGGGTATTTTTGCCTGGGCAAAGATATCGCTCCCCGCCAGCGTCAAAACGCTCTTGTAACTGCCCAGGACGACGGACACATCCTGATCCGCCAGGCTTTGCGCAGCCTGGACTGCCGCCTGGACGTCGGACTGGTTGTCGGCATAGACCAACTCCACGGGAAAGCCCAGGACTTCGGGGAAGAGTTCGTGGGCCAGCTCGATGCCCCGGACTTCTTCCTCCGCTTCATCGGCATCCGGGCCCGTAAGCGGTTCGAACACACCGATCCTGACGGTCGTTTCTTTCTGTTCGGATTTTTCAAAAAACTCCGCCAGAAAATTGTCGTATGTGTCGCATCCCGTCAAAAACAGGCTCACCGCCAGCATCGCCGACAGGAAGGCCGCCGCATACTTTTTTGATTTCATCTGATCAACCTTTTTGTCACGTCCGGCGAAGCCGTCAAAAAGACTTGCGTCGTATAATTCAAATCAAATTCCAAAATGTCTCCCGGCGAGAGCGTTCCCGGATATTCTTCGATATCCAGTATCGTATGGTCCGAAGAGCCGCCGAGTACCTGAATCCCTTTTGCCCGGGGCATAAGCTTGGGAATTTCAGCCAGGTCCGCCCGGCCGATGGCGATCAGCGCCCGCTTGCGGATTCCGCGATCCTCGAAAACAGGCTTGTTGCCGAAGGCATCGATGCGGGACACTCCCTGTGGATAACTGGGTTTTTCCCGCACTTCGATCACCTGGGCTTTGAGGGTATAGACGTCCTGATACAGGTAATCCATGTCCTTGATTTCCCAATCCACGGGAAGATCATAAGCCAGGCTGATCCCCTCGCCGATGCGGAGGTGGTTGATCCCTTCGGGCATGGTGCCCCAGTGGACCAACGTATAGGCACTGGTGGCGCCGCCGGAGACGATCTCCAGTTTTCTGCCGATCCGCGCTTCCACCCGGCGGGCGACAGCCAAAAGTTCGTGCATTTTTTCGGGCGTGGGTTGAATGGCCCCGTAACAACCCAAATTGGTTCCCACACCGGCCAATTCCACCATGGACAGTTCTTGTTCCACTTCCGCGCAAACGTCCACCATTTCATCCTTGTCCCAAAAGCCTTCCCGCAGGTCGCCCAGGTCTGCCATCAGGATCACCTTGTGCTTCTTATTCTGTCTGAGACATTCTTCCTGCAGGGCCCGCAACGTGGCCGGATCGCTCTGCAGCGAGTAATCGGCCAGCTCCACCAGCCGATCCAGCTCGGACAGCATGGGAATGCGAAGCAGCAGATACGGTCCCGGGATCCCGGCATCGCGGACCTCTTTCAACTGCCGCAGCCGGGAAGATGCCAGCTGGGCCGTGCCACAGCGAACAAAGGCCGCCGACAGCTCCGGATAGGCCGAAAATCCTTTGATGACACCGGCGACGGAAATCCCCCGTCGGGCACACCGAGAAAGGACTTCCCGTGCGTTGTGCTCGAATTTCTCAATATCGATCTCCAGGATCGGATACCGTGTTTTATCCTTCATCGATACTCCCTCTCACGACCAGCGCTTGATCTTTCTTGTGGTGGTTTTATCGAATTCGGTCTCCCGGATCCTGAATCGCTTGACCCGTTTATAAAACGGCATCTGTTCGTTGAGCCGATCGATTTCCGCTTTGAGCAGCGCTTTCAATTCTTCTTCGCCGAGGACGCCTTTCTGTTCCAGGATCGTTTCGTGATCCGGATAAATACTGGCCCAAACGACGCTCTCCCCGGTTTCGTCCTCCTTTTCACCGCCCACGACCACCTCTGCGATGAAGGGACTCTGATTCAGGTAGTATTCCACCTCTTCGGGGAAAATGTTTTTCCCGTTCTTCGTGACGATCACATTTTTCTTTCGGCCGGTAATGTACACGTATCCGTCCTTGTCGAAATAACCGTAATCCCCGGTGTACAACCACCCGTCCCGAATCACATTCGCCGTCTCTTCGGGATCTTTGTAGTACCCCAGCATCACCGATTCGCTCTTGCAGATGATTTCCCCGATCCCGTTTTCGTCGGGTTCGAAGATCCGGATCTCCGTGCCGGGCAACGGCAACCCTGCCGCTGAGGCTCTCGCGCATTGATCCGGATTCAGAGCGATGATCGGTGAGCACTCCGTCATGCCGTAGCCCTGGAGCATGGTGATGCCCATGGCGTTGAAGTCGTTGATCACGTTGGGATTGATCGGTGCGGCGCCGGCCACCATCAGCCGGACGTGACCGCCCAGAGCCGCGTGGACTTCCTTGAACAGGCGCATGGTCCGCTTCTGGATTTTTTTGTCGATATAGGAAAGGGTCCGGATCATGCGGATGGCTTTTCGCATCTTATCGGCTTTACCGCTCTTTTCCGCCTGCTTCCATATTTTCTGATGCATGTTCTCGAATACCAAGGGGACTGCGATCATATACGTGACCTTTGCCTCCTCCATATTTTTGACGATGTACTTGAGGCCTTCGCAAAAGGCGATGGTGGCACCTTGATAAAAGGATGCCATGATGGTGCAGGTGAATTCGTAGGTGTGGTGCATCGGCAGCATGGAAAGGCCGATCTGCTGTCCCTGCCGAACCGTCAGATCCACATACCTGGACATGTTGTATATATTGGAAGCGATATTGCGATGACAGAGCATGACTCCCTTGGCCAGCCCCGTGGTGCCCGAGGTGAAAAGCAGCATGCTCATCCGCTCCGGATCCACTGCTGCGTCGATGTACTGCCGATCTCCGTCCTTGATCCGCTGCCGCCCTATCTGCATGAGTTCCGACAGGGAAAGCGTTTCTCCCTGTCGGCGGTCGCTGTCCATGCTGATCAACAGCACTTCCCGTTCCACTTGCGAAAGCGCTTCCGTGATCTTCTGCTCCACTTTGCTGGAATAGATCAATGCCGACAGCTCCGCCCGCTCCATGAGGGCCGCAATTTCATGAGCCGGCAATTCCCTGTCCAGGGGAACCACCACACCCAAGCCGTTTGCCACAGCCAGATAACTGATGACCCATTCATAGCGGTTCTCACCGATGACGCCGATGCGCAGACCGGAAAGACCCTGACCCGCCAGCGCTGTTCCCAGAGCTTCCACATCTTCGCGCACCTGTTGAAAAGAAATGGGCAAATAGTCGCCGCCCAATTTTTTCTTATACAAGTAGGCCGTTCTGTCTCCGTATAATTCCGCGGAAGAGTTCAGTATATCCTTAAGATCTGTGACTTGTCTCACGGGGTACATTCCCTCCTGTATTTTTTTCTCTATCGTTTTTCCCATCATCAAAGGAACTCCGTCCAATACCGTGCAACTGTAAGATGCAAGTTCAATTCGTATCGTTAATAATACCATTCCCGTACGATGTAGGCAAGAATTATTAAAACCCCGATCAAAGTCTTTACAAATCCACCTCGAGGGTATATTTTATTAAAGATAGGGTTTGCCCCTTTTCTTTGCATGGGCAGCCGAACGCTAAGGAGAGTTATAATATGATTTCAGTCAAACATCTGAAGGGAATCCATGTGGACCATCACAAAAATACGGCAGGCTCGGCCATCGTTCCGATGCCGGTGCCGGATAAGGTGTACATTCCGATGGTTCAGCACATAGGAGCTCCCAACCAGCCGACAGTCTCCGTGGGAGATCACGTGAAAGTCGGCCAGCTGATCGGAGACAACGAAGCTCCGGTTTGCGCTCCGGTGCACGCCAGTGTGTCCGGAGATGTGGTGGCCATCGAAAAGTTCATGACGCAAATGGGACGCGTGGATACCAACATCGTGATCCAAACAGACGGAAAACAGGAAATTGCCGAGACCGTCGTCCCGCCCACTGTCACCACCAAGCAGGAATTCCTCAAAGCGGTGCGCGCTTCCGGGCTGGTGGGATTGGGCGGAGCCGCTTTTCCTACCCATATCAAGTATAACCCACGAAATCCGGAAGACGTGGACACTCTGATCATCAACGGAGCCGAATGCGAGCCCTACATCACCGTCGATCACATGACGATGCTGGCCCACGCCAAAGAGATCGTCGAAGGAACCTACAACACGCTCAAGTTCCTGTCCATCCAAAAGGGCATCATCGCCATCGAAGGCAACAAGCCCGATGCGATCGCTCTGTTCAAAGATCTGACCAAAGACATTCCGGAAATCGAAGTATTCGAACTTCGACTGGTCTACCCCCAAGGCGCTGAGCGCGTCATTATTTTCGAGACCACAGGAAGACATCTGATCGCAGGGAAACTGCCTGCGGATGTAGGGGTCATCGTCTCCAACGTCAATTCCATTCTGAAACTGCAGCAATACCTGGATACGGGTATGCCGCTGGTCACCAAGAGTCTGACCGTGGACGGCAATCTGATCGCACAACCCAAAAACGTGGAAGTGCCCATCGGTACGAAGATCCGGGAAGTCATCGACTTTTGCGGCGGCACCACCGGCACGCCGAAAAAGATCCTCTTCGGCGGACCCATGATGGGGCGGGCCATGCCCGACACCGACCTTGCGATCCTGAAAGGCAACAATGCCATTCTGGTCTTTGACGAAGCCTTCGGAACCATGAATCCCGAGACAGCCTGCATCAACTGCGGCCGCTGCGTTCGGGGCTGTCCCATGAATCTGATGCCTACGGTCCTGGCCAAAGCCTGGGATCGGAAAGATCTGGAAACGCTCAAGGAATACGATGCGCTCAGTTGCATGGAATGCGGCTGCTGCTCTTATTCCTGCCCTGCCAGGATCCAACTCAGCTACAAGATCAAACTGGCAAAAGGCATGGTCACAGACGACCTGAAAGCTCAGGCTGCCAAAGCCAAAGCACAAGCGGAAGGAGGCAAGAACTGATGAATCTCAAAGACAATCACCTGATCGTTTCCTCCGCGCCCCATATCGTCAACCCGGTGGATACATCCAACATCATGAAGAACGTGGTGATCGCCCTGATGCCCGCTCTGGCGGTAGCGATCTACGTCTTCGGGATGCAGGCGCTGCTGCTCACGGTCACGTGCGTCGCCTCCTGCGTCATCTTCGAAGGACTTTCGAGAAAGATCCTCAACAGACCGCAGACCATCGGCGATTTCAGCGCCGTGGTCACCGGCGTCATCCTCAGCTACAACCTGCCTGCCGGTCTTCCCCTGTGGATGGCCGTCATCGGCTCCTTCGTGGCCATCGTGGTGGTCAAACAGCTCTTCGGCGGGCTCGGGCAAAACTTTGTCAATCCGGCCATCGTGGGGAGAATCGTGCTGTTCACCTCCTTTGCCACCCCCATGACCACCTGGCCTCTCACGGAGAGAATGAGCTCTGTTCTGCAAAATACCGGCGTCGTAAACACCGGAGTGGACGCCATCACGGGCGCCACGCCTTTGGCACTGTTCTCCAACGCCAAGGATGTTCCCTCGAACATGGAAATGTTCCTCGGGACCATCAACGGCTCCATGGGAGAGATCAGCGCAGCGGCGCTGCTGCTGGGCGGACTCTACCTGGTCTTCAAGAAGATCATCGAGCCGACGATTCCCGCAGCGTTTATCGGCACCGTTGCGGTGATGGCCCTGATGATGGGATTTGATCCTATTTTCCACATCTGCGCCGGCGGCGTGATGCTGGGCGCCATTTTCATGGCCACCGACTACGTCACTTCGCCCCTCACCACGAAAGGCAAGATCATCTTCGGGATCGGCTGCGGCTTCCTGACCATGATCATCCGCATATTCGCCTCCTACCCGGAAGGCGTATCGTTCGCACTGCTGCTGATGAACATCCTGGTTCCCCACATCGACAAGTGGACCAAGGTGAAGCTCAACGGCGTTCCGAAGGGCGGTGACAAATCATGAACAATCAATTCAAAGAACTGTTTGCCCCAACGGTGGTTCTGGTCTGTATCTGCTTGATCGCCTCCCTGCTGTTGGCGGCGACGTATCAAATCACGGCACCTCTGATCGAAAAGATCACCATTGAAAACGCCAACACCGCAAGAGGCGAAGTCCTTCCCGAAGCCTCGGGCTTTGTGGAGATGGAAGAAGTCGAGTTGCTCGACGGCGTGACGGAAGTGTTCGAGTCCGTCAACGGTGTGGGATACGTGATCACATCGGAATTCAAAGGCTTCGGCGGCCCGGTCGTCGTCATGACGGGACTGGATGCCAACGGAAACATCGTCAGCGTCAAAGTAACCGACGCCAGCGCCGAAACGCCGGGACTGGGGTCGAAGGCAACGCTGCCGGATTATCTGGATCAATATAAGGGCGCAGCCATGATCTCCTCCGACGCAAGCAGCGCAGAGGCGGCCTATGTGAGCGCCGTGACCGGAGCCACCTACACATCCAGAGCGGTATTCAGCTCCGTGTCCGCCGCCCTGATGCAATTTGCCACGTTAGGAGGTGGATTCTAATGAAAGACAACAAGCTGAGCATTTTGACCAACGGCTTGATCAAAGAGAATCCGGTGCTGGTTCTCATCCTGGGGACCTGTCCCGCCCTGGCGGTGTCCACCCAGGCGATCAACGGCCTGGGCATGGGTTTATCGGCCACCATCGTACTGGTCTGCTCCAACATCTTTATTTCTTCGCTGAAACGGCTCATTCCCGACAAAGTACGCATCCCGTGCTACATCGTGGTGATCGCTACGTTCGTGACCATCGTCCAGCTTCTGCTCAAAGCCTATTTCCCCGATCTGGACAAGGCCCTGGGCATCTTTATCCCGCTGATCGTAGTCAACTGCATCATTCTGGGACGTGCGGAAATGTTCGCCAACAAAAATAGCGTGGTAGACTCGGCGCTGGACGGCGTGGGTATGGGCATCGGGTTCACCCTGGCCCTGACAGCCATGGCCTCCATCCGGGAACTGCTGGGCAGCGGAAGCATCTTCGGCATCGCCCTCACGGCAGACCTGATCGATCCCATGTCCATCTTCGTACTGGCCCCCGGCGGATTCTTCACCTTCGGCTGCCTCATCGCTCTGGTCAATAAGATCACAAAAGGAAAAGCACGCGAAAAAGCCAAAAACGGCTGCGCGGGGTGCCCGTCGGCCGCCGCCTGCCAGCAGGCGAAGGAAGGAGGCTGTCAGTCATGAGAGAAGCAGTCATCATCATCATGGGCGCAGTCCTTGCCAATAACTTTGTCCTCGTAAGATTTCTGGGCATCTGCCCGTTCCTGGGGGTGTCCAAGAAACTGGACTCCGCCATGGGCATGTCCATGGCCGTGGTATTCGTCATGGTCATGGCCACGGCAGCCACCTGGCCCATACAAACACTCCTGCTGGAGCCCAACGGCATCGGATACATGCAGACCATCGTGTTCATCCTGGTCATTGCCGCACTGGTTCAGCTGGTGGAGATCGTCTTAAAAAAATATGTCCCTGCGCTGCACAAAGGTCTGGGCGTCTATCTGCCGCTGATCACCACAAACTGCGCAGTTCTGGGCGTTACGGTCCTGAACATCGACGAAGGATACGGATTCGCGCAATCGCTTCTGAATTCCTTTGGCGCAGGCATCGGATTTATGCTGGCCATGTTCCTCTTTACGGGCGTCCGCGGACGGATCGAGGCCAACGATTATCCGGAATCCTTTCGGGGAATCGCATCCACTTTGATCGCCGCTTCGATCCTGAGTCTTTCCTTCATGGGCTTCTCGGGTATGATCGACGGCATATTCGGAATGTAAGGAGGTACTCGTATGTCTGCATTTGTTACTCCTGTCGTTCTGGTCGTGGGCGTAGGATTCATTGCGGCCGTCATCCTGACACTGGCCGCCAAATTTATGGCGGTGCCGGTGGACGAAACGGCGGCACACATCAGAGAGGCGCTGCCCGGCGCCAACTGCGGAGCCTGCGGTTACGCGGGCTGCGACGACTATGCGGCGGCTCTGGCTGCCGACCCGCAGGGCGTCGCACCGAATTTGTGCACCCCCGGAGGCGCTTCGGTGGCGTCGGCCATCGGCACCTTGCTGGGCGTGGATGCCGGAGCATCGGATCCCATGGTGGCATCGGTCATGTGTTCCGGTCTGACGGAGCTCACCAAAAGAGATATGGAATATCAGGGATATAAGACCTGCGCTTCCGTCAAACAGTTTTTTGGAGGTCCCAACTCCTGCAAATACGGCTGTATCGGCTACGGAGACTGTGTGGAAGTATGTCAGTACGACGCCATCCACATCTGCAACGGCGTTGCCCTGGTGGATCGGGACAACTGCGTGGGCTGCACCCTGTGCGCCAAGGAATGCCCCCAGGGAATCATCCACATGATCCCCGCCAAAAGCCGCGTATTTGTATCCTGCAGTTCCAAGGATACCGGAAAACATACCAAGGATATCTGCGAAGTGGGATGCATTGCCTGCAAACTCTGTGAAAAAGCCTGCAAATTCGACGCAGTCCACGTGGTGGACAACATCGCGAAGATCGATCCGGTGAAATGTGTCAACTGCGGACTGTGCGCCAAAGCCTGTCCCAGGGACATCATCCACATGATCCCCAAGCCGAAGGCGGCTAAGCCTGCGGCAGCCGTTGCCGCAAAAGCGGAAGCAGCGGCACAATAGGCCTTTGCGCCCATGGCGAAATACCGGCTTTCCGAAGGGAAAGCCGGTTGTTTTTTTTGAAAAGCGGCAGTACAATGGAACGAGTTGTGAACGAAAGAAGGGAAACCTTATGTTCGATATCCTTCCGCTCCCCATGATCCTGTTCGTCTGCCTGATGAGTTTTCTGGCAGGGTTTGTGGACTCCGTGGCCGGCGGGGGCGGCTGCATCAGCCTGCCTGCATACTTGTTTACCGGCCTGCCGCCTCAGACGGCCTTCGCATGCAACAAGTTCTCTTCGGCCTGGGGGACTCTGTTTGCCGCCGTGCGCTACCTGAGAAACGGCGCCGTCCATTTGAGAGTCGCTTTGATTTCCGCCTCCACGGCTGTCCTGGGCGCCGTGTCGGCTTCCCGGATCGTCCTGATGCTGGATCCCACGGTGTTTCAGAAGATCCTGGTCTTCGTTTTGCCCTTCGCCGCCGTATTTCTGCTGCTGAAACGGGATTTCGGCGCACAGAGCGGATTCGAAACGCTTTCCGTAAAAAAAGTGACATTGCTTGCCCTGGTCATGGGATTGGTTCTGGGCTTCTACGACGGCATGATCGGTCCCGGCACCGGCACCTTTGCCATCGCAATCTTCTCGGGTGTCATGAAATTCGACCTGCGGACCGCCTCCGGCAACGCCAAGATCATGAATATCGCGTCCAACGGCGCTTCTGCGATCTCTTTTGTCATTGCGGGGCTGGTGATTTACCGGATCGCACTCCTTACAGCAGCCTGCAGCATCGCAGGCAACCTGGCAGGTTCAGGCATGGCCATTCAAAAAGGAGCCGGCTTCATCCGCATCATGATGACCGTTGCGGTGATGCTGCTCCTCGGGAAGCTGGCCCTGGATCTCTTTTTCTGATCCGGGCCGCGGCATTGTTCCGTAGGCTATTCAAAGGGGAATCGATACGGAAGACGCAGTTCGTCCCGCACTTTCAAAATTTCTTTCTGTACGGATTCTCCGATGGGCACGCCCAACTCTTTTCTCTCCAGCCATGTCAGATACTCTTTCTCCCCCGCCGTGTAGATCCGTTCCTGTCCCGGCGCTTTTTGCGATGCCCGAAGCGCCCGCAGAATGTCGCCGGCTGTCTTTTTGAACGACGCCAACCCCATAAAAGCCTCGGGATCGACTACGATAAAAAAGTGGCCGAGATGATACGGTTGACGATTTCCATCGGTGTCGAGCCCGCTGAGTCCGTGGAGGAAGGACCCGGCCTGGAGTGCGGCGGACAGAATCTCCACCGCCGCGGCATACCCGTAGCCCTTGTATCCGCCCAAGTCTTCGCCGAGGCCGCCCAAAGGCGCCAGGGCGGCCTGCCCTTTCGAAAGATCTTTCAGGATCTGGGGGCTGTCCGTCTTCGGCTCGCCATCCCTGCCGATCACCGTGCCCTCGGGCGTGGACTGTCCGGTTCGGGCAAAGTATTCGATTTTGCCCCGCTGAATGATCGATGTGGCGCAGTCCAGCAGGAACGGAAACGCTTCGTCTGTCGGGAACCCGATGGTCAGCGGGTTGGTGCCCAGCATGTTCTCCACGCCGAACGTGGGCGCCATGGAAGGCCGGGCATTGGTGCCGTTGATGCCGATCATGCCGGCGTCCGTCGCCATGGACGACCAATATCCCGCAATGCCGTAATGGGTGGAATTGCGCACCGCCACAAACGACACGCCGCATTGACGGGCTTTTTCGATTGCCCGTTTCATCGCCCGGTACGAGGCTACCATTCCCATGCCGTCCTGAGCGTCTAAAACCGCCGTAGCCGCCGTTTCCCGCAAGGTCAGGATGTCTGTTACCGGTTTTTGGATCCCGGCTTTGATTCGGTCGATATAGATGGGCTTGAATCGATTGCAACCGTGGCTCTCGATGCCCCGCCGGTCGCTTTCCAGCAGTACATCGGCACAGATGGCCGCATCGACCCGGGGCACGCCGACACCGGCGAAGGCATCTGTCAGGAAATCGTTCATCAAGGACCAGGAAACATAGGGCCTGGTTTCCACGTTCGCTGCAGATCCACTCATATCACTGCGCTCCTTCCGACTCTCCGTAAGCTGTAAACACTGCGCCGTCTGTGACGACAATGCCGCCGTCTTTTGGGATGAAAACCGCTTCGTAAGGCTCCAGCTCCTCGATGAGCACGCGCCCTTTTTCCAGTCCCAGCATCAGACAGATCGTGGAAAGCGCGTCACAATCCGTGGAAGCCGGCCCTGTCACCGTAACAGAGATCAGATCTGTCTCCCTCGGATAACCGGTTTCAGGATCCAGGATGTGGTGATAAGTCTGTCCGTTTTCCGTAAATTTCCGCTCGTAGATCCCCGAAGTGACCACGGATCCGCGGGTCACGGCAATCTCCCCGCACAGTTCCCGCACCGGGTCTCCTTCTTCCTCGGCGGAAAAAGGCTTTTCCACGCCGATCAGCCAGGGGGTCCCGTCCGCTTTGTCGCCCAGGATCACCACGTTGCCGCCGAAATTGATCAAAGCAGCCGATATTCCCCGGAGCTCCAGGAATTCCTTGACCCGATCGGCAATATACCCTTTGGCAATGCCGCCCAAATCCAAATGTGTGTCCGAAATCTCCTTTGTGATCACCGCTCCGCCGCCGTCGGCGTTAGAAACCATTCCGATGGTGTGGTAGCCGGCGGTGGAAACAGCCCGGTCGATTTCCTCCCGGGCCGGTACGCGGGGAGAGCGCGAGGAAAAGTCCCACAGTTCCGTGAGCGCCCCCAGCGTAATGTCGAAGAGGCCTCCGGACAGCGCGCTGTAATACAATCCTCGCTCAACCACGTGGGCCGTCTCCCGGGACACGGAAACAGCCTCGCCGGCGGAACTTCGATTCACAGCGGCGATTTCGCTGTCCGCTACGGTTCGAGAAAGGAGATTCTCCAAAGTTCTGGCAAATTGAAAAGCTTCCCGTATCACGTCTTCCCTGTCCGGTTCGTAAATCGTCAAGGTGCAATACGTGTTGAGCAAATAATCTTCTCCCCGGCTCACTTCCGTGGATGGTCCGTTGTTCACGCACCCGCTCTGTGTTATAATAAGCCCGGCCGCAAGAAGCGCCGTCCGTATTCGTTTCGCGCCCCGCAGGCCTGATAATCGAAAGGTCATCTCGTCTCCCATGTTCAAAAAAGCAGACATCCTTCTGGCGATCCTTCTGCTGGCGCTGGGCTTCGGTCTTCTGGCTCTGCTGCAGGGGTTTTCCGTGCCCGGAAGCAACGTTGCCGTCACAGTGGACGGCGAATTTCGGGGAATGTATGATCTGTCCGAAAACAGGGTCGTGCAAATCGAATCTGCCAACGGTCATAATACTATGGAAATCCGGGACGGTCAAGTGCGCATGACCGAAGCAGACTGCCCCAACGGCGACTGCATGGCCTTCGGCGGCATCAGCCGCACGAACCAGGTGATCGTCTGCCTGCCCAACAAAGTAGTGCTTACCATCCGCGGACCCGGCGGTCCGGACAGTGTTTCGTATTGAACATGAACGACGTATCCGTCAAACACACTCCGGTGTCAAAAAAAATCCCCGTAGCGGCGATCCTGGCTTCATTGGCCCTGATTTTTTCTTACCTGGAATTCCTCTTCCCGCTCTCTTTGGGGATTCCCGGCATCAAGCCGGGGCTGGCCAATATCGTCGTGGTGGTCGCCCTGTACAAACTGGGATCCCGCACCGCGCTGATGGTCAATCTGACCCGGATCCTTCTGGCCGCCGCTCTCTTCGGCAGCGTGTTCTCCGGCCTGTATGCCCTGTCCGGCGGCCTGGTCAGCTTCGCTGTGATGACCGCTCTGCGAAAAACGAATCTGTTCAGCACAGCCGGTGTCTCCATGGCCGGCGGCGTCTTTCACAACCTGGCCCAACTGGCCGTAGCCGCCTTGATCGTGGAGAGTTCTCTGATCCTCTATTATTTTCCCCTGCTGCTCCTGGCAGGTATGGCCGCCGGCCTGCTCAACGGTGTGCTGGCCACCTGGATCCTGCGGGCACTGAGGGATGTGAAGTGAAAGCATACAAGGAATCGAAAAGGAGATCGTATGAATGATTTTAAAGTAGCCATGCTGGGCTTCGGCAACGTAGGCCGGGAACTGGCCGTTATCCTGACCGAAAAGGACGCGGACGTACGGAAACGGTACGGCCGGGGCATTTCCGTTACAGCCATCGCCACAAACAGCCGGGGGACGCTGTACGACCCGGCCGGAATCGATCTGGATCGGGCACTGAAAGAAATCAAAGAAGGCGGCCGATTTTCTGCGGATCATCCCGCCCTGTCGCATTGGGATTCCGTGACGATCGCCCGGGAGGGCGACTTCGACGCGATCCTGGAGATGACCCCGTTGAACATCAAGACCGGCCTGCCGGCTGCGGATCATATCCGCTTTGCGCTGGAACGTGGCAAGCATGCCGTGACGGCAAACAAAGGTCCCATCGCCTGGCACTACCGGGAACTGCGGGACCTGGCGAGAAGCAAGGGGGTACGCTTCTATTTTGAATCCACGGTCATGGACGGCACGCCTCTGTTCAACCTGGCAGACAACACCCTGCGGCTCTGCGAGATCACCGAAGTGAGCGGCATCCTCAATTCCACCACGAACGTCATCCTGATGAAACTGGAAGAAGGGCTGTCCTACGAGGAGGCTCTTGCCGAAGGCCGCAAGCTGGGCATCGTGGAGGCGGATCCCTCCATGGACGTGGACGGGCACGATCCCACGGCCAAGATCATCGCCATGGCCAACGTGCTGATGGATGCGGAGCTGACTCCGGATCAGGTGGATCGGAACGGTATCGCCGGCATCGGCCGGGAGGAGATCCTGGCCGCCAAAAGCCGCGGAAATACCATCAAGCTGCTCTGCAAAGCAAAAAAGGAAAACGGGCAGGTAACGGCCTCGGTCCTGCCCACCGAGATCCCCACCGATCACGTCTACGCCACTGTGGACGGCGCTTCGTCGGTCTATTCGATCGTGACCGACTACATGGGCAAACTGACGATGATCGAACACGACGGTACGCCGCTGCAGACCGGCTACGGCGTTTTCGGGGACATCCTGCGGATCCTGGAAGAGCCGGACAGAAAGGAACGCCCATGAAAAAAACGCTATCCTTCCTTTTCGTCATACTGCTTCTTGCGATCCCTGCTCTGGGCGGCTGCGGTGAACAGGAAGCGCCGCCGGACTTTGCCCAAATATACGTGCAGGGCATATTGGATACTCTGTATCAGGGTGAATATACAGAAGAGTTTCTGACCGTCACCGATACCGAAGATCCCGCCGAACTGGAGGCGGAATACCTTGCCGGACTGGACACGGAAGTCAACTATTTTGCTTATTACTTCGGTATCGACGAATTGTCGGAGTCGGCCAAAACAGATTTGACAGCGCTGTACCGGGATCTTTATCGATTGTCCCGCTACGAAGTGCTGCCTTCCGTTCCCCTGGAAGATGATTATATCGTAGATGTGATCGTAGAGCCGCTGGATGTCATCGACCGGGTCGTGAAAGAAGATCTGGAGAGCTTTGCGTTTGAGATGAAGTCTGCGTCTTCCTATGGGATCACATCCGACGAATACGAACAGCAATACGTCGAAGGGTTGATCGAACGGATCCGAGAGAAAATGGAAACGCCGGGCTACCGCGAACCGGTGACGATCAAGCTGGAAGTGGTCCGAAATTCCGATGACGGCTTGTATTATATCAAGGGAAACGGATTGGCCGAGATCGACGAACAGGTCCTCCGATACTGACAGGCACGAAGAAGCCGGAACGGGTCCGTTCCGGCTTCTTTTCTTTTCCTCGTATTCCGCTGTTTATTTTACGGTGATCAATGCATAAGCCCGCTGTCCCATGCCCAGCTTTTCCCCGTGTTCCAGACAGGATTCCCAGTTCGTATCCGGATGGACAGCCGTGAAGTGATCCTTGTGACGGTGCGCTGCGTGATGAAGCTGGCTTCCGGGCAGGGCTTTCTGGGCGTTCACCGCATCGGCACAGGCCTGGTCCAAAGCGATGGGATCAAAAGAAGCGAACATGCCCACGTTGGGTACGATGGGGATATCGTTTTCCGCGCCGCAATCGCAGTTGGGGGACACATCGATCACCAGGCTGATATGGAAAGCCGGTCGATCCTTCAGAACGGCCCAGGCATACTCGGCCATTTTCCGGTTCAGGATATCGTTGGATTCGTTCCACTTGGAGGCCATGGCGCCGGTGGGACATACGCCGATGCAGCGTCCGCAGCCCACACAATTGTCCTCCTGGATCACGGCGATCCCGTCGATCACCCGCACGCCATCGTGGGCGCAGTTCCGGGCACAAAGGCCGCAGCCGATGCACTTCTCCTCCTTGACTCTGGGCGTCCCCTGGCTGTGCATCTCCATTTTCCCCGAATGGGATCCGCAGCCCATTCCCAGGTTTTTGATGGCGCCGCCGAATCCGGTCGCTTCATGGCCTTTGAAATGCGTCAGAGAGATGATCACATCCGCATCCATGATGGCGCTGCCGATCTTGGCTTCTTTTACGTATTCTCCGCCCGCCACCGGAACCAGGGTTTCGGACAGGCCTTTGAGTCCGTCTGCGATGATCAGCTGACAACCGGTAGAGAACGGTGTATAGCCGTTGGCATAGGCCGAATCCAGATGATCCAGCGCGTTTTTGCGCCCCCCCACATAGAGCGTATTGCAGTCTGTCAGGAAAGGTTTTCCGCCCTTTTCCCGGACCAGATCGCAGACGACTCTGGACCAGTTGGGCCGCAGAAACGCCAGGTTGCCCGGCTCGCCGAAGTGGATCTTAACGGCGGTGAACTGATTATGAAAATCGATGTTTTCGATCCCCGCTGTCCGGATCAGGCGCTTGAATTTGACCAGAAGACCGTCATCCAGCTCCGTGTGAAGATCGGTAAAATATACGTTGGACTTTTCCATGGTTCCCTCCTGCAAGAACAGGCGGGCGGCTGCCGCCGCCCGCCTCTTGGTTATGCGTAAACGTTTTGCGTATAGTTCTGTATCTCCGAAACACCGATGTACTTGTGCCTGTTTTGACCCTCGATCACCACAGCCGTAGGCGCCTTGAAGATGCCGTAGGCTTTGGCCAATTCCCGGTTTTCTTCGGCCAGGATGACCTCGAAAGGCAGTCCGGCCCGCTGCAGCAGCGCCTTGGCGGTGCTGCAGTTGGGACAGGTTTTCGTGGTAAAGAGCAAGGTCTTGTTTTTCGGTGTTTCCGGCAGCGATCCCCTGTCTCTTTTTTCGGGGCCCGCCACCGCAGAGCAAGGATCGTAGACTTTCCGATCCAGGTACTCCTGGGCTTTTCCGTCGTTCCAGTTTTGCACGGGACGGTAGTATCCGGTAATGCGGCTGTACACTTCCGTGGGGCCGCCGCATTCGGGACAGGTGCGCTGCTCCCCGTTCAGATATCCGTGTTTCTTGCAGATCGAATACGTCGGGGAAATCGTATAATACGGAAGTTTGTAGCTTTCGGCTATCGTGCGGACCAGCGTGGCGGCCGCTTTCCAGTCAGGGAGCTTTTCGCCCAGGAATGCGTGGAACACGGTCCCGGACGTATACAGCGTCTGAAGATGATCCTGGATATCCAATGCCGAGAAGATATCCTCGGTAAAGCCCACGGGCAGGTGAGAGCTGTTCGTATAATAGGGCGCACCCTTGTCGGAGGCGGTGATGATGTCGGGGTAGCGCTTTACATCGTGCTTGGCCAGGCGATACGTGGTGGATTCCGCCGGGGTGGCTTCCAGATTGTACAGATCTCCGTACTGCTCCTGGTAATCCGACAACCGATCCCGCATATGGTTCAGGACGTCTGCGGTGAAAGCCTGGGTCTCGGGGCAGGTCATGTCGGCTCGGAGCCACTTCGCGTTCAGGCCCGCTTCGTTCATGCCGATCAGTCCGATGGTGGAAAAGTGGTTGGCAAAGGTGCCCAGGTAACGCTTTGTATAGGGATAAAGACCCTCGTCCAGCAGCTTGGTGATAATCTTGCGCTTGATGCTCAGCGAACGGGCGGCCAGATCCATCATCTTGTCCAGACGGCGGTAAAAATCTTCCTCATTTCTTGCCAGATAGGCGATCCTGGGCATGTTGATCGTCACGACGCCCACGCTGCCCGTACTCTCGCCGCTGCCGAAGAATCCGCCGGACTTCTTCCGCAGTTCCCGCAGATCCAGCCGCAGGCGGCAGCACATGCTGCGTACGTCCGAGGGTTCCATATCGCTGTTGATATAATTGGAAAAATAGGGCGTTCCGTACTTGGCCGTCATCTCGAAGAGCAACCGATTGTTTTCCGTCTCCGACCAGTCGAAATCTTTGGTGATCGAATAGGTGGGAATGGGATATTGGAAGCCTCTGCCGTGGACATCGCCCTCGATCATGATCTCGATAAAAGCTTTGTTGATCAGGTCCATTTCGGCCTTGCAGTCGCCATAGGTGAAGTCTCGTTCCCGGCCGCCGACAATGGCGGGTTCATCCATCAGATCCCGGGGAACGGTCCAATCCAGCGTGATGTTGGAAAAGGGCGCCTGGGTGCCCCAGCGGCTGGGGGTGTTGACGCCGTAGATGAAGGATTCGATGCACTTCTTCACCTGTTCGTAGTCCAGGGCATCTGTCTTGACGAAAGGCGCAAGATAGGTGTCGAAGGAAGAGAATGCCTGGGCGCCGGCCCATTCGTTCTGCATGATTCCCAGGAAATTGACCATCTGATTGCACAGGGTGGCCAAGTGGCTTGCGGGCGCGGAGCTGATCTTGCCCTGAACGCCGCCCAGTCCATCCTGGATGAGCTGTTTCAGCGACCAGCCGGCGCAGTAGCCGGTGAGCATGGACAGGTCGTGGATGTGCATATCCGCATTTTTATGGGCGTTGGCGATCTCATCGTCGTAGATCTCCGACAACCAGTAGTTGGCCGTCACAGCGCCGGAATTGGACAGGATGAGTCCGCCGACGGAGTAGGTGACCGTGGAATTCTCCTTCACCCGCCAGTCCGTGACTTTCACATAGCTGTCCACGATCTCCTTGTAATCCAGGATCGTGGATTGCAGGTTTCTGAGTTTTTCCCGTTGTCGGCGATACAGAATATACGCTTTGGCCACATCCGCATACCCCGCCTGGACCAGTACTGCTTCCACGCTGTCCTGGATGTCTTCGACCGCAATGAGGGAATCCCGGATCTTCGCTTCGAAGTCCGCTGTCACCTTGAGTGCCAGGAAGTCGATCACGGACGGATGAAATTGCTTCTCCTGGGCCTCGAAGGCCATCAGGATGGCCGAAGCGATCTTTTCGAGCTGGAAATCCACAATTTTGCCGTCTCTTTTTACTACCTGATACATTTTTTGCTCCTTGGGGAATTCATTCGCACCTCATGAAAAAATACGCGAGGTGCGTACTTTTATTGTAGTCAATCGGAGGATAGGTGTCAACCGCCTGTCCCAATATCTAGTGGTTTATTTTTTAACACACCACTAACTGAGGTATATGACAGGATCTGCCGCAGATGCTTGCTTTTTACACCCCCCGCA
>Ga0123335_1003425_pt1 | contig 22042 bp, 20 predicted proteins | sample BiotimSIPDNA_2_FD_89707 | JGI IMG/M metagenome (GOLD analysis project Ga0123335, IMG submission 89707) | Anaerobic biogas reactor microbial communites from Washington, USA - Biogas_R2 time_0 SIP DNA | ecosystem: Engineered > Bioreactor > Anaerobic > Unclassified | place: Washington, USA...
ATCCGCTCAGGATATTTTTCACTTTCGTGGATTGCACGTGAAATAAAAGCTGCCATTGATGCATTCACGGTTCCTTCAACCGGTATTACAATCAAAACCGGATTCTCTGATTCATTATTGTTTTTTTCTGAAAAAACATTACTGTTTATCAAAAAAACTATAGTGACTACCAAAGTAAATATTCTCAACATTGCTCAAATCCGTTTTTAATTAAAAGGTTTATTCACTAAATTCACCTGAAAGAGATTTTATTACATTTATTTTCTCTTTTATCTTTCCGAAGCTTGAATTGGTTTGATGATCACATCTCAGATATCTTGCATCTGATTAAGAAATAATCTGAAACTTAAATATAAACTGTTTTAAAAGAAAGTTGTATTTATAAATCATGGAATCAAATAATAATGTTAATTTTAACCTTCAATTCATCACAAACAATCTTTTCTGAACGAATACAGCCTGTTATGGAAAACTGCATGAAAAAATTGTGTGTACTTGATAATGTTTTAGATGGCAGGTTTTTTGCTATTGCCTTTTTCTGCATCTTGTTGATAACACAGCATTAAGAACTGCTATTATGTTGATATGGAATTTATATTTCGAAATTGAGTCTTACATTATTGGTCTTTATTGGTCTTTTAATTTTTCATGAATGGAGAAAATTAATTAAAGATGCAAATGTGAAAGCGAAACCTGTTGCAGAAAATATATAATGGGTATGATAATATTTATTTTGCCTTTTTCTTTACCTTTATTGTCATCTTGTCTGATGGTGTCGTAATCGCGATCGTAATTACGATAGGCTCTCATTCCACCAAATTATTAAATTTTGTACGATCCATCTTTACGACGTCACACCATTTTTGAGAAATCAGAAACATAACCATAAACAATTTTGCAATTTTGACTCGCTGGTATTGTAATACTATATTATTACACAAATAATATTTTCATTGTGTGAAACTTTTTCGAAAAGGGCAGGAGAATAAAATGCTGAACAGGTGTAATATTTTAATACTCAAAGTGAGTTGCGGTTGAGTTTTCTTGAATATTACTATATAATTACATTGCCGGCTAAATTTCTTCTGGCGTAGAGGGCTTTATCGGATATAATTTTTCCCTTAGACAGAGGGAATCTTACAGATTTGTTGAAGCGATTAAACAAAATGGATATAAGAACTGAAACACTGTATTTTCGGGACATAAGCCGATATCGTGTTCTTAGTGAACAAGAACAACGAAAACTGGTTGAACTTGTTAAAGAAAATGATAAAACAGCTGTTGATAAGCTTATCACTGCTAATCTTCGTTTTGTAGTAAGCGTTGCAAGACGTTATCGGGGACGTGGTTTAAGTTATCTTGAACTGATAAATGAAGGAAATCTTGGCTTATTAAAAGCTGCAAAGAGATTTAATCTGGAAAACAACGTTAAATTTATTTCCTATGCAGTCTGGTGGGTTAGACAATCGATTCAAAAAGCTCTTTTTGAACAAGCAGGAACTGTTCGCATTCCACCAAACAAACTGGCACTTATAAGCAAATTCAAAGCAGCTCTCGAGCGCAACTGTGGAAATTTCCAGAAAACAGTGACGATGGGTGATTTCAAGAATTATGAAATAGAAATTATTGATGTACTTGAAAAATTAAAAGGTGTTTCACTTGATGCGCCGGTAGCAAATACCAAATTCGATGAGAACGCCCCAAAAACTCTTCAGGATGTATTAGGTGAGGATCCCAATCAGGACAATGAAAACCACAATAAGGAACTTGAATCTGTCCTCAATAGTGTATTACAGAATATAACCAGCCGTGAAGAAAGAATTCTTAGAATGTATTATGGATTGAATTTTTCCCGACAATTTACCCTCGAAGAAATCGGTAAAGAACTAAAGCTTACCCGTGAACGCGTAAGGCTTATTCGCGACAGATCCTTACGCAAATTGTTTCAAAACCCCACTTCCAGAGAAAAACTTTCTCCTTTTATGAATGACACTAAATAATTATTTATAATCTCAGGTTTTTAAATAAATTGTTTTTTGAACTTTTCTATTTGTTATTTAATCTCATTTTCTTTTAAATTTGAAGCTCATGAATTTATTGATGTAGAATTTTTCATTCCCTTGATTGTATTTTGAATTTATGACCTTTTTTTTCCGCCATAAATTTTTTACACTCCTTTTTATCCTTTTCATTTGGTATTGGTTCTATAATCCAGCTAATCGGATTGGATTAGCGCGTAAAGGAATAGTCGTTTATAACCGCTTTCCAATTTTTCTTTTTGATTTGTATATAAACCCGGATGGAAAAATGGTTCTTCTTGAAGATTTAAACAAAGAACAGAGTGATGGTTATTGGTACAAAACTCATTTCACCGCAAAATCATCAGAAAATAAAAGAACTACATTTATAGTAGGAACCGGATTTGACAGTACTGAATTTGTTTTGAACTATAATTTGGTCCAGAAAATACAGGCACAAAATATTCTTGTTAAACAAATGCCCTCACCAGAAGCAATTAAACAATACAATAACATGCGGGACAGTTTAAATTCTGTATCTATTTTATTAAAAATTAAATGATTTGTTTATCGCAGTTGTGCAACGAACTATATTAATCTTTCTGATTTGAATCAGCTAAAGTATAATTGTATTTTGACATTTACCCGAATATTTTTAAACCTGAATGGAGACAGTTTTTCAATAATACTGAGGTAAAAGATGTTTAGGCAAACTCATACGAAAAAAGCAAAGTATACCAGCTTCAGGTATATTCCTTATTTTTACCATGAAATGCTTAAATCGATTCTGCCATATTCAGATTTAAATTATCTCCATACTGGTTTTGTTTTTTTGTACTGGATTTAAAGGGGGCTATTATTTCTGATCTTTTATCAATAATCACAACACCTATAGATGGTGAGAATATCTTTGGTATCAATATTAATTACGATTCAGATTTTGAAACCGTAAAACAGGAAATTGGCAAACTTGGAAATATTGATTATGATTTAATAGAATCTCTGGGAATTAAAATCCTTAAAGAAAAATCAAAGGATATCCGAATCCTTTCTTTTCTTGCACTGGTATACTTACGAAACAAACAATGGGAATCGTTAGCAGATATCTTTGATGGTCTTTCTGCTCTTTGTGAAAAAGATTATGATTCTCTTTTTCCAGACAGGGTCAGGGCAAAACAGCTGGCTTTTAAATGGCTGTCTGAAGACAGATTTAAAAGCTTACTCGAAGAGTACAAGCCGGAAGAATCCAACTATGAACAGATTACAAGATTAAGAGACTCTCTTTCAAAGATAAAAACCATACTTGAGCAGAAGTTTCCTGATGGTTCTCCGTTTCCTTCAAATCTTTTTAATAAAGTCCAGCTGTGGGAGAAATCATGTAAACCAAAACCTGTTGAAAAGCCCCCTGTGTCTACTCCTGAACAATCTTCATCGACACAAGAAGTTTCCAGGGCAGCTGTATCCTCAGGTTCTTCATCGGTAGCTGTTTCTGAAGCACCTTTGGAAACACCAAAGCAGGGTCAAACTGCTGCAAAAAAGGCTGCTATCTTCCTTATAGAAAAAGAACCTTATAAATCAATGGGTTATCGCTTATTACGCACAATCCGATGGGATATACTGGAAAAAATACCACCTTCTGAAAATGGTAAAACTCAACTCGCCGCACCTCCATCTCAATTACGAACCAGTTTTCAAAATTTGATAAATCAAAAAGACTGGAAAACGGCACTTGAAAAATCTGAAGCATCATTTTCTGGTGGTACCAACCATCTCTGGCTTGATCTTCAAAGAATCAGCTTCACCGCTTGTAAAGAACTCGGTGATCAATATAAAAATGTTGCAGATGCGGTGCTTTCTGAAGTTGCTTATTTAATCAAACGTTTGCCGGAATTGATTTCCATGTCTTTTTCAGATGGAACTCCTTTTTGTGATGACCTTACAAAAGACTGGATCTCTACTGATGTGAAATCAGCTTTTTCTTCAGATAATAATTCTTCAAAAACAAAATCAAATTCAGATGATCCTGTTGAAGCTGAGCAGCGTGAAGTCAATGGAATGGTTGCATCCGGTAAAATTGAAGCCGCACTGGATTTTATTCAAAGTAAATGCGTACAGGTTCGGAAAGGGATAACTTCAGACGAAAAATCATGGTCGGTTCACTTTTATTAAAAGCAAAACAACCGGATGTGTCAATTTCTGTTCTTGAATTATTGGATAACAAAATAACAGAATATAACCTGGATAAATGGGAACCTGAACTTGCTACTGAAGCCTGGTCAGCTTTGTTTCTATCGTATAAAGCGGGTAAAGTGCAAAAACCTCAAAACATAATTATCGCTCTTCAGGAAAAACAGAATAACATACTGTCCAAAATCAGTCAAATTAACCCAGGTAAAGCATTTATGTTAAACAAATAAATTTATGAAAGGCGGCATGATATGGCTGGAAGTTTTCAAAATGAAATTCCTTCTGCACGAATAAATCTTAAACTTGATGTAGGTAAAGGTGATGCAAAGAAAAAAACTGAACTACCTTTAAAAATGCTTGTTCTTGGAGATTTTTCTTTCAAGAATAAATCTGAACGTGTAACTGATCGTGAAAAAATCAGTATCAATAAAAACAATTTCGAACAGGTTATGGAAAGCCTGGACCTCAATCTCAACTTTAATGTTGACAACAAGATCAGTAATGAAGGTGAACTCAATGTTGACCTGGATATCAAAAATATGAATTCTTTTAAACCTGAGAATGTAGCTAAAAACGTTCCTGCTCTTAGCAGATTACTGGCTGCACGCAACCTTATTAAAGATCTGAAATCAAACCTTCTCGACAATCGCGAGTTTCGGAAACGTCTTGAAGATATCATTAAAGATCCTAATGCAGTCCAGTCTCTTCAGGAAGAATTAAAGAAGATTGTGCCTGAAGAAAAGAAAGACAACGAAGAAAAACCAAAAGAAGAATAAGTTTTGATCATTTTAAATACAGGAGAGTAGTCAATGGAAGCTCAACAGGAAAAAAATGCAGCTGAAGCCCAGAATGCTCAAGGCTTGGATTTTATTTATGAAACAATGAACCTTGATATCCCGGATCATGAAGTCGACATTTCTGAATTTAAAAATGCTGAAGCTCTTGCGGATAGTAGACCTAACGAACGGATTGGAGCTGCTTTGGCATTTTTTGTTCAGAGTATTGTTGATTCAACACATAGTGTTGACAAAATTGACAAGATAGTTCTGGATAATCAAATTGCCGAAATCGACCGGAAAATTTCAATTCAACTCGATGAGATTCTTCATCATCCAAAATTTCAAAAAATGGAATCTTCATGGAGAAGTTTGAAGTTTCTTGTTGATCGTACTGATTTTAAAAAAAATATAAAAATCGATATCCTTGATCTTTCCAAGGAAGATCTTGCTGAAGACTTTGAAGATGCACCTGAAACTATTCAATCCGGATTATATAAACATGTTTACACCGATGAATATGATACCCCCGGAGGTGAACCATACGCAACAATGGTATCTAATTATGAATTTGATTCAGGATCACCTGATGTGGCACTTCTTCAGGAAATTTCAAAAGTTGCATCAAGTTGCCATTGCCCATTTTTAGGAGCAGCAACTCCAAAATTTTTCGGTAAAGATTCTGTTCATGAACTTCCGAAAATTGAAGATCTGCATAATTACATGGAGAGAACAGAATTTCTACGCTGGAATGCTTTCAGGCAAACTGAAGATTCACGTTATGTTGGCCTTACATTACCTCGTTTCATGCTGCGTCTTCCATATGGACCTGAAACACAACCGGTAAAAGAGTTTAATTATTCCGAAAGTGTTACTGGTGATGACCATGACAAATATTTGTGGGGAAATGCTTCATTTTCTTTTGCAGCAAATATGGTAAGGTCGTTCATTGATAATGGCTGGTGTGTTCAAATTCGTGGACCTGAAGCTGGTGGAAAGGTTGAGGATCTGCCTATTCATCTCTTTGACGTTGGAAAAGGTAAACAAATGAAAATTCCAACAGAAATCCTGATCCCGGAAACACGGGAGTTTGAATTCGCACAGGAAGGATTTATACCGCTCTCTTTTTATAAAAACAGAGATTACGCTTGTTTTTTCTCTGCTAATAGCGCTCAAAAACCACAGGAGTATGATGATCCAATCGTTACTGCCAATATGCGTATCAATTCACGGTTGCCGTATATTTTCCTGGTTTCAAGAATCGCACATTACCTGAAAGTAATTCAGAGAGAAAATATAGGATCTACAAAAAGCAAAACTGTATTACAGGATGAACTTAATGAGTGGATAAGGGGTCTTGTTACCGAAATGAATGATCCGGGACCTGAACTAATTGCTACTCATCCACTTAAAGCTGCAGATGTTGCTGTTAACGAAATTGAAGACAACCCGGGTTTCTTCTCTGTCGCATTATCTGTAATGCCTCATTTTCAGATTGAAGGAATTGATATTAATTTGTCTCTTGTTTCTCAAATGCCAAAAGGAAAATAATTTTTCAAAAAAATGACGAAATGTGATGAAGATCACATTTCTTTTATTAAAAAAGACCTATATTTTCTTATGTAATTTGATTTTTTAAAAATAAAAACTTTCTGAAAGGAGTTTTTTATGCCTATTCCTGCCTACATGTGGTTAAAAGATGACGCTGGCAATGATGTTGAAGGATCTGTTGATGTCGCTGGCCGTGAAAAAAGTGTTGAAGTTCTCGCTTTCGATCATGAGGTCAGAATTCCTACTGATCCTGACACAGGTAAGTTGACAGGAACAAGAAAGCATGAAGCAATTAAAATTGTTAAAGCTTATGATGCGTCTTCTCCTTATCTGTATAAAGCTGTCTGCGAAGGACAAACTTTTTCAGAGGTAGAACTCAAATGGTATAGAATTGACGACACAGGAACAGAAACAGAGTATTTTAATCACAAACTTGAAGGTGTCAAAATCTGTTCCGTAAAACCGATTATGCATAATGTCAAAGACCCATCCAAGGAACGTTATGTTCACCTTGAAGAGGTCCAGATGAGATATCAAAAAATTACCTGGACTTATGTAGATGGTAACCTGCAAGCCTCAGATGCATGGAAAGAAGGCAGGTAAAGATAATTATTATCTCTCTTTTTCTAGCTCCATTGTAAAAAATTACAATGGAGCTTTTTTATTCATCTTGAAATACCTACACAAGATAAATAAAATTACATCTATCTGATTTCATAATTTAACTGATCTTCTCTGATTTGTTTTCCCTGATTTTATATTTATCTTATCCTATAAAATTTTAAGCAGTAATTATTTAATATGTGTTTAGATATGATAAATTACTTCCATAATTTTAATTCTTTTCTTCTGTTATTAATCATAATTGTTATATTAATATTTTTTACTGGTTTCTTCTTCAACAAAAAAATCTCCTGCTTTAATCAATCCTTGAAAATCAAAAAACGTTTTAAAATTGCAAGAAAAGGTGAAATAAGTGCCAGAGAGTTTTTAATTCAAAACAATTTTAAAATCCTCAAAGAACAAGCTGTTATAACTCCCTACATGACTATAGACAACAAAAAATACAAGTTTTCCTTACGAGCTGATTTTATTGTATTCAAAAAAGGAATAAAAGCACTGGTTGATGCAAAAACAGGATCTGCCATAAATCCGCTTAATCCATTAACCAGAAGACAGATGCTGGAATATTTTATAAACTATGATGTACAAAAGGTATACCTTTTTGATGCAAGTAACAAAGTATTACGAGAGGTTTCATTTGAAATGAAAGGTCTGTCCAGAAAGAAGCTGTTTTTATCTGGAGCTATAACAGGAAGCTTTGTAACACTGTTTTTACTGCTTATTATTATAAAATTGATTTAATTGACATATTAACTCAGTAATGTACATTGAAATATATTCGTTACATATTGCCGATCCATGAGGCATTATTATCACATTTGAAAAATTCCATAAAGGTGATGATTCCGGAAGAGGCTCCTCAGAAAAAACATCAAGACCAGCACCAGCTATTAAACTGTTTTCTAAAGACCAAACCAGATCATTTTCATTATAGCAGTTTCCTCTTCCCAAATTATAAAAAATGGATGTGTCTTTCATGTTCCTGAAAAATGATCTTGTAAAAAAATCATTTGTTTCTTTTCCACCTGGGAGAAAGCTGATTACATGGTCTACTTGAGAAATAAACTGATCTATCTTATCAGGACTAATAATATTGTCTGCATATTTATCCAAAACAGGATTATATGATGAACGTTTTACGCCTGTTATTTGGCATCCGAAAGATTTGAGTACTTGAGCACTTACCCTTCCAATTGAACCAAAACCAACTATCAGAGCATGTTGGAAACTTAAACTGTGTGTGTCACTCAGGTAATTACGTTCCCATGTTTTCAAATTCTGATTGTGGAGAGTTCTTTTAATTTTCCGGTTAAAAAAAAGTATCATGCTCATAAGAGATTCAGACATGATCTGCCCATGAAAAGATCCATGAAAAACTGAAACTCTGCTCTCTCGTGCTATCCAGTCATGTCCTGCTGCAGGTGTAAATATCGCCTGTAATTTTGGAGAATAATTATACCATTCTGATTTAAAATGCCATGTTATCAGTAAGTCACACTTTGATAAACCTTTTTTTAGCTCATCTTCAGAACTAATCCGTATAAATTCCCAAAGCGGGAATCTGTTTTGCAGTTCACTGATATGATTATCACTAATCCTGAATGCATCAATAGTGCTTTCAAGGAAAACAAGAATTTTCATTTCAGCATTTCCCGGCAATTTCTTTTACAAGCTTTTCTGTATCTTTCCAGTCTAAACAAGGATCTGTAATAGATTTGCCAAAAATCTTTTCTCCTGCTTTTTGATTTCCTTCTTCAAGATAACTTTCTATCATAAACCCTTTGATCATTTTTTTCAGTAAAGATGAATATTGTCTGTTTTGTAATACTTCCATACAAATCCTGGGTTGTTCTCTGAATTTCTTACCTGAATTGTCATGATTCGTATCCACAATAATTGCTGGATTATTTAAATTCCTTTTTTCATACTCTTGAGCTATCGAAACAAGGTCTTCGTAATGGTAATTAGGAATAGTTTGTCCATAATGATCAACAGCTCCTCTGATTATCAGGTGTGCATAAGGATTTCCTTCTGTTTCAACTTCAAAACCGTTATATGAAAAAATATGGGGTATTTGGGCTGCATAAACCGAGTTCAATGCTACTTTCATGTCTCCACTTGTTGGATTTTTCATTCCTACAGGAATATCCAGACCGCTTGCAGTAAGTCTGTGTTGTTGGTTTTCTACCGATCTTGCTCCTACTGCGACATAACTTATCACATCATCAAGATATGGGTGGTTATCAGGATAAAGCATCTCATCAGCAACTGTCAGATGAGACTCCGATAAAGCTTTAATATGCATTTTCCTGATTGCTTTAATCCCTTCATCAATATTTGGTTTCTTATATAGATCGGGTTGATGTGCCATTCCTTTATAACCTTCACCTGTTGTTCTTGGTTTGTTGGTATAAACTCTTGGAATCAAAACGATCTTGTCTGCAATTTGTTGCTGCAATAACGACAATCTTGATATGTACTCGCAAACCGCATTCTCATCATGAGCACTACAAGGACCTACAATAATAATAAACCTGTTATCCTTTCCATTAAAAATATCAAGAATTTCTCTATCCCGTTTATTTTTAATATTTTTTAATTCATTTGAAACAGGAATTTTTTCCTTAATTTCATCCGGTAATGGCAGTTTACATATTTTTTTGAATCCCATAATACCCCTGAATAGAAAATTGTTATCAACGATCGCTCATGATATTTGTAATTTATCCTATTTTACACTGCATAAAAAGGCTGCAGTCAGGAACATCTTGCTTAATTATGTACAAACCGTTCTCGACTAAGATAACCTGGTCTTTTCCAAAGATGCTCCTGGTTAATAGTTATCTGTTTTGTGACATGGGTTATGATAATATAAATTATCTGCCATACAATTCATTTACACTAATCTTTTTTGGTGCATTATTATCTATTTAAATTTCTTACCCGTAGCTTGCTCATCAAACCAGTATGAGGAGTTCGATTATACGATTTCTATGGACTATGCTCACAGTTTTTCTGTAATTAGCCTCGGTTTTTAAATCTACCTGGCTGTTTTTATCAATTATGTCTTAATGATTGAATATTTAAGTTTGATTTAATAAAATATAAAGGTAAGATTATGTTTAGTACCAATTTGTCTGAAGCATCTGATTTTAATCTTATACGGTATGAACTGCTGGTATGCAGTTCAATTTTTTCCGTTTTTATTGAGTTGTTTATTAAATCTGATGCATTTTGAAAAACTATATGCGATCGTAAACTTACTTACACTTTGAAATATAAAAATTGTCGACTATTGAGAATTTTATCCAGATTTTGTCGGAAATATTAAAACCCTTGTAATTATAACATCTGCCGAGGATTAAATGAAAAAGTTCAGAAGTATTAAATCCAAGTTAATATCATACACTATGATATTGATATCAGGCATCTTTTTGATAGTACTTTCCGTTATTATCATTATGAACGTCATAAATGTAAATAATCAGATTAATAAATCCCAGAAGAATATTTATAACTCACTTATTACCCGGGGAAAAACTTTAGTAAAAAATAATAGCATGGCAATGAGTGGAATGGCTGAAGATAATGCATTTACAGCAATTCAAACTCTCGTTTCATCAACTGTTTTTGATGATGCGGATATGAGTTATGGTATATATATGGATTCAAGAAAAATACCATGGGCGTACACTTTTAAAACCGATTCTGATAAACAAAAAATTGAAACCCAACCTCTTGAAGATTCAATGTCTGTCTGGGCATCATCATTAAGAAATCCTGGCTATAAATCCATTTTTTTTAAAGGTTCTGAAATAATAGAATTTGCAGCTCCTGTAGTTTCTGAAAATATTATCCTTGGATGTATCCGCTATGGAATCAGCACCGATTCCATGCGTGAATCCATTAAAGAATCACAACGTGATGGAAAAGCAGCCATGAATCAGATGATTGCTATGTTAATTGTTCTATTTTTTGGGTCATTGATTAATGGTTACATTGTCATAAAACCGCTGGCATCACGCATAACCAGCCCTATAGATTCTCTGGTCAGCTCAACAAAATTAATTTCTGAAGGAAATTATGATATTGCTGTAAATCCATCAAGTGATGATGAAATCGGTAATTTAGCTGAACATTTTGAATCTATGCGTAAAACTATCAAGGAATATACAGATCACCTTCAGGAAATAATTGATGAAAAAATGCAACAAGTTAATGATATTCTCAATAATATTGACCAGGGGCTTTTTACCATTAATTTAGATGGAACTATTAATAAAGAGTATTCAGCCCGTGTTAATGATATTTTAAAAATTGACAATCTTGAGAATCGCAATCTTGATGAAATATTGAGACTTGATAAAGAGCAACAGAAAACCTTTAAGATTTGGCTGAATCTTGTCAAAAAAAGGCACAAAACACAGAAATGGAAAAAACTGACCAGATTAGCTCCTGTTCAGGAATTGAATTTATCTGTCTCAAATAATCCTGAATCAGATATAGAATACGTATCCATTTCTTATCAGAAAATATTGGACAAACATGGAAACCTTTCAAAGATAATGGTTCTCGCAATGGATGAGACCGAGAAACGTCTGAAAGACCTTCAAATGCAGGATCAAAAACAGGAACATGAGAATAAAGTTAAAACCATATTAAGTATTGTCAACACACCACCTGAAGAAATATCAGGGTTCATTGAAGACACTTTTTCAAGACTCAATGAAATTAATTCTCAGATAAATGAACATCTAAATAGTGTAAAAAATCAGAGAAATGATTTTCCTGGTACTGTAAAACATATTATCACTGATTCACAAATAAACAGCCTTTACCGAAACATACATACAATTAAAGGTAATGCTGGATCCTATGGCTTTGATATGCTTTCGCATTACACACATTTAGCCGAAGATAAACTTGAAGAACTTAAGGAGCCCGTAACTACCCGCCGTACCGACATCCTTTCTTCATTAAAATGTATGATAGACAAATCATACATGGAATTGGATTACATTAAAGAACAAATGATGTTTGTACTTGGTAAAGATGATGAGATTTCTGTAAGGATTCCTGTAAATCGCATCATGAGAATCCAGAATATTTGCCAAAATATGGAAAAAGAACAATCCCGACAAAATATTGACAACCTTATTCAAGAATGTATAATATTATCATGGAAACCGCTTAAAACGCTAATAAGAAAATATCAGAAAACAGCTTTTAAAATAGCACGTAAAACGCACAAAAAAATTGATTTCATAATAAATGATGAACAAAAGCTTTTTGCACCAGATGAATTTATTGACATTGATGATATATTGATACATCTCATTCGGAATGCTGTTGACCATGGCATTGAAAGCCCCGATGTAAGGGAAGAACATGGAAAAGGCATCGGGCGTATCAAATTTGAATACAAAAAAACGCAAGGCTTAAGAGAAATTGTCATTTCAGACGATGGCAGAGGCATAGACATTGATAAACTGGTGGATTGTTGCATAGAAAAAGGTTTAATAGATACTTCAGAAGCACTTCTCCTTGATGATTCTGAAAAGGTAAATCTGATTTTTAAATCGGGATCTTCAACCAGCACCAGCAAAATTACTGATATTTCCGGTAGAGGAATCGGTATGAATGCCGTAATAACCAAAATAAATAAACTCGGGGGCAAAATTTCTGTTAATACTGAAACAGGGAAAGGTACAAGTTTTATGATTCAAATTCCTGATAATATTAAAAACTCAGGCTGATTTAAATTTTTTATTTATCTGGTATATTCTTTTCCTCGTGCCATCAAAACTATTGATATCTGTTCAGAAGAGGGTAAATACATATTTTATTAAATCAACCCTACATATAATATGCCTTATTAATATATGAGTTTAGGAAAAAGGCTTTTTGTATGTCCTGATAGAAAGGCTTTTTGTATGTCCTGCACTAAAAATTTACTGTTACCTGAATTAAATTCTGTTTTTTCCAAAACGGCTGTAAGATGTGTTAACGATTTTCTTGGCAAACCCGCCGCCATTCATGAAAATTGGTGTGTAGTTGACCGGCTTGTGACACATTATGATTACATACTTACAATGGGTGGAGCAAGCCAGAACTTTCAATCTATTCTTGCGATTGGAGTCAGTAAAGATTTTTCTGAAATATTTGGAGTAATGGACAAAAGTGAATTCGTAGATATCCTGGGCGAATTTGCAAACACTTACTGGGCATTACTTATGGATGACCATGTTTTTACAAAACATTTCGGCATATTAAACCAATCCATTCCTGTGGTCTACTCAAATGGAACACCCTTTTTACCGTTTATTTCAGGTGTTCAGGGAAAAGTATACATTGAAAATGAATTTATATTTCTTGGGTATGCTATCCAAAAAGTTATAAATTGTTCTCTATAAGAATAATTTATGATATAATCATAAATTGGAGGATTAAAATGTCAAATACAGTAATCGTAATTGATGATTCAATTTTTTTGATTAAACAGATTGTAGATTTTTTTGAAAAACAGTTGAATTTTCAGGTTGTGGCCACAGGAAATGATGGTAATGATGCGGTTGAATTATACAAGAAATATAAACCAGACCTTATCACTCTTGACATAACAATGCCAAATAAAGATGGAATAGAAGCCCTGAGAGAAATTCTTTCTACAGACCCCGATGCAAAAGTCCTGATGATTTCGGCTGTACGGGGGAGTGCAATGCTCGAGTGTATGGATGAAGGTGCAAAGGGATATGTTGAAAAACCTTTAAAATTCAATGATTCTGAATTTGTAAAAGATTTCAAAGAAAGCATAAAAGATATATTCTGCAATTAAAGGATTTTTGCCTGCTGTTTTTCATGAAAAGAATAGTAAAAAAACTTGTTTATCCTGGATTGATTTTTATAATATGTAATTCAGTTATTCTGAGTGCAGAAGAAAACTTATATGTTTTCTACCCTTCTACATACAGACCCCAAATTATACAAGACAAATTACAGAATGAAATGAAAGGAATCAGGGTCACGGTATTTGGACGATATGTAGATTTTATATCTAAAGTTCAATCCGATTCACCTGATGCTGTTATTACAAAAACCCGATTGATTGAAAAACAATTGTTAAACTATTCTGTTATCAAAAATGGGGTACGATCCGGTACAAAAAAGGAATCTTTCATTTTATTATCCATTGACTCTTCTATTAACACCGGTTCAATCAATCAAAAATCCACTATCGGTGTAATTGACTTTTTTGGACGTAGCGAAACCGGCAATTTTGTGGCTGATTTATTATCCGGTAAACCTAAAATCAAACGGGTCAATAAAATTGAGGATCTTCTTCCGTTATTGTCATTTAATCTCGTATGCTGTATCCTGATAGAAAAAACCAATCTGGATTATTTTCAAAATACTTCAACTATCAAATTCTCAATTACCCCTCTTAAGTTTTCAGATGAGGGGATTATCGCTCTTGCACAAAAAAAGGGAATATCAATACAAAAAATTAACAACTTTACAAAACAATCGCGTGACCTCATAAAATCTTTTTTTCATGTAGACAAGTTCGAATAGTTTACCCGGGTCATTGCAGCCACAAAGAGGATCATCAATTTAATTATGGACATTAAATCCTATTTTCAGGTAACATGGAAATGTATTCGTAGATTTATATATTAAGGTAAACTGATAACAATCTGATTACGTCCTCTGGTTTTTGCCTTATACAAAGCAGCATCTACTCTACTTAACAATATTTCAGGTGAATCGTTTTTTTGAAATTGTGCGATTCCCATACTTAATGTTATATTCAAATCTGAATCTGCTTTGATATACTTGTTTAATTTGAACTTTGTAATTGCTTTTTTAATACGTTCAGCAGCTTGCTTTGCTTCTTCAAGATTTGTCTCTGGTAATATCAAAATTATCTCATCACCACCATATCGACACGGAATATCTTCCGTTCTAATCGTGTCTTTTATAATTTTCGAAACTGCAATTAGAACAAGATCTCCCACTTGATGTCCATAATTGTCATTAAAGGATTTGAAAAAATCGATATCAATAAACAAGACACTGATATCGTGTTTTGATTCCTTATAAGAATACAGTTTTTTACTATAAATTTCATCAAAATACAGCCTGTTATATAAAGATGTTAATCCATCAATATATAATTGTTTACTTTTTACAGTCAGGTCTTCAGTTATACTTTTAAGTTTTTTTGCAATTTTGAGGTTAACCATATTTAACGATACTACACATTTTATACTACCTGGTTCACCTTCAATGAAAATTGAACCTGATGCTACTTTTGGAAAGTAAGTATTCCCGAAAGTTACAATTGCGTTTGAATAACTTAAATCGCCGAAATCAGTTTCCAGCTGAACTAAAAGTTGCCCAATTGCAATATTCATGATTTCTTTTATAGCATCTGCAGTATCAGGTCTGAAATCAGAAATTTCCTGTTTTGAAAGATTACTATTAACACCTATTAATCTTAATGCAACTTTTTCATCAAGAATCAAAATACATGTACCCTGAACCGTACCTGCAAATGGTAAAAATACAACCATACCCTTTTCAAACGAAATTGCTTTTTCTTCAATGGTATTTTCTTTTACTTTAAACTCTATTCCGGTCATGTCTTCAATTGTTCTGCTTACCTTTTTGGCAAATTGAAGAACATACCTGTTAATCCCATGCTCAACAGTACACATATCAAGCATCCTCTTACAGAATCTAACCTTAATCTGAACTGGAATGTTCATGGGTAATGAACTGGTATCCAATTCCTGTAATTTAAACTATTAAATTCCAACAACAAATGACAAGTTTCTCTGTTTTTTTTCTTTTTTTATCAACATACAATGATCCAGGTTTTTAAAATTTTAGCCTGTTTATTGATATTCATATATTTTATTCCCTTTGGAGATATTTATCCGATTTCTTCACGTATTAATATTAAACTGAACTCATTATCTGAATCGATTTATATTTCTGAAAAAAGCTAATCACTAAAAAACAATCTATCTTAAATTAAAAGTTTTTTTACAGCAACGGATAAGAATATGGAAAAAAAACAGACAGTAGTTATTCTTGGCGCAAGTAAAAATCCCGCCCGTTATTCATTTCAAGCTCTTTTATTATTAAAGAACAAAGGACATAGAATAATACCAGTTAACCCGATTCTTGATATTATTGAAGGTATTCCGGTAGTCCATTCCATTTCAGAAATAAATGAGAAAATTGATACACTTACATTGTACGTGAATTCTGGGAGATCTGAATCTCTTTCAGACCAAATTTATGAATTAAAACCAGACAGGGTGATTTTTAATCCGGGAACTGAATCTGAAAAGCTTAAAATTGAACTCGAAAAAAGAAATATTACTTGTATTGAAGCATGTACTCTTGTTTTATTAAAAACAGGAATGTTTTAATTTTAATCAAGAATTCATTGGGCCAGAATTGATCCATTACTGTTCCGATTGAATTTTGTGCATTATCGGCAATTCATCAGAATAAATTCATTGATAAACTTATTTTTCATTAACCAGAATAAATGTGACTTTGTCTGATTGGGTAAATGATAATGCACGCAAATAATGAGACACTTTACGAGCAGAGATAAGATGAAAAAAATGTTTCAGAAAACCGTAACCTTTGCATTTAACTGTTTTAAACCTGTTTCTCTGAAGTAACTTTTGCAAACCGGGTTTTGTAAAATTATAAGGATGACCTCGATCGATTTTGAATATTTCCAGAAATCTTGCAAATATAATTCCCCATTGTGTATGCGTAAAGTTTCTAAGGTATATAAATCCATTTGGGACAAGAACTCTACCTGCTTCCTGGAAAAACATATCAATGTCTTCACAATGATCAAGAATGTTATCTATTATTAAAAAATCGAAACAATTATCAATAAATGGTAAATATTCTCCCTGCGCAGAAGAATATTTTACCTGAGGATCTCGATATTCTTTGCAAGCTTTTTGTGCACAATAAAATCTTTCAAGTGGATCAACAGCAAATCTTTTTTGGGAATTCAGGTGAGTTAAAATTCCGGCCGGTCCTGAACCAATTTCCAGTATCCTGGTTTCCTGTGTTAGCTCAAAAATATTGTCTAATTCTTTGATAAGTTCTTCTGAAAATTTCCGAAAATAGTCAAATTTCAGATAAGTAATCTGTTTTCTCCACCAGGCGGTTTCGCTATTTTGAGCCAGTTTCCATCTTTTCTTTTTTTTATCCATATTTTTAAACTGTTTTTAAATACTCAATCTGATTCTACAACAATATCCAATTTTCATGATTTTTGAATCATTGAAACATTAATCAAATAATCAAAATCTGTTTTCATCAAGTATTGTGAAGATTTTTGCTTAAAAACCTTTTAAAGTGATTTGTATACCAAAAGTACTTGATGCCTTTACTGGTTACAATCTTTTGTACCAAGGTCTGAATTTATAAATTTTCCATAAATCCTTTATCTGTTTTTAATGTAATTCCGGATCTAAAAGAGCCAAATCTGAAGATTGGTTGATCATCCTTTTACAGCAGCTCTACTGAAGAAATGAATTCAAGGCTGTAAAATCATTCCAGTCTTGAGATACTGCCAGGCAGATAAAAAACCTTGATATTAATGTCTGCGAAAAAGACTCACGAAAAAAGAAATCGTTACTGTTTTTGAAAGAATTATAATTTTTGATTACTTGGATTTTTAACTAAAAATGCGTATTTTATATTCTTTATATTACCTGAATAAAGACAAATAAATTGAATAATAAAGTAACTTCGTGAGCAAAAAACCGAACCGTTTACTACGAAACGGTTTTAACAGAACAGGTTTCCGGCCTCTGTAAAAATCATCAATTTGCCAGGAATCAGTCATAAGCAATACAGAATTCTTAATAGGGTATTGCTAAAATAGGCCAATGGCGTTCATGAAAAGACTCTTGTAAAGGAATCGTTATATTAAGGTATTAAACCTATAATCAATAAATATGAATTTTCAGTTTTAATCATTAACTAAATACGCAAAGGATTATTTATGCCTGAAACAATATCTCCTCTACAAAATGCCAGAAAAAGCTATAAACCGAAACTTCCAAAAGTTCTTGCTGAATATGGCAGTGCTGTTAAAGCTAATACCGGTGATCCAACACAATCAGTTTCTGATCAAAATGAGATCAAGAGTCTTTTTGGAAATACTTACGGACTTCCGATAGTCACTTTTGAAAGACCGGAAGAAAAAAGCGGTAATATTAAAGCTGGTGTTATTCTCTCCGGGGGCCAGGCTCCTGGAGGTCACAATGTCATAGCCGGACTTTATGATGGTTTGAAAAGACTAAATTCTGCCAATGAGTTATATGGTTTCCTTGGTGGACCAAGTGGACTTATAGATAACAAGTTTATAAAATTCGACGATTCAACAATTGATGATTTTCGTAATACAGGCGGGTTTGACATTATTGGTTCCGGAAGAACCAAACTTGAAAAGGAAGATCAGTTTGATAAAGTCATCGTGAATCTTAAAGCATCGGGAATTACAGCACTGGTCATTATTGGTGGAGATGATTCCAACACAAATGCATGTATGCTTGCAGAATACTGCATTAAAAAGAACAGTGGTATTCAGGTTATTGGCTGTCCAAAAACTATTGATGGTGACTTGAAGAATGAATGGATTGAAGCATCATTTGGTTTTGATACTGCAACAAAACTTTATTCTGAACTAATAGGAAATATTCAACGTGATGCTAATTCTGCAAAAAAGTATTGGCATTTCATCAAACTGATGGGAAGAAGTGCTTCACATATAGCACTTGAATGTGCTTTAAAAACTCATCCCAATATTGCAATTATATCTGAAGAAGTAGCAGAAAAGAAGAAAACTTTGCGGGAAATTGTTTCTGAAATTGCAGTTATTGTCAAGAATCGCGCTGATGCCGGGAAAAATTTCGGTATAGCTTTGATACCTGAAGGGCTTATTGAATTTATTCCCGAAATGAAAAAAATGATCAATGAGCTTAACGATCTTATTGCTTCAAACACATCATATTTTGAATCTCTTAGTGATGACGACAAGCTTCAGTATGTTAATAGTAAACTTTCTGCTGAATCGTCACAGGCTTTTTCCAGCATGCCTCAAACTATTCAGTTTCAACTTCTAATGGATAGAGATCCCCATGGAAATGTTCAGGTTTCACGAATTGAAACAGAAAAACTTCTTTTTGATATGGTTGGCGATCTTCTTCGTGAATGGAAAGCTGAGGGAAAATTCAATGGTAATTTTTCACCATTAAATCATTTTTTTGGATATGAGGGAAGATGCGCTGCTCCTTCAAATTTTGATGCTGATTATTGTTACAGCCTGGGTTTCACTGCAGCAGCTTTGGTTGGTTCCGGAAAAACAGGTTACCTTTCTTCAGTACGAAATCTGACAAAGCCATCAGATCAATGGATTGCTGGCGGAATCCCACTTACGATGATGATGAACCTGGAAAGACGTCATGGGAAAGACAAACCGGTTATCAAAAAAGCTCTCGTGGAACTTGATGGTAAACCTTTTCAGAATTTTTCTGAAAACAGAGAAAATTGGGCCTACAATGATGATTATCAGTACCCGGGTCCGATTCAGTATTTCGGCCCGTCAGAAGTATGCGATCTAACTACAGTTACATTACAACTTGAGCATCAATAATTAATGTCTTGATACAGATATAAACATGTTTTTCTCGCCGGATTTTTAATCCGGCTTTTTTTTTAAGAACTTTCATTGTCTTGCAAATGATTTCCGAAAATTCTCCTGCTTTTAGTTGTATGATGAACGAAACTGCATAAGAAGCAATCTCTTTCCTTGCAATGAAGGGTTGGCATTATTGTTGCGGTAATTAATTTCGTTCTCTCTGCCTGAAAATGAGAGGAGGAAATAATGGCAAATGATATAGATTTAAATACAGCAGATTATGAACAATTATTGCACTTGGGCCCACTTGGTGATAGAAGAGCTCATCAAATAATGGAAAATCGTCCGTTCAAAAACTGGGAAGACATAAAAGCTATTCCAGGTTTTACAGAAAATACAGTTCATCTATTAAAGGAAGCCCATGCAACTATACATTCTAATAAATAAAATTTGATGTGTATAAGAAAACAGGAGGGTTTTACCCTCCTTTGATTCTTTTGTATTTTTTATTGTTTTAAATAATCATACTTGTTTTAATTTCTTTTTGATTATAATTAATTGCCTTAAATTGCAATCTGTTTTAAAGAAACTTTCAATGGCAGAAATTATTTTAAACCAGAATACAAAACCATTGCCAGTTAGTGCATGGTGCGTTGGGTATATTTGAGCCTATAGGAAAATGTTTTATTTTGCTGAACCCAATGCGTCCAAAACGTGGCTTATAAAATCATTATATAAATACAATCCTCATTATATAACAAAATATAACAAAAACAGTTATAATTATGCCGCTTTCCTGGATAGCACTAAATTCGATCAAAGGACTTGGTCCTGTTAAAATCAAACAACTTTTAGACAAGTTTGGCAGCCCTGATAATATTTTTAAGGAATCAATTCAAAATCTTAGATTGCTTATACCAGAATCATGTGCTATACAAATTAACAAATCTGAAATTTTCAATTATGCGGAAAAACAACTTTATCTTGCAAATAAATCTGGTTTTAATATTCTTACAATTTCCGACAAAAATTATCCGTTCTATTTAAAGCAAATTTTTGCACCTCCCGTTATTTTATATACAAAAGGTAAAATCTCAGTTTTTTCTAATCACGCGGTGTCTGTTGTAGGAACCAGAAATCCCACACAATATGGCAAATATGTTACCAAACAAATATGTAAAGATTTACTGGGACAGAATTTAATAATTGTCAGTGGTCTTGCACGGGGAATAGATACTATTGCTCATGAAACCTGTGTTCAAAATAACAGAGCAACAATAGCAGTATTAGGAAGTGGTATAGACAAAATATACCCTCAATCCAATCTTGGATTGGCCGAAAAAATCACAGAAAAAGGAATGATTTTATCGGAATTTCCTTTGGGAATTCCTCCTGAAGCTTTTAATTTTCCTCGTCGTAACAGAATAATAAGTGGTTTATCTGCAGGTGTTGTTGTGGTCGAAGCAGGAAAGAAGAGTGGTAGTCTTATCACTGCGCATTATGCACTTCAGCAGGGGCGGGAAGTTTTTTCTGTACCAGGCCCAATAACATCACCTTTAAGTGTTGGAACTTTTAATTTATTACGGGATGGGGCAATACCGGCCCGAAGTGGATTAGAAATTGCAGAAAATCTGAAATTTGTAAGTAACACCAGTAATTTATCTACTTGTTGTTTACGATTACCAAAAGATCTTTTAAATGATCAGGAAAAACTGGTTTTACAACAACTTTCAGATATGCCAAATCGTATTGATGAAATATCTGAAAAAACGAATATATTAATTAGTGACCTGTTTTCCATTTTACTAAATCTGGAATTAAAGGGGTTCATTAAACAAATAAGCGGTCAACAGTACATCTCTTTAACTAGTGAATACCAATGAAAATTAATCGTTACAGTTTACGATATTTATTTTTATTAATTGTTGCAATCCTCCTTTTTTCATTAATAGGTGACCATGGATTTATAACACTTTATAAGAGTAATAAACAGATTAAAAATTTAAAAACTGAAATTGAATATTCTCAAAATATTATTGATTCTCTTAAAACTGAAATTGATCGCCTTAAACATGATACTTCATTTATTGAGAAAATTGCACGTGAAAAATATGGTATGGCAAAAGAAAATGAGAAAATTATCAAATTTGTTGAGGAGTCAGAATAAATGGCCGGGTTTCTTTTTAAAAAATTTTTAA
>Ga0123335_1003426_pt1 | contig 22042 bp, 19 predicted proteins | sample BiotimSIPDNA_2_FD_89707 | JGI IMG/M metagenome (GOLD analysis project Ga0123335, IMG submission 89707) | Anaerobic biogas reactor microbial communites from Washington, USA - Biogas_R2 time_0 SIP DNA | ecosystem: Engineered > Bioreactor > Anaerobic > Unclassified | place: Washington, USA...
GAGAGGGATTATCGCCACGGGGACAAGCTCGACTTTCACTTTGCCGACTTCCGTCTGGTTCGGTCGAGTTTCTGCCGGGTGTCAGCCATGACGGCGCAGTCGGCTGTGCTGTTTGCCGATACCGGCGTGATTCCGGTTGAGATTGTGGTCGAGGGGCCTGCGTCGGATGCGGCGCGGGGGATTCCGTTTGAACTGTCCCAGGGCGGCAAGTCGTTGCGCTTGGAGACGCTCCCGGCGCGGCGCGGTCCGCAGAGGCTGGATATTGACGTGGCCGAGTTGCGCCTGGCGCCTGGCGAGTACCAGCTGACCGCGTTTCCCGCTAATCCGGAACGCCGGGTCAGTGTGCCCATTAAAGTCATCTCTTCACCATGGGAGGCGAGCAAATGAAAACACCGCAAGGCAGACGGATGCTTCCGATGTTTCCTAAGCTGCTGGCGGCGATCCTGCTGATGGGAACCGCTGTTTCAGCGCAGATTGAGACGTATGTTGTGGACGTGGTGGCCAAGCAACCAGTCGTGATTGATGGCCATTTGCGCGAAGAGTGCTGGCAAGGGCCAGCGTTGATTAAAGAGTTCCAGCCCTACCGGCTTGCTCCCGAGGCTTCCATGCCAGAGACACGGGCTTGGCTGGCAAAGGAAAAGGACGCCTTGCTGATTGCGGTGGAATGCATGGAGCCGGACATGAAGTCGCTGTACCTCAAAGCCACGGAGCATGATGGCAAAACCTGGATGGACGACAGCGTTGAGTTGTTCTTCAATCCGGCGGGCGACCGGCAGAGTCACGTCCAGATCGTGGTCAATGCCAATGGCGTCATCATGGACGGCATCAGTGATTACTTCGGCGCTAAGTTGGACTTGAGCTGGGAAAGCGGCTTGATTGCCAAGGTCCAGAAGCAGAAAGACCGCTGGATACTGGAGGCGCGCCTGCCGTATGCCAATTTGCCGCTGGGACAGCCTGGGGCGGACTGGACATTCCACATCGCTCGCGGTCGGCGAGCTGGCGTGCAGACGCAACTGGCCACCAGCCTGAAGTCAACGATCAGCAAGTTTGCCGAATTGACGGCCTTTGACGTTTTGCGCGGCATCAGCCCAGAAGGCTTGCGCCTGAGCCTGGTTGCGTATGACTTTGGCGATTGTCAAGTTGGCCGCAATGAAGCTCGGCTCACCTTGAAGAATTGGGATAAACAGGCCGCTGAAGTCGTGGTGAGAGGCGGCCTGAGCGGACAGAAAGCCAGCGAGCGGACGGTCACCGTCGCGCCGCAACAAGAGGCGGACGTCTCCCTCGAATGGGAGCTGACCGAGCAGGACGCTGGCGCCAGCCTGGAGATCGAAGTGCTTTCCGCTGGCCGCGTCGTACGCAAGCTCGTGCGCCAGCTGGCGACCGTGCCGCCCGTGCTGGGCAAGTTAGAGCGCAACGTTTTTTATCTGACCGATTCTGAAGCTACGGCCGTGCGCTTTCCGGTGCAGGTCGCCACCTTGTCGCGGCGGCAGTTGACTGTATCGTGGTGGTTAGCGGCTCAGGATGGCCGGTGCGTCGTCAGCGGCTTCACCCACGCCATGGGGCCTGAAGCCGTACTGCGCATCTTCTGGTCGTTTGCAGAAAATGGCCGGTATCAGTTGTTGCGCCGTCTGGAGCAGGATGGGCGGATTATTGCCGAATCAAGAGACGACATCGTGTTGATCCAGGGGCCGTTTTAAGAGGCCGCCGGTCAGAATGACAAGAATATTGCAGCGTACCATCTTGGGAAAAGGATGAAAAATATGACAAGCAAGGGATTATCTGCTCGGGTCTTTGGCCTGGGGCTGGCATTTCTGGCCAGCACGACTGTCGGCTGGGCTGACGCACACCGCTTTGACTTTGCTAAGGCAGAGGCGCCATTGCGGGAAGGCTTTGTACGGGTGACGGAAAAGGGCGATGACAAGGCGTCCTGGACAGCTGGCGCTGCTGGCATCCAGGCGAACTACACGCCGATTACGCGGGAGTGGAAGATGAATGTTGGCCGCGGCCGCCAGTTGCCGCCCCCGAATTATCCGATTGATTTGACCTGCGGCCACGTGCAGAGCAAAGAGTCGGCAACCCTGACGCTGAAGGTGCCGGCCGGCGATTATCGGGTCTGGGTGCTGACAGGCAATAGCGGCGGCAATTCCCGCCAAGTCTGGGACATTACGGTCGCCAGCACCATCGACAAGGCCGGAACGGCTTACGCCGGCAGTCAAGAACTGATGGACTTTGAATTGGACGCCAAGGCCGATGCTAATGGCTTGAAGCTGGACGTGGCGACTCGCAGCCGCTGGGTCATCAATACCATCATCGCGGTGCCGAAAAAGGAATGGATAGCATATCGTGACGGCGAATTGCAAGCTATCCGCCACGAATGTTTTGTCCTGCCGCCAGATGAATTGGCCAAGTGGAAGGAAACGCCCCAGACCAGCGATGTGCCGGAGCCGACCTGGACAGAGAAGCAAAAGGCAGACGGTCTGGCGATTTTCGCGCGGCCGTGGGTCGAGCCGGTGTGGCCAGACCATTTCCCGCGGGCGCATGAAATCAATGCGCCGGTGCGAGCATTCGCCGCCCAGAATGAATATGAACCGCTCACCTTCACGATTCACCCCCTGCGACATTTTGAAAGTCTCCAGGTGACAGTCGGGCGGCTGGTCAACGAGAATGGCGCGGCACTGCCAGAGACAGCGATTGACTTGCGCTATGTCCGCTACATGAACGTCCGCCCAAACTATTCGGTCTTCAACATCTACTATCGGGCGCCGGACGTACTCATGCCCTGGCGCGGGGCGCAGCGCTTGTTCAAGGGCGAGAATTTCCGGGTTTGGATCACTGTCCAGGTCGAGCCGGGCACGCCGGTCGGGATGTACAGTGGCGAGGTTGAGGTCAAGGCCGACAATACGACTGTCGCCGTGCCGGTCAGTCTGCGAGTGCTGCCAATCCATCTGCTGAAGGACGAAAGCCTGATTTATGGACAGTATTACCGTCATCCGTATTATGATATGAATGCAGCGCCGGACGATTTTTCGCGTTCCTGGTGGCGTCGCAAGGCCGAAGCCGAGCATGAGGACATGCGCGCCATCGGCATGAACACACTGGTCAGCAGCATTGGGGTGACCGAGTCGAACGGACGCTGGGTTGTCAATGGCGATGGATTCCAGCGCGTCGTCGATCTGTATCGCAAGGTCGGCTTTTCCAAGCCCATCGCCTGCTCGTTCAATGTCGGCAGCATCTACTATAAATACATGAAAGCGAGCATGGGTTCCCACCTCAGTTTGCTGAAAATGCCGCCAGACGAATTTTTCACTGATGTGACAGCGTCGGTGCAGGCGATTGTCAACGAGGCCAAGCGTCGCGAGTGGCCGCCGATTTTGTTTTATCCTATTGACGAGCCGTCAACCAGTCCGTTGTCAGTGGCGTTTATGACTCGCATCATGCAGGCGATCAAGGCGGTTCCTGGTGCGCGCACGTACGTGACGGCTGATCCAGCCCACGAGCAGTTTTCTCCGATGCGGCCTTTTGTCGACGTATGGTGCTGCCAGCCGTTCACGTTTCCTAAAGACTTTATTGAGCGTGACATGGCCGAGAACCCGGGCTTGGAATACTGGTGCTATCCCAATCACATTTCTGGTGAAAACGACCATACCCCGACTAAGGGCGCTCGCATGACCTACGGTTTCGGATTCTGGAATTCCGGGTTCCGCTGCCTGATTCCGTGGATTTACCAGTCGTCTGGCGGCAGCCAGTGGAACTACCTGGACTACTCGTCTTCCGATTTCGTCAACCGTACCGATGTGGACGGCACGCCGATTCCCGTCACCCTGTGGGTGGCCTACCGGGAAGGGCTGGATGACGGCCGCTACCTGAACACCCTGGAGAAATGGATTGCGGCGGCTGAGGAAGCCGGCTTCACGGCAGAGGCCCAGGCTGCCCGCGATGATATTGAGCTGATCCGTTCCTCCATCAATGTACAGACGAAATACAAGGTTGACGGCCTGTGGGGGGCCGAGACATTTGATGTCTACCGCTGGCTTCTGGCTCAGCGCATCATGGACTTGAAGAACTTGTTCTGAGGCAGACAGACGCTTTTCGCTTTTCTTATCTATAAGCGGATAGGAAAGGCGAAAGCCGTGTTGTCATTTGGAGAAAACGTGTTACGTTATTTTTGCGTTCATTTTCGTCATCACTAAGGTCCAATACCTTGTGAAGCATCAACCCATCCATTGAAGAAGAGAAGCAGTCATCATGGAAAAACAGGACATTGAGAAGAAGGCGGCCGCGGCTAAGCCGGCGGGTCGGGTTTTGCGTCTTGGCATCATTGGCCAGGGTCGCAGCGGTCGGAACATCCACGCCGAGTATTTGAAGAACGTCCCGGAGAAATTCGAGATTGTCGCGGTCAGCGATTTGTTGGCGGATCGTTGCGAGCGCGCCGCCAAGGAATACGGCTGCGCGACGTACCAGGACTACCGGGAGATGCTCCAGGACAAGTCATTGAATCTCGATTTGGTGGTCAACGCGAGCTTCAGCCATCAGCACGCGCCGATTACCAAGGAAATCATGCTGGCTGGCCTGAATGTCCTGTGCGAAAAGCCGTTCGCTCGCACCAGCGACGAGGTCAAGGATTTGATCGGGGTTTCAAAGCAGACTGGCCGTTTGCTGGCCGTGTTCCAGCAGTCGCGGTTTGCGCCGTATTATCGCAAGGTCAACGATGTTCTGCTGTCTGGCGTTTTGGGCCGTATCCAGATGGTGAAGATTGCCTTCAATGGCTTTAGCCGTCGCTATGACTGGCAGACCTTGCAGGCATACAATGCCGGCGGCCTGTTCAATACTGGGCCGCATCCGATGGACCAGGCTCTTGGCTTCATCGGTCGTGACATCATGCCGAACGTGTGGTGCAAGATGGACGTAGTCAACGCGCTTGGCGACGCTGACGACTTCTGCAAAGTCATACTCTCCTACCCCGGCCGGCCGATCATTGACCTGGAAGTATGCTCCAACACCCATTTCAGTCCGTATCTCTATCAAATCTACGGAAAGTACGGCAGCCTGTCCGGCACCATGAACCGGATCGAATGGAAATACTACAAGCCAGAGGAAGCACCCCCCATAAAGCTGATTCGCGAGCCGCTCCCTGGACCATCCTACTGCTCGGACAAGCTTGAATTCCATTCCGAAGTCTGGGAAGTCCCGGCAGAGGAGAAGGACCTGTTCAATTCGACCTCAGCCCGCTTCTATGACAACCTGTACGACGCCTTGGTTTATGGCAAGGCCCTGGTCATCACTCCGGAGCAGGTCTGCCAGCAGATAGCCGTGATTGAGGAATGCCATCGCCAGAATCCTCTGCCGCGCAAGTTCTGACCTCAAACTAAGCGAGCCGCCTTGAGCGGCAAGTCAGGCGTCCCGAGCCGCACCACAAGCGCGCCGGGGCGCCTGTAGTGTCATCCCGACAGTGGTATGTACGGTAGTGCCGCCCCTGCGGGTGGCTCTGGTTTTGCTGTGCGTCCGCTCCACCTGGGGTTGCTCATGGCGCACCTCTGCGAGGTTGCTTTTCCATCTGCAAATCTTTTTGAAATTGGCTCTAAGGAGGATTGATTTTTCTATGAAGATGAAGCCATACAATTTTTTCCCTGCGGGGAATTTGTCCCTCCGCGGAGTGATCGGCGATGCGCTGCGAAAGAATATTTCTTGCAGGCTTGAGACTGTGAACGATTCCTTTATGGTTGCCCCGTTCCGCTCCCGCACGGAAGATGACGGGGCGTGGAGATGCGAGTTTTGGGGCAAAGTGACTCGTTCCATGATCCTGGCCTGGAGGATCAATCCAACCGACCGCCTTCTCGAAAAGATACGTAGGACAGTCAAGGAACTCCTCTCTACCCAGACGCCGGATGGTTGCATCAGCACTTATCCTGCGAATCAGCAGCTCAGTGGATGGGATATCTGGGGAAGAAAGTATGTGCTTTTGACGCTTCTCAGGTATTATCACTTGATCGAACCAGACCCAGCAGTTCTGGCAGCCTGCTGCCGGATGACGGACCACCTGATTTCCCAGATAAAGGGAGATAAAACCGATCTCCGTACCTACGGAAGGCACGACGGTCTTGCCGCCTGCTCAATACTTGCAGGAATCGTGGAACTGTATAAAGCGACTGGAGAAAAAAGGTATCTTGATTTTGCTCGCGCTATCCTTGAGTCGGGCTGTTCGCTGAAAGAGAACGTGTTTGACGCTGCTTTGAAAAATATCCCGCCGAAAGAGATCGGCAACGCCAAAGCCTATGAGTTGAGTTCCTGCTTTCAAGGGGCATCTGCGTTTTCCCGCGTTGTCGGAGACGAACGCTACAAGGAGGCGGTTTGTGCATACTTCCGAAAGGTCGTTGACCGGGAAATCTTCGTCACCGGGGGAGGCGGCGGAAAGGACGTAAGCGGAGAATTCTGGTTTGACGGTGTCGTCAACCAGGTGAAGGAAAATCCAGGTTGCGGATTCGGCGAGACTTGCGTGACGGCGACATTCATGCACCTTTGTGAATCCGTGTTTGCGCTGGATGAAACGAATCAGGAGCCTATGGAGCAGATGGAGAATTCGCTTTACAACGCTCTGTTAGGAGCGATGGCGCCATCCGGGGAGCATTGGACTCATGCCAATCCGACTCCTCTAACTGGCGGCGGCTGGAAGGCTGCTGCGCCGGATCAAATCTATCGTTGTTTCAAGAAGCCATTTGATGGACACGATTGTTGCCGAGCCCAGGGGCCGGAAGGTCTTGCTTTTGGCGCAGCGCATGCGGTTCTGCGTCTGCCAGACGGAATCATGGTCAATTTTTACGAGGATTTCTTTCTGAAAGACACTACAGCTTCCGGAGAAGCCTACACGGTTGAAGCGTCCGGCGGCTATCCGGCCCCCGGCAGAACAGAACTGGTTTTCCGGATGAAGCAGCCGCTGAAGCGGAAAGTCGTTTTGCGCATCCCGGCCTGGTCGGAAGACTGCGAATTTTTGCTTAATGGGAAAATAGTTCCTGTTCACGCAGGAAAATACTGTGTGTTGGAACGCATTTGGGCAGACGGCGACCTCATCCAGATTGATTTTCACCCAACCGTGAAAGTGGTTCGTCCAGCGGGAACAGATGGTGTTTTCGCCTTAAAATACGGTCCTATCGTTTTGGCGGAACCTGGCAATGGAGGCGAAAATCCCGATCCTGATAAAAAATGGGAGCAGTGTTCTTCTGGACGCGGAAAAATTTTAAATTTGAAGCAGGGTGACTTTGCAGTCTGCGATTATGCTTCGGCAGGTTCTGAATTTTCTCAGGATGATCCGCTCCGAGTCTTTTTTAAGGGATAGGCTATATGCGAAACTTTGTGAGGAACACTTTTCGTCAAAGCAAAGTAATTTCAGCTTTTTTCCCGCATGCGGCGGCATATCGGGAGATTACTTTCCAGCTGATGGAGCCTTGGCCCCGTTCCAGCTTAACGATATAGGGCTGCGACACATTCATCCGGGCAGCAACTTCAGCCTGCGTCAAGTTTGCTGCTGTTCTCGCTTGATAAAGAGCTTCCGCGATAGCCCGGCGCTCACGACATTCCTTGAGGAATTCAGCATTTGCCGGGTCTGTGAGTATTTTCCCTCTGGCAGTACTTTGCTGTTCATGGAGAGCTTCAAGATGCTGGGCAAAATGTTTGACTTCCTTTTCAAGCTCCTTGTCAATGTTTTGCTTCTTTCTCATAACAAACCCTCCTTGCGCAAGAGCTTTACAATCTCCTCCGCCAGCTTTTTTCCCTTTGCTGGAATTTGTTGAGTTTTCTTCACATAGCCATGAAGTCCGTAAATGTTGTTTCCCTTTCCGTACACATAAAACACACGCACATTGCCGGCTTGGATTACTCGAATAGCAAAAAGCGTTGAATCCACCTTTTCACCGGTCGGCATTGATAAACGCCCATTCCTTTCAAGCTCATCGACAATGTCCGCATATTCATGCTGAACTTCTTTTGACTGTTCTTGCATAAATGCGGTAACTCGCGACAATTCAGTATAACGTTTTTTCCTTGTCGGTTCCAGCATTTTACACCTAGGTTGCTTGTTAAATTATAATATAACTCTAAAGTTATAATTTTCCAGCTATTAGGACTTGGTTTTGTCCAGGTGTAGTAATCGGTCACCGATTGATAATGGTCATCCCGATAGTACTACCATCGGCCAACTTCTTGTTTTTGGGGAAAGATTTTCTGCGAATCAGCGCTTTTGTGTCGCCTCTCCGAGGCTTAGGCTTGGGGGGGCTCCCCCCAGGTTCCGCTTCGCTTCACCTGGGGTTACTCATGGTTGCGCCTCTCCGAGGCTAGGGGCGTCCCTTCGGGTCGCCAGTACGACGCACATCAGCCGCCGTCCACGACGTCCACCCAGTCCACCACGTCCACAACAGCCGCAAAGCGGCAAAAGCCCGGAGGGCGACACATAGAAGCCCAGGGTAAGCCGGGCCGCTAGGCCCGGCGCAGCCCTGGGGGAGATGGCATAGATTTGGAGCCCTGTAAGGGTGACACATAAATTAGGTTGTGGACGGCGTAGTCCACCCTAGGTCTTTTCGTGTTTTTTCGTGGTTAAAAAATCTTAAGTAACAAGTATTGCCCTCGCCCCTCGCCCCTAAAATACGCTCCTCTTCCCTCTTGTGTTCATGGGGCGGGGTGGAGAAAGTCCTCCAGCACTGAGGTGGCGACAAGAGCCTGGCAGAAGGGCTCTGCTTGGTGCCGCAGCCCATAGTCGTCGGTCGCCAGCCAGACTGGGCTGTCGTCAGGAGGCAGTTTTCGCAAGTGTTCGAGGATATAATCGTCGGCATTGTGTTCATCGTGCTTTTTGGCGGCAAAGACTATAGTCATGCCGTCGCCATCATTTTCGACATGGTTTAGGATTGGGTTATTGCCGTCAAACACGATTAGCCATTCTTTGAAAGAGCGTCTTTGGCGTTTGCATGCGTCCAGGAAGCTTTGCCTGGCCTGGTCTAGTCCATATTTCTGTTCGATGTTTGCCCAGTATTTTGAGCATTTGATGGCATTGTATCCATCGATGACGATCGTTGTCTGCGGCAGTTGGGCATAGAAGGACATGATTGACAAGACTTCCAGCTTGGTTTTGGGCTGGGGTTTGTCCGAGGGCGAGTGTTCTAAGAGGTGTTTTTTCTGTATCTGATCGACGACTGTTTTGCTGAGTCCGTCGGCCTCGGTTTGAGGGATGATTTCAAGTTTGGCAGCGAGGCGGATCAGGTCTTGGAAGCGTTTGAAGAAATCAATGTCAGTGGCGGTCAGGTCAGCGGATTTGAGCTTGGCGGTGATCAGCAGGGGCAGTCCGTATGCAGGCTGATAGGCAGGACGGGAGACTTTGAGCAGCTCGCTGAGTTCCTGCTGGCGTTTTTCCAGCATCGGAATCAGCTCTTGCAGTTCGTCGTCTGCAATGATCGCGTCATCCAGCAGGGCGCTGGCGCGTTCCAGGGCTTTTTCCAGGCGGTCAAGTTCGCTGTGCAGCAGGGAACGGCGGCCGTATTTTTCATTCAAGCGCAGCTGATTTTCGATGGCGGCCTCCACCTGTTGCAGCAGGCTGTCATGGGCGCGTCGGCGTTTCTGGTCCTGTTCTAAGTCGCCCGGCGCCAAGCCGAGAAATTGTTGTTTGAAGGCTTGGATTTCTTGTCCAAGGCGCTGTTGGAATTCGTGTTCGCGCCGAGCCAGTTCTTGCTGGTGCTGCTCTGCGGCGTCCTTCATTGCTTGCGCGTCGGCTTCGCGGGCTTCTTTCAGGAGGTGCCTCTGTTCGCGGATGTCATGGTCGAGTTCGCGGTTTTTGGCGCGTTCCTGCTCAAGTTCTTTCGTCAGCTTGCGGATTTCGTTTTTCAGCTCTTTGATTTGATGTTTTAGTTTTTCCCGGTTCTGGTCGGTTTCTGGCGCCTGCTCTCGTTCTTCGCTGCTGGCGGTGTTCTCTTCGCGGGTTCGAGGCGTTTTTTCGGTAGGCAGGATGGTCTTGGCAAAGTCAACCCAGAGGTTGCCGACCTGGTTTTCCGGTTCAGGGTCTATCCAGACTGACGGGCAGCGGCAGAGGCGCTTGGCTAAGCGGGTCAGGTCAGGCTCCTCGAAGCTGGGGGAAGTCATGGCAAGGATAAAGGGCCTGGGGTCTGGGAGCGTTTCCAGGAGAAGTCTCCAATTGTAGAGCATCCACGGGGTGCCGAGCAGCTCAAGCAGTTCAAAGCACGGGTCCCAGGGACCCTTCTGGGAACACGCCAGTTGCAGGAGTTCATCCATCCAGGCTGGGTTGCGCAACATCTGCTCGCGCAGGCGTCCACGCATGGTCGGCGTGTTGATGGTCTGCGGCGTCATCTTGAAACCGCCTTTGCTGAGCTGGGCGTTCCAGGCTGGTCGGCTTTTGATGGCCTCGCACAAGGTGGTTGCGGAAAACTGCGTCAACAGCCAGTCCAAGGCCGCCGGGCAAAGAGGGCGTGGGCTGGGATTTTTGGCTGGGGGAGGGAGCGTCATGGTGGCTTGGCAGTCAGGCTGGGAGTGAAAAGGCAATCGCACCGACTAGGCGTCGGCAACAAGGTGGTTTTCTGCGGTACGGCGTTTTCCGTCCTGGCGTTCCAGGCTGTATAGTATATCATGCATGACAGGCTGGGCCGGGGCAGTTGGAGCGACATTCGTTATGGACAATATAGCTGGGAAAAGGCAAATGAAAAGATGCAGGGAAAGCGATTCTGGCGCCTTGGACGAAGCGGCGGCGGTTTTGCGCGCTGGCGGCGTGGTGGCTCTGCCAACCGAAACCGTGTATGGGCTGACCGCATTGTGGCGTTGCCAGGGCGCACGTCAGAAAATCTACCAATTGAAGCACCGTCCGGCGGACAAGCGCTTGCAGATGCTGGCCGCGTCCATCAGCGTCGCGGTCGCGGCTGGGCTGTGTCCTGACGAACGCCTGGAGCGCCTGGGGCGTCATTTTTGGCCGGGTGCCTTGACCGTGGTCTCCTCGACGCAAGGCGGCGAGAGCATCGGCTTGCGGGTTCCAGCGCATCCGTTTCTGGCGGCGTTGCTGGGGCGCTTGGGTGAGCCGTTGGCGGCGACCAGCGCCAATGCGTCGGGTCAGCCAGCGGCAGTCACGGCGCCAGCGGCAGTATGCGGCCTGGACGGCGAACCGGATTTGCTGATTGACGGCGGCGAGGTCAGCGTGACGGCTGGAACGGCGTCGACGGTCGTGTCGCTGCTTGGGCCTGAAGCGGTGATTCTGCGCCAGGGACCGATCGGCTTGGCAGCGATTCAGGCGGCTCTGGCCGTGGTTTGAGCGGGTGTTTTCAGCTGTTGAAGCTGACGATGGCCGCGATCATCATGAAGGCAGCCAGCAGGCGCCGGAAGAATACGGCGCGGCTGACTTTTTCCTCCAGTTCGGTGAAGCCGGCTTTGGCCAAGAACGCGCCGATCAGGATGGCGAACAGGCCGCGGGTACTCTGGATGATGTTGCCGTTGACCGTGCCGATGCTGCTGAAGCAGGCGAAGAGGAAAAGCATGGCCAGCAGCCAGAAGAACGCGAACGGCGTGACCGTGCGCCATACCTGCCTGGATTGGCGCGGCAGCCAGGGAAGGACGGCCAGGGACAGGGCGCCGCACAAGGCGTAGGAAAGAAAGGCCCCGAGCAGCGATGACGGCGCCAGCCCGGTGACGCCGATGCCTTGCAACCGGTGTACCAGCTCGGTGATGCAGGTGTCGGAGGAGGCATAGCCGATGCAGGTGAGAACCACCCAGGCGAAGCTGTCAATGCCAATACGGCGACCAGCGTTGTTGAGCAGGGCCGTCGAGGCCAGCGTGAGGAAAATGCCGAGCCATTGCCAAAAGCCATAGCTGGCGTTCTTCAGGATCAGGAGGTTAATGACTGCCAGGACAATCAGCTTCAGCCCCAGCAACGGCACGACCCGCGAAGAATCGACTTTGCGCTGGGCCAGGAACAGGCATGTCTGCCCCCACAAATAAAAGAATACGCCGCCAACCAGCGGCCAGGCAATAGCGGCGAAATGGCTGAGGACTAACGGCGACCAGGTGAAGCAAAGCCCGATGAGCGACAGAGCGCCCATAATCAGGTGCGCACGGCACAGCAGGCCCATCGGGCCGATGTTACGATGACGACGGACGGCCTGGCTGGAGAAAACGTAGGCCAAGGCCAGGCAGAAGGCAGCGATGCTGCCTAAAAGTATTCCAGTCATGATAGTTGACCTGTCGTTGACAAAAGGGGGTAGGGAAGACATGTCCCGGCAGGACGTCGGCCGATGTCTAAAAAAGAACACGGCGGAGGGTTGCTTGTCTCCGCCGTGAACATGGCGCTCGAGTTGCTCTTGAAGCGGCGCTTAGGCGGCGTTCAGCCTTGCAGCAAGTCTTTTTCCGAGTAGATGTTCATGCCGGCCTGGCGGAGAGCCTCGCCAGCCGCCTGGGGGTCGCTGAACCGGAAGATCATGACGGGATTGGCGGTTTTCGGCTCCGCAATGGCGTACATGTACTCAATGTTGATTTTGGTGTTGACGATTACAGAAAGGACTTTGGCCAGGCCGCCAGGAGTGTTGGCCACTTCCACGGCGATGACTTCATTGATGTGACAGACGACGTCATGCTGGCGCAGGACAGCGGCGGCCTCGTTGACATTGTCGACGATGAGCCGGAGAATGCCGAAGTCCTGGGTGTCAGCGACGGAGAGGCCGCGGATGTTCTGGCCGGCGTCGCCGAGGATTTTGGCGATCGTGGCCAACCTGCCAACGCGGTTTTCGAGGAAGATGGAGAGTTGCCTGATGGTCATGTTGTTCTCCTTTCAGTAAAGCAATCTTGGTTGCCGGGCAGTTGTGGAGTTAAGGGCAGGGAAGCAGGGCGGCGTCAAACCAGGGTTCAGGAATGACGCAGATCAATGACGCGCTTGGCTTTGCCGACGCTGCGTTCAATGGTGCCGGGTTCGACTAGGGTGATCTTGGCGCTGATGCCGATCAGCTGCTTCACCTTGGCGCTGAGAAGATCGCGGAGGTTTTCCAGGACCTTCACCTCGTCCGTGAACACCTGAGGGGTGACTTCGACCCTGATTTCCAATTCGTCCATAGCCTTCTCGCGGGTCACTACCAGCTGATAGTGGGGTTCTGTGCCTTCGACGTCGAGGATGACGCTTTCGACCTGGGAGGGATACAGGTTGACGCCGCGGATGATGAGCATGTCGTCGCTGCGGCGCTTGACGCTCGACATGCGGACGAGCGTCCGGCCGCAGGCGCATTTTTCGTAGGCCAGCGAGGAGATGTCCCTGGTCCGGTAGCGAATCATCGGCATAGCCTGCTTGGTGATGGTGGTGAAGACCAGTTCGCCTTCTTCGCCAGGCGCCTTGACCTCGCCAGTGTCGGGATCAATGATTTCCGGGTAAAAGTGGTCTTCGAAGACATGCAGGCCGTTATGGGCTTCGCAGTCGGCAGAGACGCCGGGGCCGATGATTTCGGACAGCCCGAAGATGTCAAACGCCTTGATGCCGGACTTCTCCTCGATGAAGGTGCGCATCGCGTCAGTCCAGGGTTCGGCCCCAAAGAAGCCGACCCGAAGTTTGGTCTGGCGGAAGTCCAGGCCGATTTTTTCCGCCACTTCGATCAGATGGGTGAAGAAGGACGGCGTACAGCAGACGGCAGTGGTGCCGAAGTCCTTGATCAGCAGAAGCTGTTTCTCCGTGGCGCCGCCGCCCATGGGGATGACGGCGCAGCCAAGGCGCTCGGCGCCATAGTGGACGCCGAGTCCGCCGGTGAACAGCCCGTAGCCATAGCCGATTTGGACGATGTCGCGGCTGGTCAGGCCGCCGGCCTCTAGGGTGCGGCACATCGTTTCAGACCAAATGCCCAAATCATCCTGGGTGTAGCAGACCACGGTCGGCTTGCCCGTGGTGCCGCTGGAAGCGTGGATGCGGACGACATCCTTTTGGTCAGAGGCCAGCAACCCGAATGGATAGTGGTTCCGGAGGTCGCTTTTCATGGTGAAGGGGAATTTGGCCAGGTCTTGCAGGCGCTTCAAGTCAGTCGGCTTGACGCCGACGCTGTCAAAAGCCTGCTTGTAGAACGGGACGTTGTTATAGACCCTGTCGAGGGTATTCTGCATTCGTTCCAGTTGGAGGCGTTCGAGGGCCGCACGGTCCACGAAGTCTTTCATGAGGAGTTCTGTCATGGCTGTCTGTTTATTTTGCTTGCTGGTTGGAATGGCGCCTTCGTGAACGAGAGCAACTTGGCGGAGGCTGGCCTGAGAGGCAAAGGCGGCGAATTTTCTTTTCTATAATATACTCGCAAAGTCAGGGAAAGTTGGGAGGACGGTCAGGAAAACTATGTTGCCGGTCGTTGTTCATCCGCTGAAATCGAGAAAGGGATTGGCTTTGCGGGCCAGCTTGCCGGCTAGGTGGAGGTCGCTGATGTAGCGGATGCGATGGTGCTGGCGATGCTGGAGAATGCGCTTGACCGTGACAGGGCCAAATCCTGGGACGCGCAGCAGCTGCTCGCGCTCAGCGCTGTTGATGCGTACCGGGAAGAACTGCGGGTTGCGCGCTGCCCAGACTTCTTTTGGATCCTGCTGGAGGTCGAGGTTGCCGTCAGCGGCAAAGGGAATTTCGGCCGGCTGGAATTTATATTGGCGGATCAGAAAGTCAGCCTGGTAGAGCCGGTGTTCGCGGGTCAGGCGGTCGTCTGCTGTCAGGGTGAACGATTGCTCTCCGGGGATGGACGGATTGCCCAGGCCGCTCTGGTACGCGGAGAAATAGGCTCGCTGGAAGCGGAGGCGATTGTAGATGCCGTCCAGGTAGCGGATGATCTCGGCGTCGGTTTCATCCGAAGCGCCGACGATGAACTGGGTGGTACATTTGACCTTGGCGTATTCGGCGCCAGGCGCGGTCGCCTCAGCCATGAGCTTGAGCGGCGCAATGATGTCACGCAAATAGTCCTTGTAGCGCGACAGCTTGGCAAAGTGATTCTTGCCCGGGGTTTCGATGTTGAGGGAGACGGCCGTAGACAGCTGGAGAGCGCGATAGATGGCGGCCGGGGAGGCGCCAGGGATGATCTTCAAGTGGATGTAACCGCGGTAGCGATAACGATAGCGGAGAATTTCCGCCGTGTCGACGAGCATCTGCATGGTCCGGTCGGGATTGCCGGTGATGGCAGAGCTGAGGAAGAGTCCGAGCAGGTGATGTCGCCGGTCGTATTCCAGGAAGGCGCGGGCCACTTCGTCAGGCGTCAGGGCGCAGCGGCGAGGGATGTTGCCGTCATGGCGCAAGGGGCAGTAGCGGCAGTCGCTGGAGCAGAGATTGGAGATCAGCGTCTTGAGCATGATTCCATAGCCGCCGCTGGCCAGGGGCACGGGATAGAGCCACTTGCCGTCCAGGCCGCGGCGCCGCCGCTCGCGGCTTGAGGTGCCGCAGGCGCAGGCCAGGTCGTACTTGGAGTCGTCGGCCAGGATGCTGAGTTTTTCCAGGATGTCCGGCATAAGTAGTGCATGCAGAACAAAGCCGAGCGACCTTTCCCTGGGGCTGCGGCCATCCGGCGCCTGCCGTCATGGCTATGGCAGCAATTCGCGGCCGAGACCGATGAGGAGGACGATGGCGATGGCGCTGGCGAGCAGTCCCAGCCAGCGACGGAACCGCCTGGTCTTGGCATGATGGCGCAGGCGAGGACGAGGCTGGCTGATGGCACTGCTGTTCGCCAGCCGGATGGACAAGTTACGCAGGCGTCGGTTGTTCTTGCGCATGGAATGAAATCGAGTTACTGGATGATGCCGGCGCCTTCGCTGAGTTTGATGCCCTTCAGGCGCATTTTCAGCTCTTGCGGGTTATCCGAGAAGCGCATGGCGGTCTCTTCAGTGATGTCACCGTTGTTGACGAGTTTGTGCAGGGAGCCGTTGAAGCTGACCATGTTGTCATCGCCGCCAGCTTCGATGGCTTGGGGGAGTTTCTCAAGCTTGTTGTCGAAAATCAGTTTGCGGACGATGGGGGTGTTGATGAGGATTTCAACGACCGGGACGACGCCTTTGCCGATGGCGCGAGGCGCCAGCCTCTGGCAGATGACAGCGCGCAGGCAGTCGGCCAGGCCTTTGCGCACAGTGTCGCGCTCTTCCATCGGGTACATGTCCAGGATGCGGGTCAGACTCTGAGGGGCGTTTTTAGTGTGCAAAGTGGTGATGACCATGTGACCGGTTTCAGCAGCGGTCAGTGCGGTTTCAAAGGTGGTGCGGTTGCGCATTTCGCCGACCATGATGATGTCGGGGTCTTGGCGGAGGGCGTGAATGAGGGCGGATTCGAAGCTTTCAGCGTCCAGGCCGATTTCGCGCTGTTCAAAGAAGCTGCGGTTGTCCTGGAAAGTGTATTCAATCGGGTCTTCGATGGTGATGACGTGCTGTTCAGAGGTGTTGTTGACATGGTCGAGCATGGCCGCCATGGTGGTCGACTTGCCGCACCCGGTCGTGCCAGAGACAAAGATGATGCCATTGCGGGCGCTGACGATGGTCTTGAGCACTTCGGGCAGGCCGACTTCGCGGACGGTCGGGGCCTTGCTTTTGACATAGCGTAGCGTGAAGGCGCTGTCGCCCCGTTGGCGGTGCAGGTTGACCCGGAAGCGGCCAATGCCCTCCTCCTCCCAGGCAAAGTCGTAGTCGCCGGACTCAATGTACTTGTGCAGCTGTCCCTCAGGCACAATTTCGTCAATGGCGCGCTTGAAGAAATGCGAGTCGGTCATGAAGTCGGTTTCAACCAATTTGCCGTCAATCCGCAGGCGGATGAATTTATTTTCGCGGACGTGCAGGTCAGAGGCGCCGTGTTCAACAGCGTACTTGAGGGCGTCAAAAAGCACCGAGGGCTCGCGGCGCGGCCGCCGGATGACCAGGGCGAGCTGGTTGCGCTGGCGCTGTAAATTGAGCAGAAAACGCCCCAGCTTCTCGTCGACAAACAGGAAATTCTCGTTGACAAAGTCAACACCGTCGTCATCCGTAGTGATCTTTTCGAATTGCTTGGGGGGGAGCAATTCGGAGAGCATGCGGACGAAGGTGTCGTTGTCAGCGACCAGGTCGGTCTTCACCGCGCTGCCGTCGATGCGGAGAACCGCCGGCTTGTCCAGAGGAATTTGCCATTCGGTGGCGTTGTGTTCAACGCCGGAAGCTAATAGATCATGAAACCAGGATTCCATTCGATGGGATCTTTCTGTATTTAGGGCTGCGATGGTGGCAAAAAGATTATGCTGGATTAACTTTTAGTGAATGTTCGACATCACTTTAAGCCAAGTTTCGGCAAAAATCAACTGGCATGGATGAAGAAATGGCCGTTCAAGGACGGAACCAGGCCGTTAGCAAGGCATTGTTGCTGACGGATGCGGAAGCGGAATTGTTTTTCGACCGTCTGGCAGCAGGGATTTCGCCCCGCTGCGAGCTGGAATACACGACGCTGCTTGACTTGCTGGTGGCGGTTGTCTTGTCGGCGCAGAGTACAGACAAGGCGGTCAACCAGGTGACAGCGGAGTTGTGGCAGCATTGCAGGACGCCGGAGGACTACCTGGCCTTGGGGACGGCTGGACTGGAGTCGTTCTTGCGGCGGCTGGGATTGTTTCGAGCCAAGAGCCGCTCCATCATCGGGATTTGCGAGCAGCTGCTGGAGCGTCATGGCGGCGAGGTTCCCGCTACGCTTGAAGAGCTGATGGCGTTGCCGGGGGTGGGAAGGAAAACCGCGAACGTGGTTTTGAACGTCGGCTTTGGCGAGCCGACGCTGGCGGTGGACACGCATGTGTTCCGGGTGGCGAACCGGAGCGGGCTGGTCGCCGCGACGACGCCGGAGGCGGTGGAGGCGGCATTGCTGCCGCGGGTGCCAGAACGCCACCGGCGCCATGCCCATCATTACCTGGTCCTGCACGGCCGCTATACTTGCCAGGCACGGCGGCCGGAATGCGCAACGTGCGCGGTGGCAGACCTCTGCGTCACCGCAAGACAGGATTTGAACCGGCCTGAACGCTCGACGTCATCGGCAGGGGAAAAGAGCCAACATGGCACCATTTGACACCATCATCAAGATTTCCCGCACCTACCGCCATGTCGGCCGCTATCGCCGGATCGTCCAAGTCTTGCTGCGCTATGGCTTCGGCTATATGGTGCAGGCACTGAGGATTCACGTGCCGCGCGGTCTGCGGGGCGCTGATGTCGACGATGACGCGGACGTCGACGCGAGCGACCTGGCCGATGCTCCAGCCCTCGGCATGCCGGAACGGCTCCGGTTGGCTTTGATCGAACTCGGGCCAACCTTTATCAAGCTCGGGCAGCTGTTGTCAAGCCGAGCGGATATCATCCCGCCGGAATACACCAAGGAATTCGCCAAGCTACAGGACGATGTGCCGTCGTTCCCTCTAGAGCAGGTCCGCGAAATCATCCGGGCGGAGCTGGGCGGCGAGCTGGAGAGCATCTTTTCAGAGTTTGAACCAACGCCGGTGGGCGCGGCTTCGATTGCGCAGGGGCATCGGGCCAGGTTGCATGACGGCACAGAAGTGTTTGTCAAGGTCCAACGGCCTGGCATCCAGCGCGACATTGAGATCGACTTGGAGATTTTAAGCTATTTGGCCGGGCAAGTGGAACGCTACAGTGAAAGCCTCGGCTTTTTGCGGCCGCAGGACATTGTGGAGGAATTCGGCCGCGGCTTGCGGCAGGAGCTGGATTTCTCTGTCGAGCGTTCGAACATCGCCCGTTTCGGTCGGCAGTTCGCTGGGCGCGAAGGCTTGTATGTGCCCAAGGTCTATCGCCAGTATTGCAGTCGGCGGGTGCTGGTCATGGAATTCGTGCATGGCATTCCCTGCTCGAATTTCGAAGCGCTGCGAGCTGGCGGGGTCGACCTGCTGAAAATCAGCGAACTCGGGGCGACTTTGCTCCTGGAGCAGTTTTTCGAACATGGCTTCTTCCATGGCGATCCCCACCCAGGCAATATGTTCGTGCTGCCGGAAAACCGAATCTGCTACGTCGACTTCGGCGTCATGGGACGGATTACCCAGGAAGAACGCAATGATTTCGCAAATCTGCTCCTGGAAGTGATGTCAGACAACAACAAGGCAGCTGTCCGAACCTTGCTTAGGCTGACGCTCAGCGACGTCGAGCCGGACGCCGAAGAGCTGGAGCGCGATTTGGAAGCCTTGATAGACTGCCACCTGCGCGGCAACCTCTCTGATCTCGACGTGCCTCAGGCCATCCAGGACTTCTATGATATGTGCTATCGGCAGAAATTATGCCTGAAGCCGCATGTCTACCTGATGTTGAAGGCATTAGGTTATGCGGACGAGATGGGTCGGCGGATGAATCCTGATTATGAGATTTTCCGGCAGGTGAAGCCGTTCATTGCGCGGTTGTCGTTGAAGCGCTATCACCCGGTGAGCAGTGTCCGGCGGATGCTGGAGCGGGTGGCGGACTGGGAGGGGCTGTTCCGCAAGCTGCCGCAGCAGAGCCGTCTCTTGCTGTCGCAGCTGTCCCGCGGCCAGTTGCGTTTCAATCACCGCATAGAGGAATTGGGGCCGCTGCAACGATCCTTGAGCCGGTCTTTCAACCGGCTGTCAACAGCGATTGTGGTAGCGTCGATGCTGGTGTCTTCGGCCATCGTCATCCATGCCGGCACGCCGCCGAAAGTGTGGGGGATGTCCTTGTTCGGATTGCTGGGACTAATCCTGTCCGCCATTTTTGGCGGCAGCCTGCTGTGGAGCATTTTCCGTTCAGGGCGGTTGTGAAACGCTGGGAAGATGGCGCACCATCCGAACATGTCTTTTGAGTAACGCGAATATACACGATTGCAACACGGAGATGGACTGATGTGCAACATGGCAGCGTATGCTGGCGCCGAGCCTGCGGCGCCGATTCTTTTGCGTCTGATTGCAGCGCAGGAAGGTTTTGGCGGCGGTCATTTCACTGGCCTGGCCACGATTCACGAGGGCCGCTTACATATAGCCAAGGTGGTTGGCGATTGCGCGACGTTGATCCGGGAGACGCCGGCCGCAGAGCTGCCAGGGACGGTCGGCATCATCCACAGCCGGACGCCGAGCGCGCCGCTCCAAGAGTGGGCCCAGCCGTTCCTGGCTTGGAATGACCAGGTGGCGTATCAGGCCAACGGCTCCCAGGGCGTCTTCAAAGGCACGGTCGACTATGACGCCATCTATGACCGTCTGCGGGCGCAGGGAGCGAGCTTCCGCTCCGAAGTGCCGTGCGAAGTCAAGTCGTATCCGTTGCTGGCACATGGCCACAGCGTACATACGAGCGACCTTCTTGGCGGTTTGATTGCGGACAACCACGTCCGCCTCGGCCTTGACCTGGCAGCAGCCATGCGAGCGGGCGTCAGCGAAGCACCGTCCGAGATTGCGGCCTTGGCCATTTCGGCTCGGGAGCCGGACAGCGTGTCCGCCATCCGCCTGGGCACGCCGTTGATGTGGGGTTATCGGGAAGGAGCCGGCTACCTGGCGACTTTTGCCTTGGCCTTTGCCGAGGAGGGCTTGGCCGGCATCCAGCCCGTGCCGGCTGGCTGTTCTGCTGTGCTGACGGCCTCTGGACTCGACTGCCGACCATTTTCCGGACGGCTGGGCCGAACCTGCCCAGTCCGGCCGTGGCCAGATGCCTGCCGGATTTTGGACGAAGTGCTGGCAGATGGCGAACCGCACCATATCGGCGGATTGGCCAAGGCTCTGAACGGGTTGTGGCCGGCCGAATATCTCAGCGAGTCGGTGATGCTGGCGTATGAATATGTCCGCATCGAATGTTTGGCTGGCCGGCTGGACGTCATCCGCAGCGAGGTTCCGGCCAGTCGACCGGGTGCAAAGGCCCCGCAGTGGCGTTTTGTCCGCCGAAAAGATGGCTGACCGCTTGTAAAATGGCTGGCCCTGGGTAATATTTGAAATATGCAGTTTCGTTTTTTGTTGTCCATGATGGGGGTATGAGTAACCCTGCGTAATTCAAAACAAGGAGTAAGAAGACATGGCTTTGATCGCAGCACAATTGTACACTTTGCGTGAGTTTTGCAAGACCCCGGCGGATATTGCGACTTCGTGCTACCGGGTGAAAAAGATGGGCTATGACGGCGTGCAGCTGTCCGGCATAGGCGCCATTGAGCCGACCGAGATGCGGAAGATTCTGGACGGCGAAGGCTTGCTGTGCGCAGCCACGCACCGTTCGCTGGATCAGATGGAGAACGCTGCCGAGGCACTCATCGAAGAACATCATATCCTTGACTGCAAGTACACGGCCATCGGCGGCTTCTCGCCAAAAGAAGATTGGACCAGGGCTGGCTGGGGCGCCTTTGTGACTCGCTACAATGCACTGGCTGCTAAGTTTGCCGACGCTGGCCTCCGCATCGGCTATCACAACCACAGCCATGAATTCGCGCCGGCCGAGGGCATCCGCCCGCTTGACCTGCTCATCAACACCCTGGATGAGAGAGTGTGGATAGAAATTGACACCTACTGGGTGGCGCACGGCGGCGGAGACCCGGCGGCCTATATTGAACGCGTCGCCGGGCGCATCCCCTGCGTCCATTTCAAGGATATGACCATAACGCCGCAGCGGACGCATAAGATGTGCGAAATCGGAGACGGCAACTTGAATTGGCCGCGCATTGTCCAGGCATGCCGCTACGCCGGAGTCATCTGGCATATCGTGGAACGCGACAGCGGCGATATGGACGCCTTCGACAGCTTGCAGAGAAGCTTGGACAATATGCGCGAAAAAATGGGGCTCTAAGCAACCACAATACGTATTTCATCCTTTATCCTGCCGTATGTATCGCACGTCGTTCAAGCTTCAGCTTGCCGCATGTCGTACAGCCTTTTCCAAGGCGACACATGTCGCCTTGGAAAAGGCTCAGTTGTGTTGATTGAGATTTGCTGTTCATTTTTCCGTAACAGCGACGCGATTCTCACTCGGAATCTACCTCGGGTTGGACAACAAGCCAGGCAGGAAAAGGAAATGTGGTAATGGATGCCAACTATGAAGAATCCAATCGAAGACAGAGTAGTCAGCGCCATAATTTGATGCTCAAGATTTCAACGGTGCTGTTTGC
>Ga0123335_1003428_pt1 | contig 22040 bp, 14 predicted proteins | sample BiotimSIPDNA_2_FD_89707 | JGI IMG/M metagenome (GOLD analysis project Ga0123335, IMG submission 89707) | Anaerobic biogas reactor microbial communites from Washington, USA - Biogas_R2 time_0 SIP DNA | ecosystem: Engineered > Bioreactor > Anaerobic > Unclassified | place: Washington, USA...
ATGACCAGCACGGTTTCGACGTCGGCGGCGGTCGAGCGGGTGCCGATGGTGTCGAAGTCGCACTGCATGAACTCGCGGTATCGACCGCGCTGCGTGTTCTCGCCGCGCCAGACCGAGGCGATGTGGTATCGCTTCAGCGGAGTGCCGAGCTTGTCGATGTGCTGCGCGGCGAAGCGAGCCAGCGGCACCGTCAGATCGAACCGCATCCCCACCCAGCGGCCGCCGTGGTCCTGAAACTTATAGAGCTGCTTGTCGGTCTCGTCGCTCCCCTTGCCGGAGAGAATTTCCAGGTATTCGAGCGCCGGGGTGTCGATCGGGCAAAATCCGTAAGAGCGGTAAACCCGTCGGGCGATGTCGATCAGCCGTTCACGGGGAATCATCGCCTCCGGCGGCCAGTCGCGGAATCCCTTGAGCGTGCGGGGAGTGATGCGAGTCGGTTTGGTCACTAGCAATCAGTGCTTTGGGTGGGTGAAATTTCAGATATTAACGGGAACAAACTACCCAAGGGAGCCGGATGATTATCCTTTTCCCCGGAAAAAACGACGTTTCGCAAACCAGGCGGTGCAAAATCCGGTGCAATCCCTCGCAAATCGTCGCCGATTCTACCCAGCTTGCAACCCCTGGTCAACGGATGGGCGCACCTGCCCGACGAGGCCCGAAGGCGGATTGTGGCGATCGTCCAAGAGGCGGCGGAGAAACCGGCGGGTGGAGTAGATGCAATAGCGAAATGATATGAACGAAGCGGGGCGGCCGAGGCATGGATAGGCCCGATTTAGCGACGAGCTGGTTATAATTATCCGGCAGAGCTTGCGGCGGAACGTATAGCGACTTCGGCATTTTCTGCGCAATGCAATCGACTATACCATTGGCGTCAACCACCCGATATTACCCAACTATGTGGTTGGTGGTGGAGTGAATATGTATCTGCCCCCACAAAAACCTCAAACTCCGACCACTTTTTGTGGGTGGTGGGTTGCGGGCAGGCCATTCGTGGAGGTATACTCAATTAACGTATAGAAAGTATTACCGAAGGGACAATTTTTTTTACAGAATAATCGGACAACCGAATATCACCTGATCCTGTTCCATTGTTTTCAGGCAATTACGACACTTCCTCATGCAAAGACAACGCTTCGGTCGTGCTAGGGAACCCCGACGTCGATTCTTTCAGGGCTGTTTCAGTCCCACCCCATAATTCGCGACGGTGTGTTTCCGTTTTATTGATACACTTGGAGGACAGATTTCCTTGTGCCACTAAGAAAATATCGGGCTATTGTAGACTAGAAAGTCCGCCAACGCTCCGATGTACCCCTTGGCAATGGAATGCTGGGTGTTTGCTGTGACAAGAGAGGGGATTATTATGGATCGAGATGGTTCACTACGGGGACGTGCCATTCTGTTCGCTCGGAAGCCCTTTCGACACTGATTAGCCCAAGCAATGCGTCAGTGCAATGCATTGTGTTTCGAGGAGTATCCTGTGGCGAAGCCCATGCCAGACACCGCGATAAACGACGTGACCGCCACCCCGAACTCCACGCCGGATCCTATTCGCGAAAAGGCAATCCGGTTGTTCCAGTATCTTAGCGAGCTTGCCAAGATACGAACGAGGATGGTGCGCGACGTAGCCTCATACGAGGCTGTTTTTTGGTTCAGTGACTTGCCGCGCGAGAAGGAATGCTACACTCCCGCCTGGGATGGAGGGGAGGCAACCGACGAAGAGAACTGGTTGCGGATTGACAAGCCGCTCCGGCCAGACTTGCCCCGCCCCCCCGCTGAATGTGAACACTGGTTTGACACGGCGACATTGGAGGATGTCTCGGCTGAACCCCGCCTGTATGAGGAAATCGTAGATCCACATTGGATTCAGCACAACGGAAGAGACGGCGATGAAGCTGATCCGGCGCCGCCCCCAAGGCTACTGTTGAGAGACTATCCGCAGATCGCTTCAGCATGGCTGAAATATATTGAGACGAAGTGGCAACCGTGGAGCATCCAGTATCAGCGATGGGAGAGAGTCCAGGGAGCGTATCGCAAGCTCTTTGCGATTTACCAGGAACAGCAACGACGTGGCGAGCAATACGAACTGCTAGTCGGCGTGGGAGTACTCGTATGGACGACCCCCAGCGGCCAAAAAGTGCGCCGGCCAATTGTAACCGCACGCGTGACAATCGCCCTTGAACGTGAGTCCGGTTGTATCACGATTGCTCCGGCGGTCGATGGAGCCAATTTTACGGTCGAACAGGATATGCTGGAGATTGACGAACGGCCGCCGATCCAAGATCAGAGAGATATTGAAGACAAGGTTTCCTTGCTCGATTCTCCGTTTGACAGAGCGGTGATTACCCCCATACTGAAGGGCTGGCTCCAAACGCTGCATTCGGCGGCTGACGCCGTTTACAATGACGGCCTGGAATGTCCCGAGCGCTCGACGGGCGCACCACAAATGGCGTTCGCGCCAATCTTGATCTTGCGCAAGCGTGGTATCCAGACGATGTCCAAAGCGTTTACAAAGATCGTCGAGGGGATAATCGACCGGAAGGACATCCCCCGTGGTGTTAGCATCATCTGTGGTTCATGTGACGATTCGGAGAGACAGCCCGAACCGTCTGCCCAACATCCCAAAGGCGCTTCCGTTCCCGAAGAAATACTGTTTCCTTTGCCGACAAACGATGAGCAACTTGCGATTATCCGTCGCCTTCGTGGGCGTTCGGGAGTTCTGGTCCAAGGGCCTCCGGGGACGGGAAAGAGCCATACCATCGTGAATCTTGTCAGCCATTTGTTGGCCTGCGGTCAGCGTGTTTTAGTTACCAGCCAAACCCCCAGGGCTTTGAAGGTCTTGCGCGACAAGATTCCCGAGGCAATTCTTCCCTTAACTGTCAGTTTGCTGGGGGAAGACGCTGAATCGCGTCAGAATCTCGAACATTCAGTGCAGGGAATTCTTCGCCACGTCAACTCGACTAATCCCGATCATGCCCAACAACAGATTGACGAAACATCGCGGAAACGGCAATCATTACGGGGCGAACTAGCGGACTTGCGCCGACGACAGCGCGAAATACGGGAAGCAGAGACCACCGTCTATTACGTTCTGGGGACGACTTACCAAGGGACGGCGCAAGCTATCGCACAAGCGGTATCGCGCGATAGCAGCCGTTTTTCGTGGTTGACCGACCAGATTGGCGAAGAGACGGAGCCGCCCTTAACCAATGATGAGTTGCGAGAATTGTATTCTCTCTGGGAGCGGTGCCGTGACCATCCACTCGACCGCGCTCTGCCCGCACCCGATAAGTTGCCGACGGCCGACGATTTCGAGAGGGCAACCGAGGCATGTTCACGTGCTGGCGTTGCCTTGACGCAGTTCGGCGATAACGTCGATAGTCCATTCGTGTGGGGACTGTGCGAACTAGAAAGAGACCGACTTGGAGAACTGTCGAATATCGCACAGCGATACATTCAACTTTCCGAGTGGCTTGCAAATAGAACCGAGCCGTGGATTGCTCGCGTTCGACAAGAGGTGTTTTCCGGGCGCGCCCTTACGTGGATTTCTCTGGAGAGCGCCACCGGCAAGGCCATTGAATCTTTATCCAGCCCTCTAGCTGAGAGCGGTTACGCGGAACTGGAGACGCCGGCGGGGATTTCGCGTGCGCAACTGTTGGCCGACGCAACCGATCTCCTCGCCCACTTGGAAGCTGAACGTGGTTTAGGGTTCTGGATTTTCCGTGCATCGGTGGTCAAGCGGTGTGCATATATCTGGCGAGATACCCGCTTGGCCGGACGACAATGCAATTCGTCGCCAGTGGTAAAGTCTTTGGTTGCGCACCTGCGAGTACAGGAAACCCTGGACCGCGCTTGGCAAGAATGGGGCGGTATCGGTGAAGTCCCCGAAGGCACCGTGCGCCATCGCGTGGCTTGTCTCGAACAGTGCCGAAACATTCTGAGGGCAATACTAACACTCAGCAAATCCGCTTCTGACGCCGAGAAGGCCGTCGGCGAGACGAAAGGAAAGCCGGAAGCGATCGGCGACACAAGTTGGGGACAAGAACTACTCTCTAGCGTGCAGGCGGCACTGGCATTGGCGGATGCTCGGGAGGCCGAGGCGGCTCTTTCCGACATCAAAGAAAGAATCGTCCAGTGTCGAAGCCTTGCGAATCCTCACTCCATCGTAAACGATCTGGCCGTTTCGGCCGAAGAGGGCAACGCGACGGATTACCGCAAAAAGTTGGAAAGGCTTGCTGAACTTCACAATGAACGGTCTTTGGTAGAGCAATGCCTTTTACTTGACGCGCTTCTCAGAGAATCGGCGCCGATGCTTGCGGATGCAGTGAAGTCCGCCGAAACGAGACCGGCTCTGGCGGCGCATCTTGACTCGTTTGACAAGGCGTGGGCATGGAAAAGGGCTACGGCTTGGCTCGAGCGGTTTTCGGCAGAACATTCGGCCAACATTGCCGAGGAGATAACACAAACGGAATACCAGCTACAAGAGGCAACCCAGACTTTAGTGGCCTTGAAGTCATGGAAATCTTGTATGGAAAAACTGGCAAAAAATCCCATGCAACAGGGCGCGTTGACCGCTTGGCAGCAAATGGTCAAAAAGATCGGCAAGGGAAAAGGGAAGTATGCGGAAACCTACCGCCGGGACGCTCGCCAGTATATGCAACAGTGCCGCAGCGCCATTCCCGCCTGGATCATGCCACTGTACCGCGTGGCGGAACAGGTCGAAGTAGAACCGGAAGCCTTTGACGTTGTAATTGTGGATGAGTCCAGCCAGACCGGCCCGGAGGGTTTGATTCTCCAATACCTCGCCAAGCAGTGCGTGATTGTCGGGGACGACAAGCAGATTTCGCCGGCAGACGTAGGCGTAGAGAAAAGCCAAGTCAGGGTGCTTATGAAACAATACCTTGACGGAATCCCTTTTGCCGAAACGCTTGATACGGCGACCAGCCTTTTTGACCAAGCCGCCGTGCGCTATGGAAACCGCATTACTTTGCGTGAACACTTCCGTTGTATGCCGGAGATCATTCGTTTTTCCAATGAGTTGTGCTACACCGACACCCCTTTGATTCCACTCCGGCAATATCAGTCGACGCGCTTGCCTCCGATTCAAGTTCGTTTCGTAACAAACGGTTATCGTGAGGGTAAGTCTCAGGACGTTATTAACCGTCCCGAAGCTGCGGCCTTGGTGAAGACCCTGATCGAATGCCTGGCCGATCCCCGATACAATGGTAAGTCATTTGGAGTCATTTGTCTGCAAGGCCATGCCCAGGCACAACTGATCGAAAACATGATCTTGGAAGCAATCGGTCCCGAGCCGTTTAAGGACGAAAAAACCCGACTGTTGTGCGGCGATTCTTACAGCTTCCAGGGCGATGAACGCGACATTGTGTTCCTCAGTATGGTTGCGTCCGTCGAGGGAGAAGGTCGTTCGGCGCCGCTGACCAAAGAATCTTTCAGGCAGCGTTTTAATGTTGCAGCCTCGCGCCCCCGCGACCAAGTGTGGTTGTTTCATAGCATCCGTGAGAGTGAACTACACCCAGATTGTATGCGTCGCCGTCTGCTGAATTTCTATTACAATCCCAACGCAAACCCGGTGACTTTTGATAGTCATGGGCGTTACATCAGCAAATTCCAGCAAGAGGTTGGTGAAGCGTTGAGCCGAGAAGGGTTCCGCCTAATCCCAGAATACGAGGTTGCTGGGAGATTTATTGACTGGGTTGTGGAAGATAAAGAGCGACGGCTTGCCATCGAATGCGACGGGGACCAATGGCACGGTCCCGACCGATATGAGGACGATATGGCGCGTCAGCGCATGTTGGAACGTTGCGGTTGGAGATTCATTCGGATTCGCGGAAGCGTTTTTTATGCGAATAAGTCAAAGGCAATAGAAGAGTTGATCCACGAGATTCGCGCCCACGGCCTTGAACCCTGTACAATCGCGGAGGACGACGTTGTGCCGCGCGATTGGATTCAAGAGATTTCGGGCAACGAATGCCTGGAAGCCCTGGGCAAGCACACAGTCGATACAGCCGAAGAAAACGTCATTCAGCAGCGAGTACTTTTCCCGGAGGAGTCGGAAGAAAGCTCGGAGAGAGAGACCACCCAAGCAAAGACAAGGAAAAACCTCGGCGAAGCCAGTGAACGGCGATCGGAACAATCTACAACCCGACTGAATCCCGTCGGCGTCCGGAATCTTCTGAATACAATCACGCCGATGATTAATGGTAATGGAAAACCTCCGACACGGCTGACGCCAGGGAATTCTTCGCCACTGGAATCTTCACTGCAACAAGCAATTCCACCAAGAATGCCTGACGAAGCGTTGCCTTTCAATCGGCCGGTGAGCGATCCGACCTCCACGGGAAGCACTTCACGGCCACCAGAATCGGTGGTGCATAGCACCGCTGTTCTTAGCACGCAGGAACGAACAGCAGTCCTCAAGGCGCTCGACGAAGCGGATAAGCCGCTTATTCCGTGGCAGCTTGCTGATAGGGCACAAATAAGCCAGCAGAGGATAGAGGAAATTATTCCTATTCTTGTGGACGAAGGGTTTGTGAAGGGTGAGGAAATAAACGATGCTGTGAGGTATTACCGAGCATAGAAATGTGTACAGACATCCGTTTTCCAGACTTCGCGCGGGTGACCGAGGCGAAACGCTGTTGCTCGAAAATTACGTCCCGGCGTATGGGGTTTGCGGAACTCTCCGATTTTGTCCGCGCGGCGGCTTTGGAACTAACCACCAAACAAAACCAAAAGGCGGGCGGGCCATAACGTCCATCCCCAAGCAACCGAACGGGCGGCGAACCATCCAATTCGACGGCGGCGTCTGAGAGCGGCGAAGTATTAATACCCCCTAGGGGAGTCGAACCCCTGTTCTCGGACTGAGAATCCGATGTCCTGGGCCACTAGACGAAGGGGGCATTTCCCGGCCGACGGCTATCCGCCCGCACGGAAACCAATTTTTTTACCAGCCGGCGGGATTTCTGTCAATCGCCCTGGCGAAATTGCTCGGAGAGCCATCGCTCCCACTCCGGGGCGGTTTGCTGCCCGTGCTTGGTGCGGTTTCGCTCGATGGCGTATTGCAGCAGGCTCTTCATTTGCCGGTTGTCGAGCCGGTCGTGAATTTCCCAAAGCCGGGCGAGCGCCTCGTTCGATTCGACATACTCGCCGCGCAGGCTCAAAACTCCGCATTTGCCGGCCAGGCCGAACGCCCTGAGTTCGAGTTGGTCTTCGCCGAGTTTCGACAGTTCGTCGAAAATTTCCATTGCCTTGTCGAACTCTTCGTTTCTCATGTAGATCAAGGCGAGTTGCTGCTTGGCGCGTAGGGTGTAATAGGTTTTTTCGGGATAGTATTCGAGCACGCTTCTCCAGGCGGCTTCGGTTCCGAGTCGTCCCGCCCGATAACATTGCCGCTCGACGCTCGGTTCCTTGGCGATCTTTGCCGGTGCGGGCTTGGCGTCGGCCAACAAGGGTGCGGGCACGACGAACTGCCAGGCCGCCGCGGCGCCGACGGCGAAGGCGGCGACCGCGGCGGCCGCCAGCCAACCCCAACGGCGCCGGCGGGCGCGCAGGCGGGCGTTCAATTTCATCAACTCGCCCAGCCGCCGAGTGGCCGCCACGCGCGGATCGTCGGCCATCTCGGCCGCCAGCGAGTCCCAGCCCGGCAGGTCTTCCGGCCAATCGTCGCCGAAATGCTCGATCTGCAAGCGGCGCAGTTCGCGCAGCAGTTCGCGGGCCGACTCGAACCGTTCCGAGGGCGATTTGGCCAGCATCCGATGCACGATCCGGCACAGCATCGGCGGCAGGTCGGGTCGGATCGCTTCGAGCGGTTTGGGGCGCGACTTCAAGTGCTGCACCGCCACGCCCAACGCCGTCTCGCCCACGAACGGAGGCGAGCCGCTCAGCATCTGATAGCAGGTCACGCCGAAGGAATAGATGTCGCTCCGCGGATCGAGCGGCCGGCCCTCGACCTGCTCGGGACTCATGTAGAGCGGCGTACCCAGGGTCATGCCCACCTGGGTTAAATCGTTCGCCGCGCCTTCGTGAGTGAGGCGTGCGAGGCCGAAGTCGGCCACCTTCACCTCGCCGCCGGCGGTGAGCATGATGTTCTCCGGCTTGATGTCGCGATGAACCACGCCCTGCTCGGCCGCCTTGGCGAGCGCCGAGGCCGCTTGACGCATGATCGACAAAGCATGGCTCAGGTCGGGCGGGCCGTGCCGGGCGAGATAATCGCGGAGGTTCTGGCCCTGAACGTATTCCTGCGCAATGTAGTGCAACTGGTCCACACAGCCGACTTCGTATATCTGCACGATGTTGGCGTGGATCAACGACGCGGCCGCCTGCGCCTCCAACTCGAACCGCTGGAGATACGTCCGATCGCCGGCCAGTTCCGGCTTGAGGATTTTGACCGCCACGCGGCGTTTCAGCCGCACCTGCTCGGCCAGATAGACTTCGGCCATTGCCCCTCGCCCCAGACGGCGTAGGAGTTGGAAATCGCCCAACCGCCGGCCGGAAAGATCGCCGCCGGTTTTGTTGCGGCTTTCGGGGAGGTCTTCAGAGGGTATGCTATCCGTTGACATGGCGAGTTGCCGGCATCTGTCTGCGGTATTTTTATGCGTGGCACGGTAGATAGTGAAACATTCGCCCCGGATAGGCAAGATTGTTGCACTTCCAAGCGTTCCTGATAGAGTCTTTTTGCATTATCGGCCAAGCAGCCAGAAACGGCAACCAGTCTCGACCGTAATACAGGCTAACTGAGCTTGAGGGGGGGGGTATAGGCGTCTCACTGGAAATACCACAACGACTGACAGACCAAAGCGGGGGGGGTGGATTTGCCGTAAAAGGACGAAAAATGCTTGACAACAATTCTGATATGTGGATACTATCGGAAGTGGGTTTGTCGCAAAGTACACGAGTTGCTTGGATAAGAATTCCTTTTTTCAATCTTTATCTTGCCGCTCATCTATCGGTTTGCGGCGAAAGGAGGGTATCGGCAATGAGGTATGTATTGGCGACGCTGGCCATCGCGGTTTTGCTCTGTACGTCTGCCACCGCGGCGATGATTACCGTCGATGGAAACATCAGCGATTGGATTTCGCTCGGCTTGGTCAAACAGGATTCTCTCGGGGACAATCCCGGTGAAAATCCGGGGGAACCGTACGGTGCCGTGGACATCAACCGCTATGGAACGACAATCATCGATGGCACCTTGTATGCCTTCGCGGAAATCACCGAACCGCTTGAGACTTATGTGAGCGGCACCACTCGTGGTTTCAGCGGCGGACCTTCGATGGGAATGTGGATCAACGCCGATCAGAATGTAGCCACCAGCTTGACTGGCGACGGAACCGATCTGCCCGAGCTTTCCGGCACCGACATCATGGTGGAAGTGTATGATGTCCGCATGGCTTCCATCGGCATCGAATATTTTGGCGCGGGTGGCGATGTGGGGAACGAGATCCCGGATTACCTCGATCACGGCTCCGCCGCCGCACCTTATGGCGGTTATATCATCGAGTGGTCGGCTCCGGTTAGCAGCATACTCGAAGCTTTGGCCGGCTTGCCCGGCGGAGTGCAAAGTGGTTCCAACTGGAGCGTCTATCTTGCCGGAGAAGGCCGGATCAAAAATCCTGATGGCAGCACGCCATTGGAGTGGGGCCGCGACGTTGCCGGGCCAGTCGTCGTTGCCGTTCCCGAGCCGGGCACATTCGCCTTGTTGGCCGCCCTCGGTTTGGCGTTGGCGATAATCGGCGTGCGTCGGCAGCGGCGCCGTTGAACGTTCGTCGGAATCGCGTCGTTGGCAGTTGAAGAGAAGCCCATCAAGCTCGCGGGCGGCAAACCCGCGGGCTTTTTTCGTCTTGGTGCGCCGGTCATGACGCTTAAAAACAACAACCCCCGGGAAACGTCATTTCCCGGGGGCGGAATCGGTCGCTGACCGGCGGATCGGATTGGTTTAGACCATCAATCGGACGTTCTCGGCGCGGGGGCCTTTTGGCCCGCGCCCCTCGTCGTACTCGACTTGCTGGCCTTCACGAAGCTCTTCGATCGTAACGCCTGCAAGAGCGGAGTGATGGAAGAACAGTTCTTCCCGCTCGCCCTCGATGAATCCAAAACCCTTGTCCATGATCAACTTTTTGATCTTACCCTGCGGCATGACTGCCACCTCCTCGAAAAACAGAAACAGAAACACAACCGGTTGGAAATCGCGCTTGCCATCCCCCTTCCGCAAGACGAAATCCGACCAAAACGCATGAGGGGAGCAAATCAACCGCAATCGAAAAGCCGCAAAAACGCCGCTATGCGAAACGCAGTGACTGGTTTGGATTTTCGGAAGGAGCTGAAAACCCAATCTCCAACACCCCATTCATTGGGCACTATACCACAAAGACTAGGGTAAATGGAAGTAGCGCGCGGCGATATTTTTACATTTTTTCGGATAACCCCCCCTCTGCCGTGGATGAACAACGCGGTTTTTTCGGCCAATGGAGGGGAATTTGTGGCGCGCCCCACCCGCGGTTACATCCGCCGAGCCAGTCCCCGGCCCGTCAACGGTTACCCTGAAACTCGATGCGGCGTCTAACGTGTACAGTCCGAGGCTGGGAAATAATTGGGTGCGTGACATGCACCACAACCGGTAATGCATGGTGCGTTTCACGCACCCTACATATTGTGTTCGCAATGAATGGAAATCAATTTTTTCACTGCCTCGCCGTGTGCCTGCTACTTTTGTTCCAGGAGTTCTTCGAGCGGTCGGGCAAGCCGGCGGAATGCGTCGGTCGGCATCGCCCAAGTGTCCCAGCGGGGAGAGATCGGATGCGCCGCGCCGGCGTAATCGGAAAGACGCACCGCCACGAAACCGTATAGATTGCCGCGATGCTCGAAAAGCTGCTCGGCGGGCAGAGGCGCCCGACGGCCCAACACGTCGTAGGCAAAGACCAAAAGGCCGCAAAAACCCTGGCCGAAAAGCTCTTCCCAGCGGGCCAGGCTCCGCAGGTCGTCGCGCGTGGCCCAGTTCTTCCAATACTGCTTTTGAATGTCGCCGGACGGAAAACGGCGTCCCTTGACATCGACCAGCCAAGTCGTGCCCACGCACGTGGAAACAATGAAATCGAGGCTTTTCAACGACGCCCCGTCGCCGAGCAGACTCCGCCGGGCCTCATCGACCGCCACATAAGGAACGCCTCGGCCGCGAAGATATTCCTCGAAGGCGGCCTCGTAATGGTTATTGCGGTTCGCCATGGAAAAGAATAGGTTGGACGGCGGCAAAAATGTTGTAAGCGTTCACAGAGGACTGCCCCAATTTACGCGTTTTACCGCGAAAATGGGACTGTCCCCCTCGTCGGCACATGTACAAAATGTTGATACTACGGTTATGAACTTACCACCAATACGAGTAAGATAGTAGAATAGCCTTTGCCGAACAATCCTCTTCGCATTGTACTGAAGATTCCGAATGGGGTAAATGCGCAGGTTGCGGCAACTGTAGCCCCTTTTGGCTATACATTATCTCCGTGCTAACCTTGAGAACGGGCACGAAACGGAGTACATAGCATAGTATGAGCATTGAACAACAAATCGATCCGAGTTTGGTCGAACAGACGAAGCAGCAAATCCGCTCGTTGGTGGCGGAGATTGCACAATTGTCGAAGACCGAGGTTGCCCCGGAGGAGTTTTACGGGCAATTCCTCCCGCGCGTGGTCTCGGCCTTGGCCGCCGTCGGCGGCGCGGTTTGGACGGTCAATCCCGAGGGTCGGCTGGCACTGCAGTATCAAATCAATATCCAAGACACGAAGCTGCGCGAGAACGAAGAGCATCAAGCGCAGCACAGTCGGTTATTGTACAAGGTTCTGGCCGACGGCGTGGAAGTGTTATATCCGCCCCGTTCCGGCCCCGGCGACGTCGAGCCGGTCGCCGGCGAAACCCCGCCGGCGAATCCGACCGATTTCCTCTTGATCTTCGGCGTGCTGAAGACCGATCTGGAGCGGGTAGGCATCATCGAGATTTTTCAGCGTTCGGAAGTCGGTCCGAACACGCAGAAGGGCTATCTGCGGTTCCTCGGCCAGATGTGCGAATTGGCCGGCGATTTTCTGAAGAGCCATCAGTTGCGACATTTTTCCGACCGCCAGGTGCTGTGGACGCAGTTGGAAGATTTCACCCGCACGGTTCACGCCTCGCTAGACCCCCGCGAAACGGCCTACACGATCGCCAACGAGGGACGCCGGCTAATCGAGTGCGACCGGGTGAGCGTGGCGATTCGCAAGGGGACGAAGTGCCGGATCGAGGCCGTCAGCGGGCAGGACCTATTCGACAAACGGTCGAACACGGTGCGTTTGCTGGGCAAGCTGGCCTCGGCCGTCGTCGCCACCGGCGAAGCCGTCTGGTACACGGGCGACACCCGCGACATGCCCCCCCAGGTCGAAAACGCCGTACAGGAGTATATCGACGATTCGCACACCAAGACCATCGCGGTGTTGCCGTTGCAGCGCCCGGCCCCGCCCGAGGAAGACGATCCGAAAAAACGCTCCGAACCCGAACCGCCGATCGGGGCCTTGATCGTCGAGCAGATCGAGGACAGCCGCTTGGCGCCGAATACGGTGCATCGCGCGGAAGTGGTCCGCCAGCACAGTTCCGCGGCGCTGGCCAACTCGATGGAGCATCAGAACCTGTTTTTGATGCCGGTGTGGAGGGCGTTGGGAAAGACCCGTTGGGTGCTCGAAGCCCGCACCTTGCCGAAAACCATCTCGATCTCCGCCGCCGTCTTGTTGTTGATTGTGGTCTTGGCGGTTTGGCCGGCGCGGTTCACCATGGAAGCGCGCGGATCGCTGGAGCCGGTGTGGCGGCAGGACGTTTTCGCCGGCATCGACGGAGTCGTCGACGAGCTGATGGTCGCCCACGGCTCTCCGGTGACAAAGGATCAACCGCTGGTCAGACTTCGCAACACCGATCTCGAAGTTGCCCTGACCGACATCCAAGGCCAGCGCATGGCCACGACCGAGGAATTGCTGTCGTTCCAGCGGTCTTCGGTCGAGAGCCGGCGGCTGACCACGGAAGAACGGCTCCGCATCTCCGGCAAGGTGGCCGAATTGAAGCAGAAGCTGGCCTCGCTCGACGCGCAATGGGCGCTCTATCAGGCAAAACAGTTGGAACTGAACGTTGCCAGCCCGATGGCCGGAGAGGTTATCACCTGGGATTTGTGGAACCGCTTGATCCATCGGCCGGTGCAGCGGGGGCAAATTCTCATGCGCGTGGCCGATCCGACCGGCCCTTGGCAGTTGGAACTGAAAATGCCCGAAAACCGCATGGGGCCAATCGTCGAACAACAAAAGAAACTGCACGAAGAGGCGCGAAAGAAACTCCGCGAATTGATCGAACGACGCCTGCGACAACGGAATCCCGACGCCCCGGAAGAGGAAATCGCGCAAAGCGCGGAAGCCGAAACGGCCGAAGTTCCAGACGAAGAACTCAACCGGAAAATCGCCGACATCCATCTCGATGAACTCCGCGAAACCGTAGGACAAATCGCCGCGGGAGAGGCCGACGCCGAAATCCAGGCGAAATTGGCCGACGTCGCAAAAGCGGAAACCCTCGAAACCGCGCGCGAAAAACTCCGCTACCTGCTGCAAACTAACGCCGGCGGCGAGCCGGCCGCCGACGCCGAGACGCTCGAACGCTTGCAAGCCGCGCTCCGCGAGGAACCGCCCGATTATCGGCTGGAAGTAGAGTACATACTCGCCACCGAGCCTGGCGTGACGCGGAAAGGTATAATCACCGAAATTCACCGCAGCGCCGAGGTCCGCGGCGACGAAGGAAACACCGTCCTCTTGAAAGTCGCCATCGACAAATACGAGTTGCCCCAACTCCGGCCGGGAGCGACCGTCACCGCCAAGGTCTATTGCGGACGCCGCTCGATCGGCTACGTGATGCTGCACGACGTGATTACCTTCGTCCGCTCCAGGATTTTGTTCCGATACTTTTAACGCCGATACATCGGTTTTCATGACATTTGCAAAGGATGCGATGATGCGATTTATAATGACGGGCATGATTTGCGTGCCGCTGCTGCTCGCAGCCGGGCGACTTCAGGCGGCGGAAGACACGGTGACGCTGCCGAATTGTTTGCTGTCGATGGACGAGCAGGCCGAGGTACCCGCCCAGGAGCCAGGCGTGCTGGTGAAGATTCCCGTCCGCGAGGGGCAACAGGTGGCCAAGGGCGAAACGCTCGCCGAAATCGACGACGCACTGGCGAAAATGCAGTACAACGTCGCCTACTACAAACTCCAGGCCGCCGAAAAAGAAGCCTCCGACGACATCGGCATCCGCTACGCACAGGCGGCCGCCAATGTGGCCGAAGCCGAATACCAGCAGGCGATGGACGCCAACAAGAAAGTACCCGGAACCGTGCCGCTGGCCGAAGTGCGGCGGTTGTTGCTCAAACACCGCGAGATGATCCTCTCCATCGAGAAGGCGCAAAAAGAGATGGCCCTGGCCGCCTTGCAGGTAAAGGTGAGCGAGGCCGAACTGAAAGCGGCCGAAACGAAACTGGAACGATTCCGCGTCTCCGCACCGCTGGACGCCGTGGTCGTCGAGTTCTCCCGCCACGAGGGCGAATGGGTGCAACCGGGCGATCCCCTCATGCGCCTGGTACGCGTCGATCGGCTCCGTGCCGAGGGATACGTAAACGCCCGCGAATTCAGCGCCGCCGAAATCCAGGGACGGCCGGTAACCGTGGTCGTTACGCTCGCCCGCGGAAAAAAAGAGTCCTTCCCCGGAAAAATCGTCTACGTCAAGCCGTTGATCGAGGCCGGCGGAGAGTTCCTCGTGCGGGCCGAGATCGACAACCGAAAACTGGGCGACGTTTGGTTGCTCAGCCCCGGACTTAACGCGGAAATGATTATTCATCTTAGATAGGGGAGAGAGGGGAGAGAAGGCGGAAGGATGAAGGATGAATGTGGACGGCCCAATGCGGCTTCACTCGCCACCAACCACCAACCACCAACCACCAACCACCAACCACTCGCCACTAGCCACTAACCACTAACCACTCTCCGCCTGCCGCCTGCCCGCAACCGATGGTAACCCTGCAAGACAGTCTGTTGTCCAGTTCAGCTCGGAAGCTGCCGATTCGCAAGCGGCCCGATCTGATCTCGCGGCGGTCGAATTACCTCGGCCACAGCTACTGGATCGTGAAGGATCCGGTGGGGCTGAACTACTACCGATTCCAGGACGAGGAATACGCCATCTTGCAGATGCTCGACGGCCGCATCAGTCTCGACGAGATCAAGGAGCGGTTCGAGGAAGAGTTCCCTCCGCAAAAGATCACGCTCGAGGAATTGCAGCAATTTCTCGGCACCCTGCACCGCAGCGGGTTGGTCGTCGCCGGCGTGGCCGGGCAGGGCCACCAACTCCGCAAACGCCGCGACGAGCGGAAACGCAAGCAAGCACTCGCCGCCGTAAGCAACGTGCTCTGCATCCGTTTCAAGGGCTTCGACCCCGAGCGGCTGCTCAATCGCATGTATCCGTATTTCCGCTGGCTGTTTTCCCCCTGGACCGTCGCGTTTTGCTGCCTGCTGGCGCTGTCGGCCCTGACGTTGGTGACGGTCGAGTTCGACGTGTTCCGGTCGAGGTTGCCGGCGTTCCAGCAGTTTTTCAGCGTGAAAAACGGTTTCCTGCTGTTGATCGTGCTGGGGATCACGAAAATCTTCCACGAGTTCGGCCACGGCCTGTCGTGCAAACACTTTGGCGGCGAGTGCCACGAGATGGGCGTGATGATTCTCGTGCTCACCCCCTGCCTGTACTGCAACGTCTCCGACTCCTGGCTGCTGCCCAGCAAATGGCGCAGGGCGGCCATCGGCGCCGCCGGCATCCTCGTCGAGCTGCTCCTGGCCTCAATCGCCACCTTTTTCTGGTGGTTCTCGCAGCCGGGATTGTTCAACAACCTCTGCCTGAACATAATGTTCATCTCCTCGGTCAGCACGATCCTCTTCAACGCCAACCCTCTGCTCCGCTACGACGGCTATTACATCCTGGCCGACCTCATGGAGATTCCCAACCTGCGGCAGAAGGCGACCACGATCCTCAGCCGCAAGCTGGGTAAGTTGTGCCTGGGCCTCGAACCGCCCGACGACCCCTTTCTCCCCCAGCGGAATCAGATTCTATTCGCCGTCTACTCGGTGGCCGCGGCCTTGTATCGCTGGGTGGTGGTGTTCTCGATCTGCTGGTTCCTTTATAAATTGTTCCAATCGTACGAAGTGAAAATCTTCGGGCAGATACTGGTGGCGGCGGCCCTGTGGGGATTGCTGGTTACGCCGCTCTATAAACTGGGCAAGTTCTTCTATGTGCCCGGGAGGATTGATCAAGTGAAAAAACCGCGATTCTATACGAGTTTGTCGGTGGCCGTGGTGCTGTTGCTGCTGTTCCTCTTCCTGCCGCTTCCGCATAGCGTGATGTGTCCGCTGGAAATCCAAGCCCGCGACGCCCATCCCGTCTACGTCGACGTGGCCGGCACGCTGAAATTGGTCGAAGTCGAGTCGGGCCAACGCGTGGCCGCCGGCCAAACCCTGGCCCAACTGGCGAACATCGACCTCGACATCGAGGTAATCAAGCTCCAGGGGACCGTTAAGGAATACGAAGCCCGGGTGCAAAACCTGATGCAGCAAAGTTTCAGCGACCGCAACGTCGCCGCTCAACTCCCCTCGGCACAAGAGGCGCTGAAAACCGTTCAGGAGCAATTGCGGCAGAAAATGGCCGATCAACAGCGGTTGCGGCTGACGGCTCCGGACGACGGCACGGTCCTGCCGCCCACGCTCACTCCCTCCCGCGACCGCTCCGAGGAAAACCTGGCCGCCTGGTCGGGCACGCCCCTGGAACGCGAAAACTTGGGCGCCTTCCTCGAACAGGGCGTCCTCTTCTGCCAAATCGGCGACCCCAAAAAACTCGAAGCCGTAATTATCGTCGATCAAAGCGACCGGAACCTCGTCCTTCCCGAGCAGCGCGTGGACATCCTCGTCGAAGGCTTTCCCGACGCCCCGATCAAAGGCGCGATCGAGGAAATCTCGGAATCGGAACTGAAAGTCAGCCCGCCGAGGCTCTCCACCAAACACGGCGGAGAACTGCCGACGCAGACCGATCCGACGACGGGCATCGAGCGGCCGCAGAGCACGTCGTATCAAGCCCGGGTGCCGATCGACGACCCCGAGGGGATGTACCTGCTCGGCCTTCGCGGCCAAGCCCGAGTCCACACCCGCCCCATCTCGCTGGGCAGCCGCCTCTGGCGACTCGTCGCCCGCACGTTCAATTTCGAGTTGTAACCCCGGCGGAACCCAAGCCCGCGGCATTGCCGCCAATGTGCTTCCCGGGCGAGTGTCATGTCAATCTTCGAGCGATGGGTTATGCGTTGGGTGCCACTGCCGGCTTGTCCCCGTGGCGTCCGGGAATTGATCCATGATTGAAAGCATTTAGCCCCCCGTGAATACACGGGGGGCAGCGTTGCGGATACTCCATGCCGTGCCCCCGGTGTATTCACCGGGGGCTAAATATAACGGCGTTGCCAATTCCCGGACTCCATTGGGCATGTAACAAAAATCCAAACGGGATTATGGAGTTGCGAAGCCGCTCACCGCAACCCCTTCAGGGTCTAGTCTTTGCCCAGTTTTCGGCGGAGATTGCTTAGCGCCATGCGGGCGTGAAGTTGCATCGACCGATCGGCATCCTTTTCAATTTTTTCCAGGGCGGCGAGGCTCTTTTCCGTGCCGATCTCGCCCAACACCCGGCAGGCGTCGCGGCGCACGCGATTGTTGCCGCTGGTTTCCAGTAGCTTCAGCACGGCCGGTTCGGCGGCCTCGCCCATCGCACGCAGCGCAGCGCTGACGGGTATCGAATCCTTGGGCCATTGCTCGATTATCCGGTCGATGGCCTCCGTGGCTTTGAGTTGTCCGAGGGCCTTCAAGGCCGACCGGCGGATCGTCGTCGAGTCGTCGTCCAACAGCTTTTTCAACGACGGGATATTTTCCGGCGCGGCCCAGACTTCCATCACTCGGGCTGCGTTCTCGCGAATCTTCGGCGTGTCGCTTTTCAGCATTTCTTCCAAGGTCGCGGCCAGCTTGCCGTTCGGTTCCTGGGGTTGCTTGTCGGTCAGGCGGGTCACGGCCGCTCGCGTCTTGGCGGGATCGCTCGACTGCAAGTTCTTGATTAGTTGCTCCATCTCATCGGGAGTGATAGGCGTAAGCCGCTCCTTGGCTCGTTGTTCCGCCTCCTGGCGGGCTGTTTCGAGCTTGGCGTTCATTTCCGCCATTTCCGCCTCGCTCGGCATGTTGTAGCTGATTTCGACGGGGAACTCGACCGTCGTGCCCGACTCCCGCACCGCCGCGCGGAGCTTCATCTCGGACGACTTGAACACCCCGGCCTGCGGGTCGAACTTCAGCGTGCCCTCGCCGACCAGCGAAACACGGGGCTTGCCGTCCGATTCGGCCGCGGTGGCCAATTCATAAGACTTGCTGACAGTGATCAACTCGCCGTCGCGGCCGACGATCTTGTAGGTCGCTTTCTTGCGGGCGGGCAACAACTCCTTGCGCATCGTGGCAAACACCGTGTTGGACAGCCAATCCTCGTGGTTGAGCGAGATCGCCACGTCGGTGGCCACCGTCCAGGGATTTTCGTTCAACGGCGAGAGCGGTTCGAGCGGCAGATGCGCCGCTCGGCCCAGTAGAAACGGCAGATATTCGCTCCCCTCGATGCGGAGAATCCGCCCGTGTCGGTCGATCTGGAGGCGGCTGGGCGAACTCGGGGACGATGGCAAATAACGCCCCGGCGACAGTCGATAGCGAGACCGAGGCAAACGCGGTGGCGCATAAATGATCGCGTCGCGCCCGCCGCGACTGGTGGTTTCCACGAATGTCATGTCCACCACGCCGTTGTCGCCAATCGCGACGACCGTGAAAAACACACTCCCATTGATATTGTCCTGCTTGTCGCCGAAGCGGGCAACCGCTTTTATCCTGTATTGATACAGCTTGTCTTTTTGCCATTTGTAGCTGATCGTCGGCAGTTCGCCGGGAGCATTCTGGGGGGCGGGTTTTTCTTCGCTTTTTGGCGCGGGTTTGGCCGGCTCGGCGGCCGGCGGGGGCGCGGGCGGCTCCGTCTTGCCGGTAACGCCCGCCTCGGCCTCGCGCAAAACACGCTTGATGTATTCGATGTCGCCCAGGCTGAGTTTGTTCAGCGGCACGGCGACCTCTTCGCCGTTTGGTTTTTTCAGGATCGCCTTGCCGTCGCGGACATCTTTCAGCTCGGCCTCGATGGTGAAATCGCCCGAACGCGAAGTCCATTGCCGTGCAGAGGCCGGAATGACGCAAACCAGAATCAACAGCAGAACAATCAGATAACGCATGGCGAAACCTCCCGCTTTATCAGGTAACCGTGAACGGTTACGGTTCCACAAGACCATTTTCCCACTTTGTGGAGAAGCTGTATGGTAGTGCTTTGTCAGACAACTGCCTCTAATGTCAGGTACGGGGTACCTGACCTACCCTGTACAGTGCCTCACGCGAGTAGTCGGCGCCGCCGGCATGTGCCGCAAACGGTTCCATCGAGGCAAAAAACTCTTGCGGGGAGGCCGCCAGATCCGACGGCTCTTCGACAAAGACAATCGCCTCGCGGACCTCGCCGGGGATTTGTGCCACGCTTTGCGCGATTTCTTGCTTGGAGCCTCTCAGTATTTGGGCGCTCATCGTTTCACCCCCTTTAGGCTTGATATACCTACTCTACCCTCTTTCGCACGCCCTGTAAAGAGGGTACAATCGAGTACCGCAATCGGTAGACCGCACTATGCTTGCTAAACTCAAAACATTCTCATTGCTGGGAATCGACGCCTTGCCGGTCGAGGTCGAGGTGGACGTATCTCCGGCCGGGCTGCCGAAGACCGTGTTGGTCGGGCTGCCGGAGGCGGCCGTGAAGGAAAGCACGCACCGTGTGGAGCGGGCGATTGTCAACTCGGGTTTCCAGCGGCCGCTGAACCGGGTGGTGATCAATCTTGCCCCGGCCGATCTGCCCAAGGACGCCTCCTCGTTCGATTTGCCCATCGCTTTGGGGATTCTGGCCGGCAGCGGCCAGATCGACGCCGAGCGTTTGGACCAATACGCGGTGGTGGGTGAATTGGCGTTGGACGGTTCCACCCGTGCCGTGAAAGGGGCGCTCTCGATGGCGATGGCGTCGGTCGATATGCCCGGCCTCCACGGCATAATCGTTCCCAGTCTCAGCGCGGCCGAGGCGGCCGTGGTCGAGAACGTCGATGTGATTCCCGTCGCCAGCCTTGCCCAGGCCGTGGCCTTTCTGACCGGCGAGATCGAGATCGAGCCTCAGCCCTCGCGGCTCGACGACCTGTTCCGCGAGCTATCGACCTACGACGTCGATTTTGCCGACGTGCGGGGGCAGGAATCGGCGAAGCGTGCGTTGGTCGTGGCGGCCGCTGGCGGCCACAATCTGCTGATGATCGGTCCGCCCGGCTCCGGCAAGACGATGCTTGCCAAGCGAGTGCCGACGATCTTGCCCGACCTCACCCCCGGCGAGTCGATCGAAACCACGCGGATATACAGCGCCGTGGGCCGCTTGCGGCCTGGTCAGCCGCTGTTGGCCGTCCGGCCGTTCCGCGGTCCGCATCACACGATCAGCAACGCCGGCCTGGTCGGCGGCGGCTCGACCCCGTCGCCCGGCGAAATCAGTCTTTCGCACAACGGCGTGCTTTTTCTCGACGAGCTTCCCGAGTTCAACCGTCAAACACTCGAAGTGCTCCGTCAACCGCTCGAAGACGGCACGGTGACGATTTCGCGGGCGCTGAGCAGCACGACGTTTCCGGCCAACTTCATGCTGATTGCGGCTTTGAATCCTTGCCCTTGCGGCTATCGGGGCGACACGCGGCGAACCTGCAACTGCACGCCGCCGCAGATCGACCGCTACATGAGCAAAATCTCCGGCCCGCTGGTCGATCGGATCGACATCCACATCGAGGTTCCCTCGGTTGCCTACCGCGATCTGTCGGGCGGGGCGCCGGGGACGGGCAGCGCGGTGCTGCGCGAGCAGGTGGCCGTTGCCCGGGCGGCGCAGGCGGCCCGCTTCGACGGCGGACGCACCCGGCACAACGCCGACATGACGCACCGCCAAACCCGCGAGTTCTGCCGATTGGACGAGGAGTGCCAAAACATCCTCAAAGCGGCGATGACCGAGCTGGGGCTTTCCGCCCGCGCGCACGACAAAGTGCTTCGCGTCGCCCGCACCATCGCCGACCTGGACGCCAGCGAAACGATCCGCCCGCTCCACCTGAACGAAGCCGTAAACTACCGCATGCTCGACCGGCAGTTGTGGACGTAAGCGGTGTTCGAGGGTGCTAAATTGGAGTAGAATATATATGTCTGAGTTCCATTATATTTGGACCGATGAAATCGCCGAGCATTTGTCAGAGCATGGCGTCAGCCGCGATGACTTCGAGACCGTTGTGAACCAACCAGAGCGACGTGGCCAAAGCCGGTCTACGGACAGGCCGTGCTGTTGGGGCGAGACAACCGATGGGCGCTACCTGTTTTGCGTGTATGAATACCTTGACCTATTGACCATTATCCCGATCACTGCGTACGAAGTCCCCCGTCCTGCGTAATGACCGCCGCGGTAGGAGCAAGTCCGATGAGCGAAAGACGGATTCCAGACGAATTGCTTTTTCAATTCCAGGCCGATCGTGAATCGATCGAAAAGGAACTGCCCGAGTTGGGCGACCGCGATGCACGCATGAGCGAGGCCGCGGCTGAGAATACGCTGAGCGGACACCTCCGCCGCGCGATCCACCACAGTCGCCGACCGCTCGGAGAAATTGGGCGCGAGGCAGGCATTTCGACGGCACTGCTCTGCGATTTCTTGGAGGGTGAACGTACGCTTCGCTCCGACGTGCTCGATCGCCTCGCCCAGGCAGTGGATGCGGCCGTCTCGCCGGCGCCTCATCCAAAGATATGACCTATCAAAAGTGGATAGGGTTGCGGGCGTGGCAATGCGTCTACCGACGCCGCCGC
>Ga0123335_1003429_pt1 | contig 22025 bp, 20 predicted proteins | sample BiotimSIPDNA_2_FD_89707 | JGI IMG/M metagenome (GOLD analysis project Ga0123335, IMG submission 89707) | Anaerobic biogas reactor microbial communites from Washington, USA - Biogas_R2 time_0 SIP DNA | ecosystem: Engineered > Bioreactor > Anaerobic > Unclassified | place: Washington, USA...
AAAATAACAGGGAGCCTGCAATGAAAACCAGGATAATGGAAATTATCGGAGACCACTGGCGATCTTCTGAACATATAAGAAACTTTCAGAGCATAAGGAGCAGTAAGAACAGCCGGTTGTTTGGTGACAATGTAAGGCCCCTTTCTTCTGAGGAGATAAAAGTACTCCAAACGCAGGGGAACAGGTCCGGGGAGTGGGACAGGATACTTGTTGTACCGGAATTCTCAACTGAACACATTTACGATAACCTGTTCCGGGGTAAATGTGTGCTTGGCGGGTTCAGGGGCCGCGACATGCAGGCTTACGAGGGAGTGGAATTTCCGTCTGGTATTTACAAAAGTGTAATCTGCAACTCTGAAATCGGCAACGAATGCCTTGTCTTCAGAGCTGGTATGATATCAAGCTGTGTTGTAAAGGACAACACAACAATTTACGAAACTGGAAGTCTGATCTGTACTGGGAAAAGCAGTTTCGGAAATGGCAGGCTCATATCCGTTGGGATAGAAACAGGCGGACGCGAGGTAGGAAGTTACGCAGAGATTACTCTTCAGGTTGCCTCGGAAGTCGCGCTTAACAGAGATGATCCCGGGCAGCAGGAATTATATGAATCTTTTATAAAATCATATGCTGATGAGTGCAGTGCCTCATTCAGTTTGATCGAGGAAGGGGTTGTAATCCGCAATACTTCCAGGGTAGAGGATTGTTTTATCGGGAAGGGCTGTGTTATAGATGGGGCCTCACTGGTCCAGAACAGTACTGTACTGAGCAGTCTTGAGGAGCCGGTAAACATAAGTCATGGCGCGTTTGTCCGTAATTCGATTCTTCAGTGGGGATGTGAAGTTACCTCCATGAGTATTCTTGATGATTCGGTGCTGACCGAGCATTCGCATGTTGAGCGCCATGGCAAGGTGACATCAAGCATAATCGGGCCAAACACCGGGATTGCTGAAGGTGAGGTCACCTCATGCCTGATAGGGCCTTTTGTCGGCTTTCATCACCAGGCGCTTCTTATAGCGGCGATCTGGCCTGAAGGAAAGGGGAATGTAGCTTACGGAGCCAATGTGGGGTCCAATCATACATGCAAGGCTCCTGATCAGGAGATCTGGTGCGGTGAAGGGCTTTTCTTCGGACTGGGAGTGAATATAAAATTCCCCTGCGATCTTACACGGGCCCAGTACAGTCTTATTGCCACATCCGTAAATACGCTTCCTCAGCGTATCGAATTCCCGTTCTCGCTGATAAATACGCCATCTTTTCATCCGCAGAATCTGCCGCATCTGTACAATGAGATCTTTCCCGCCTGGGTTCTTTACAATAACATTTACACTGTGATGCGCAATGAGGATAAATACCTGAAGCGTAACAAAGCCCGCAGGAGCAAGTTTACACCTAATGTGTTCAGACCGGAGATCGCAGACTCGATGATAAGAGCCCGTGATGCGCTTGTTAATGTACCGGTGACTCTTGAAAATTATACCGATATGGAGATAAAAGGGCTCGGGAAGAATTTCCTTACTGAAGCAAGCCGGGTGAAAGCTGTTGAAAGTTATAATTTTTATATCGAGTATTATTGCCTCCTGGCTCTGAAGGATGCGGTATCTGCCTTTATCGGACATGAAAACGTGAAATTTAATGGAGATATCTTGACTTTACCCCTCAGTTCCGGATGGGAACATGCGCGTAAGGTAATTATTTCTGAAGGGTACTCCGGGAGGTCCTTAAAAGAAAACCTTCAGCGGTTGATTTCCATAAAAGAGAAGATTGCCGGTGATACAGAAAAATCAAAGCTTCGAGATGATTATCGCGGCTGCAGGATAATTGATGATTATCCATATGCACATGAATCAGCCACGGAGGATAGTTTTGTCAAAGAGATGTGGAAAAAAGCAGCAGAATCCAGAGCTGAAATAGAGAAAATTCTTTGCGTATTGTGACCATATTACCCGGAGTTTTACATCTCTTGTAAAATTCCTTCCGGACCGAGTTGGAAAATATCATACTTACCCCCAGGGCGCTTGAACGCAGGCTCAAGCGCCATCTGCTTAAAGAGCCACAGAATTTTTTTGCCATCATTACGCCCGGTTTTGAGCATCTGCTGAAAAAAGAGATAGCCGGAATGGGCATACCAGTAACCAGGGAGATCTGCGGGGGAGTGGAATTTTCCGGACCGATAGATCTTATATATTCTGCAAATTTACGGCTTAGGACAGCAAACAGGATTCTGATGCGCATCGCCTCTTTTACCTGCAGATCATATCCGGAGCTTTACAATAAATCAAAGCGTATCTCCTGGGAGCTTTATACAGGCTTCAACAGGGAGATCTCATTTTCAGTCTCATCCACAAACTCAAGGCTTCATCACTCACAGCACATTTGCGATGCGGTTTTCGGGGCGATAAAAGATCAAATGGAAAAGCTCGGCCTCGAAATCCAGAGCCGTAAAGAATCTCCGCTCAAATTTTTCATCCGTTTCGCGGATGACGAATGTACGATCAGTATTGACACCAGTGGAGAACTTCTGTACAAACGGAGTTACAGGCTCCAGAGTGGATGTGCCCCGATACGGGAGACCACTGCCGCGGCTCTTTTAATGGAAGCAGAATGGCAGAGGTATAATGTGGTGGCGGATCCGTTGTGCGGATCAGCTACATTTATGCTCGAAGCGGCACTGATGTCACATAACAGGGCTCCGGGTATTAACCGTCAATTCGCCTTTTACACATGGCCCTCTTTTAATGAATGCAAATGGGAGCGGTATAAGAGCCAGGCCAGAATGGAAGAGACCAACGGTTGCCAGACTGTGCTTATTGCATCAGATATCAGTTCCGGTGCTGTTGAGGCTGCACAGGAAAATCTCTCGAGGCTGGAGCTCGACGGTGCAGTCAGGCTTTCGAAACAGGATTGTTTGTGCTTTGAATGCACTTTGGACAAGGGTCTGATTATTTCAAATCTTCCCTATGGAAAACGGGTGGGGGCTTCAATAGAGCTCAAGGAATTTTACAGGAAATTCGGGGCTCATCTGAGAAAAAAATTCAATGGGTGGAGTTTTGGATTTGTTGTAGCTGATAAGGATTTTGAGAAAACAGCTGGACTCAAGATCCGAAAAGAGACGGGATTTGTTAATGGCGGGATAAGGGTTCGTTTTGTGATGGGAAAGATAGTATGAGAATTGGCGGCTGCGTTGGTCAGCTTCCGAAAAGATCCTGCTGACCCGAGGTGATTTTATCGAAACTTGTTCCAATTAGTTCCAGTACCGAATCTGCCACAGGTTTGATCTGACAGTCTATATAGTGGGTATAGTCAATACCGGATGATATTTTCTGCAGCGGCTGGGGCCCCTCGAGAGTGATCAGGTACTTTATCAGGTGTCCCGGCGAGTCTAACTGTTTTGCAGCCTGAACATGAGGGGGAATATTGAGTGTGTATTCCTCAACTCTTTTACGCAGCCTCTTTTTATAGATCAGTTTATTATCAACAGAGCCGCTCTTTAATTTCAAAACCACGTCGTTAATGTACTCATCCAGAGGCTTTCCTGAAAAGACTCTCGTAATGAGTTCCTGCTGAAATTCTTTTGCCAGATCGGTCCAGTCTGAACGGGCCGATTCCATTCCTTTAAAAACGAGACTGAAACCTGATTCGTCAAGAATACTTCCGCAGTAATGTTTTTTGCTTCCGTGAGCAGCGCCCCTTACAGCAGGCATAAGGAAATGACGAAAGTGGTCCTGATATTCGAGCTTGAGTATTGAATTGACATTGAAGGTGCTCTTGAGGTGCTCTGAGAGCCATGTCGTTATTTCTGTAGAGAGTGCTTTGCCGATCTGGTCTGCCTGGAGTTCTTTTCCGGGTCCCAGAAGTACAAAAAGGGAGTCAGTGTCCCCGTAAATAACTTTATAGGGAGTGGAGGACGAAATATGGCTGACAGTTGTTTTGAATATGTACTGACCGGTTCTGGTGATCGTTGATGCCAGTTCAGCAGAAAAGAATCTGCAGCCTTGGGCGCCGAGCACACCGTAAAAGCTGTTCATAAGGATTTTGATGGCCTGGGAGAGATATGGATTGTTGCCTTTTTTTGCTGCTGCACGAGCCTCCAGCAGATTATCAATAATTTCCGGAAGGATAAAGGTGTCAGAAGAGAAGAGGGTGCCTGAGGGATTTCTTAGAGGACTGGCAGATGGTACAATATAACCGAGTGGATCTATTTTGAATGTAGAGATTATTGACGGGTAAAGGCTTCGGAAATCAAGCACCAGTACATTTTCATAGATGCCGGGGACAGGTTCCAGTACAAAACCGCCGGGGAGAGGAGTGGATGGCGACTGGACATCTGATACATCCCCTGCCACGTAGCCTTTACGGTGGAGTCGGGGAAGATAGAGATAATCAAAAGCCGCTATACTTCCACCGGTCCGATCAAGGAGATGCCCGCTGCGTTTTGAGCGCTCAATTGCATTAGGCAGGATCCCTGCTTTGTCAAATATCTCTTTAGTCAGTACCGCGTCTTTGAGATTGTATTTAGCAAGAGAGAGCTTGTCGTAATTGAATCGTCTGTCGATTTCATCGATCTTTTCCTTGCCTGTCAATTCAATCTCTTTAGTTTCCTTGAGCATTTCAGAGGCTACAAAGTTCAGTGAATACTCTTCAAAGGTATGAAAATTGGCCCTGAGCATAAGCGGTACATCCATTACAACCCTTCCGGGTATCCTGACGCTCCATTTTGTTCCATCTGCGTTTTGCACTATTCTGGAACCGGTATCACGGCCCATATCAAACCGTACAGAAAGATCTTTACACCTCTGCTGGATAGTTCTGAGGTCGAATTCGACAATGTTCCACCCGATAATCACATCCGGGTCACATTTTTCCAGATATTTGAAAAAATTTATGAGAAGATCCTTCTCATTCTGGCAGTAGAAGATCCAATCCCCGCTGTCACCTTTGCCTTCAATGAAAACGGCATCACCTGTACCATGACTTGCAATACTGTAGATACGTCCGGTCGAAGCCTGGGTTTCGATGTCGATTGACATGACTTTAAGCTTCGGTGATATATCGGTTCCGCGGATCTGAGGATTATGCATCAGAATTGTCCCGTTTTCTCTGATGAACGGGCCACGTGCTTCAAATCCGCCATTTACAAATCTCTCCATCAGGTATCTTTCAGCTGGATGGATATCAGATTCGTAAAGGATGGTTCCTTCTCTGCGGAGTTCTCGCAGGCAGTCCAGATATGAGGTATGACTCCGGAAATAGAGACAGTCTACAGCTGTCCCATCCATCGCCTTGAGCGGGAGCTGTTTCCTTTGAACTGCCCTGCGGGTTAAATCTTCACTGATTGACCGGGGTACAAAAAACAGAGGACGGAAATTGTCTATAACTATTTTGACTGGTTCCCTGTTTTCGGTGATAGAGTAAAGGGAGATTTCAAAGTATCCTTTAAAATCACGAAAAGAATAGTTCAGAAGAAAACAGGAAAGGGACTGGGATTCGGTCATCTCTATAAAGATACATCGAAGAGAAAGAGAAGTTAAGAAGTTAAGAAGTTTCAAGATAAGAGTCGCAAGTTTTAGAAATTTTGAGCCTGAACCCTGAACGCTGAACCCTGAACCTCCTACTTAAAAAAAAATTCTCCTTTTAACCCTATCTGAAATCATTTTATAATAATGTTTGTATGTATCTCATTGTTACGGGAAAAAACAACATTCAACCCGAGGAGGAATCATGGACAACATGTGGGAGAAAATCAAAAAGGGGCTCAAAGACGGCGCTGCATTGTCAATGGAGAAGATAGAGGAGTACACCAAGCTGGGTAAGCTGAAGGTGGAAGAGATGGCAGCCAAGCGCAAAATAGAGCGCAATTTCATGGACCTTGGGGAACGTGCCTTTGACCTGATTGAAGAGGGGAAGGGGAGTGAAGTAGCCCAGGACCTTACAGTCAGGAAGTCGGTTGAAAATGTAAGTGCTCTCAGAGACGAGCTCAAAGAGCTTGAGCTTAAAATGCGGGAGATCACCGAAGCATCCAAACAACAGGATAAGACCGAAGAGGACAGTGATCTCAGCGGTGTCTAATAGATGAAGAAGAAGACAATCTTAATTGTTCCGCCACAGGGGTCTGAGGTAAAAGCCATCAGGATTCGGCTCTCTGTGGCGGTTGCTTTTTCTGTTCTGGTGATGATCGGATTTGCAGGTTATTTTATTCCGTTCAACAGTTTTACTCTTAATGTAGTTGAGCAGAACCAGAAAAAGAACCTTTCAGATCAGAATAAGTCTCTGTTGCAGAGAATCAATTCAACTTTGAAACTCACTAATAATCTCAAAGATCAGGTCGCCAGACTTGAAGAAAAGCGTCTGGCTATATCAAAGTCAACTACAGTAGGCGATCATCCCGAGCCTCAAAAAAAAACCGGAATTGACTTCAGCCGTCTTCAGGCAGATGAGATGCTTGTCTATGTAGAGAGTCAGGAATTAAAGCTCAAATCGTTTATCGAATCCACTGAAGAACGTAGCAATGTTTTTGAACGTATACCAGTGATCAGTCCGGTTTCCGGATCTCAAATGATCTCCCGACGATTTGGCAGCTCCAGGGATCCTTTTTCAGAAAATTTAAAATGGCACAACGGGATCGATTTTGTGGCACCTGAGGGATACCCGGTGATCGCAACGGCTTCCGGTACTGTCACAAGAGTCGAAAATCACCCTGTCTGGGGAAAACGGATTTATGTAGATCACGGGGAATTCAGGACCATCTATGCGCATTTGGGTAAAACCGGTGTCGCAAAAGGTAAAAAGGTAAATAAGGGTGATGAAATCGGGACAATAGGGATGTCGGGTCTCAGCACCGGACCCCATATCCATTATGAGATCTGGCGCAACGGCTCAGCGGTAAATCCGGAAGATTACTTTTTCCCTGACATAGAAAGTGCATCACTGGAGGCCGGGTCAGGGAATAATTTATAGCATTATAACAGCGACGATAGTCGCGATCAGAACAGATGCTGCTGCTATTGCCAGAATCAGATTAAGCTTTGCTTTTTTCTTTACAGGAACCCATTGTGGACAACTTGACGGATCGTTCATGTACCGGGAGACTATATCCGCAGGAGCCCTGTCGCTGATCATTCTGAGGATCGCAAAAAGCTCGTGACCGAAATCTGCCGCGCTCGCAAAACGATCCTGCGGTTCCAACGCAAGACTCTTATCGATGGCACTGACCAGTTCTTTCGGCACAGGAATTCCATGTGTGTCAATGGGTCTGTACTGGCTTTTGGTTTTTTTCTGCACAAGCTCAGAAAGTGTCTTCTGAGGAAAGGCCCGGGCTCCTGTTACCATTTCGTAAAGTACTGTTCCGAGTGAGAATATGTCGCTGCGGTGATCCAGTGTTTTCCCATTGAGCTGTTCAGGGCTGAGATAGACCATCGTTCCAATTATTTTTGCACCCACGGTGTGCAGGCTGACCTCACTGGGTCTGGCGATTCCAAAATCCATCAATTTGACTATACCGTCTTTTGATATCACGATGTTATCTGGTTTGATGTCACGATGGATGAGGCCGCGATATACTTTTCCATAGATGGTGTAATCTTTTACGTGCGCATAGTGAAGCGCCTGAGAAACAAAGTAAGCCACTGATAGAGCCACTGCCAGGGGAAACCTTGTGTTCTGGGTTATGAGGTTTTTTACAGATATTCCATCGATGAATTGCATCTCAATAAAAGGAATCAGCTGATCGATATACCCGATATTGTGAATTTCGACTATGTTGGGGTGATGAATATCGGACATTATCTTAGCTTCAGTAAGAATTCTCTCTTTGGCTTCTTTATCATAATATTTTTTAAGCACTTTAACGGCTCTGACCACCTCAAGCCCTTCATGCCAGACTTTGTATACCGTGGCACTTCCGCCCTCTCCAATTAGCTCTAGAACTTTGTTAGGGCCTATCTTGTCTCCCACCTTAGGAAGGGGGAGGTTCTGGCTTTTGTAGGGGTTTATGACCTGCTCATCGACTTTAAGATGCCGGGATTCCGGATTGTCGTTTGGCAAATTGCTCATAGCTATTTACCTTTTTGATTAAAAAAAGTGCTATATTTAGAATTCTTATTCTGTCCTACGCAGTGTACAGCGATGCGCAGAAGTTTGAAAATAAGTCTGATTCAGTTTAGTTTGTCGGTTTAACCTTGCGTGGATTTCCTCTAACAGGGCACCGCAAGATTCAGGTTAAACAGATGTTGAACATAAAATATTAATTGCCTGCTTTCATTCATAATGCAAATGCAATCTTCGGGTACAAAAGACAATATTCTGGTTATCAGATTCTCCTCAATGGGCGATGTAATTCTTTTGGCACCGCTTCTGGAAGTTCTGAAAAAGAGATATCCTGAGGCTGCTGTAACGGTTTTAACAGATCCGCTCTTTACAGGGCTTTTCCGTGATGATCCCCGGATCTCCTCCGTAGTAGGGCTAAAGAAAGGGAAAGAGGATGATGCCGGCTCGATTGTAGCCCGGAAATGGGACCTGGTGATCGATCTTCAGAACTCCCGCAGAAGCAAACGTATTACAAAAGAGCTCAAGAGGGGAGAGACTGGTAACTGTTTTGACAAGCTGCACATCAAGAGATTCTTTCTTCTCTTTTTCAGACTTGATTTTTACGCAAGTAATGACACCGTTACAAACCGCTATATTCGTGCTTCCGGGTGCACTCCCGGGGGTGATGCCGAACACAAATTGTTTTTTGAATCCCCGCTTCCGGCAAAGGTAGAGGAGATGCTTCAAAGCGGCAGTATTGTGCGCCCCACTATAGCGCTGTTTCCATTCAGCGCATGGAAAAACAAAGAATGGCCCAGGGAGTACTATGTGGATGTGGGAAGGTATTTCCTTTTTAAAGGGTGGAATGTGATTATAATGGGTGGTCCCGATGAGCAGTGTGAGGCCGAGGGAATCCGGTCTGAAATCGGGAAGAAGTGTATCTCGACTGCAGGAATGATTTCATTATATGAATGCGGCTGTGTTCTCAGCAGGTGCACCCTTGCATTGGGTAATGACACCGGATTGGCGCACCTTGCCCGTGCGTGCGGAGTTAAAACGGGAATAATTTTCGGACCTACAACCCGCCAGTTTGGCTTTTTCCCTTCCGGCAGCCCTGCATCAAGGGTATTTGAGACCAGATTATGCTGCAGGCCATGTCATGCGCACGGCGGAAATTCCTGTTTGAGATCTGATAGAGCCTGTATGCGTAGAATCAGTCCCGAAGAGGTAATCAGAGGACTTGTGGAGCTGTCAGAGAGTAAGTGAAAAACCTTTATCCTAAAAATCGCAGTTGGATGAGGCAAAAAACCGTAACCTGTTGAGCGCTAAGGCTTTCAGACGTCTTGATCTTATCACCTTGTCGATAAGACCTGCGCCGCCTTCAAGCCTTATCATCCCAACATCTTACGATTTTTTGCTCTCCCTATCTGCGACTTTTAGGATTATTATACCATTCAAACTGTATTGTGTGATCCTTTTTCTGTGGTGGTAATAATTCTCAATCCTTTCTTGACAGTACTGGTTCCAGCCACCATTTTTATAGTTTTATGCGAAAGCCTGTTCAAATGTTTCGATTAGTCCCATTTTTGATTCTGGTATTCCTCTCTGGAATCTGCACTGCAGGAAAAAAAGGTGCTCCCAAAGGGAATTTTGCCCAATTTCTGGCCGGAGTATCTATTTTAAGCAATAACAGAACACTTTCAGATGAACAAAAAGCACTTGAATTTTCTAATCTGATGAAAATAACCGGCATTACTGCAAAGGAGGCTTTGCAGCGGATAGAATCATACCGGGAAAAACCTTCAGAATGGAAAAAGATTTATACTGAATCGCTTTCAACAATTACCGATAATAACAAAAGAAAAGCAGAATCGGCAGACGGTTTAATAAAAAAGGAGTAGTTATGGCTGGAAATACAGTTGAGATATCAGACGCGAATTTTTCTTCAGAAGTGCTCTCCTCATCAGTACCGGTAATAGTAGATTTCTGGGCAGAGTGGTGCGGCCCCTGCAAGATGCTGGGACCGATTTTTGAAGATCTGGCATCGGAGTACGCTGGAAAAGTTGTTTTTGGCAAGTGTGATGTTGACTCTAATCCGCAGATGCCCGCAAAATATGGGATTAACAGCATCCCTTCAATGCTCTTTTTTAAAGATGGAAACATCGTCGAACAGCACACGGGGCTTTTGGCAAAACCACAGCTGAAGGCCAAAATTGACAGAGCCTTTGAAATCAGATAAAGATGAAAATAGTTACACTGAATCCGCCATTTCTGCCTAAGTATTCCAGGGAATCCAGATCCCCTGCAGTAGCTAAAAGCGGCACACTTTATTATCCAATGTGGCTTGCGTATGCAACCGGCTACCTGGAAAAAAGCGGCCATGATATACTGCTGATTGATGCGCCGGCGGCAGGTCTGTCTCTTCAGGGAACGATTGATAAGGTAAAAGCTTTCGGACCGTCGATGGCTGTTCTGGATACCTCTACTCCCAGCATTTACAGCGATTTGGAAACGGGAGCTGCATTAAAAAAGGAGATCCCCTCTCTCTTTGTTGTTCTGGTTGGTGTGCATGTATCTGCGCTTCCGGAGGAGACACTTTCTTTAAACAGTTGCATAGATGCTGTGGCTTTTGGAGAGTACGATGCCACACTTGTAGAACTGGCAAAGGTATTGTCAGGGGCTTCTGTAGGAGATGATGAGCTCAAAGGAATAGAAGGACTTGCATTCCGTACAAAAAACGGGCAGATAGTAAAGAATTCACCACGGCCCTTTATGGAAGATCTGGACTCAATTCCATTTGTATCGTCTGTGTATAAGAAGCATCTGGATATCAGACCCTATTTTTATGGTCACAGCCGTCATCCGCTTGTGGTTTTAGTTACAGGAAGAGGCTGCCCTTTTCAGTGTACATACTGCGTAATTCCTCAGACTCTGCAGGGACACAAGTACCGGAAGCGTTCTGTAAAATCAATAGTTGATGAATTTCTGTATATTGCCGAGAACTTCCCGGAAACAAAAGAGATAATGATCGAGGATGATACTTTGACTGCAGATAAAAACCGCTGCAGGCAGTTTTCCCAGGAGCTCATTAAAGCCGGGGCCACAAGGATTCCCTGGTCAGCTAACTCCAGGGCCGATGTTGATTACGAGACCATGGCGTTAATGAAAAAAGCCGGCTGCAGGCTGTTTTGTGTGGGTTTTGAAAGCGGTGATCAGACCATTCTGGATAATATAAAAAAGTCGCTCACAATAGAGCGCATCAGAACATTCATGAAAGAGGCCAGACGGGCAGGAATACTGGTGCATGGATGTTTCATGGTAGGTAATAGAGGGGAAACCACTGAAACTCTGCAGAAGACATTGAAGTTTGCAAAAGAGCTCAGTCCCGACACTGCCCAGTTTTATCCTATAATGGCTTATCCCGGAACAAGTGATTACTCTTATTATAAAGAGAAGGGCTGGATTGTTACAGATGATTTCCGGAAATGGCTCACAGAGGAGGGGCTGCACTCATCGGTTGTTTCCAATCCGGAACTCAGTTACGAAACGCTTGTGAATTTCTGCGATAGGGCAAGACGGGAATTTTACCTCAGGCCCCAATACGTGCTGTCAAAAGTGGTTCAGATGATTACTAATCCGGGGGAAGCGAAGCGGATAATAAAAGCGGCAGGTACTTTTTTCAAATACCTGTTTTCATCTTCTTTACGTACAAAATGATTTATGACAGCAGTTTTTGAATATCTGTTCTGGTGTTCTCTTTTTGTATTTCTGTACTCCTACACATTGTACCCTTGCCTGCTTTACATCTTTGCACGTAAATTCAAAAAACCGGTTTCCCGCAACGAGGATTATTTCCCGAGTATCGGAGTCCTTGTTCCTGTTTACAATGAAGAACGAGTGATAAGAAAGAAGATCGAAAACATCCTTTCTCTTGATTATCCGCAATCAAAGCTTTCAATCTGGGTTGGATCCGACTGTTCTACAGACGGCACAGAGAGAGAAGTGAAGAGCTTTAATGACCCGCGGATTCACTTCTGGGCAGCATCTCAACGCGGCGGTAAAACGGGTGTGCTTAACAAGCTTGCTCCGCAGATCGAAGCTGACGTGGTCGTGTTCACAGATGCAAACACCATGCACCGGAACAACTGTCTGAAGATGATCGCGAGAAATTTTGCTGATGAGACGGTCGGGGGAGTTGCCGGTCATATTGAACACGTGGCATCGGGTGATGAGGAATTCGGTGAGAATCTTTACAGACATTTTGAATCAAGACAAAAGGTAATGGAAGGAATGCTTCACAGCACTATTTCAGCATTCGGCGGTTTTTATTCCATTCGTAAAAAGCTGTTTGTTCCAATTCCGCCTAATTCCTATTCCAACGATGATGTTTTAATCCCGATGAATGTAGTGCGGCAGGGTTTCAGGATGATCTACGATCCTGAAGCGGTATCTGACGAAGATATGACCGGGAGTGTAGGAAAAGAGTTCAGTCGAAGGGTAAGGATTGGGGCGGGGAACTTTCAGGCGTTTTTCTGGCTGCTGCATTTTCTGAACCCCCGCTACGGTTGGCCATTTTTCTGCTTCCTTTCACATAAAGTTTCCAGGTGGTTTTCGCCTCTGTTTATCCTGACAATGGTAATCAGTTGTGGATTTCTTTTCTGGTATGGTAATGATGTTATCTATAAGATGATATTTGCAACGGGATCGATATTTGTTGTAGCCGGTCTGTTCTTTAAAGTGCTTCCTCTCAGAATAACCCGTCATGTTTACTATTTTATGGTGATGAATTTTGCTTTGATCCTGGGTTTTTTCCGATACCTGGGCGGGATCAAATCTGCTGCCTGGTCAAGGACTGACCGGGGATAAAAAAAGGCCCGCATTACTGCGGGCCTTTATTGTGCATTGTTATGTCAGACAGTTATTGAGGAACTACATTCTGAGCATTGGGACCTTTTGCACCATCGACAACTTCAAACTGCACCTTCTGTCCTTCTTCCAGTTTTCTGAACCCATTTGACTGGATTGCGGAAAAATGAACAAATACATCACGAGAACCATCATCCGGTGAAATAAATCCATAACCTTTGGCCTCGTTGAACCACTTCACTACACCTGTGGGCATACTGCAAAACCTCTTCTAAAAATGAAACATCAGATCCCTTTTCGGAATCCGTTTATAGATGCAAATAAGATATGTGATGCCGTAAAGGAAAGAAAGAATTTTTTTTAAAACAGTAAAGATAAGAGATTACAGGGGGAAAAGGGGTTCAGGCGGCCACTTGCCGGAACTCTGCGGAAAGGGTTAAAAAAAAGAGAGGCACCTCAGGATGAGGTGCCTCTTAAAAGTGAACATTAACTCTTTCGGATTAATAATCTTCCATTCCGCCACCGGGCATACCGGCTCCTGCAGGACCCTTTTCTTTCTTCTCGGGTTTCTCGGAGATGATACATTCGGTTGTAAGAATGAGGCTGGCAATGCTGGATGCATTTTCCAGAGCAGTACGTGTTACCTTGGTAGGATCGATAACGCCTGCTTTGATAAGGTCTTCGAACTGGTCGCTGTAGGCGTTGTAGCCATAGGCACCCTTATTGTTCTTTACCTCATTTGCAATCACAGATGACTCTTTACCGGCGTTGGATGCGATCAGACGCAGAGGCTCTTCACATGCACGACTGATTATCTCAAGTCCGATTTTCTCATCCTGCTCAAAGCTCTCTTTGTCAAGAGCTGCAGCAGCCCTGATCAGAGCGACACCACCACCGGCCACAACACCTTCTTCGACGGCTGCTCTTGTTGCATGCAAAGCATCCTCGACTCTGGCTTTCTTCTCTTTCATTTCGGTTTCAGTAGCAGCACCGATCTTGAGGACTGCGACACCACCGGCAAGCTTTGCCAGACGTTCCTGGAGCTTTTCGCGGTCGTAGTCGGATGTAGTCTCTTCGATCTGTCTGCGGATCTGATTTATTCTTCCCTTGATATCATCGGCTTTGCCTGCACCTTCGATGATCGTGGTGTTTTCTTTGTCAATTACGACACGTTTGGCTTTTCCCAGTGAATCAAGAGTTGTGTTTTCAAGCTTGAAACCGGCTTCTTCGGAGATAACAATACCACCAGTGAGTACCGCGATATCTTCCAGCATTGCTTTTCTGCGGTCACCAAAACCGGGGGCCTTTACGGCTGCAACTTTGAGAGTTCCGCGGAGCCTGTTTACAACCAGAGTCGCAAGAGCCTCTCCTTCAAGATCTTCTGCGATAATCAGGAAGCTCTTACCCATCTGAACAATCTTCTCAAGCAGTGGAAGCAGATCTTTCATTGCGCTGATCTTTTTGTCGTGGATAAGAATGAGCGGCTCTTCAAGAACGCATTCCATGCTGTCGGAATTTGTTACAAAGTAAGGAGAGAGATAGCCTCGGTCAAACTGCATTCCTTCTACTACATCCAGGGTGGTTTCCATGCTCTTGGCTTCTTCGACCGTTATCACACCGTCTTTACCGACCTTCTCCATGGCATCAGCAAGGAGATTTCCAATTGTGGGGTCGTTGTTGGCGGAGATTGTACCTACCTGAGCGATCTCTTTTTTGCCGCTTACAGGACGGGAATCTTTTTTAAGCTGCTCTATTACAATTTTAACCGCTTTGTCCATACCGCGCTTAATTGCCATCGGGTCTGAGCCAGCTGTCACATTTTTAATCCCCAGATGAGCAATTACCTGAGCCAGAACCGTTGCAGTAGTTGTTCCGTCACCGGCGACATCGGAAGTCTTTGATGCGACCTCTTTAACCAGTTTGGCACCCATATTCTCGAACTTGTCATCAAGCTCTACTTCTTTTGCAACTGTAACACCGTCTTTTGTGACGGTGGGGGAGCCCCAGCTCTTCTCAAGCACAACATTGCGTCCACGCGGCCCAAGAGTCACTTTGACTGCATTGGCCAGCATATCAATACCGTTAATAAGCTTTTCACGGGCAGAAATATCAAAAGCAAGCATTTTTGCTGCCATAACATCTATCTCCTTTCAGACAATTATTTACATTTGGATAATCAGATAACAGCAAGGACATCGCTTTCACGGAGAATGAGGTAGTCTTCACCTTCGATAGTTATCTCAGTTCCTGAATATTTACCATAGAGCACTTTGTCACCTTTTTTAAGGGACATTTCAGCCCTCTGACCCTTATCGGTCATCTTGCCCGGGCCAACCGCGACAATTTCACCTTTCTGGGGTTTTTCTTTGGCGTTATCCGGAATGATGATACCGCCGGCAGTTTTCTGTTCTGCCTCCATAGGCTTCAACAAAACGCGATCCTCGAGTGGTTTGACGTTCATAAGAGACCTCCGTTGAGATTAAATGGGATTATGAAAAAAAGTTCCGATTTTTGTGTGCTCATTAAAGCAATAGCTATGCCAAAACGGGTATCTGCTTAAATAAGGTAATAGAGCGGGGTGGATGAATCTGATTGTCGAAGAAAGATGTTTGATTTTGAAACAGACATTTTGTTTTTGAACAAAAAAGTTGGATTTGTGCTGGTAGATTAATGAATAAAATTTTTAGAAGAGGGGGCCTCCTCTTTCAGAAACTCTTTATTCCTGTTTATTACTTGTATCGGGCCCGTATCCTTCCAAAAAAACTCTTATCATAATTTATAATCTTTAAAGATGGAAACTGTGTTTTAATGCGCCAACGAATATCACATAACGAATGTCAGGCGATTGTTAACTGCGGAGCTTGCCCTTTGAGATTAAAATTTTCGAAGGAGATCCTTTTTGACAGATCGGGAATTTTATCTGTGCAGGAGGCCGGCAGTTCATTTCTGTATTTTTTCAGGAACTCCGCCGCGTATTTTTCCCAGTTCTTGTCAAACGATCCACCTGACTGATGCTTTACAAGGATATCCCAGGTGACAATCAACCGGTGTGTGCGCCTGATCTGCATGCAGATATCAAGATCATAGAAGTGGAAACTGTCAAAAGTCTTATCATCAAAGCGGATTTTGTCAAAGAGACTTTTCCTGACCGCAAAAAAAAGCCCGTCAACAGCTACCACATCAGAGTCGTTTTTACCCCAGTCAAATACTGTCAGGTTATAAACATCACCGTTCTGCAGCTCATGAACCACATGCCCTTTAATATATGGTCTTCCTGCAGCAACCCATCCGGGAGTGTCGCTGAAGAGGTATTGTGTTCCTGCGACTCCAACCAGGCCCACTGAAGGATCAGCGAATTTCTTCTCCAGTACCTCTCCCCAGTTCCCTTCCATGAAAAAAACATCTTCATGAACAAATACGAGGATTTCTCCTCCTGAGAGCTTTACTCCTTCATTGTAGGCGGCGCATAATCCAAACCGTCCGTCACGGTTATCGATACGGATATATTCGTGCAGAGATCCTGTGGTTCTGTCAATGTTACGCTGATGCAGATCCCAGGATGGGTCTTTGCGGGAGCATGTGATTACGCTTATCACTTAGTAACTCTTCCGGGGCTCAGGAAAGTTTGACTACAAGTTCTGCAGAAATCTTTTCCCGGAGTTTCTTTTCTACGACATTGACCAGAGTCATACTGGAAAACGCACAGCCGGAGCAATGCCCTTTCAGTGTAACATAGACGTCATTACCATCAATATCGACAAGCTGGCACTCTCCGCCGTCCTGACTTAAGATCGGGTTTATATCGGATTTGAGTACTTCTCTGACTTTGTCGATTTTCTGAAGAGTGGTGAGACGAACCTGTTTTACAGGCTGCTGGCTTTTAGAACCGGTAACCCGGTCAATAATTTTCTGGATTTCATCATGACATCCGCCGCAGGCTCCGCCGGCCTTGGTGAAGTTAGTGACATCATCGATTGTCGTAAGCCCGTTATCAATTACTGCTTTTTCGATTTCTTTATCGGTTATTCCAAAGCAGTGGCAAATGATAGTACCTTCTTTTTCAGGAGGGGTAGAGATCTTGCCGCCGGTTTCATAGAAGGTAATAGCCGCTTCCAATGCCTCTTCTCCCATTACACTGCAGTGCATTTTTTCTCTCGGGAGGCCTCCGAGTGCATTTGCGATGTCTTTATTTGTAATTTTCCTGACCTCTTCAAGTGTTTTTCCCTTGCAGAGCTCTGTTAGTACTGATGCCGATGCGATAGCGCTTCCGCAGCCGAAGGTTTTAAAACGGATGTCAGAGATTCTTTTTTGCTCATCAAGTTTGAAAGTTAATCTGAGCGCGTCACCGCAGGTAATATTTCCAATTTCCCCAAAGCCATCGGGGTTCTCAATTTCCCCTACATTTCTGGGATGAAGATAATGATCGCGAACTTTGTCAGTGTAATCCCACATTTTATTCTCCTATATTGCCAATCAAATCAGTTTTTCCTCGGTTACATCTGCCGGGATTCCGAGGACCTCTTTTACAGTAAGTTCGAATTTCTCCAGTGCCTTATTTGCCGAATCTGTATCAAACGGGACCCTGCCAGCCGCTACTCTGGAATGACCACCGCCGCTTCCGCCCAATCTGAAAGCGATTTTTTCGGCGCTTGAGCCTGCATTGTCACTGTTTCTGGATCTGATTGAATAAAAGATCTGATTTTTAAAGATCCCTGAACACACCATCCACTCAAGTTTTTCAAGACAGTGAAACAGATCTGCCATTTCCGCTACGTAATCGGGAGTTGTGACATTTCCCAGGTGGGTGTATCCGATTGTGTCGTAGGTAACAGCATATTCAGAGGCTCTGTTGAGGATCTTGAAATATTCTACATCACGGTCCGGGTTCTCAATTCTGGAAAGAAGCTGATGTTCCATGATATCGAAGAGGTATTTGTAACATTCAAGGTCATCAGGTGATCCTTCGCGGCGCATGTCTCCTGTGTCGGTTTTTATTCCATAAAAAAGGGCTGTTGCCAGCTTTGGGCCGATCGGACATCCCGCTTCCAGAAGATACCTTGTTATGATAGTGGATGTAGCGCCGTATTCTTTGCGAATGTCATTGAAATAGGCGGCATCGGAAGGGGGGTAGTTGGGATGGTGGTCTATGACCGCGTGAATCGGTGTGCTTTTTGGCAGCGAGACGTTTCCTTTGCCGGGAAAAGAATCGACGAGGATAATTTTTTCAAAGTCGTTTATTTCTGTCAGCACAAAAGGAATTGTTCTAATATTCAGGAAACGGATCATTGCTCTGTTTTCAGCTCGTCCGACAAAGCCTCCAAAAGAGATTACAGACGATTTCACTCCCCAGAAAGAGAGAAGCTGCGATACTCCAAATGCCGAAGCGAGGCAGTCCGGGTCAGGGTAATCATGTGTCAGTATTAGCACATTTGATGAAGGGACAATGTGCTTACGGAATGCATCGACTTTTTCCGCGAAATTACCGGGCTGGCCGATCTGTGGTAAATTAGTTTCCGACATAAGTTCCAACTATCAGGAAATGCTCCAGATAAGAACGTGGAAAAACCGGGAAGAATATATTTGAAAATAAAAACATTGAATAATATAATATATTAATCTGAGTATTAATACAATTCAGGTATAACTACAGTTTGTTTAGGAATAACAGATGAGATATGCGATAATTTCTGATATCCATGGCAATGCAGAAGCACTTAGTGCTGTATTGAATGATATAAGTGGCCGTAAAGTCGACTCTATAATCTGCCTTGGTGATGTAGTGGGGTATTATCCTGATCCGGAAAAGTGCATAGAGCTGGTTAAGGAGAATGCCGATTTTTGTGTAGCAGGAAATCACGATTATGCCGCAATTGGACGTATAGACACACAGAATTTTACATACTATGCTTTTGCAGCGATGGAGTGGACCAAGCAGAATCTGTCCCAGAAAAGCAAGGACTTCCTCAAATCGCTTCCACTGACTATAGAAAAGGACGGTATGTTCTTTACCCACTCTTCACCATCAAACCCGCAGGACTGGGTTTATGTTTTCCCGGACAGTGAAGAGGCAATATTCGAGGCGTTCAACAGTCTGGTTTACAAACTTAACTTTATTGGTCATACCCACTGGCCATCTATAATGATACAGCAGGATGACCGCATTGTTCTTCACTCTGATCACCTGATAAAGATTGACAAAGAGTGCAATTATCTGATCAACGTGGGCAGTGTGGGGCAACCCAGAGATTTTGATTCCCGCTCCTGCTATGTAATCTATGACTCCGGCACCACGGAGATCACAATCAACCGGGTAACATACGACTTCAAGGTTACTCAGGACAAGATACGGGAAAATCATCTTCCTCAATTTCTTGCCGAAAGACTGGAAAAAGGCCGGTAAACAGGGTAAAAAACTTATTTGGCCATCCTTTCCAAAACCGCATCCGTTATTTTATAACCATGCAAAATCTCAAAGATATAGTTAACAGCCGTCTTCTTCCTTATGTGTCAAAGCCGGTGAGGTATACCGGATCAGAACTTAACATCATCCGAAAAGACCTGCGGCAACTCTCTGTTCACGGGGTAATCTGTTTTCCGGATCTTTACGATATAGGAATGTCTCATTTTGGACTGCAGATACTCTATCATATTGTGAACAGGGAAAAGAGCTGGGCCCTTTCCCGTTGTTTTACACCCTGGGCCGATGCAGAGAAGTTGATGCGCAGCACAGGGATACCGCTTTACACACTTGAATACATGACTCCTGTAAGAGAGGCCGACTGGATAGGCTTTTCTGTTCAGTATGAACTCCAGTACACAAATATAGTCAATATGATCGATCTTGCAGGCCTTGATGTCTACAGCAGCGGCCGTTTGGAGCATGATCCGCTGATAATTGCCGGTGGGCCCTGCACAGGTAATCCAGAGCCTCTTTCAAAGTTCGTGGATGCATTTGTGATAGGTGACGGGGAGGAGACAATTGTCTCGCTCTGTAAAGTGATTGAGCGGGAAAAGAAGACTGGTTCTTCAAGGAATGCCCGACTGCAGGCACTTTCGAGTATTCCGGGGGTCTATGTTCCATCTCTTTATAAAACAGAAACGAAAGGCCGCTTTGTTGTTTCCCTGCCCGGTGATAAAAAGGTTAGAGCGGCTAAAATCAAAGAGCTTCGTACAGAAAATTATCCGCAAAGGCCTCTTGTACCACTGATAGAGACTGTTCATTCAAGGCTTGCCGTAGAGGTAATGAGAGGATGCACAAGAGGGTGCCGCTTCTGCTCGGCAGGCAACTTCTATCGCCCGGTCAGGGAAAGAAACCCCGGGGAGATATACAAGCAGATCCGAAGTGGAATCGAGTCTACAGGGTTTCGGGATGTCGGTCTGTTGAGTCTCTCAACCGCAGACTACTCCTGCCTTAGCGGTCTTCTTGAAGCCTGTCTGGATCTCAAGGAAAAATACCATGTCTCTCTTGCGCTTCCATCAACACGTATCGATGCTTTAACTGAAGAGCAGTTTGAGCTTCTGGGACGCGTAACTTCATCCTCATCTCTAACGATTGCCCCGGAAGCAGGAAGCGCCCGTCTGAGGAGGGCAATAAATAAAGATTTTACAGATGAGCAAATCTTCGCTACTGTAAATAAATTGCTTTCCGGCAATGTCCAGACTTTGAAGCTTTATTTCATGATCGGTTTGCCTACAGAGGGAGAGCAGGACATTGAGGCTGTCATTGAGATGGTAACAAAGATCGCGGGGATAGTCAGGGCGAAGCAGAAGCGCAGGATGGTGCACGTTGCCATTTCTCCATTCTCTCCAAAGCCGCATACACCGTTCTGCCGTGAGAAGATGGAGAGCAAAGATGTTCTGGAAAAGAAAGGAGCCTATATAAAGGGAGCTCTCAGGCACCTTAGAAATGTCAAGGTGTCATACCGCAATTCACAGGTAACACTTCTTGAGACCGTAATGGCCAGAGGCGACAGAAGAGCCTCTGAACTGGTGCATCTTGCATGGAGAAAAGGTGCCAGATTTGACGGCTGGGAAGAGTGCTTTAATATGCAGCGATGGATTGATGCGGCAGTAGAGCTGAAAATGGATCTTAATGCATACCTTGATGAAATTCCAGAGGATCAGGAACTTCCCTGGGCCAGTGTTTCTGTCGGTGTTTCAGATTCATATTTAAAAGAGGAAAAAAAGCGGGCCCTGTCCGGGGAGACCACAGAGGACTGCAGAAACGGCAAATGCACCTCCTGCGGTGTATGTGAAAACGGTATAAAAAGAAAAGTTTCTGACAAAAATGAAAAAGATTCTGGACAGCACAGCGGATCCGCTTTGCCCCAAAGACATTCAGATGCAAATTATCACTACAGGTTTATTTACAGGAAAGGCGAACTGATAAAATTTCTTGGTCACCTTGATATGGTGGCAGTGATCCACCGTGCATTTCTGATTGCGGGAATTCCGCTTGCCTATTCAAATGGCTTTAACCCTCATCCCAGGATCTCATTTGGACCGCCTCTGCCATCGGGGGTAACAGGGCAGAGAGAAGCATTTGATGCAATAATGACAGAGAGCCAGTCAAACGATATGCTGTCTGTAAATAACTGGCTTCCTGATGATTTAAAGCTGGTAGAGATAAAAAGTCTGTCTCCAAAATCACCATCACTTAATTCTTCCATAACATCAGCACTTTACAAATTTACGCACTATTCAGAAATTAAAGCCGGGGTTCTTGAAAAGAGGATCGCTGATATTCTATCATTGCAAAAGGTGGATGTGACAATTGAAAAAGGCGGTGAGTTAAAAGTTAAAGATATCCGGGGGGGGATCATTGATCTGTCGATGTCACCCTGCGGTTTTGAGGCGCACCTCTCGATGATTCCGAACTGTTCCTGCAAGCCTTCCGAGCTGATAAAGGCCCTTTTCCCGGAATCGGGAATAGCTGAATTTAAAGTTGTAAGAGCCTGCTGTTTTATCGGCGGTGAAGCTGTTTAGTTTAACCTAAAAGTCGCCGTTGGGGAGACTAAAAAACCGTAAGATGTTGAGATGATAAGGCTTGAAGGCATCGCAGGTCTTATCGACAAGGTGATAAGATCAAGATGCCTGAAAGCCTTAGCGCTCAACAGATTACGATTTTTTGCCTCATC
>Ga0123335_1003443_pt1 | contig 21969 bp, 21 predicted proteins | sample BiotimSIPDNA_2_FD_89707 | JGI IMG/M metagenome (GOLD analysis project Ga0123335, IMG submission 89707) | Anaerobic biogas reactor microbial communites from Washington, USA - Biogas_R2 time_0 SIP DNA | ecosystem: Engineered > Bioreactor > Anaerobic > Unclassified | place: Washington, USA...
ATCTGCAAGAAGTGCGTTTTCTGACGCGGCGATAGAGGGTAGTTGGGAATCACCTAATGGGTGAGACGCGGGAACAAGCGTTGTAGTATCCATGACCCTTATTTTGTTACATTTAAACGCAGCACAACAAATTTAACTGCCGTTTTTAGGATAAACTGGTGCGCGGCGCCCAGGGGACATATCCAGCCGCAAAAAACGCGGCCCAGCGCCATGGTGGCCGCGATCGTAACGAGGGCCAGCAGGGACCCCGCCGCGAGCGTGTGCGTGGACAGCCAGGTGGCAACGGATACAAGCGGGTCAAAATCAAAAAAGAGTTGTAACAACGGTTCGGGCTTGTCGCCCCGGTGACGCGTCAACATGACCAGGAATACGAAAAGACCGAAGAAGGCGGCCTGGCATAGCCGACGTAACGTCTGCATGGGTGAACGGGGGCGCAAGAACTTCACGCCACTTCCAGTTCTTTCAGGTTCAGCGTATGATAGTCCAAAACGCCGAGACCGCGGGCCTGGCCAGTGGTCACCGTACCGATATCCTTCGGGTTCATCCCCAGCACCTCCGCCCCGAAGGCGTCCAGCGCCACCAGGTCGGTGCCTGCCGCGATGATATTGGGTTGGCGCACGTCGGCGAGATCACCGCCGGTCGGGCCGTTCGCGACCAGGACGCGGACAGCGTCCATCACCGCGATGCGCGGCTTCATGAAGGCGGTGATGTCGGCGATACAGGCGGGGAGATCCTGGTGAAAGGTCTGTCGCTTTTCAACGCAGCCCATGAAGTTCTTCATGCAGTTGGTAATGGTGGTCGCGCTATGGTGCTTGGTGATGGGCACGCTGATGACCAGGTCGCACTCGACGATTTCGGGGTATACCGGGTGCATTTTCAGGCGTTCGCCGCCGATATCCATGTCACGATAGCGGTTTGGGTCAAGGAATATCACCTCGGCGCCCGCGCCCTTGGCGGCGTCCGCGATTTTGCTCGCGGCATAGGTGCGTTCGGCCGGGTTGCAGGAATTGTCGCCGATCTTGACTTTCTTCGCGCCCGCGTCCAGGCACAGCCGCACCAGCGTCGCGACCACGTCCGGGTTCGTGTTGCCCGCCTGCTCGGGGGTACGGTCCCAGCCGATATTGGGCTTGACCCAGACCACGTCGCCCGTGCTGACGAAGCGTTTCATACCGCCCAGCGCGCTTATAGCCTGTTCTGTCAGCTTCACCGCGATATCGTTCACGGTAACCTCGCCGCCTTTCCAGCGCGCGATGGTCATGTCCACGGGCTTCCCGTCCGCAGGGGCCTGCCCATAGGCGAGGCCGCCCAGCGTGACGGTGCCGGCGGCGATACCCTGTTTAAGAAACGACCTTCTGGAGGGAGTTGATGTGGGCATGGGTTAATCTCCTTATAGGGTGCATGTCATTGGCCGCGCGGCGACTGGAGGCGGCTTTCCTGATTCGCAGGCATACACAGTATACCAGCGTTTTTCTTCACAGGCAAAGAAAAATATCCGACTATTTCATGCGGGTTTTTTTTGAACCTGGATCAGCCAAGTCACGCATTGGCAGCATTGTTCCAGTACGTAACACTCAAAATACTGGCGTGACATATACGAACAGAAGAGGGCCGCCCGGTGCGGATGCCGTTCCGCAAGGCGTGCAGTTCTGCAAGCAATGGCGCGATTATTCATCCTGTTCATGGTCTTCAGTTTTTCTGGAGAGAACTCGCGTTCGCCAATCAGTTTATCGCCATATGCCTTGAAAGTGCGCAGGAATTCTTCCCGGGTAGGGAGATCTCTCACGCTGTCAGCCACGGTGGAAGAAAGATAATCGGGGCGCCGGAAGGCGTCGTCAATCACCACAAATCCGCCATCCCGCACCCACCCGCGCAGCGCGGTCATACAGGCACGCATTTCGCCCAGCGCGGGACCGGCGGCCCCGTATATCACGGCATCGTAAAGGCGTACGTCGGGACGGAATGTCCTTATATCACCGCAGTGGAAATCACACAAATGCCCGACGCCCTGTTCCGCGGCACGCTGTTTTGCTGCATCGATAAAAGCGGGCATGCCATCGATGCCCAGTACCCTGCACCCCAGGCGCGTCGCCAGTACAACGGAAACGGCACCCTTGCCGCAGGCAAGGTCAAGCACCCGTGAACCGGGGCTTATGTGCGGTTCCAGCATTTCAGCAATCGTATCGGGATCGCTTCCAAGCGAATGCAGATCCCCCAGCAGTTCAGGCATAAAAGGAAGCAGGGTGCCATCGCATTCAAGGGAATCGGCGATGACCCGTTCCAGGGAAGACTCCATGACGAGATGAACCTCCATGACTACAGTAAAACGCACACTGGCCGTTTCAATACCACCGTCTGGCCTTGGTCGGAGAAAACAAAGCATGCAGACAATCAGCCCTTCGCGGACTTTTTGTCTTCTCGCGGCCCTTTGCCGCTTTTGGGGGCCGGTTCCTTTCCGGCCAATTGCTCGCGCAGGGAGGCCAGGACGCCCAGCGCCGACGGGCTGAGCTGGTCTTCCAGCAACATGGCCTGTGCGTGCCGGCGTTTCTGAAGCATTTCCTTGGCGCTGCGTTCCACCTGGCGCACGGAATTGAGGAAACTGTCCGCCTCCATGGTAAGCGATCCCATGCCGCGGCATTGGCTGCGCAGGCTCTGGTCATTGCTGACCACGATGCAGTTCATCCGGTTGTGTTCCTGGTAGATCAGGCGTTCGATTACAGTGTCGGCGGACGTGTGATGGGGGGAATAAATCAGGTGCATGCCCTTCGCGTTGCCATTGAGCGGGGCGGCCTGCCGGGTCTGCTCTTCCTCCCGTCCGTCAAAGACAACCGTCACTTCATAGTCCCCCGTGAGGCAAAAGCATTGCACCAGGTCGAGGAGCATATCGCGGGCCCGTTCCAAATCATATTTCGCCACCGGGCGCAGCAGCGAGGATTTGTAAATGACGTTGTAGGCGTCTATCAGGTAGTGTGACGTCGCCATGCTGCCTTTCCTCAGGAAGTTTCTGACGGCTCGTTGATGTATTCCCGCAACACCCGCGGGCCGATGCCCGTCAATATGTCATAGGAAATGGTGCCAGCCTTCTTGGCCAGCTCTTCCGCGGTGATCTCCATGTCGCCGTCAATCCCGATCAGGGTGGCGGTGTCACCGGGCGCGACCTGGGGCACTGCCGTGACATCCACCACGATCTGGTCCATGGACACCGCGCCGCGCACGGGGCAGCGTCTGCCGCGGATAAGCACGTCGGCCTTGTTCGCAAGCTGGTACCGAAACCCGTCGGCGTAGCCCACGGGAAGAATCGCCGTGCGCGTCGGGCCGTAGGTGGTATAGGTGCGGTTATAGCCGATCGTGGCATGCGCCTTGAGCCGGCGCACCTGGATGACGGTGGTTTCCCAGCGCAGCACCCGTTTCAGTACCGGCGTGTCGGAGGGCGTTTTGGAAGGCCACACGCCGTAACAAATAAGCCCGGGGCGCACGGCATCGAACAGGCTGTCCCGGTAATTGACGATGGCGGCGCTGTTGGCCGCATGAGCCATCTCATAAGGGAAACCGGTCTTTTCCAGTTGCTTGAGCAGTTGTCGAAAGGCCTTGATCTGTCCCTGGGTAAAGCTGTCCTCCACCACATCGGACGAGGGGAAATGGGTGCATATCCCCTGGATGTCGATGTTCGTAATGCGCTTGATATACTGCAGGGTTTCCAGGGCGTCGTCATAGTTAATCCCCTGGCGCCCCATGCCGGTGTCAATCTTGCAGTGGACCGGCGCCACGCGCCGGGCCGCGTGGGCCAGCGCTCCCAGGGCGTCCGCAATGGCGGTATCGGACACCATCATGGTCAGGTTGTGCTCGATAAAATATCCCAGGGCTTCCCGGGGTGGTTGCATCATGACCAGGATGGGGACGGCAATACCGGCCTTGCGAAGGCAAAGGCCTTCTTCCACCGTGGCGACGCCCAGCATTTTGGCGCCTTCCGACACGGCCGTGCGCGCAACGGGTTCCAGGCCGTGTCCATAGGCATTGGCTTTGACAATGGGGATCACGTGGACAGCGGGGCCCGCCAACTGACGCACCAGCGCCAGGTTCGCGGCATACGCACCGAGATCAACGATCGCTTTCGAGGGGTATCTGCTGGGCATGTTATAAACTTCCGGTCACATCTGGTGCAGTTTCAGCGCGTTCCAGTTGGCCCAAGTGAACTGCACCCCGGAATAGATGGTATATCCGGCCACCAGGATAATCCCAACCAGGGAGATGTACTCCAGCCCTGTTTCATAGGTTTCGGGCGCGCCGGGCAGCAGCGCCTCCAGTTCGGGCACAGCGCTTATGATGCGCCACAAGATGACCAACGCCAGAATGACAAACACATACGTCATTTGTATCGCCGTTTTGGCTTTGCCCCACACATTCGCCGGAATGACCACACCTTCCGAAGCGGCCAGGGAACGCGCGCCCGTAATCAGGTATTCCCGGGCCAGAATGGCAATCACGGCCCACCCCGGTATAAACAGGTCCGGAACACGCATGAGCATGATAAAACCCGCCACCATCAGGATCTTATCCGCCACAGGGTCAAGCAGTTTGCCGAAATTCGTTTCCAGATTTTGTTCCCGGGCGATCTTGCCGTCATAGTAATCGGTTATACTCGCCACGGCAAATAAAAAATAGGCGATCATGTAGCAGGCGACATTATCGAAAGACATGAATACCACGAAAAAGGCGGCCAGCACACACCGCGCGGATGTTAATAGATTAGGCAGGTTCATAATGGCTGTATTCTAGCAAAATCGTGAAGGACAGGGCGAATCATTCTCCCCGTAGTTCAGCAAGGTGAATCGGCAACCAGGTGGCCTGAAAATACGGCTTGGGTATTCTTTGCGAACACCCAAGCCTTTTAATCAGTATTACAGATCAGCGTTTCCGTCCTTTGCTTCGGAGACAACGTCCCCGGACTCTGGGCCGGAATCCACGTGTTTCTTCGGCTTGCGTGTGAAGAAATCATAGAGGATAGGCACCACGTACAGGGTGAGTATGCCGGAAATGAGAATACCCGCTGCGGAGGCCAGCCCGATGTCATTGCGCATTTCCGCGCCGATACCCCGCCCGAAGGCCATGGGCAGCATGCCGAGCACGGCGGCCAGGGTAATCATGATCACCGGTCTGAATTCCTCGTGCGCGGCATTAATCATGGCGGCGTGCCGGGAGACGCCCTTGGCGATATTGACGTTGAATTCGTCCATGATGAGGATGGCGTTATTCACCACGATGCCGATCAGCATGACCACGCCCATCATGGTAAATATGCTCATGCCGTATCCGCCCAGGTAGAGGCCGTACAGCACCCCGATCAAGCCCAGCGGCAGGGTGACCAGAATAAGCAGGGGCTGCTTGAACGATTCCAGCAGGGCGGCCAGCATGAGCACCACAAGGAGGCTTGCGATAAGGCCTGCTTCAAGTAGCGCCGCGATACCTTCCGCCATGACTTCATAAACGCCGCCGAACCGGTGAGAATAGCCGGGAGGCAGCGGGCTCTGCTCTTCAAAGGCGGCGGTCAATTGCTGCGTGGCCGTGCCCAGCGGCAGATCGGGGGACAGGTTGGCGTAAAATTTGGATATACGCTGCTTGTCCTTGCGTGTAATCTGCACCGGGGCGAGCGTTTCTTCGATGGTGCCGATATTGTTCAGGGCCATGGGCCGTCCGGGCGCCGCCGGGAACAGGAAGTCGCGCACCTGATCCTTTCCTTCCTGCTCCGCGAATTTGACGACGATGTCATAATTGCGCGCCTCACGCTTGAAGGTGCCCGCCGTAATACCCTCGATATTACCGCGCAAGGCCATGCCCAATGTTGTCGGGGCGAAACCCAGATCGGCCAGCACAGCCCGGTCCGGCTTGATCCGCAGTTCCGGTTTACCCTGACGCGTGGTGGTGTCAGGGTCACGGAATCCCGGCAGCGAATAGGACGCTTTCTGGGCGTTCAGCGCCAGCTGATCCAGGGTGGCCAGTTCCGGGCCGATGATTTCAAACTCCACGTCGGAGCTCTGGCCGCCGGTAAAGTTCGTAATAACAAGCGTTGCAATAACTCCCGCGCGCTTCTTCAGTTTCTCCCGGGTCATGTCCAGGATGTCATACAGGGTTTCCGTGCGTTCCGTGCGTTCATTGAATCGCAGCAGGATTTGCGCCAGGTGAACCCCTTCGGAGGATTGGCCGACCATGCCCTGCACCTTGCCGATGGTGGTCAGCATATGGCGCAGGTGAGGCAGAGACTGCAGATCTTCCTCGATGGCAAGCACGGCTTCCGTGGTGCTGGCAATATCGTTGTTGGTGGGAAATTCGAGTTTTACCGATATCTCGCCCCGGTCGGCCTCTTCGCCCATGCCGAAACCCAGGGTGCCGCCGATTTTCATGCTGTGCATAAAGAGCAGCGCCACTAAAATCATGAAGACTACGGCCATGATACGGTACCGCTCAAAAAACTGCAACTGCCATCGATAGAAGTCCGCCACATAATTGAATCCCCAGTCCCAGGCCCTGCCGAAGAGCGCCGCGGGCGACCGGCTTTTCTTTTTCCTGGGCTTCAAGAGCAATGACGCCATCATGGGCGTCAGCGTGAAGGACATGAACAAGGACACCGCCGTGACGATTACCATGGTCATGGCAAAAGGTCCGATAAAGAGCCCGACCATGCCCGGCATGATGGCGATGGGGAAGAGTACCACGATATTCGTGCCTGCGCTGGCAAGGACGGGAATAAAGGATTCACCCGCGCCGACCCGTGCGGCTTCTTTGGGCGAAAGACCTTCATCCAGCCGCTTGACGATGCCTTCCAGCACCACGATCGAGTTGGTCACCAGGATGCCGACGGACATGCCGATGGCCATCAAGGTGGACACGTTGATGGTAAATCCGGCGGCGCTCATGAAAAGAAAGCCGACAATAATGGTGAGGGGCATGGTCACGACAATAATCATGATGGTGCGCAGGTTGTGCAGGAACAGGAAAAGAATCAAACCGGTCAGCAGGATGCCCTGGCCCACATTCTTCCAGGCGTCGTCCACCATGGCGCGGGTGAATGTGCCGTCATCGGTGATCCATACCAGTTCCATGCCGCCGGGAAGCTGTTTTTCCAGTTCCACCAAGGCTTCCCGGACGCCGTCAATGACCTTCACCGCGTTGCCCTCGGACCGTTTTATGACGCGGATGGCGATGGCCTGCCGGCCGTCCACGTGGGCGATCTGGCGCTGTTCTTCGGTGGTCATGCGCACCTCGGCCACATCTTTGATGTAGGTGCGCTGGCCGTCTTTGCCAGAGATTTCCATGTCGCCGATGGGCGCCAGTTCCTTGTAGTCCGCGTCAAACTTCACCGAATACTCGGTGCCGTGGGCGCGGACGCGGCCGGACGGGATGATGCGCAGTCCTTCCTGGAGCGTCTGGACCAGGTTGAGTGAGGTCAGGCCGCGTGCGGCGAGCTTGTCCCGGTCCACCAGGACGTGGACCTCCCGCTCCGCGCCGCCCTCGACCTCCACGCTGGCGACACCCGGCAGAACGGAAATCTTGTCGCGGAGATCGTTGTCCGCATAGTCATAGAGTTCCTCCACGGGCCGGTCACCAGTCAGGGCCAGGGTGAGCACTGGCTTGGCGTTGATGTCGTATTTGACGACCTTGGGGTCTTCCACGCCCTGGGGAAAATCGTTGCGGATCAGGTCGAGTTTTTCGCGCACGTCCGTGGCCGCGATATCCTGGTTTACCCCGAGCTCAAATTCGATGAGGGTTTGGCATAAGTTTTCAATGCAGGTGGAGGTGACATGCTTAAGCCCCGAAATGGTCGAGACTTCGTCTTCGATAGGCTTGGCGATGTCCGTTTCGATTTCTTCCGGGGTTGCGCCGGGATAGATTGTGATGATCGTGATATAAGGCAGGTCCACTTTCGGCATGATCTCAAGGCCCATCTTGCGATAGGCGTTGAAACCGAGCAGGGACAACCCGATGAACAGACAAATGACCGCCACGGGCCGGCGCACGGAAAAATTGGAAAGCGGCATGAATTATTCCTCCCCGACCACATCAACAGGCGTGCCGTCATTTACAAGGTTGTATCCCTTGACAATCACCTTGTCGCCCGCGGCAAGGGCGCTGTCGAACACCTCGGTCCAACCATCCGTGGAAAGCCCCGCGCGCACTTCAACCGCCTTGGCCTTCCCTTCATCCAGCACGAAAATCATGGACTTGTTTTCACGGACCTGTATGACTTCCTGGGGAACACCCAGGCCGGTGTGTGTGTCGAGAATCGTCTCGATTTGCGCCATGGCCCCGGGCGCTACGCCTTCCGGCGGCGCCGCAACCAGGCATTTGACCTCAAAGGTGCGCAGCTGGTCCTGGATTTCCGGGCTTTTGTAGCTTACGGTCAGCTCGCCTAAATCAATACCGCTCACCATTACGCGCAACCGGCTCTCTCCGCTTTTCACGCGCGGATAATATTCCCCCGGCAGGAAGGCGGACACCTCAAGCACGCTGGTGTCCGCAACGCGGATGATGGGCACGCCGGCGCCTGCGAATTCCCCTTCCTTCTTGCCCCGGAAACTGATGAAACCGTTGATGGGGCTATAGACCAGGGAGTCGTCCAGGCGTTTCTTGGATATGGCCAGGGCGGCTGCCGCCTTTTTCTCCTGCTCTCCGTACAATTTCACGGCGGTTTTGGCGCGTTTCAACTGGGCCTCCGCCACCTTGTATCCCGCCTCCACCTGTTCCATCGCGTCCTGCGTGATAGCCTTCTGTTCCATGAGCCGCGTAAAACGGTCATAGTCCAGTTTCATTTTGTCGTACTGCGCCTGGGCGGCTACAACCTGCGCCTCCCCGTCGATCCGGGCGCATTCCGCCACCGCTGTGTCCTGCAGCGAGATCTCGTACGCCTGGACCAGCACTTCCTTGTCTATTTGGAACAGGGGCGTCTTGTCCGCTTCCACTCGCTGTCCGTCCTCGACGAACATATCCGTCAGGATGCCGTCCACCCGAGGGGCGACCATGGCATAGGTTTTGGCCAGCAGTGTGCCCTGAACCACAATACGCTCCTCAAAGTTGCGCTCCTGCGCAGCGGTCACAGCCACCGGAAATCGCCTTTCCGAATCCGTGCTTTGCGCGGCTACCGTTTCGGGGGCTGTGCAACCCTGCGTTACGGACAACCCGGACAGAAAAATCGCGAGGGCCATTATCTTTATTACGTTTTTATTCATGATCTTCGTCCTTTTTTGCCAGGTAGCTTGCGCCGAGCACGTTGCGTGCTATGGCGGCCATTACCTGTTCCTGGTACCGCGCGTTGGCGGCGTTTACCTCGGCTGCGTCGTGTTTCGCGACCGTATCCAGCATTTCGGAGGGACGCAGCAGCCCCTCTCGCATTTTCGAAGTCCGTTCTTTCAACATCAGTTTTTCCGCTTCCACGGCGGCGTCAGCAAGACGCAGGATGGAGCGGGCATCAGCCAGGTTGCTGTGCGCGCGGACCACCTCAAGCATCATGGCAAGACTTTCCTGTTCGCGGGAAAGGAAGGCCTGTTCTTCCTCCACCCGGGCAGCCCGGTATTCATTAATATTTGCGAAACCATTAAATATGGTCATCAATCCCGTAAACCCGAACGCCGTGGCGTAAGGATAGGTCATGAAAGAATTGGAGGTATGTGAACGTCCCGCGAACCCGGCCAGCATCGGCAGGAAATCGGCGATGGCGATGCGCACCTTCTCCCGTTCAATGGCCACCTGCCGGTCTGCAATGGCCAGGCGCGGATTGTTCATCAGGGCCTCAAGTATCCAGTCCTCCAGTTCACCTGCTGGCGCTTTAAGCGGATGGGAGGCTTCAAGCGACGGCTCCGCCGTGGGTTCAATTCCCATGGCCGTCAGCAAGTCCGCAAGGTTGCGCTCCCGCGCGCGCGCGTTCGATTCCAGCGCGTTTTCCCGCGCCAGCAGCAGCAGCCGCACTTGCGCGAGATCCGCATCGGTAACCATGCCTTCGCCGTGATAGGCCTCCACCTCCGACACCAGCGCCGCCGCCGCCGCCCGCTGCGCTTCCAGCGTGCGCTGCGACTCCTGCGTCGCCAGGCACTGGAAATACAGCCCGGTCACCTGCAGCGCGATCATCTGGCGGGTGTAGTCGGCCGCTATCGCGCCGATTTCCTCGCCTCGTTTGTGCGCCGCGAAGAGGAACCAGGTGGCGGGCGCGAATATGGGCATCTGCGCCTGTACTGCCGTCTCCCGGACAATCCTGTCCTGCACCGTCGTGGAAAGGCCGGCGATCATGCTTGACGCCGGGGCCTTGTTCAACTCGGTCGAGGTGTATTGCAGCGTCACTTCGGGAAGAAAATTCGCGAACGCGATGCGGCGGTTCAGTTTTGCCAGGCGCGCGTTAAGGTCGGCCGCCTTGATATCCAGGTTGTTTTCAAGCGCGATGGCGATACAGCGGTCGAGGTCCAGCGGCGTGTCTTCCTTAAGTGCCATTGCCGTGCGTTCCTCAAGTTCCGACATGAAGGACTCCGTGTTCGCCTGACGATCCAGAATGCCGTCAAGCGTGGCGCAGCCGGACACGAGGAACAGCAGGGAGGCGAGTGAAAAACTCAAATACTTACGCATGGGAGGTTCCTTCCTGTAAAAAGGCGGGCATGGGCAGTTCCAGCCCGCGGATCAGCACCCGTGAAACATGATGGAGGACTCTTGTTTCAAAGCCGGCGGTAAATTTCCGGGGCTCTGGAAATAACTCCATAAGATCCTCGGCAAAGATGTAGTGGGTCAGTTGTGCCACCAGGGTGTCCGCCCAGAGCTCCGCCTCCTCTATGCGCATAACGGGACGGCAGCAATGCAGCACATCCCGAACCGCGTTAAATTCCGGAATGACCGTATCTTTCATGATTTCCGAAATTGCCGGCGTGGGCTGCAGCAGGATGCGCATGAAGAGGCGTCCGTACCACTTGGGATGCAGATTGGTAAAGTACTGTTGACAGCGCTCCTCAACAATCTGAAAAATGGCTTCGGCACATTTGAGCGGATCGTGCGCCCATTCTTCCTTGCAATGCAGCAGGTCCAATGCCCGGTGGCACTTGATCTGCTCAAGCACGTAGAGCACCAGCGCAAGATGCAGATTTTCCTTGCTGCCGAAATGATAATTTACGGCTGCGATGTTCGCCTGGCATTTTTCCGCAATGGCGCGAATACTGGTCCCTTCCACGCCATACTCGGCAAACAATTCGCCGGCCGCGAGCAGCAAAGCTTCCTTGGTCGTTGTAGTTGCCTGTTCCATATGCAGTGTCCCCTTGCCTGAACCTTGGGTTTTGGGTTACATGCCCGAAGTATAGCACAAACATTTGCTTAATTCAAGTGTTTGTTTAAATTTATCGTTTGACCCGATTTTTTTCAGCAGTTATACTATTTTTTACGGATGAAAAGGGGATGTGTAGGTACATATTTGCTGTTGCACGCCTAATTCATACTCGGGGTGGGGAGCGCGGGACAAAGCAAAACCTGTCAGTGCCCGTCGAAAGGTCGTGCGCCGATGCCTGTTAAGCGTTGTCGCTTGTATCCGTATCTAACCTATGCACCGCCCAATAGTCAGTTGTTTTTCAGGGACAAGATTGTCCCGGCGATGTGGCGCGTGCCGTTCTCCCGGTTGAAATAATAGGCCGCCAGGTAGCGTCCGTCCGCCATGGGTGAAATCCAGGGATAGCCCAGATCGCCGCTGCCGCCGTCATCGCGAAGAACGATTTCCGTGCTCTCCGCAATATTCCCGGCCTCCGCGTCCAGAACCCTGGCGCGTATCCCGTAAGGCTCATGTCGATAGCCGTACACCAGGAGGATGCGCCCGTCCGGCAGCAGCGTGGCGCAATGAGGATGCCCTTGAAAGCCCGCGTCTTCCCAGGGTGCGAAGGACTTGCCGCCGTCCGTGGAACGGGCCACGGTGGTATGATCATCAAAATTCGCCGTGCGCATGAAGGCGATCAGCGTGCCACCCCGGGTTTCAATCAAGGCCGTTTCATTAAAGGTGACTTCGGGGTCCTTCGCTATAGGACAGCGGTATTCCCAAGTCAGCCCGCCGTCCTTCGACGCCATGAGATGCACCTCGGTAAGGCGCGGCTCCAGCCGGGACTGGGACGCCACAGCCCAGTAGAGCGACCCATCGCGCCCCTCCCACATGGGTCCGCGGTTGTACGCCGGGCAGGGTTCCTTGAACACCGTTTGCGCCAGGTTCCCCGGCACGGGCGGCGGTTGGATGGGACCCGACCAGGTGGCGCCGCCGTCCGTGGAACGCGTGAGATAGCCGCCCATGAACACGAAATTGCCATGCCGTAGTGTGGGCGGCACCTTTTCCGCGGCATCGCCGCGCAGCAACGCCCACCCATAACTGCTGCAGACGATGGTGCCATCGCGCAGCTGGGTCATGCAGGGGTCCTGGGAGCCCCCGAACGGATGGGCCAGGATCAGTTCCGGCTCCGTGGTCCAGCTTTCCCCGTTGTCCTTGGAGCGCACCAGTACAAGATAGCTGTTGGGATCCGTGTGATTCGAGGAGGCTTCGCCGAAGTAGCGCCGTTCCGGGGCGCGCCGAAAGGCCGCGAGCAATTCCCCGTCCGGTCGCAAGACCACGGAGGGAAACGCGCTGTAAAAGCGGTCGTCGCTGTAAATAACGATATCTTTTTCTTTGACCAGTTCCTGCGCGGCCAGGGGAATGCACAAAACGATGGCAAAAACTAACAAAAGGCTATAAATCTTCATCTTGGTTCTCCGTAATCAAACATTAAGGTTTAACGGGGCATTCCGTACAATGCCGTCCGACCGGCACCAGTATACAGGGCATGCTCCCGGAAGACAAAGCCAGTCAGTCACAAGGGTATCTCAACCACGGAACACACGGAATAACACGGAAATAAAAGGCAATTTAGCACGAGGCATTTCATTGTCCGATAATCGCTATCGCTATCGGCATCGGTATCGCTATCGGTATCGCTATCGAAACCCCAGTCCCGAACCCAAGGTCTTACTATTGCCTCCCGCGATCCTCAACCGCACAGACTCACCTTGTTTTCAGCCGACTCGAAGCGCCGTACGGTGATTATGTATCATAGCGGATATCGGGGGGCTAGATAAGGAGTCTGCCATGCCTGCTCCAGTACCACAATACACTCCGGCGGAAAACCGCTTCCGTTTGTGGATGTGGTTCAGTTTTTTCCTATACGCCTTCGGACTGCCCTTTTTTCTCCTCTTCGGCAGACAGATTGCGGCATTACTGAATGATTTTCCCGCCATGCTCGGGCAGGCGCCCCCCTGGCCCCCGGCGGGCTCCGGTATGGAGGTGGTGTTCTGGCAGGTGCTGGGCGTCTCACTCATGGCCATCCTGGCGGTGGTGTGCCTTTATGTCGCCTTGAACGTCCGGCGTTACGGCCCGCTGATCGTGGCGCTCCTGGCCGCGAAACTGGTCTCAACAGTATGTTACAGCGGCTTTTATATTGCTGACGGCAACCCCGCGTACCTGATCGGCGCATTGACGGACGGCATCATTTTCCTGGTCACGGCGATCCTGTGGTTTTTTGCCGCGCCGGCCGACCGGTATCTGGACGGCTATGAAACACGGGTACTGTCCGCCGTCGGTGAAACCGTGCTTCCCCGGGGCGGCGCGTTTCCCGAAGGCTATGACGATGCCCGGGAGCGTTGCCTGGAAGAAGCCCGGATGATGCTGTCCGTACAAACGGGAAAGGATGTTCTGCTGACCCGGATGATGCTGCGGCTGGTGGATGTGCTTCCCCTTTGCCTGGGTTTTTCCTGCCTGTTCCACCGGCTCGGGCCACAGGCGCGCACGGCCTTTTTCGAACGCCTGGAAGTGTGCCGACTGGGCATGCTGCGCATGATGGCCACGGGCCTTAAACTTTATGTCGTCACCCCATATTTCAATACGCCTGACGAAGAAAGCCGGGCGGTGACGGAAAGAACCTGACCATGCCGACGGAACGATACACGGCCAAGGTGGCCATCGTCGGAACAGGCGCGGGCGGCGCAACGGCAGCCGCGGTGCTGGCCCGCGCAGGCGTGGACACCATTCTAATCGAGCAGGGTCGATATTATAAGCCAGAGGACCACGGCGACATCTTGACCAGCATGCGGCGCATGTATGTCAACGGAGGCATGACGCTTGCCCTGGGTAACCCTCCTGTACCCATCCCGCTGGGTTGTGCCGTAGGCGGCACGACCATTATCAATTCCTCCACCTGTTTCCGGCCGCCGCGCGCGAAAGTCGATCACTGGGAAGGCCCCTCCTGGGAGGCGCTGGAGCCCTGCCTGCGGGAAGTGGAAACGCGCCTGCATGTGGGGCCTGCGGAAGAGTCCCTGCTGGGCAACAATTACCAGGTGCTTAAACGGGGATGCGACAAACTGGGGATCGCCATCCGGCCCCTCGCGCACAATTTGTACGGGTGCAAAAGCAGCGGGCGCTGCGCCTTCGGCTGCCCTACCGGCGCCAAGCAAAGTACCGACCGCACCTTCGTCCCTGACGCGATCGAGGCCGGCACGCGCCTGTACACCGAACATACGGTAACCGATGTCATACGCAAGGGCGGGCGGCTTGTCGGGCTCAAGGGGGAAACCCCTTCCGGCGCGTTTGAGGTGTATGCCGACGTCATTATTCTGGCCATGGGCGCGCTTACAACTCCCGCCTTCCTGCTGCGCCACCGCCTGGCCACCGGGTCAAGACGGGTGGGGCGGGGACTCCGTATTCATCCCGCCTGCCGGGTGGCCGCCGAATTCGACGAAATCATAGACGGTCATGTCGGGCTGCCCCAGGGCGCCTGCATTGATCACTGGGCGAACCGGGGCATCATGCTCGAAGGCATCTCGCTGCCGCCCGGTCCCCTGTTGAGCGCGTTGCCCGGGGCTGGAGCGCGCTTCAAGGAACTCGCCGCCCATTGGCGGCAAATCGCCACCTTCGGCATCATGATCAGCGATACCAGCGTCGGCAGGGTCATGCGCGGCATCGGGGATAGCCCCTTTACGGCCATCTACCAGTTGAATCAGGCGGACACCGAGTCTATGCGTTTCGCCATGGTGCGCCTGGGAGAACTGTATTTCGCCGCCGGGGCGAAGGTGTTGTATACCAATGCCCTGCCTTACCCTGTCATCCGTTCCATGGATGAACTGCGCAAGTTCGAAAGCTGCCGCATACGCCCCAGCGGCCTGGAACTCATGGCCTTCCACCCGACCGGCACCTGTGCCATGAGCGCCACCGGGAAAACCGGCGTCGTTACTGCCGGTCTTCAGGCCCATGACATGCCCAACCTCTACATCATGGACGGCTCGGTGATCCCCTGCGCGCTCGGTGTCAACCCCCAGATTACCATCATGGCCTTAGCCTGGCACGGCGCCGCGCAACTGGCGGCGGAAATCGGAAATTGAATACGCCCAGGGCACAATCCGAACGCTTCACAGCGTTGTAAAACCCACAGACCGCGCCAGCGGTCATATGTTGGCGTTCCAGGGGCGTGACGTGATACTGTGTAGGCTCAGGTGCGTTCATTTCCCGGAACGTTAAACCTTAAACCCTTACTTCACAAGGACCATTACCATGAAGCGATTTTCCTTTTCTCTTGCTGTTTTCCTGTTTCTTTCTCTGTCCGCCGCCTGGGCGGAAGATGACGACAAGATCATGGGCAACTACCACGGCGGGTTTACCGCGCAGGACTGGTCGGGCCGGTATATCCGGGCCCAGGTGGTGGCCATCAGCAAAGTCGCCCACCGCGCGGTACTGTTCCTGGGCGAAACCGAAACCGCCGCCGCGCGCCTGGAAGTTAAGGGACGGGTTAAAGACGGCGTCGCCGTGTTCAAGGATACCCTGGTCCTGGACAGCCTGGGCGGGAAATATGAATTCGAGGCGCGTATAGAACAGGAGACCATGACGGGCACCTTGAAGAAAGCGGATGACCGGGGCGCAACGGCCGTGCCCTTCTCGCTGAAGCGCGTGTTCCTGCAGCCGCCGACGCTGGGGATGGCCCCGCCGGAAGGGGCCGCGCTCCTCTTTGACGGCAGCAATACGGACCAATGGGAACGCTGGCCGAACGGCTGGTGCTTGAGCGATGAAGGCGCCATGGAAGTGTGTGGAAGCAATTTCAAGACCCGGGCTGAATTCGGCGGCGGCACCTACCACATCGAGTTTCGCACCCCCTTTATGCCCACGGAAGCGGGCCAGGGCCGGGGCAACAGCGGCGTCTACCTGCTCGGCCGCTACGAGGTGCAGGTGCTGGACAGCTTCGGCGTGGAACCCAAGGACAATCTCTGCGGCGGCATCTACCAGTTTGCCGTGCCCGCCGCGGACGCGGCGCTGCCCCCGCTGCAATGGCAGACCTACGACATCACCTTCACGGCGCCCGAATTCGACGCCACGGGCAATAAAACCCAAAACGCCCGCATTCACGTGCTGCACAACGGCATTGTCATTCACAACGATGTGGAACTCGCATCGGGCACGCCGGGCGGCATCAGCGACCAGGAAGCGGCGGCCGGGCCGTTGCTCCTGCAGGACCACGGCAACCCCGTGCGCTTCCGCAATATCTGGTTTAAGCCGGCAAACTGACCCTACAGTTGTCCCATGTATCTTTCCCTGGTCATACCCGCATACAACGAGGCGGACCGCATCGGCGACACCCTTGTCGCCGCGGACCGTTATTTCGTGCGCCAGGACTATGATGCGGAAATCATCGTGGTCGATGACGGCAGCCACGACGATACGGCCGAAGTCGTGCGCGGGCATCAACAAGAACGCCGGACACCCGTTCGCCTGAAGTCGCTGACGGAAAATCGGGGCAAGGGATATGCCGTAAAAGCAGGCATGCTGGAACAGGCGACAGGCCGCTTCCGCTTTTTTTGTGACGCCGACGGATCCACCCCCATTGAAGAACTGGACCGCTGCGGCGCCCTGTTCGAATCCCAGGCGGATATTGTCATCGGTTCCCGTGCCCTGCCGGATTCCATCATCCAACAGCGCCAGGCGTGGTACCGGGAAAACATGGGGCGCTGTTACAACCGTATTGAGCGGATACTGGGCATCACGCCCTATTCCGACACGCAATGCGGGTTCAAAGGATTTACCGATAAAGCCGCTGAAATCTGCTTCATCCGCCAGACGGTCAGCCGCTTCAGCTTCGATGCCGAACTGCTTTATATCGCCGCCAAACACGGCCTGAACATCCTGGAAATCCCGGTGCGCTGGATCAACAGCCCCAACTCCAAGGTAAACCCCGTCCGGGACGCCTCGCGTATGTTTCTTGACCTGGTTGCTATTCGCCTCAAGGATTTATCCGGCCGATACGACTGAACAGGTGGAGTTTGTGGCATGAATTCCGGGGACATGTCCGAATGGCAGGAATTCATGCCCGCAAAGAAGCACTGTCACTGGCGGGCAGCGCGTGCCTGCCCATGCAACCAAGCCGGGACTGTCCCCGCCTCCCTCTGTAATGAAAGAATGTAGAAGCGGCGCCCTCGCCGCTTTCAACCCGGCAGGGATGCCGCGTCTACATTTTATTGTTTATAGGGAGGCATGGCTCCATGGCGAACTGTCCGTCCTTTGCTTCATTGTATACTACGATTTACGACAGGTAACGGTCTTAAGTTAGTGCCATTCGAACATGTCCCCCAAATTCATTACACATGGCAAATATCCCGGAGGGATAAAAGCCATTAGCCGGTGGTTGAGCGAAGCGACACCACCGGTACACAAGCAACCACCATCCCCATCCCGGCAGGGATGGAGGAACACGCCAATAGCTGCAGACCCAGTCGCCCTATATCCCTCAGATAATTTGCGCTTCAACGCCTATCTCATGGTCCGCCCAGAATCACACAAAGGGCTAACGAAAACGGGGACTGGCAACGGCGCGTTCCAAAGACTGCACACCTTGGCGCTCCACCCGCTATAACGCGATGGTGCCTGTACCCGCTTTCGTGGGTTATTACGGGCATGCGGTTGACTTCAGGTTAAAAAAAGAAATAAACTAGTCTCAAACTAGATGAAAGGTCAGAATCATGCATACTGTCGGCGCCTTTGAAGCCAAAACACACCTGTCCAAACTTCTTGAGAGAGTGGCCAAAGGCGAACGGTTCACTATTGAAAAACATGGTGTTCCCGTGGCCGCTTTGGAGCCTGTACGCGCTTCGAAGCGGGAGCCTGCGGCCGACATCATTGCCGCACTCAAGCAATTCCGCGTCGGAAAGCGCATTGGAAATCTGTCCATACGTGAGATGATCGAGGAGGGGCGCCGATGACTCCGGAACGATTTGTTGTGGACAATTCTGTAGTAATGGCATGGTGTTTCGAAGATGAGACGAGCGCCTATACCGATACCGTCCTGGAATGTCTTGAACATGGTGAAGCGGTTGTTCCCGCGATCTGGCCCCTGGAAGTGGGTAATGTGCTCCTTGTTGCAGAACGGAAGGGCCGGCTTGGCAAAGCCGAGGTCGTTCGATTCCTTGAACTCATCAGCAGCCTTCCGCTCGCGGTTGAGCAGGAAAGTCCCGAACGTATGCTGACCACTATCCTTGCCCTTGCACGTGATCTCCGACTCTCAACGTATGATGCTTCCTACTTGGACCTGGCGATGCGGTCGGGACTGCCGCTTGCAACACAGGATAAATCCCTTATCAAAGCCGCCAAGAAATGCGACGTTATGCTCTTTGGCAAAAAGTGATGTCAGGGGTCGAATCGAAGAAAATAACACCGGCGTCCGCAGATGCGCACGCCGGTGTCGTTTGTATCCGGCCAAAGGTACTACACCTCCTTCCGGCCGCTATGTTCGTTCCTTTAACGTCTCCGGTTCCTTGACGACTCGGTGGTGTTTCTGCCCCGGTTTTGGGTCGTCGAGGAGGTGCTTCTCGGCGTGGTTGTGGTCTGGCGCGTTGTGGCTCTTGGCGCCGTCTGGGTCGTTGAGGGCGTGCTTCTCGGCGTGGTTGTGGTCTGGCGCGTTGTGGACCGTGGCGCCGTCTGGGTCGTTGAGGGCGTGCTTCTCGGCGTGGTTGTGGTCTGACGCGTTGTGGCTCTTGGCGCCGTCTGGGTCGTCGAGGAGGTGTTTCGCGGCGTGGTTGTGGTCTGACGCGTTGTGGCTCTTGGCGCCGTCTGGGTGGTTGAGGAGGTGCTTCGCGGCGTGGTTGTGGTCTGGCGCGTTGTGGCCCTTGGCGCCGTCTGGGTCGTCGAGGAGGTGCTTCTCGGCGTGGTTGTGGTCTGGCGCGTTGTGGCTCGAGGCGCCCGTTGTTCCTGTTCTTGCCATTCAGGCGGCGTGGTACTGCGCCGTTGCGTCGGCGGCGGTGTGATTGTGGTCGGTGCGGACCGCTCGCGCTGTACGGCGCCGCGCGACGAGGTCGTCGGCACCTTGACTTCGGGCGCTTCGGGCGCCGGGGGCGGTGTTCTCACACTGCGCCCGCCTTCACTGGCCCGCGCCGACACGGGAGACGCCGAAATCTCTCCGCGAACAGGCTTCGCCGTATCCAGTGCGCTCCGCCGGTTTCCGGACGATTCACGGACCGCCTCGGTCTTGGTGCGTTCGTCCTGCAGTTGGCGGATTCTACGCCCTTGCGTTTCCATGCGGCCCCGTTCTTCCGTGTTCACCGGGGTGAAACGGAGCGGCTGTGTCCGGCTTTGTATGGCTTCGGAAAGGCGTCGTCCGATGATGGCCCCTGAGGGCGCATCCGGCTTTCCGCCCAGGCGCGCCTGCAGCGCCATGGTGCGCGGCGGGCGCATGGGCGCATTCTCACGATAGTTGCGGAAACGATCTATCACAAAGGAATCCCAATTGGGGTTCTGTTGCAGCTGCCGCATACGGAAGTGGGCGTAGATGGGATCAGGTCCGTACTGGGGGAAACGGTTCGAGTGCCAGGGATAGAAGCCCCGTTCTTCGTAACGGTAGTCGTAATAGTCGCCGAAATAATAATGGCGCGTTCTCGGTTGGATGAAGATATGGGCGGTTACTATGCCCAGGTCGATGACAATGGCAGGCCGGTAAACATAGCCTACACGCCGGTACAGGGGCCGCCGGTAATAGACCGGCGCGAACATGACGCCCCGATAGCCGATATCATAGTCCCAATACCCCGGGAGATATACGCATCCACGGGGCGTCCAATTATAGTGCGCGGGAATCCAGACCCAGTCGGGCCGCTGCACGATCCAGTAGCCGGGCCGCCAGTAATACCGCCCGTCCCGCCATATCCAGCAGCCGGGCGACCAGATCCGGTCCGGTCCCGGAGGCGGGGAACTGGGCCCCAGCTCGAGCGGTTCCGGCGGCGGCGGCAGATAGGTCACCTGCACCTGGTTGATTTCCCGCCAGAAGCCCGAAATCCACTGCATGCCGTTGCTCGCCGGCGCCCAGTATCCGGGCACCCACTCGCGCCCCGGGGGGATCACGCGCCACACGCCGCTGATCCAGATAAAATCGTCCCGGTCCTCATCCCAGGCCCAGTACCCGGGAATCCACGCCACATCGGCGCCCTCCGGCCGGTGCTCCGGCGGGATCTCGTCGATGGGGGCGTAGGGGGACCTGCTGACAATGATTCCGGCGGACGGTCCGGACATGGCGACCTGGGCGAAGGCTTCGTGCATGGGGCCTTGGGTCAGCACCTGCAGGCCGTCCTCGTCCACATACTGTCCGAAAGCGGGTGCCGTTCCCAGCAGCATCAGCGACAGGACCGCCACGCTTCCGAAGGACAGATAGATCCGATGCCCTTGATATATGCAGCGTTTCATTTTCTTCTTCCTTTCTCTCAAGGTTGTTCAAACCAAAACCACCGGGGCCCTGTGTGTTACTGCTGCTGGACCTTTTCGGCGGTATTTTCAATCGCCTGACCGCCACGCTGAAGATCCTTGCCAACGCCCCGGAACGTGTTGCAGCCAAGAATACCCACACTAAGCAGAATTCCCACCAATATCGCCGCAGCCATTCTAACAAGTTTGTTCATGGTTAGCGCCCTTTCCCTATTGTTCAACGGAACGTGTCAAACCTGCACATGCATCCGAAATAAATTCATGGCCATAACCATACTTTAACCTATCGAAGCTGAAATACCCAACCAAGATCCTCTGTCCCCGTTGCCATTTCCACTTCTCTTCACACCTGTATTTTACCTTCTTGTTCCCGATCGTAGCGGTAAAAAATAAGGTGCTGGTCAAATAGGCGCTCACAGGGGCTAACAAATCCCACTGCCGTCCTATTCTGCCTTCTGGCTTCTCATGTATGACCTGGCATCTTTTATTCATCGCTTCGTTTCCTTAATCGGCGGCGTTGGAAACATCCAGTGGCGACCGCCGATAATTATTGACGAAACCGGCGTAGGAATATTCACCCTGAAAGTCATGGCGTGGCATAGCCACAACTAAACCACTCTTTGTATTACTCCCCGTCATCTTCTATGATTTTTTCGAAGAAGTTACTGCAAGAAAACTTTTGCTTCTATCTCGCTGACAACAATATCCGCCAGGAAATCCTGAATTGCGGCGGGGGCCGGGCTGGGTACCGGTTCCCTCCCATACCCCATCAGAACATCATTCAGCGGGTTTATTCATGTTTTTTCGCCCACAACATCTCTTGCGGACTTTGCCTGTAAGAAGGGACGCCTTCGGTGCAGCCCAGAAGTCTGAATATCTGGGAACGCCGCTCCCCAGAGCGGCAAAACACAGGAATAGATCCCCTTAATGACAACCGTCCAAATGTTTGGCTGAGTCTTTTTGTCACTTCTCGTCCATACCCATGATCCTGCCGCTCTGGGGAGCGGCGTTCCCAGGAAAGTCAAACTCATAAGTAATTGTCAGCGAAATGACCTTAAGCGCCTACGCTTCGTCCGGGACTTCGCCCGGGAGAAGGAGCGCCTTCGGCGCAACCGAAACGCAGTATCTCAGTCAGAAAGAAACACATGAAATACACCCGTATCAACGTATTTTTCGTTTCATTATAAACAACCTTAAGCACCGTCATTCCGGTTTTTTCG
>Ga0123335_1003447_pt1 | contig 21954 bp, 19 predicted proteins | sample BiotimSIPDNA_2_FD_89707 | JGI IMG/M metagenome (GOLD analysis project Ga0123335, IMG submission 89707) | Anaerobic biogas reactor microbial communites from Washington, USA - Biogas_R2 time_0 SIP DNA | ecosystem: Engineered > Bioreactor > Anaerobic > Unclassified | place: Washington, USA...
GAAGATTTTCTCGATGTATTGAAGGAGCACTAAGATGAAAATATTCGACACGTCTTCGGTAATTTGTATCTTATCTGAAATATGCTCGCCAAAGATATTAGACATATGTATAAAAAATGGATATTCGATAGCAATCCCGTCTCCAGTATTTGAAGAAATAAAGAAGAATAAAAAAACATATTCGATGTTGCAGAACTGTAATCCGTTTGTAATATTAAATGATTTTGACAAAGTAGAATATGAAAAGCTGTTGAGGCGACATCCAGAACTCCATGAAGGTGAGGTAAGTGTAATATGTTGCGCTTTACATAGGATGAGGAACGGTGATAGACATTATTGTATCATTGATGAAACAGCGGCAAGGAAGTTTGTTGGATCGGATGGAAGTTGTAGTAGTCTTAAGTTAACTGGAACGGTTGGATTAATTTATTGGGAGAAAGATAGGTTAGATTTATCTAAACAAGAATGCAAAGACATATACAACTCTTTCGAAAACTCAGGATTTTGGATAAAACAAAGCATTATAGGAGGGCTGCTTAAATGAATACTGAATTGAAAATCCATAAATATGCATCCGCAGATGATACCGAACTAAGAAGCTTGGAATTAGACATAAATTCTTCAAAGGTAGTAACCCCCGTTAAAGCTCTTATAACCAAGGATTTTTATAAAGACACTATCTTTCCGAAAGACCTTTCCTTTATTGGCGAATTATTTTTCCGATTTAACGACGAAACTATAAAACGGATGAGCGAAGATAAGAATTATAGTAACGCCAAGAATAATGAAGCTAGAAAAAGTAAACTAAAAATATATAACTGTCCTCAGATGTGCATTACGGAATTTAAAAACAAAGAGGAATTTGCTAGATATCCAACCGAAATGGAGTTAGACACACTAATTAATATTGCATATTCTTTTTCAGATATAACACCAATACCTTGCATTCCAAAAATCGCAAGAACGATAACTTTGGATAATTTCGAAGATTTCCTAGCCTATCTTCAGCAAAGTTATGATAAAATACAACTTCATAATAAAAAGAAAATCTTGGGGTACATACCAGTGCTGCCTCCGTTGTTTATGAATAAATTAATAGATTTTTATATTGGACTCGACACGGGCATCAACGCCTTTTATCTTGATTTAGATGGAAAAATGATTCACAGTAATTTAACTGATATAGATGCTTTAAAAAGACGGCTCGCTAAACATGGTTATGAAGAGAATAACTTTTTACATTTTATAAATGTAAACTATGGAAAAGCTATAAACGATCAAGAAGTCCTTTCAGCTAGAGATCTCTTAGCTTTTGGTCATGGGTTAGATAGTTTGGGCGGAAATCACTCAGGACCAAAACGCAATCCACAGTTTTATAAATGGTTGCAAGAAAATAAAGACATCTTGAACAATTCAAGACGATTATTAAGCATAAACGATTATGGATATTATAGGTGGAATATGTTGGGTCAACAAGCGGACGAGATCTACCCGAAAGACGCTTTAGTCCCAATATCTGCCATCAAATCCGCACCTACAAGTCGAGTTGACAGAACAATAAAAATAATTAATTTACAGCAACAATCCAAAGAAGCGATTAGATTGCAATTACTTACAAATGAACAACAAAAAAATACACTCGGCTATTTCAAATCTAAGAAAAATGTTAAACAGGAAGACATCAAGGCACTTGGCAAAAGAGGGGCCAAGAGCACTTAATAGTTTTATTTAGACTCATCTCTTTTTCCAGTAACACGAAACTGTCGCGGTTCTACTTTTCACCACCACGAATGCACCACCATACTTGCACCACCTTCAAACGCAACAGTACCTCCTTGAATTGAGCGAATCCCGTTAAAATGATGGTAAAAGTCCTGAGGAAGCCGTCCAAGATATATCAGGCGTTGAAGAACGGGAACGGGATCGCGAATATGGGGATCCTCGAATTGGGCTCGGGTGATGCGACCGACCATAGGAAGGGACGCTTCCATCATGGCTCCAAAGCTTGCCTGATCACCTATTCCCATCTTAGAAATCCTGTGACAACTATAATTATGGAAACTATTATGGGAAACATGGGAAACTTGAACAAGTCGATTTTCGGCGGAGCACCCCGCAGAAGAGCTGCTGGCCATTCGGTAAAATGAGGATGATTTAAATCATCTTAACTTTTTATATGCCGGGTGAGTGGGCGCCGCCCGACCTCCCCGCCTCAATAGATCACGTTCTGGCGGAGGAGGTCGCCCCGAGGACGCCGATCGCCGACCCCAGACGTCATCCCTTCACCCTCGACCCCCCCGGCGGGAGGAAGCTCACGATCTGGTCGACGGAGGCGATGGCCTTGAGCCGCCGCCGGTCATCCTCCTTCTCGGCGAAGGACCGGTAGATCCTCTTCGCCAGGTCCTCAGCGCTGAGCTCGCCTGGCTCGACCTCGACGGTCGGATCGGCCCTCGGCTTCACCGCCGAGACGGGGCCGCCGATCAGCTGGTCCTCGGCTATCCCTAAAGCGAGGCCGAGGGGGACGTCTCGATAGTACCGCCGCTCGCCCCGGACGACGAAGGCCCCTTTCTTAAGAAACTCTCCCGGCTCGGGGGTCTTCGTCACCTGCTCGGCACCGACGAGGTAGCAGTCTCCTGCAAAGAGCCCCGCCTTCCAGAGGCTGGAGTAGCTGACGGCGAAGGAGGCCGCCTCCTCCAGGGTCGACTCGGGGACGGCCTCCCCGAGGGTCTTGATGACCGTTAAGGGGGCTCCGGGCGCGTCGGTGTGGAGGGCGAGGTCCCTTTTTTCGAGGTATTTCGCGTAGATCTCCTCGTTGCTGGAGGCGTCCCTCCCCCCGATGACGAGAAAGCCGTCCGAGGAGTAAAACCAGCGGAACCTCTCGTACCACTTCGGCTTCCTCCGCCGGAAGACCGCCCTCGTCTTGGCCTTCTCATGCCCATCCTTCCGCGCCATCAGCCGGATCGTCTCCTCCAGGGCCTTCTCCGCCCCCTCCCGCTTCTTAGCCTGCTCCTTCGCCCGGTCGTAGTACCTCTGGGCGTTCTGGGGGACGGTGAGGTTTGCGTTCAGCTCCAGAACGGCACCTATCGCCTCGCCCTTCCTCCCGACCTCGCCGACGGTTCCGCCTCCGCCAACGCCCCCGTCGCCGGGGTCGTCGAGGCGGAGGCGAAGCTCCCCCTGGTAGTCGAGGGAGAGGATCTTCTCCGCTATGGGGAGGCCAGAGGTCTTTATCTTCGCCAGGATCTCGGAGTAGGTGAACCCCCTATCGAAGCCCTTCGATATCCCGGCGAGGACCGCCTCCACCTCGCCGTACCTCTCGTAGATCTTCTCGCCGAGACGGGCCAGCTCCTGCTCCCGCTCCCGGAACTCCTGGATCGACCGCTCCTGCATCTCCCTTCTCCGCTCCAGGGCGGTCTTCGGCTTCGCCTCCTCCGCATCCGCCTCCTCGGAGGAGAAAAACTCGTCGAGGGCCTCGCTGAAGCTTCCGAACTCCCGCCTTTCGAGGCCGTCGTAGACGGCGAGGGGAGCGGGGACTACGTCGACGATCCTCTCCCCGTCGGCCACAATATGGGGGTACGCCTCGACGAGGCCGAAGACCTCCCCCAGGGCCCGGTGGAGCCGGTCGATCTCCTCGCCGACGAGGGCATGAGCGGGCTCCGTCTTGTTGATCCCGGCCCGGAGGCAGACCTCCTCGGCGTAGGTCCCCCCCATGTTCAGCCCCCGGACGAGGGTCCTCACCAGCTCCGAGTCGGAGGAGGCGAGGATGAAGGCGAGGTCGTTTCGGGAGACGGTCCGGGGGTCGAGCTGGTCCTCCCGGTACTGGTAGGTCTCGCCGGCGAGGAGCTTTCTATCCCGGAAGGCCAGGGGCCGGAGCGGCAGGACGATTCGGCCGCCGGCGTCGAGGAGGAGGACGTTTCCCTTGGGGAAGATCTCGGCGATGAGGACGTACCGGTCGTCGCCTCGCTCGATCTCGATCTCCGCCATCCGGTCAAACCCGTGCTGGCGGACGGCCGCCACCCGGCCGCCGGAGAGGCGGCTCCGGAGCATCGTCGGAAACTGGGGCGGCATCTTGGGGGCCTCCCGGGGCTTCTCCGTGAGGTGGATCCGCCTCCCCGCCTCCAGGAGGAGGTCGAGCTTCCCGGAGCCTGGAGACTGAAAGGAGATCACCACCCGATCGGGGGAGAGCTGGTAGGACTTCCCGACGAACCCCCCCACCAGCTTCTCTTGGAGCTCGTCGACGACCGCCGCCACGTCCACGTTGCTCATCGCCTTCTTCATAGTGGCCGAAAGAGGTAGATCGACAGATAAATAGTTGCGGCCGTTCCAAGAGAGGATGGTGAAGGAACGTTATCTTGCAGACCTGATGCTGATGAGGCTCGCCCGCTGGCTGAGGATGGCGGGCTACGACGTCTCAAACCCCCCGGAGGGGTCTGACGACTCCGACCTGATAAAGGTCGCCCTGAAGGAGGAGAGGACCCTCCTCACCAGGGACAGGCTCCTCGCCAGGAGGTGCGAGAAGGCGGGTGCGAGGTGCCTATCGATCGCCTCCTCAGACCTGGATGAGCAGCTCCGGGAGCTTCTGGCGGCGGGGATCACCCTGGAGCTGAATCCTGAGAGGTGCACCCTCTGTAACGGCATCCTCCGAAAGGTGGAGGAATCGGGGGCTGACGACTCCCCCGGGACTATGGATGCTGACACCCTCACGAGGTGCGAGGTCTGCGGGAAGATCTACTGGCGGGGGACCCACTGGCGGGGGATTCGAGAGCGTCTGGCGGGAGGAGGCGCGTGAGCGCCTCTTCCGAAATGGGTCAGGACGACCGGAGACCCCAAGCAATCCCCCGGACCGGGAGATGAGCGACTCGTACTTGATCCGAGGGCCGCTTCGACCGATCCGAGATGAGCCCCATCGAGTTTACAGCCTCCGGCCGGTGGTCTGGGAGATGCGACACGGGTAAGGAGAGATGGAGGTGGTGTATATGACGGATTGGAAGATGGGAGATAAGGAGACGGTGGGGATCGCGTCCATCGGCTGTTACGTGCCGCCGGGGATCATCACCAGCGAAGAGATCTCAAGGCTTTCGGGGATTCCGGTGGAGGTCTTCCGAGATAAGATCGGGATGGAGAGAAAGCACGTCGCTGCCGAGGACGAACATCCCTCCGAGATGGGGGTCCGGGCCGCAGAGGTGGCGGTGACGAGAGCGGGGATCGATCCGGGGGAGATCGACGTCCTCGTCTACTGCAGCGCGGGGTTCTACGACTACCGGATCTGGTCTCCCGCCGCCAAGGTTCAGACAGCCATCGGCGCCGACGGCTGCTACGCCTTTGAGGTGAAGAATGGCTGCAACGGCGGAAACCTCGGGATCAGCATCTCCAAAAGCCTCCTCCTCGGAGATCCGGATATGAACTACGCCCTCGTCGTCTGCAGCGAGAAGCTCTCCATATCCGTAGACTACGAGGACAGAAACGCCCTCTCTCTCTTCATGGTCGGGGATGGAGCGGCCGCCGCCATCCTGAAGAAGGGGGAGGGGACGAATCGGCTCCTCTCCTACGCCGCCCGGACGGAGGGCTCCGCCGTCGACTCGATCAAGGTCCCCTTCGGAGGGACGCGGCGGCCGCGACCTCCGGGCCGCCACGAGGACGGCCTCGGCTACATCCGGATAGACGACCCCGCCGGCCTCGACCTGATCCTCTCCCAGACATACCTCGAGAACTACCTCCGGGTGATCAAGAGATCCCTGGAGAAGGGCGGCCGCTCCCTCCAGGACGTCGACCTCCTCCTGACAAACCAGGTGAAGAGGAGCCTCCTGGAGGATATCCTCCAGGGGCTGGACCTCGGCTGGGACCATACCATCACCTCGATAAGGGATTACGGCCACATGGGGACCGTCGACACCCTCTTCAACCTCTCGCGGGCGATCGAATCCGGGAGGCTCGGGCCGGGGAGCCTGGCGGTTCTCGCGAGCAGCGGGGCCGGGTTCACCTGGGCGGCGATGCCGGTCGAGTTTTTCTGAGGCTGGCTCGACCCGAAGAGGGTAAGGGACCCTGATCCCACCCCTTGGCACAGAAAGGCGGGAGGAGGACGATCCTGACGCCGCCGCTCTAGGACGAAAGAAGAAAGCGGCATCGACAATTCTAGAGGAGGGAGAAGAGGATACATTCGGTGGACCATTATTTATTCGGGAATTTTCATATCGCCGATCATGTTCGTAGATATCGGGACCGTCCGAAATTTCGTCGAAGCCGGCGACCTGCATCACCTCGCCCTCTTCAAGGATAGCATCAGCGAGATTCAGCTCAACAAAAAAGAGGATCCATCGGCGTATTTCGGTCCCGATTACTCTAATTACATCGTCGCCCACGACCCCCTGGACGGGCTGCCTAAGGAATACGGAGAGGAGTGGTCCAGGAGGTTCTCCGGCCGCCTGGGGGTCTCCATAATCGAGCGGATTGGGGCTGAGGGCGGCACGATCTATGTCAAGGGGCTGATGGCCGCGAACGGGTCGAAGGTCTACGCAGTCCTCCCCTACACCTCCATCGACGCCGCCGCCTCGGTGGACGCGACCTTCCCCGATCCCCGGCCCATCTCCGCGAGGAGACGGGTCTGGCCAATGGTCCTCCCCGAGCTGACGGGAGAGCGGATCCTGGACGTCGGATGCGGCTTTGGGAGGCTGACCCTCGACGTCGCAGGCCAGAACCCAGCTTCGGAGGTCTTCGGGATCGACATATTCGACCCCTTGACGGCCCAGGCGAGGATGAACGCCGAGGCCCTGGGGATAAAGAACGTCGAATTCAGGACCGCCAGCGCCTACGACCTCCCCTTCGAAGTCGGCTCCTTTGATACAGTCTACTCCTTCTTCATGCTCCACCACCTCGAGGATATCCCAACGGGGCTATCGGAGATCCGGCGGGTCCTGGAGGGCGGGGGGCGATATCTGGCGGTGGAGCCCCTCGGCCATCACCACGGGCCGAACTACTCCGGGGCGGAGTGGGTGCGGATCTTCGGGGAGGCTGGGCTCCTGGCCGAGGCGGAGGAGACGGAGGGGGCGGTGATCCTCAGGGCCCGGAACTGAGACCAGAATATCGAGAGATGATCCTCGTCGAAGGCGGGATATTCGGTGCGGGAGGGCGGCGCCGAAGGGGGGCGTGGGCAACCTCTGCCCCCATCGGCTCATGCCCCGACCTGATTAAGACAGGATTTCGAGCGCATGGCCGGTATACGCGTTCGCCCTACCCAATCTCCACCCAGGCGAGGACTTCCCTCGCAAAAAGCGGAAAAACCTTCAAGCCCCGGTGAAAATTTTCGAATACCAGATCCGGGTCGATCCCTGTATAGCGGTGGATCAGAATGTTGCGAAATCCTCCCAGACCTCTGATCTGCCCGTAAAGCTCCTCGGAGATCACACCCTTATCGAATAGGCCGCTCAAGCTCTCCTCGTAGCTCTCCGAATAATAGCCGAACTCTTCCGAGAGAATGTGGTCGGATACGTCGAAGACGATCGACGCCCCGGCGATCAGTCCCCTCTCGATGATCCACCGCTGGCTCAAATCCCGCTTCAGGGCGTCAAGGCTCAAATCTTTGTGCTTGGAGAGCTCCTGGATTATCTCGTCCAGCTCCTTCAGCCGCACCTCTATCGACTCTCTTCGCACCACCGGTCCATCCTCCTCTTCAAAGCCGCCCTCTGCCGACGGCGTAAGGGCGCTGTATCTCGGTAAAGGTGCAGGACGTCCAGAACGAATCGCTCCCTGGCGGCATCGTCGGATGAGTAGATCAGTCTTCCCGACCGGATTATCTCAAAGAGCAGCACCGGAGATGCCCTCCTGAGGTCCGCGATGTCAAGCCGCTCGGTTCCCAGGGCCAGAGAGATCTCGTCCCAGAGCTTCCAGGCGGGCTTCCCCTCCGTGAGGAGGGCGAGATCTACGTCGTGGGGCTCTCTTTCGCCGACCTCGCCGGTCTTCGCCAGAGAGCCGAAGAGGTAGGCGAGGATGACGCCCTCTTGCTCGAAGATGGGCGTCAGCTCTTCGAGGGAGCCTTTTATGCCTTCAGGAAGGGGGATGTGTCCTCTCCAGCGTTCTGGGATTCCCATGTCTCATCCTTTAGAGGGCGGTGGTACAAATAACCTCTCAATCTTTTGAGGCGATGGACTTTGGCGATGCCTTCGTCGCGAGGTGGCGACTGGCGGCCCCCTGGGCGCGGGAGGGCGGGCGACGCCGAAAGCTTAGATCATACCGCCACCAGTATGGCGTCGAGCCGATCTTCGGGAACTGGGATGCCGTCCTCCACGAGGGCGGCGGTGTAAACCTCGATCGCTTCCTTGATCTTCTCGATCGCCTCCTCCCTGCTCCTGCCCAGGCTGATGCAGCCGGGGAGGCTGGAGCATTCCGCCACCCAGGGGCCGTCCTCGCCTGGGTATATTATGACTTGCCGCATGGTATCAATCTCGATTATTCGCAGATATTATATCTGCGTCTGCTTATTAATCTGCTGGGAATCGTGGAGGCGACAAGGAAAAAAACATTGGATGGCAGTTTCGGGAAGCTGAAGCGATAGGATTGTGCCGATTCCCGGCGGCTCTGGGTGCTGGAGGGCGATCGATATATTGTGTTTAGAGAGCAACACAATTCTGCCAAAACTTCGACGGCATCAATATTTCAGGTAATGCTGGCGAATTTGATTAAAAATATTTATATTTTCGAGGAGGCAAGAGGAAAAACAAATATATAACATTAAATCCCAATATTAAAAGAAGTTATGCTGGCATCAGTGAGAGGAATAAACAATAGAATCACATGTTTGTTAATAAACCCGGTAGGAGGATAAAATGACACTATGTCCACCCACTATAGGAGAGCGTTTAGCAAAATGTGGTAGGCTAGTTGCGGTCTGGGGGATTGTTCCAGGTGCGGATGTCGAGTTAAAAATAAATGGCTCAACCGTAGACACCCGCAACATTAGCGGCTCCTCGACAACCTTTGAGTTAACTTCAGACTTAAATGTGGGTGATGTCGTCACTGCCCGTCAAACAATGGGCTCAGAAGAAAGCCTTGATTCCCCAGGGGTTGAAGTAGGCGATGTTGAACTCCCACCGCCTCCCCCGCGTCTACGTCCTTCGATTTATCGCTGTACACATCGAATCTATGCTGATGGCATGGCGCCCGGAAGTACAGTGAGACTGACGCAAATGGATCCAATCGAGCCCGAGAGCACCCAAATTGCTGAGGGAATCGTAAATCGTCATGGCTTTGCTTGTCTTGAGCCGAGAGTTATTAGAAGCGATCCCATCTTTGGACACGTATCCACATGTGGAACAGATAGCGCGTCATCCTCTGGCAGCAATGTAGTTGCTGCGCCTGCACATTTGCCTGCTCCGATTGTTCATGAACCCCTTTTTGGATGTCAAAATGGAATGGACATGAGCGGTCTCACTGAAGGAGCACGGATTGATATCTTATCCAATGGGAGCCCTTTTGCTTTCTTTCACACCTGTTGGGATGGGGTCCATGTAAACTTGCCTCGGCAATTGGTGGTAAATGAAGAAATTGCTGCTGTACAGACGATGAACGATCCTAAAATTGACTGCAATGTTGATGGAGACGTATCCAGTCCCCCCGCAATAGTCATCCCTCCCGATGAACGAATTAAACCATCTATCCGCCAGATATTATATGATGGAGATCGGATCGTACGAGTACAAAACCAGATTGATGGCGCTGAAATAGCTATCCTTTTGCGTGATAACGAGGAAGACCCAGAAAAAACCGAAGTGGGAAGGGCAGGGGCATCAGAATTTGAGGAGATTTCCCTCAATGATCCTTTATTGGCCGGCCAGATTATAAGCGTTTCACAGACCCTGTGCGGCAGGACGGAAACGTCCGAGGAGATAACTGTACAACCACGCCCAGCAACGATACCGACTCCGTCTGTCAGGTCTCCTCTGTATGAGTGCGGCGTACGGGTAGTAGTGGACGGTTTACTACCCGGGGCACAGGTGTATGTATATCAAAACGGGTTTTATGTTGGACATGCCTGGGCAAATAGTACCTCAGTAACGGTTCTAATAGGACCGAGGTTGGTCAATGGATGCAGCATAACGGCCCTCCAGCGTATCGGAGGAGTTGATGGTGCAACATCTTCACCGATAACGGTACAGAGTCTTACGTTTCTTCCTGCACCAACGATCTTGCCACCGATTCGTCTGGGAGAGCGCAGTATCAGAGTCGGAGGAGTCGTGCCCGGTGCTTACGTTCAAGTGTCTGACCGTGGAACAATGGTTGGCACAGCAGATGCGGCTGAGGTGATAGTGTCCGTTCCAATCAGTCAGCCAGTTGAAAGTAATTCAGTTTTTACAGCAACTCAAACACTTTGTGGTGAAACCAGCACGCCATCAGAAACCTCTCCCGATCCTCATGCCGATCCCGGCCTACCAGGCAGTTTCACCCCCGCATCACCCTCAGAGATAGCGGGTGGGAGTTTTGAGGTCCCTCCCACCAGGGATGCGCCAGGATTCACAGTCGGGATAGGGGGAGAATTGACGTTCCCAAGAGATCCGTCTAATCCCAATGCGGTTGATCCCAGTGGAGCTCCCTATCCACTAGTGGTTGTTGTACATGGTAACCATCGTTCTTCCGCACCAAGCTATCAGGGATATAGGTATCTGACAAATCATCTGGCCAGCCATGGCATGATTTGTATAAGTGTCGATTTAAACGATATTAATGGCAGAAGTATTGATTTCACCGGTCTCGATGCCCGTGGATTAGCGATACTGGAACATATTCGCATACTCTTGGAACGAAATACTACGTCCGGGGATCTACTTCACAATATGATCGATGCCAACAACATCGGATTAGTGGGCCATTCAAGAGGCGGAGAAGGAGTCGTAGCGGCACAGGACAATAATCTTAAAAGGCCTGCTGCGGACCGTTTTAATATTAAGGGAATCGTTCCCATTGCGCCAACCAATGGGTTGGATTTTAGGCATCAAGGCACCCCGCTCTTCATAATATATGGTTCAGCTGATGCGGATGTATCTGGCGGCACTGATTTTGTAAATCCATTCTTGATTTATGATCGCAGCGAGAGGCTCAAAGCGATGATCTTTATTCACCATGCTCGGCACAATGGGTTCAATGAGGTGTGGGTAAGACCTGGAGAAGAAAATGAGCCAATTCTTCCTGGCTCTCTTAGTCCTGCTCAACATCAGGCGATCGCCAAGGCTTATATCAACGCCTTTTTCCAAAGCGTATTCTTTAACTGCTCAGAATATGATGTCTATTTTCAAGGCCCTGTTAAACCGCTTGGGCTGGGCAGCTTTTCAATCCATAATCAGTATCAGGTCACCGATCGCATGGTGTTAGATAACTTTGGTGATGATGATCTGCAGCTGGGGCTGTTGGAAGAATCAACTATCACGCGGGAACAGAATACCCTTGGTCAGACGGTGACGTATACACAGACCGGTATGGATGTATGGTTTGATGCTGAATTTCGCTCTGTTTCCCAAAACCCTCACGATTCGCGAGGATCCTCGCTTAAATGGGATGCCCCTGAATCGTATATAAGTGACGTCAATACTCAAGATGTACGGTCGTACAACGTATTGGCAATTCGTTTAGGACAGCAATACAGCACCGGCAGTACGTTAAATCCATCTAACCTTCCCCAGGATTTGCTGGTAACACTGGTGACAACAGCAGGCGAAGCAACGGTGCGGGTAGGCAGCATCACCGATCTGCCTTTTCCCCATGAAAGAGGCGGTCTTACCAAAGCGGCGCTCAAAACGGTTCGCATCCCATTAGTGTCATTTACAGCGATTAATCCGTCATTAAGATTGGATCAGGTTTCAGCGATTAGGCTGAATTTCGGCATTACTCAACAAGGCGCGATCAGTGTCGATGATATTGAATTTTCAAAGTGATTTTAAAAGAGGTAGTGATATGTATACACACGCACCCAATTTCAAAATTGAGTCTGGAGTTCCCGCAACAGGTTATCCATTGCCCAGGATTAGCCATTTCGCCAGTCGGGAAATTCAGGTGCAAACTTCGGAGGGACGAAAACACGCTACTGAAGTGACCATCTACGGTGAAAACTTTATAATCCGCGCTATAACCCCTGAGGTTCTGGTGAATGGACATCCTCTGGTAAGCTATCGTATCGCAGACGATTTTCAATCTATTACAGGTTATTTTTTCGGAGGCATTACTCAGCCCGCCCATATAGTTGTGGACTACGGTTTAGGCGTGCGTGGCGAGTTTACAGGGTGGGGAGATGTTACAATCTCAACGCATAGAAATATTTTAGTTTTCCTGCTTCTGGCTCTATTTTTCCTGTTGTTGCTTGCAGTGCTAATCTTAGTAATGGAAATGGCTGAGATATCTTGGTTAGCATGGATTAGCTTAGGTGGGGCAATTGCTCTAAGCTTTGTTGCGCTGTTATGGTCATGGTTTTCCGGGACGGGTCCCTAAAACGGATCATAAAAGCTCAAATAAGCTGTCGTTCCAACCGCAATGAGTAACGGTTAGCTGCTGGGAGCGGCCTCTACCTATAGAATAAATTTTTTTTTCCATAATTAATCACTATCTTCAATTTAAAAAGAGATTCGTTCCGACTTTCCTAGAAGGCTAAGGCCCGGGACCGTTTTAACTCTCCTGGAAAAGATCCTTCGCTTGATGCACCAAGATAAGCAAAGGTGTTGCAAAGCATGCCTACTAACCCAGTAAAGACCGAATATCATTGGACTACGACGCGGCATATAATGCCGATACTGAGCGTGGCCAGGGAAAGATCAGCTCGATAACGTTGATGTCCTATGAAGTATGCACCGCTGATGATCACCACGCCATCCAAACAGGTCAAGACGAGAATACCCTTGTACGAGAGATCGAGCAGCACGAAGCACTGGGTGCAAGCGTAATGAAGGTAAAAGTGACCACAGCACTATGGAGCAGATGAGGGTCATCGCCGCCGAAATGGCCATATCATAAAACCTGCCCGGACCCGATGAGGCCGATAATACATAGATTTTTACAGTTAAAACGACCCAGTAACTAGATACTAATCCTCGCGAGACGATCCCATGACCCACCCCTGGCACACCCTCACCGCTGACGAGACCCTGGAGCGGCTCAGCTCCAGCCGAGATGGCCTCTCCTCCGAGGAGGCGGCCCGGAGGCTCTCCGAGCACGGACCAAACCAGCTCGAGGAGATATACAAGCCCTCCAAGGCCCGGATATTCCTCCGCCAGTTCGAAAACTACCTGATCATCGTCCTCCTCGCCGCCGCCGCCATCTCCTGGATCGCTGGCGAGACTACCAACACCTACGTCATCGTCGGGATCATCTTCTTCATATCCCTCGTCGGCTTCGTCCAGGAGTACAAGGCGGAGCGGGCGATGGAGGCGCTCCGGGAGATGGTGGCTCCGGAGGCGAACGTCCTGCGGTCCGGGAGCATGACGAGAATCCCCGTCCGGGACCTCGTCCCCGGGGACGTCGTATACCTCGAGGCCGGAGACAAGGTCCCCGCCGACGCGAGGGTCCTCGAGGATACGTCGCTCCAGGTGGTAGAGTCGTCCCTCACCGGCGAGTCGGTCCCAGAGGATAAGTCCGTCCAGCCCGTCGCCGGGGAGACGCCGCTGGCGGACAGGACGGACATGGTCTACATGGGGACGATCGTCGTCTACGGCAACGGCATGGCCGCCGTCACGGCGACGGGCACGAGGACAGAGCTAGGCAGGATCTCGGGGCTCGTCCAGAGGAGGCCCGAGGACCCGCCGATAAAGATCAAGTTCCAGCATCTGGCAAAGCAGCTCGCCCTGGTGGTCCTCGCCGCCTGCGCCATCATCTTCACCGTGGAGGTATCCCGGGGGTCGCCAGTTCTGGAGACCCTGATCATCGCTGCGGCCCTGGCCGTCGCCGGGATCCCTGAGGCCCTCCCCTTCATCACCACGATCACCCTCGCCTATGGAACCCAGATCATGGCGAGGAAGAACGCCATCATCCGCCGCCTCCCCGCCGTAGAGACCCTCGGCTCGACGACGGTGATCTGCACCGACAAGACCGGGACCCTCACCCGGGGCGAGATGATGGTGCGGAGGATCTGGACGACCCAGGACGTGGAGGTGACGGGCTCTGGCTACGACCCCGCCGGCTCCTTCCGCCGGGAGGGCGAAGATCTGAACCCAAAGGAGGATAAACACCTCGCCGCCCTCCTCGTCGCCGGGGCCCTCTGCAACAACTCCAGGCTCGAGGAGGGGCCCAACGGCTGGAAGGTCATCGGCGACCCCACCGAGGGGGCCCTCATCGTCGCCGCCTCGAAGGGGGGCGTCCTCGATTACGTCGAGGGATGGTACCTCGCCGAGGAGGTGGAGTTCCCCTTCGACTCGGAGATGAGGAGGATGACCGCCGTCCATCGATCCTCCTCGGGGCTGACCGTATCGATGAAGGGAGCGCCGGAGACGGTCCTCGCCTTCTGCACCAGGATCATGCGGGACGGATCCGAGGATCCGATCGACCCCGAGGACCGCCTGCGGGCCTCGAAGGCCGCCGACGAGATGGCGGGGAGCGGCCTCCGGGTCCTCGCCCTGGCGGGAAAGGAGATGGCTGCAGGGGAGGCCCTCGACCGGGATGCTGTCGAGTCGAAACTGACCTTCCTCGGCCTCGTCGGGATGATGGACCCGCCGCGGGAGGAGGCGAAGGAGGCGATCAAGGTCTGCAAGGCCGCCGGGATTAAGCCGGTGATGATCACCGGCGATCACAAGCTCACCGCCTCCGCCATCGGCCGAGAGCTGGGCATCTTGAATGAGGGCGGCCGGGTCCTGGAGGGGACGGAGCTGGACGAGATGACCGCGAGAGAGCTCGACGACGTCATAGAGGAGGTCTCGATCTTCTCCAGGACGACGGCGGAGCAGAAAGTGAGGATCGTCGAGGCCCTCCGCAAAAAGGGGCATGTAGTTGCCATGACCGGCGACGGGGTCAACGACGCCCCAGCCCTTCGTACAGCAGACATCGGCGTCGCCATGGGAAAGACCGGGACGGAGGTCTCGAAGGAGGCCTCGGACATGGTCATCGCCGACGACAACTTCGCCACCATCGTCGCCGCCGTCGAGGAGGGGAGGAGGATCTACTCCAACATCAGGAAGGCCTCATCTTACCTCTTATCCTGCAACTTCGCCGAGGTGATGACGATATTCATCGGCGTCATGCTGGGGCTGCCCGTACCCCTGGTAGCCCTCCAGATCCTCTGGATCAACATCGTCACCGACGAGTTTCCCGCCATCGGCCTTGCCGTCGAGCCCGCCCAATCCGACCTGATGACGAAGAAGCCCCGAGACCCCGCCGAGCCGATCCTGACCCGAGGGCTCTTCCTCTACACCCTTGGGATATCTGCGACGATCTTCATTGGGGTCCTGGGGCTCTACATCCACGCCCTCAGGAGCGGCGCTCCGATCGAGGAGGCGAGGACGACGGTCTTTGCGGCCCTGGTGATCTTCGAGCTCTACAACGCCTACAACAGCCGCTCCCTCCGGGACTCCTTCTTCAAGATGGACCCGAGGACGAACGGAAAGCTGATCTTGGGGATTGCTGCCTCCCTAGGAGCCCTGATGGTGGCGATATACCACCCCTTCATGCAGAGGCTCTTCGAGACCGCCCCCCTCAACGCCGAGAGCTGGGCCGCCATCGTCGTCGCGGCCTCGGTGGTGGTGGTGGTGGCGGAGATCTTCAAGCGGTGGGAGCTTCCTGAGAGGAGGGCCCCCGCCCCCTGAGATGCCCGGGCCCGGCCATAGAAGTGGGGCGCCAGACGTCTTAGGGAGAGGGGCACATAGGAGGAGGAAAAGAAGACGCCGCTATACATAGAGGCTTCAGGGAGGAGGAGGAGGAGGAGAAGAGGACCAGGGGGATGGAGAGAATAAGTAGAACCTCGCCTCGCCGAAGTTGACGAGGGTCCGGCAAAAGCCCGGGATCCGGGCGATCTCGTCAACGAAAGGCCTTATGACCACCTCGGCCCCCACCTCTTTGGCCAGCCTGCCCACGGCAAGCTGGATCTCCAGGGGCGGCCTTATGGAGTAGATCAGGGAAGCGCCCCGGTATAGATCCAAGTTCGGTGAGAATATGTCGTCACCGACGATCGCCATGCCCCCCAGGGCCCGGCCCACCTTATCGGTGGCGACGACCTCCCGCTGAGGGACGAGGGAAAGGGCGACCTCGGGGGCTGCGCCGATCCCCACCTCGACGACTTTGCCCGAGTACCGAGCGAGGATGAAACGGGCGAGATCCTCCCCGCCCCTGATCGGAGGCATCTGGATCGAGGAGGGGGCTCAAAGCCCCAGCTTCTCCAGGGCGAGGACCGCCGCCTTCTCCCCGGAGAGGAGCATCCCGCCGAAGATCGGCCCCATCCTGGGGCCGCCGGCGACGGCCGTCGCCGCCATCCCCGCAGCTATGAGCCCCGGATAGACCTCCTGGGTCACCTCGACGACGGTCTTCTCGCCTACGTCGGCCCACATCGGCTTCTCACCGGGGACCCCCAGGGACCCGACCCGAGCTCCGGGGATCTTCTTCTGGACGACCTTGCATATGTTGGCGTCGTGGCCGGTCCCGTCGATGACGACCTTCGCCCTCACCGATAATGGATCGACGTGGAGCCTCGTCCTCTCCACCGCCTCCCAGTTGATGACGAGGCCCGCGACCCTCTCGTCCTCCCGGATCATGACGTCCTCGACGGTGACGAGGTTTATGATCTCGGCCCCGGCGTCGACGACCCCCGCCGTCAGCTTCGCCACCGTCTCGATGGAGCTTGCTATGTAGTACCCCTCCGCGTACTCCCGGTACCAGACCCCGAACTCGTCGAGGATCCTGCACCCCTCCTTCTGGACGACGATCCGCGGGAACATCATCCCGCCCCCCCAGATCCCGCCGCCGACAGCGAGGTTCCTCTCGAAGACGACCGTCTTGGCGTCCGCCTCGGCGAGCTTCTTTGCCGCCACCAGGTTGGCGGGGCCCGCCCCCACCAGGGCCACGTCCACATCGGTGTACTTGAGGAAGGAGTCCATGTAGGACTCGACTATCGCCTTAGTGATCGTAACTTCATCCAGAGCCATGGATGGGGCGATGGCCCGATTCCTGATAAAGATATCCTTTTCTGGAAATTCTTATCTAACATCGTCTCAATCCCGTAAACCCAGGGGATGGAAAGGGGTTCGTCGGGCGGGAAGGATGAGCCCCTCGCCCCGGCGGGGTGAGATTATATGGAGCTATTTGCCAAAGGCGGGATCGGGGCCAAGGAGGAGAGCTACACTTACTCCGGCGAGGACTTCTCCAACCCCAGGATCCTGGTGATGGGCTGCGGCACAGCCGGATCCGATATGGTGAAGAGGCTTGAAAAAATGGGCGCCTCGGGTGCCGAGATCCTGGCCATTGACGCCGACCTCCGCCGGATGGAGAGGATCGGGGCCGAGAGAGAGATCCTGATTGGACGAGAGGGCGAGGGGACCGGTGGCGACCCCGCGATCCGGAGGGCGGCGGCCGGGAGGTCGCTGGAGGAGGCCCTCGGGGGCGCCGACCTGGTCTTCGTCGTCGCAGGCCTCGGGGAAGGGACCGCGACGGGTGCGGCCTCCGCCATATGCGAGATGGCAAAAAATCACGGAGAGGCGACTTTGGCCATCTTCACCCTTCCGCCCGGAGCAGAAACGCCTCAGAAAGGCCGCCGGCGACCAAAACTCGGCGAGATCGGAGGTCTCGCGGCGGCCGCAAATACAGCGATCCTTCTGGAGACCGAGAGAGTCATGGAGATGGCGCCGGAGCTCTCCATCGATCAGGCCTTCTCGGTGATCGACCAGGTGGTCGCCGAGATCGTCAAGGGGATCGTCGAAACGGTCCTCGAAACCAGTCTGGTCAACCTCGATTATGCCGGCCTGAAAGATATCGTCACAAGAGGCGGCCTCGCCTCGACCCTCGTCGGAGAATCGGGTTCCGAGGACGGTCCCGAGGAAGCGGTCCGATCGGCCCTCAGGTCCCCGATGATGGAGGGGGACCTCCGGAGGGCGAAAGGCTGCATCCTCACCATAACGGGGGGGAGAGACCTCTCCCACCAGAAGGCGGCGGCGATCGCCTCCGCCCTGAGGAGAGAGCTCGCCCCCGGGGCGGAGGTCGTCTGGGGTGCGAGGTTGAAGGAGGGGCGCGAGGGTAAGGTCGGCCTCCTGGCGACGATGATCGGCGTGGAAGTCCCGCCAGATATCCCGGAGGCAGGAACCGGCCGAGATGAGATGGGCGGCGAGGCGGGACGAACTCCCAACGCCCCCACTCCAATCTGATCGGAACCTCTTCAGGAGCGACCTTCCAGCATCATTGGCCTGATCCTGAGGAACTTCTCCTCCTCCCCCAGGGGCATGGTGGCGTCTATTCCAACCTTGGTGGTGATCCCGTCGACGGACCTCGGGTCGAGGGTGCTCCCCCGGACGTTGGGAAGCATGACGATGTCCTCGTCCCCCTTCACCCTGGTGGCGACGGCGTACTCCAGCTCCTCGGGGCTGTAGATGTCGACGTCCTCGTCGACGACGATGACGTGCTTGAGGCTCTTGTGGGCCTCGAAAGCAGCGGCGATCACCTTCCCCGGATCGGCCTCATCCCTCTTTCGGATCGAGACGGCGGCGTGGAGGTAGGAGCACCCCCCCACGGTCAGGAGGACGTTCTTCACCTCGGCGACCTCCGATGCGGCCCTGAAGATGAGGGGCTCGTAGGGGACCCCCATCAGCATCTTGTGCTCTCCCCCCGAAGGAAGAAGGGCGTGGTAGATCGGAACCTCCCTCGTCATCATCTTCGATAGGTGGATCACAGGCTCCATCCTCGGAAAGTCCCGGGTCCCGGTGATGTCGACGAAGGGCCCCTCGGAGGCCCTCTCGCCGTCGATGAACCCCTCGAAGACTATCTCGGCGTGAGGGACGGTGACCCCGTTATCGAGGGCCACCAGCTCGACGGGGCTTCCGGAGAGGGAGCTTGCGTACTGAAACTCCATCCCCGGGGGGACCCGGGTGCTGGCGGCGATCAGGACGGCGGGGTCGACCCCAATGACGATCCCGACCGGCAGCCGCTCGCCTTTAGCCAGAGCCTCCTGGAGGAGCATGGAGGTGTGCCTCCCGGGGACGAGCCTTGCTGCAACTCTGTCTTTGCCGAGGACCATCATCCTGTGGACGGAGGCGTTCGTCTTATCGCCGAAAGCGGATACCACGATCCCGGAGGTGATGTAGGGACCCCCGTCCCCCGGAAAATGGGTGAGGATGGGAAGGCCGGTGAGGTCGGGTTTGGTGACGACCTCCATGAACTCCGAGGAGTCCACTTCCCGGATCCAGCCGCTGGAGAGGTCGACCCTGGCTAGCTCCCTCGCCATATCCTCCTTGGGGATCTCGAGGGCCCGAGCCAGGAGGTCCCGGGTCCCGAGGACGTTCATGCAGCACTTCTTGCCGTCGACGTTATTGAAGAGTAGAGGGCCCGCCCCGACGGAGAGGGCCGCCGCCTCCAGGGCAGGCGAGACGGGGCGATCCACCTCCTCCAGGTGGCCAGCCTCCTGCAGGCCGGTGAGGAAACCTCTGAAGCTCATGGAGGATGAGACGCCGGTCCTCGATAAAGACCTTTCCTCCTCAGACGATCAGGACCGCGATCACCCCCGTCAGGAATATGCCGTCGAAGGTCCCCGCCCCCCCGATGCTCGCCACCGGTGCCCCCAGGTCAGAGATCCGAGGGAGGTTCAGAAGGTCGGCGCCTATCAGGGTTCCCAGGACCCCGCCGACGTAGGCGGTGACGAATCGTCCCTCGGGGATGGGAGAGAAGGCCGCCGTCAGGAGGAGGGCGGATGCGGCCGCCGCGAGGGGCGGTATGAATATGGGGGTGGCGATCCCCAGCCCCCGAATCGGCCTTGCAACGGTGTAGGTCACCAGGGCGACGATCGCCGTCCCCCCCAGGGCGACGGCCGCCGCCGTCGGATATGATAAGAGGAGGTAGGCGGAGACGAGGACCGGGATCAGGGCGCCGCCTACGTTGACGGCCACCGTCGTCTCGTTGGTCACCGTCTTCATCACCGGCACCCTATAGACCATCCCGAAGGACCTGACGAAGGCCTCCCTCACCACGGGGACCTTCGACTCCAGGGTGAAGAGGGGAATGTTCATCCCGGCGCCGACGAGAGAGGCGGCGAGGAGGAGGAGGGCGTCGGACCAGGAGAACCCCATCCTGGTGAAGGCGGTGCTGAGGGCTCCAAAGAAGAGGAGAGCGACGCTCGCCCAGAGGAGGAGGGCCAGAAGGAGGATCGCCAAAATTCCGAAGGGGAGGTAGATCATCCGGTGGTTCATGGTATCGAGAATGCCCTTCGGGGTATAACCTTTCGTCGCTAAGGGGAGGACGAGATCGTCGCCCTCGCGGCCAAAAGGCTCTTCTAAGTTAAGATAAGAGAGCTGAGTCATATCGTCCAAAAAGGTCTTGAAGGAGCCTTATGGAGCGGACAATATGAAAGAATTTCTCGCCGATACGATCAAGCACAGGATAATGGTGATGAGCGGAAAGGGGGGCGTCGGGAAGACGACGGTGGCCGTCAACCTCGCCCTCGGCCTCGCTCTCTACGGGAAAGAGGTGGGGATCCTGGACGCCGACATCACGGGGCCGAACGTCCCAAAGATGCTGAAGATCGAGGACGCCGTCCTGACGGGGGAGGGCAAGACGATCCGCCCGGCGGAGATCCCCATAGGGCTCGATAGAGAGATCAAGGTCGTCTCCATGGCCTTCCTGATCGGGAGGGAGAGCCCCGTCGTCTGGAGGGGGCCGCTGAAGATGCAGGCCCTCAAGCAGTTCATCGAGGGCGTGGCCTGGGAGGATCTCGACTACATGGTGATCGACCTTCCGCCAGGGACGGGCGACGAGCCCTTATCCATCGCCCAGCTCCTCCGCCCCGACGGGACGGTCATCGTCACCACCCCCCAGGATCTGGCCCTCATCGACGCCAGGAGGGCTATCGATATGTCTCGGTCCCTGGGGGTCCCGGTCCTGGGGATCATCGAGAACATGAGCGGCTTCTCTTGCCCCGGGTGCGGGGGAGCGATAGACATCTTCAAGGTCGGGGGCGGGATGAAGGCGGCGGTGGAGCTCGCGGTCCCCTTCCTCGGAAGGATCGAGATCGATCCCGCGATCTGCGAGAGCGGCGACCTCGGGAGGCCCTTCATCCTCAGCGCCGCTTCGAAGAACGCCGAGGCCTTCGACGAGATCGTGAGGAAGATCATGGCCCACTGCGAGGGGGATGTGGGGGGGGGCCTGAAATAGGGGTTGGTTAAGAGACTTATGGAGAATAAGGGATAAAAGAAGGGGCTCCGACGACCACTTCCGCCGAGCCCATCTGAAAGACATTTAGCATGATCGACTATGCTGGTTGGCTCCTTGGGCTAATAGTCTCCGGAAACTATCATGGACCAGGTGCGACGCCATCCGCTCTGCAGCTTCAGAAGCTGGATGTTGCCGTTGCCGTCGGTGGCGTAGAACGCCCCCTCTCCGGCAGTCGGGTCGTAGAAGAGAAGGTCGGTGTGACCATCACCCCCGAAGTCCCCGGGAACTATTATGGACCAGGTGTGGCGCCATCCGTTCTGCAGCTTCAGAAGCTGGATGTTGCCGTTGCCGTCGGTGGCGTAGAACGCCCCCTCCCCGGCAGTCGGGTCGTAGAAGAGAAGGTCGGTGTGACCATCGCCCCCGAAGTCCCCGGGAACTATTATGGACCAGGTGTGGCGCCATCCGTTCTGCAGCTTTAGAAGCTGGATGTTGCCGTTTCCGTCTGTCGCATAGAACGCCCCCTCCCCGGCAGTCGGGTCGTAGAAGAGAAGGTCGGTGTGACCGTCACCCCCGAAGTCCCCGGGAACTATTATGGACCAGGTGTGGCGCCATCCGCTCTGCAGCTTCAGAAGCTGGATGTTGCCGTTTCCGTCTGTC
>Ga0123335_1003449_pt1 | contig 21936 bp, 15 predicted proteins | sample BiotimSIPDNA_2_FD_89707 | JGI IMG/M metagenome (GOLD analysis project Ga0123335, IMG submission 89707) | Anaerobic biogas reactor microbial communites from Washington, USA - Biogas_R2 time_0 SIP DNA | ecosystem: Engineered > Bioreactor > Anaerobic > Unclassified | place: Washington, USA...
ATTCCGGGCGTGTCCACCGGCCCATAGGCGATTTCCGCCCCTTTTGCTTTCAGCTCTTTGACGGCGGCTTGCACGTCGGGCACCTCGAAGGCCACATGTTTCAGGCCATGTTCCCGGAAATCGGCATTCGGGTCGCGTCGATGTTCAGGAAGCGGCCTGGCCCCCTCCACCTCGAAGAGCTCGATGTAGCAGTTGTCACGCCTGATATGAACGATCTTCATTTTGTTGGCGGCATCCTCGTTCATCCGCAACACCACCTCGAAGCCGAGCATCTTCCGGTACCATGCCGCAGATGCTTCCGCATCCGGCACACTGATCCCCACGTGGTGAGGCTTTATCTCGAAGCCGGCACCTTGATTATCCTGCGCACGCGCCGAAGGAATGTTCATCGCTGCAACCCCCATAAGAATGGATAGCGTGAAGCCCATCAGTTTTTTCATGCCGCCTCCCTTGATCCGTCTCCGCCGACTTTACCCCGTTTCCGCCTGAAACCAACAGAACTTTTCGCGGGCAGCCGCCGTGGAATCTGATTTGCGCTACCGCCGGCGGGTTACTATCATTATATGTCCCGTTCCGATGTGTGAGACGACAACCAGTTTAGAGATTTAGCAGGATATGGGATCAGGAAGGAAACGGCGGCTTGACCGTCAATGGCGTGGTTATGCAATGGCGGCCGCACTGGCATTACTGGGTGTGGGCCTGCCAGCCGCTCTACGGCGCCGTCACGTGGCGCAGATTCCCGAAGAGAATCCGGATCCGGTTTTGCGGATTTCCAGAGACGGGACGGTGCTTTATTCAAACGCTATGGGTTTGAAAAAGCTGTACGAGCTCGGCTGGCATCCAAAGCAGGTCGTTCCGATGCATTTCCGATCATTGGTCCGTGATGCATGCGAAGCGGGAGGGTATATCGAGGAGGAAGTCGAACTAGGCGAGGGCGAGGTATTCTCTTTTTCTGTGTCGGAGGTTGCACAAGAGGGATACATCAATCTTTACGGAAGGGATATCACCGAACGCAGGAGAGCCGAACAGGCGTTACAGGAAAGCGAGCTGTTCCATCGCCAGATTCTCGAGTCGATTCCCGGGATGGTATTCACCACCAGGGCAGACGGCTATTACGATTTCTTCAGCCAGCAATGGGTGGACTACACCGGGGTGCCGATGAGCAAACAAATCGGGGATGGCTGGCTGTGCCTGCTGCATCCTGAGGACCGTGACAGGGCCTCTGCCGCCTGGCTGGCTGCAATCCGGGGAAGCGCGCCTTACGATCTCGAATACCGGGTCAGGCGGTATGATGGGGTATTTGAGTGGTTCAAAGTCATATGTCGGCCCATACGCGGCACCCGTGGAGGCGTTGTCCGATGGTTCGGTGTGGCACTTGACATCGAAGATCTCAAGCAGGCGTCCGAGGCTCTGCGCCGAAGCGAACAGAGATTGCGTGCGATTTTTGACAACGCAGGCGTCGGAATTATGGAGGCTGATCGCGATGACTGTCTGCTTGCTGTCAACGACCAGGCCTGCCGCATCCTGGGACGGACCCGCGAGCAGTTGCTGTCAATGAACGTGCACGAGTTGACGTGGTCGGATGATCGTCCTCTCAGCGACAGGCTGAATCACGAGTTGCACGTTGGTCTGCGCGATCGCATGGAGTATGAGAAACGCTACATACGCGGCGACGGCTCGCCGGTGTGGGTTCACGTTACGGTTTCCGCTATACGGGATGCTGAAGGAAGGTGGATTAGATCCATCGCAACCGTCGAGGACATAACCGAACGCAAGAACTACGAAGAGCAATTGAAGGTAGCGCGGGAATACGCTGAGCAGGCGAGAGCCGTCGCGGAAAAGGCAAATCGCGCAAAGGACCATTTCCTGGCCGTCCTCAGCCATGAACTCAGGACGCCACTGACCCCTGTCATGATGGGGGTGTCGCTGCTGCAACGCACGCCGGGCCTGGAACCGGCCATGCACGAGACGCTGGAAATGATCCGCAACAACGTAGATATGGAGGCCAAACTGATTGATGATCTTCTGGATGTGACACGCATCGCGCGCGGAAAAATCGACTTGAACCGCCGTGCCGTCCGATTGTCGAAAGTGATTCGCAGGACAGTTGAGGTCTGCAAATCGGATATAGAGGCACGCAGGCTCAATTTTGGGGTCGATATGGGGCCCGTTGAGGACTACTGGATCGAGGCCGACGCAGCTCGCCTCCAGCAGGTTTTCTGGAATCTTCTCAAGAACGCGATCAAATTCACACCGCGCGGCGGATACGTCGGGATTCGCTGCCGGCAGCGGGAAGGGCATGTGGTCGTCGAGGTGAACGACTCCGGGATTGGAATCGAGGAAGGATCGCTATCCTCGATCTTCAATGCTTTCGAGCAGGCCGAGCAATCCAGGAACCGCCAGTTCGGCGGCCTGGGACTGGGACTGACAATCAGCAAGGCTTTGGTGGAAATGCACGGAGGAACGATCTCCGCTCACAGCGAGGGGCCAGGCAAAGGGGCGACATTCAGGGTTGAGCTGCCTCTGACCGAGCCGTCGCAGAAGCAGAGACCTTCGAATGTGGCGATTCCGGAACAAGTGATTCGACCCGTGAGCATCCTGCTGGTGGAAGATCATGGAGTGACGGCGAATATGATACGCCAGGTACTCATCGCTGCAGGGCACAAGGTTGTTGTTGCGAGCGCGGTGTGCGATGCGCTGGAAGCGGCCGAACAGCAGCACTTCGATTTGCTTCTGAGCGATCTGGCGCTTCCTGACGGTACCGGCTATGAGCTGATGCAGGAGCTTCGTTCCCGCGGCCGTATCCTGGCAGGGATTGCGCTGAGCGGCTACGGCCAGGAGGATGACATCCGGCGAAGCTACAGCGCCGGTTTCGCGGTGCACCTTACGAAACCGGCCTCTCGTGAAAGACTCATCGAGGCAATCGCAAATATTGCTTCCGGGCGCTCCGTCGAATAGGCTCATCCCGGAGTGCGGCAACCGCCTTGTGCAGCGCTCTTCTCTTCGATAGAGTGGCACCCATGGAAAATTTCGAACACTACCTTGAAGCCACGGAGATCATCGACTGCACTCATCCGGAGGTCAGGGCTTTTGCCGAAGAGGCTGCGGGCGACGCCAGGGATGAAATCGAAAAAGCCGTGCGCCTTTACTACGCCGTACGGGACGGGATCTGGTATGACCCGTATACTCCTTTCTTCCTTCCCGAGCATTACAGGGCCAGCAACGTTCTTCGGAGAGGACGCGGGTTCTGCATACCGAAAGCGTCGCTCCTGTGCGCCGCGGGCAGAGCCTGTGGTATTCCAACCAGGGCGGGGTTTGCGGATGTCCGGAACCACCTGGCGACCCCCCGGTTGCTGGACTCGCTCGGATCCGACATCTTCGTGTTTCACGCTTTTACGGAGTTTTTCCTCCAGGGAAAGTGGGTCAAGGCGACTCCTGCTTTCAACAGGGAACTGTGCGCGCGGCACGGCGTTGAACCGCTCGACTTCAACGGAAGGGAGGACTCGATCTTCCAGCCTTACGATTCCGCCGAGAGGAAGTTCATGGAATATATCAGATTCCATGGAAGCTTCGCCGATATTCCGGTGTCCAGAATCGTCAGCGCGTTTCAGCAGACCTATGGCGTGGAACGGGTCCGGGAATGGATCGAGAGCTTCCAGCGCGGTCTCGATCTCCGGCCGCGTTAATCGCATAACCCGGCATGAACACGGCCGTGCCCGTCGACCTACTTGATGGCCCGTTTTACCGCTTCGAGATCCTTTCCGGCCTTATCCATTATCTTCATCGCGTAATCAAAATTATGGGCTCCACGCGATTTATCCCTCGTGAGAATGGAGATGTCGGCTCGGGCAGTGCTCAGCTTCGCCTTTAAGTCCGCGTTAAGCGCATCCGGCTTCTCTTTCAGCGCGGCGCTTATTTCCTTCAGGTCTGACTGAAGCCCGTCCATCTTCTTTGTAAACGATGCCTGCCAATTCTGCAGTTGTGCGGCACTCTCTTTCTTCGACTTGTTGGTGTGGCACGTTGAACACGTGTCGAGACGCTGCTCCGCCAGATCGGGCGCATCGGGCCTGATAACTTTCATCAGATGATTGGATTCAGTCATGTGGCACTGAATGCAATCGAATCCCGAGTGCATACTCGCACTTGCTTCCACTCCCTTTGCTGCTCTGCCTTTGACTACTCCGTCCTGGGTATGGCAGGCATTGCACAGATCCTGTGGAGCCGATACGAGCTGGTGCGGGTTCTCGCTGTTGTGAGGATCGTGACACGCAACGCAGGTAATAGTGTTGAACGTTTCCTTCCCGGCGAGTTTGACGCCCTGCTGTTTGGCGGCAAGCCCTTCTGCGGTATGGCACCCGTAGCATTCGGCGCCGGCGAACTTGCTGGTGGCGATGCGGTCCAAAGCATGAGCGTGTCTTGAGGCGGCCCACATATTGTAATTCCGCAAGTGGGCTTCCGTGAGAGCAGGGTCTGGAGGAGTCTTTTCCGGATCCACCGGGGTAAACTGGACGCCCTTCAAATCGCTCAGCTTCATTCCCGGCCGGTAGCCGACAATCCACTTGGTACCGTCGGCCATTAGTTTTGCGCCCGTTCTGGCATCATTTCCGCCGTGGCATTGCCCACAGACGTCCGCCTGCTTTGTCTTTACGATCTTGCTTTTGTCACCCTTCCCCAATATGTGATCCCGGCCGGGTCCATGGCACGCTTCACAACCGATGCCGGGTTCACCCCATTTCAGGGCTGCGGTGTTCATATTCGTCGTATGGCAGCCCGCACAGTCGGTCGACCACGTCAGGGCAACATCGGAAGGCTTGTAGGCCTTTGCTTCCTTGTCGTAGATGACACTCAGGAGTTTGTAATGCTGAGTCTTGTCGTCGCGGTCGATAAAGAATGTTCCTGCAACGATGTACGAGGCCTTCCTCAGTTCGGCCTGGAGCTCCGCCGGAGCTTCTGAGATGTCGAGCGGCAGATCGGTCGCGTTGATTACAGGCACGACCATGTGCGCATGGTCGGACGATTTCCACAGACTGTGCTGTCCCGTGTGACAGCCCATACATGCTTGAGAACCTGTGTACTCCGGAATCTCCTTCTCACGTGCATCGGGGATAGCTGCCACGGCGGCAGCTGTAAGGACCGCGCCCGTCAGCCAAAAAACAATCCGGTTCGCGAAACGCTGATTCATAAAACACGTCTCCTGTTTGGACAGAGCAGCAAAAAGTTTCGCCAATCATACTTCAACAACTAATGGGTTGGCACTAGATTTTATGGGTAATGTGTACCGGCAGGTGAGACGTGGGTTCGGGCTCTTTGTTGCGGTGCAATTCCGGCACTTCCCGGCAATACGTTCCGCGCTTAAGCAGAAACGTCAGCTGGGCGTTTTCAAGGCGGCCACCGCTCGATACGCCGGTTTCGGCTGCTTTTTCCTGTCAAACAGCAGCGGGTGGTTGGTCCTTCCCGGGACCGGGAAGTTGTTCTTCCAGGATTCGTCGTCGCTCGTCCCCCATGTGGTGACGCGGTCGATCAGATTCCGGTGTTTCAGGAACAGGCGGAACAGCTCCTCGTAGCGGCGGGCCAGCCGGTCCTGCATTTCCGTGGGGAGACCGTCGGACCATGGGTTCAGTTCGGTGGAGTATTCGACCCGGGTGGAAATCTCTGCCGTACCGGAAGCCCCCCGCTGCGGCAAGACATCGACATCGAGCTCGGTTATGTGCACCGTGACGCCGGCTTCCGCGAAAAGCAGGACGCTGGCTTCAAACTCCCTGATATCCGGGTAATCGAGCCCCACGTGCCCCTGCATTCCGACACCGTGAATCGGTACGCCGCGTTTTTTGAAATCCCTGACGAATTCCGCGACGAACTTTGCCTTACCGGGATTGTGCATGTTGTAGTCGTTGTAGAGAAGCTGTGCCTTGGGATCGACCTCGTGTGCCCAGTGAAACGCTTTTTCCAGAAACTCAGGGCCGAGGATCTCAAACCACCGGCTCCGCCTCCACCCCTTGTCCTCGTCCACAGCTTCGTTGACTACGTCCCAGGCGGCGATCCTCCCCTTGTAGCGTCCGACCAGGGTGCGTATGTGGTCTTCCATCTTGCGCAGCAGATCGTCGCGCGTTATGACACCGGTACCGGAAGCGGCCCGGAACAGGTCCCTCGCCGTCTGGGAGTGCCACACGAGTGTGTGACCGAGGATGTACATGTTGCGGCCTGTCGCGAATCGAACCAGGCGATCGGGGAGCTCCCATTCCCAACGTTCTGCTTCAGGGTGGATCTGCCCCCATTTCATGCAGTTCTCAGCCGTGACAGCATTGAACTCCCGCGCGATCAAATCCAGCATTGCGCGGTCTTCTTCCTGCAGGGTCCGGTTGCTGACGGCGGTTCCGATCAAAAAGTCATCCTTGTAGAGATCCTTGAGCCCGGTGGAACGAAGGGCCTGGGCCAGCGCAGATTTTTTCAGAACAGGCGTGATGGACAGTGCGACCAGTGATTGATGGCAGAACCGGCGGCGTGACATCAGCATAACGGGTCTCCTCAGTGAATTCGCTTGTTGCCGTCAGAGCGCAGAACCGCGCCCGGCTATTATCGTTCCGTCCCTGTGGATCCGGCGGTGTATGCAGCCTGGTTCAGTGCCTGAATGGTCGAGACCGCGCCCATCCGGCGAAATTTCTCGTAGCGCTGCCGGCGCAGTTCGGAACCCGGGAGGGCGAGCATCGACTCGAGGCAGGGACGCAGCTGCCGGTCGAGCAGATCCGCCGCGGCATCGTGATTTTCCTGCGCTCCTTCGGGCGGTTCCGGCACGATTTCGTCAATGACTCCGAAACGCTTCAGGTCTGATGCCGTGATTTTCAGAGCCGCTGCCGCCGTTTCCACATGCTGCTGGTCTTTCCAGAGAATGGCTGAACATCCTTCCGGAGTGATCACTGTGTAGACCGCATTCTCCTGCATCAGGATCCGGTTTCCTATCGCGATCCCCAGTGCTCCTCCGCTCCCCCCTTCGCCGATGACGCAAACGACAACCGGCACTTCAAGGCGCGCCATCTCGCGCAGATTGAAGGCGATTGCTTCCGCCTGCCCGCGCTCTTCGGCCCCGACGCTGGGATAGGCCCCCGGGGTATCGACGAAGCATATTATCGGCCGTGAAAACTTGTCCGCGAGTTTCATTGCCCTGATCGCCTTGCGGTACCCTTCAGGCTGCGGATAGCCGAAGTTGCGGTATTGGCGCTGCTTTATGTCACGCCCCTTCTGATGCCCCACTATCATCACGGGTGTTCCGTGGTAAACGGCCATTCCGGTCACTATCGCCGGGTCGTCGGCGTAGCGCCGGTCCCCATGAATCTCGGAAAAGTTCTGGAAGAGCCTCTGGACATAATCCAGCGTGTACGGACGCAGGTCGTGGCGGGCAAGAAGCGTTTTCTGCCATGCAGCGCGCAGGCTCTCCTCGCGGAGCCTGTCTGCGCGCTGTTGTTCGGTTTCCTCCTGAGTTGAAGCTGTCGGTTCCATCGTGCAATCTCCGTCAACGACTCGTGGAATACGCGACTAATCCACGACGTGAACCGAGCCGGGACCGCAGATGCTCTCGATCTGCTGAATGAGTTCGGGGCTCGACTTCACCTTTACGAAATCAGAAGACCGGATGTTAACACGGAATTTTGATGGATGGTACAACTCTACTTCGACCCCGGTGTTGCCCGGGTTTTTCTCCAGAAGGCCGTGCAGCAGGGTCGCCGATCTTTCGGAGAGACCTGACAGCTTCGCCTTGATGCACAGCGTCTTGGCATTGCGCTCGCATATTCCGGAGAGCGGTTGAAGATCAGAGGCGATGAGTTTGTATCCTCTCTCATCTTCCACTTCAAACCGTCCCGTCACCAGCAGCGGGAAATCCGCGGTCATGTATGGTTCGAACTTGGGATAGGAAGCAGGGAAGACGACTGTCTCGACGGCCGCGGTCATATCTTCGAGAGTGAAGATGGCCATCAGATCCCCCTTCTTGGTGCGGCGCGGCCGAAAATCGGTCACGATCCCTGCCACTTTGCACTCGGTGGTCTGGGCGTCGCTGATAAGCTCGGCGATGCTTTTGTCGCTGAAGCGTGAAACGCCTTCAGCGAAGCGGTCGAGCGGATGGCCCGAGACATAGAATCCCAGAGTTTCTTTTTCGAATGCCAGGCGCTGCTCGAGCGGCCATTCGGGTATGTCGGGTGGAGGCGGTTCCGGCATCGCAGTATCGCCTGACGAGAGAGAGCCGAAGAGTCCCTTTTGCCCGCTCTCTCGGTCGCGCCGGACTTTCTGTCCGTACTCGATGGCCATGTCGATCATTGCCATGCATTGCGAACGCTTCAGCCCGAGCGAATCGAGCGCGCCGCTCTTGACCAGGCTTTCCAGCACCCGCTTGTTCAGCGAGCGCGAATCGACTTCTTCGCAGAAGTGGAAGAGGCTGCGGAAGCGGCCGTGTGTATCGCGATATTCGAGTACCGAACGGATTGCCGCTTCTCCGACATTGCGTATCGCGAGCATTCCGAAACGGATCTTGCCGTCCAGCGAAAGGAAGTCGAGCGCACTCTCGTTGATGTCGGGCGGAAGGACCGGAATCCCCATGTCCTTGCACTCCGCGATATACATGACGATCTTTTCGGTGTTGCCGATTTCACTTGTCAGCAGCGCTGCCATGAACTGGACAGGATAGTGGACCTTCAGATAGGCGGTCTGGTAGGCCAGCAGCGCATACGCCGTCGCGTGCGACTTATTGAAGCCGTACTGCGCAAACTGCTCCATCAGGTCGAAAACCTGTACCGCTTCTTTTTCGGAGATGTTGTTCTTCTTCGCTCCGGCGATAAACTTTTCGCGCATCGATACCATGACCGACGCGAGCTTCTTTCCCATCGCCTTCCGGAGTATGTCCGCTTCTCCAAGCGAGAAGCCGGCCATCTTGCTGGCGATCTGCATCACCTGTTCCTGGTAGACGATGACTCCGTAAGTCTCCTTGAGGATTCCCTCCAGGATGGGATGCGGATATTCGACTTCGATCAGTCCCTGCTTGCGCTTGATAAAATCCGGAATCATATCCATGGGACCGGGGCGGTACAGGGCGTTCAAGGCTATAAGATCTTCGAATCGTTCCGGCTTCAGGCGCCTCAGCTCGGCTTTCATTCCTCCGCTTTCAAACTGAAACACCCCGTTCGTTCTCCCTTCCGAGAACAGGGCGAACACTTCCGGATCGGTCAGCGGAACCGATGCGAGGTCCACATCGATCCCTTTCTCCTCGCGAATGCGTTTGACTGTGCTGTCGATTACCGTGAGGGTTGTCAGGGCGAGGAAGTCCATTTTGAGGAGCCCGATGGATTCGAGCTCCTTCATGCTGTACTGGGTCGTGATTTCGTCCTTGTTTGTCTTCTGCAGCGGAATCAGCTCGATCAGCGGCTTCGGCGCAATCACGACCCCTGCAGCATGCGTGGAGGAATGGCGCGAGAGCCCTTCCAGGCGCTTGCCGATTTCAATCAGTTTGGCGATCTGGGGATCGTTCATCTCATCTGTGAGACGCGACTCCTGTTCGAGCGCCTTGTCGATCGTGGCGTTGAGTTCCCCCGGAATGAGCTTGGCGATCCGGTCGACGTCCGCATACGGGATGTCAAGACTCCTGCCGACGTCGCGGATTACCCCCCTGGCGGCCATGGTGCCGAACGTGATGATCTGGCAGACGCACTCGCGGCCGTATTTCTTCGAAACGTATTCAATCACCTCAGCCCTGCGGTTCATGCAGAAGTCCATGTCGATATCGGGAGGGGCAATACGTTCCGGATTCAGAAAGCGCTCAAAGAAGAGCTCATACTGCAGCGGGTCGACGTCGGTGATTTTCATGCTGTAAGCGACAAGGCTGCCGACAACCGAGCCGCGTCCGGGTCCGACCGGAATCGCATGATCCCGGGCGTACTTCAGCAGATCCCATACGATCAGGAAGTAGCTCGAAAACCGCATCTTCTTGATCATCTCGATTTCGAACGAGAGGCGTTCTTCATACTCGGCAAGCGTATGCTTCAGCTTGCCCGCGGGGGCGAGCACTTCGAGTGCCGTGCGCCTTTCCCTGAAGCCTTCGCGCGAGACCTTCTCGAAGTAACTGTCGGCGTCGTATCCGGGCGGAACATCGAACGGCGGCAGGGGCTGGGAGGTCTCGATCTGCAGATCGCAGCGCTCCGCAATCCTGACCGTGTTGAGCAGCGACTCTGGGATCTCTCCCCAGAGAGCCTTCATTTCTTCATAGGATTTGAAATAGAACTGGTCGCTTTCATAGCGCATCCGATCCTGCTGGCTTACCAGTTTGCCCGTACCGATGCACAGCAGGACATCATGCGCCACACTGTCGTCGCGGCGGATATAGTGTGTGTCGTTTGAGCAGATCAGGGGAATTCCTGTCTTTTTCGAGATTTCGATAATCGAGGGATTCACCCGCCGCTGCGCTTCGAGACCGTGGTCCTGGAGTTCGAGATAGAAATTGCCTTCTCCGAATATGTCGCGCAGTTCGAGCGCTTCCGCCACCGCGCCCTCGTACTCCCCCATGGCCAGTTTCTGCGGCACCGCGCCTTTGAGGCAGGCCGAGAGAGCAATAAGGCCCTCGTGATACTGCGAGAGAAGTTCCTTGTCTATCCGAGGCTTGTAGTAGAACCCTTCGATGAATCCGTAAGAGGCCAGGCGGCTGAGATTATGATAGCCGGTAAGATTCTCGGCCAGGAGAACCAGGTGGTTGGACTGGTCTCCCCCTCCGGTCTTCTTGTGCCGACTCTCTTTGGCCACGTAAATTTCGCAGCCGATTATCGGCTTCAGTCCCTTTTTGCGCGCGGTGTTGTAGAACTGAAGTGCGCCGTAGAGATTCCCGTGATCCGTCAGGGCCAGCGCAGGCATCCCCATTGACAGAGCCGTGTCGACCATGCGGTCGATTCTGGAAGCGCCGTCGAGCAGACTATAGTCGGAATGGTTGTGCAAGTGTACGAACGGTGTCGGTGTCTTTTCCGCCAATTCCTTACTCCCGCAGAAGCACATCAGTTTTTGTTGCGAACCAATGATACACAAATCGGGAAAGCCTGGATGGCAATAAATGCCATCCCACGCCACATTCTTGAATTGAAGCGTGGTCACGCCGATGCGGTCTCTCTCAGGAATACCCGCAACTCCGCTTAAGAATTAGCTTTACATACGGTACAGAAATTGGCTTAATACAACCACGCGACAAATCATGACAGTGAAGGTTGGGCAGGACTGATTTCTGCCCGGGTGCGAGCGCTAACTGGAGTTTATTGCGTTCAGGCTGTTGCGGGAGGACCACATGTGCGACGCGGAAGTGAGGAGTTCATGATGAGCGCAATCCCGAAAAAGCATGCCAAACGTGTGCTGCTGACCGTCCTCGGTATGGACCCCAAGCAGACTACCTACACACTGGAGGGACGAGAGGCGACGAGCAATCTCGCGCCCGCGGCACTTGTCAGTTTGCTTGGTGAACGTCGCTGCCCCGATCTTGTCGTCGCTCTCTGCACTCAGGAAGCACGAGAAAAGAGCTTTTGTCAATTGGAGCAGGCAGTTTCCAAAACGTGTGAAGTGAGATGCATCGATGTCCGATTGAGTGCCACTCAGGAGTCAGTGAAGGAATTCTTGGCCAGGGCTGTCGACGGCGTGCCAGATGGAGATGTCGATCTGGTTGTCGACATCACGCACGGCTTTCGCCACTTCTCGATCCTTACGTATGTCGTCGCACTTTACTTGGTCGCCCTGGGTAAGGTCCGTCTGGAAGCGGTGTACTACGGTATCCTGCGGCAGAACCAGCCGAACACACCGTTTCTGGACCTCCGGCCGCTTCTTGAACTGCCCCGCTGGATCCACGCCATCGATGTGTTCCGAGATACAGGAAGTGCGCAGCCCATTGCGAAGATTCTGCAGTCCACTCGTAACGACAACATCAGTCGACGCCTGTCGTGCGCTCTGTCGCGCATTTCGCAGGCGTTTCTTTCCGGACTTCCGATCGAACTCGGCCGGGAAGCTCGAGTGTTCGTCGACCAACTCCAGAGGCCGTTGAGACAACAGCTCGATCGTACCTTACCGCTTGGGGATGAGTTGAGCTCACGTTTGAAGAAGGTGCTCACGGAGTTCGCTCTTGAAGATCTCCCGAGTGGCGCCGGCTGGAAGCGGAAGGTGCCGATTTCTCCGAACGAACTGCAACGTCAGGCGCGAATCATCGACGCGCTGTTTGATGGTAAGCACATTTCCACTGCGCTTGGCCTTCTGAGCGAGTGGACCGTTTCTTGGGTTGTCTGGCACCTTGGGCGCACCAATGAATGGCTTGACTACCGCGACGCACGGTGGGCTGCAGCGAATGTGCTTGGAGCACTTGCCGCGGCAAAGCGGGATCCAGATCTCACTCGGTTGCTCACTGATGAGCAAGAAAAGATTGCTGAGTACTGGCAGGACCTTTCGAATCTGCGCAACGCGTACCATCACCAGGGCATGCGCGGGCAGGATCTGATCGGGGATGAGACGCTCGAAAGCCAAATCCGTAAAGTGCGTGACATCTGGAACAAGATGCTTCGTACATGCACCATGGACCTTTCGCTTGATCCGGGAAGCGATGGCGGCACGGTTCTCGTCACTCCGCTCGGTATGCGCCCTGGTGTCCTATTCAGCGCACTCCGAGCATGCGCGGCCGGATCAGGATTCCCGGAGAAATGCTTTGTGATCTGCTCTGAGCAGACGGCGAAGTCGGCGGCGGGCGCCGCCGAACGCGCCGGTTTCACCGGGGTAATAGAGAAAGTGCTGATCGATCCCTTTGGTGGGCCTGCTGAGATCAACGCATTGATAAAGAAGATTCGCCCCGAGATCTTCCGCGCGAAACAGGTTCTCGTAAACATTACCGGTGGCACGACACTCATGGGGCTTGCCGCAGAAAAGATTGCCGCGGAGGCGCTCAACCTCGCACGGCCCGTGCGTCGGTTTGGATTGATCGATCGGCGACGGTCTGGAGAGCAGGAGGCGGATCCTTACCAAGTCGGCGAGCTGTTCTGGGTTGACGAGGAGAAAACAGATGGCGACCGTAACGATTGAAGGGAGGTTCGCAATGACCACACCGCTCTTTTGCGGTGGGGCGGATCCGGCGCGTGCGGAGCTGCGGATACCGAGTTTCAAGGGGGTGCTGCGGTTCTGGTGGCGTGCGCTGGCTTGGTCGCGATGTGATGGCGATCTGGGAAAGATTCGAGAGTGTGAGGATCGGTTGTTCGGCAGCTCAACAACAGGGCAATCGCGGGTACTGATACATCTACTGCCTTCGCAGTTCGCACCTCGGACGCTCGATGCCGGTAAAATCTTGACGCTGTACCGCGGTTCGGTCGTGGGTCATGGTGTGCGGTATTTCGGTTACGGCCTGATGGAAGCATATCGCAGCAGAATGAGGAACACGCAAGACGGCCAGCTCACCCGCAGTTGCCTGCTGCCACCATTCGAATTCACAGTAATGCTGCGAGGCGCAGATCTGACCGATGATGAGCGCAAGTCTCTGCAGGATGCACTGATCGCGCTCGGCACGATGGGTGGCTTGGGAGCGAGGAATCGTAGGGGATATGGGTCGCTCGTCCTCGAAGAACTGCGCCTGGACGGTAGGACAACGTGGACCGCGCCGTTGACAATGACAGATCTTTCCAAGTGCATCCTTCAACTGTACAACTCGCATGCAAACACTTCGCTGCCGGAATATACCGCGCTCTCGAAAAAGACGCGCCACGTTCTGCTGTCGGCCGACAAAGTTGAGCCTCTGGAATTGCTGGACCGAGTCGGCCGCGAAATGGTTCGTTATCGAAGCTGGGGACGTGGAGGCAAAATTCTTGGGGGAAGCTACGATTCGGAAAGACGGTTCAGTGATGACCATGACCTGATGAAGCTTCCGGTTTCGCAGCGCCAGAAACACCCTCGCCGTGTGGCGTTCGGCCTTCCACACAACTACGGCAAGCAAAGCAGGCACGAGGTCAAACCCGCAGCCCTAGATCTCGACCGTCGAGCCAGTCCCCTTTTCATACATATGCACATGTGCGGGAAAACGCCGGTAGCGGTTGTGTCGTTCTTACCCGCGCGGTTTCTGCCTAGGGAAGAACCGGAGATCTCGGTTGGTGGCCAGAAAGTACGACAGGTAGAAGAAAATGACCTGTTCCGGCCGGTGCACGATTTCCTCGACCGCTTGCTCGATAAGACCACTGGTGGCAACTGTCGTCGGGAAACCTTCACAAACGTAAGGGAGGTTAGGCCGTGACCGTGGTTCTCGACATATCTATCGGCCCGGTACAAGGCTTTGTCGCGCAATCCCGCCGCACGCGGGACCTTTGGGGAAGCTCGTACCTGCTTGCGTTTCTGGCCGCGCACGCGATGCAGGGTGCGCAGCAGGCAGGGGGCGTGATCGTGCAGCCACTGGTAGCGAACGATCCACTGTTTCGATGGGTGAGCGGAGAACGGACCGGCCAGGCGCCCCCGATCGGCTCGTTGCCGAACCATTTCAAGGTGCAAGTCGACGGCGATGCGGAGGCCGTTGCTGCTGCGTCCGTCAAAGCGTTCCGTTCCGCCTGGGATCGCGTCTGCGAGGCCGTATGGAATCATTTCGTCGCGCCGGCCGAAGCCTTCGGAGACAACACACGTCAAATCTGGGAACGGCAGGTCAGGGCATTCTGGGAAGTGACGTGGATCGTAGGTCACGCCGATGAGCGCGGGCTGCTTGCACGGCGCAAGCACTGGCGCACTCATTGGCTGCCGGACGAACCGGGTGACAAGTGCACTGTCATGCACGATCTGCAGGAGCTGTCCGGGCATGTACGCGCAACAGGCCGGGAAGCCCGTATGGCACATGACAAATTCTGGTGCCGCGTGCGGTCGGGTATGGGCCTGCTCGATCTACGAGACGATGAGGGGCTATGCGCAGTCGCGCTCGTGAAGCGCATGTTCCCCAAGGTGGCAGAGGAGGCACTCGGCTGGAGACTGGATACGGCGCATTGGCCGTCGACAGTGTACGTCGGCGCCGTGCCGTGGATTCGACGGGTGCTGCAGCATGCGCCGATGGAAGCCGCTGCCTATGCCGCAGCAGTGCAACAGCACGCGAAAGGAGCTCTGGCCGAAAACTCGCCGAGGTTTCAGGGGTTGGACAGCAGGGAGGCCAATGCTTTCGCGTGCCTCGATGCGAATTACTTCCACACTGACTACGTCGCCAGCGAACGCTTGTGTCCATTGGACCCGGAAGCAAGCGGCGAACGGCATACGCTCGTTGGCTTGCTCAAGACCATATATGAGAAGAAGATCGGTACGCGCGAAAAAATCGGCCCACCACCCACCTTCTATGGCCTGCTGCTCGCTGATGGTGATCGGCTTGGCAAGCTGGTGAACGAACTCGGCAGTGATCACGTCGGCCGAGCGCTGGCAGCCTTCACGGCGGATGTCCAAGATACCGTGGAGAAGCACGATGGCGTTACCATCTACGCCGGTGGCGATGATGTCCTCGTCGTAATGCCCGTCGCGCAGGCGCTGGCTTGCGCGGACGCGATCGCTGAGAGCTACGGTCGTGCGTTCCGAAAAGTCGGCACACCGCAGGACATAGATCCGACGCTGTCTGCAGCGTTGGTGCTGGCGCACGTACGGCTGCCGCTGAGCACGGTGCTCGCCGAAGCGCGTCGCTTGCTTGAGAAGGTTGCAAAAGACGGCAATGGGCGCGGTTCGCTGGCAGTTGGCATCTACAAGCGGGGCGGTCTACACAGCCAATGGGTCTCTGCATGGGTACGCACCAACAACGGCAGAACCGTGCGGGCGGTTGAGCGCCTGCTCGATCTGACGGCTCGACTGCGAGCGACAGGCTCGGATCCTGGGCTTTCGTCGAGTCTGATCTACCGAATTCAGGAAACGTTGGCCTTACTCTGCGGATTGGAGCGTTGGACACCCGGCTCATGGGATGACTTGCCGGAGAAGATCGATTTAAGAGCATTCTTGCGTGCGGAGATCGTGCGCAGTGTCAGGGAAGACGCGCCCGTCGAGGCCTTTACTGACCTGCTCGTCGATCTGGTCGCGAAGGCGCCGGGCCCGGATCATCGTGACGTCGAGTCTCGGAAAACCGGAACTGACGCCCTGCTGCTGGCGCGATTCATGGCGGATCCTTACCACTTCGGTAGTCGCAAGGAGGACGGGAGGCACAGATGAAAGGGATGCAATTTGAACCCGTCGATACGCTGTTCTTCCGAGGCGGAACCCCTTTTACGATGGATCGCGACCCGCAAGAGGATGTTAGCAGTGTGTTCCCACCGCATCCGCCGTCCATGGCGGGTGTCGTGCGCGCGGCACTGGCGCTTGCAAACGGTTGGGATGGCCGATCACGTTGGCCTGCAGGCACCGAAAAGGTCCTGGGCAGTGGGCCGGACAACCTGGGCGACATCTCGCTGGCGGGACCTTTCGTTCTGCGCAACAGCCAACCGCTGTTCCCACTACCACGCCACGTGGTGGGGAAAGATGTCCAGGGCGTATGGCAGCCGCGCATGCTGCTGCGGCCCGGCCGCCCCGTCGTCTGCGACCTCGGGAAAGATGTGCGGCTGCCGGAACCACCACGTGACGGCAGTGCTGAGATCGCACAGCTCGAAGCGACCGATGATATATGGGTCTCACGGGCCGGCTTATCAAGCGTACTCCGCGGCGACATCCCGGCGGTTGGAGAGCTCTACCACCGTCGCGATTTATGGGGCGAGGAACCGCGTATTGGGTTGGAGAGAGAAACCGCCACGCGTACGGCTCGGGAAGGCATGCTCTACAGTACGCGGCACGTACGGCTAAGGCGCGGTGTCTCGCTGGGCGTTCGCGCCGATGGGGTACCGACCACATGGAACACACCTTTCGGACAGCTTGTGCCGCTCGGCGGCGAGAGCCGGCTCGTAGAGGTTCGCGAGTGGAACGGTGCGGTCGACGTTGATATGCCCCTGGAGAAGATCTGCAAGAGCGGCCGTTTCACGGTAATTGCGCTGACCCCGGTCGACCTTGATCCCGAGATCGTGACCGGACGGCGGCCGTTGCGCGAGGCGTCGAACGCGATGGTCATATCGGCATGCTTGAGTAGACCGCTGCGGATTGGTGGCTGGGATTCCCTGGCGCACAAACCCCTTCCGCTGCACTCCATATTACCTGCGGGCTCCGTGCTGTTTTGCTTCACGAGTGATCCATCGCGCCTTGAAGTTGCGATTGAAAACGGTAGATTGCTGCGCATCGGCTCGCGGACTGCGCAAGGTTTCGGCGTTGTGGCGTTCGGTAGTTGGGATGACTAGATGGAGGAAATGCCTCAATGAAGACAGCGATGCTAGGTCTCCTGGCGGAGACTCCGATTCACCCTGGCTCAGGACGCAGCCTGGGCGTTGTGGATCTTCCGGTTGCACGCGAGGCGGCGACTGATTATCCGGTGCTGGTCGGCTCTAGCCTCAAGGGTGCGTTGTGCGATCGTGCCACCTCAAGGTTTCCGGAAGGTCGCGTTAAAGAGATCTTCGGCGAACCGGACCGTGCAGGCGAGTTGTTCATCGGTGACGCACGACTCCTTTTGCTGCCGGTGCGCAGCCTGACGTCATCGTACCGTTGGACGACTTGCCCGTACCTGATAGAGCGGTTTTCGCGCGACCTTGCACGTGCCGGCCTTACTCCCCGTCCTGCGGTTCCAGAGATCGGGCAAGGCAAGGTAATGACTGCTGGGAACGGCGTACTCTTCCTGGAGGAAAGGCAGTTCGAGATCACAGGCGCTCCGCCAGACGATCTAATCACAGCACTAGAGACACTCGTGCTGCATGCCGAGACGCGGAAACGGCTAGCCTGCCAGGCTGCAATCCTTGCGGATGAGGATTTCGCCTGGTTCGCGAGCTGTGGACTGCCGATCCAGGCTCGCAATGTGCTCGATGACGAAACAAAGACGAGTGACAACCTGTGGTACGAAGAGTCTCTCCCGCCCGATACCCTCATGTATTCACTCATTTCCGCCCGTAGCGACTCTGCGCTGGATGTGCTCAGCGCCCTCTTTCCTCCTGATAGCCCATACATTCAGGTCGGCGGCAACGAAACCGTAGGGCAGGGTTGGTTTGCCGTGCGCCTGCCCAACGCCCAGGGGGGTGAAGCGTGACGAAACAAACGCTCGAGCAGCAGCGTGCCGCTGACGCGTTGGCCCGGACCATGGCGCTGAACGCTCAGTCGGACGAGTTCAAGGTGCGCTACCGCGCGTACGTTGATCGGTTGGGTGTGGCGATCGTCACCAATGGTCTTGGCCAGGCCCTGGCGACAGAGCGCAGTGGCGCAGGCCCGAGTCCCGATAAAGATGACGAACGCGCGCATCAGGCCCTCTACGACAACGTGCAGGAGTGGTTGTGCCGTCAAGGAGGAGTGTATGAATCGGAGCCGGATTTGTTGCAGGCCATCACGAAACACGACGAAGCCCGTTACCTCGTAGCACAGGCCGAAGCGCTTGCTTGGCTGAACTGGCACAAAAAGTTCTGCCGTGCTGCTTTCCCAAAAGCGCCTACTAAGAAACCGACGGGTGAGGATGGGAGGGATTGAGTCGTGCGACCGCTGTACCAAGCCGCCATCGAAGAACCAAAGAAACGTTTTAAGCAAGGCAATGCGGGCTTGTGGTTCGACAAGTTCTGCAACACTTGGCGGAAAGACACATGGACACTCACCGCCGATGAACGTTCAAACCCCAAACTTGAGTGGATCAAGACCGTCACGCATCATCGAGTAGGAGTGCATGGCGAGATTGAGGAAGCTGTGCGGCGGCTCTTGCAACTCGTCGAAGCCCGCGGTGGACGGGGCGAAGTCTTCAGAACGCAAGCTCGCTTCGTGAGCGGTTTGGGAGCATCGCACCCGATCGAGAACGGCTTCACGTGGCATCCCACACTCGGTGTGCCCTACTTGCGCGGAAGTTCAATCAAGGGCGTGGTACGCGCGTGGGCAGAGGAAAAGGAGGTTCCCGGCTGCAACCGTATCTTTGGCGCGCCCGATCGGGTGGGCTCGGTGTGTTTCCTGGATGCGGTTCCGACCGAGCGGGTGCGGCTGGAAGCGGACGTGATGACTCCGCACTACGCAGGATGGGATGATGCGAATCCACCCGGTGATTGGTGTTCTCCGACGCCTATCCCGTTTCTCGTGACTGCAGCCGGCACACCGTTCCTGTTCGGGGTCGTTCCATGCGAGGGGACCTCTTCAGATGATGCCGTTCTGGCAATGAACCTCTTGGCAGAAGCGCTGGAGATCACGGGCGCGGGAGCCAAGACTGCGGTCGGCTATGGTCGTATGCAGCGTGTCGAGGATGGGATGCGCTTGTTGCTGAATCATCGCAAGCAGCGTGACGAGCTTTCATGAGCAAGGACCAATGGCTGGTCTGACACAGCTGGACAGTGAACTCGCCGAGTTGGCGAATAGAAAAAGGAAAAACCAGCATGAACACCGATTTAGCCATTACCAGCGTCGATGACGCCAAGCTCATTTCGCTAATAGCGCGCGCAGAGGATCACGTCGTGTTCGCTGCGCCGGGCGTGACCAGTGATATCGCCGATGCCCTCGCAGCAGCGTGTCGACGACTCGGCGCCGGCCGGTTCCGCGTCGTTCTTGATGTCGATCCTGAGGTATGCCGCCTTGGCTACGGAACGCTCGATGGATTGAAGCGTCTCCAGGAGGCGACTCAGAATGTGCATGGTCCCCTTTGTCATGAGCCTAGATTGCGGCTAGGTCTGCTGGTCGCTGACGATCGGACCGTAGTGTTTAGCCCGACGCCATTGCTCATCGAAGACAGTCCTACTGATAATCGGCCGAATGCGATCGAGATCGGTCAGCCACCGGCAGCGGAGGAAAGAGATTTGGGTCGTGAGGGCCGCGATTGCGATTGGCGAATCGGCCGTGACGAAGTCCGTCCAGAGAGAGTCTTGGTGGTTGAACGTGAGCTGGCTGCTGCACCACCGGTTAAGTTCGACCTGGCCCGTCGCGTACGGGTCTTCACGTCACGATTTCAGTTCGTGGAATTGGAGATGAGCGGATGCTTTATGTCCCGCAAACGTGTGCGGATCCCGGCTGAGCTCGTCGGTTTTGCACAGAGTAAGGACTTGGAAAGGAAATTCCACGCCCATTTCGATCTGGTGGCTCAGGGCCCCCTCCAGGTCGAGTTCGAAAACAAACTGATCACTGAGCGCTCGCTCCTGGATCAGCGACGCCGGATTGGGGCGGAAGTCCGGGCTGCTCGACCCAGCAGGCCCCCGGCCGCCGAGCCGGCCGACTCCAGAGGAACTCGAGCCCCTCTCGCGAATCATCGCTGAGCTGAACGAGCGGTTTGGTCTGAACCTCGGCCCTGAGCACCGTGTGACGCTCGGCCATATGATGGAGAAGCTGGACGACGACGTCGCGCTCGATGCCGCAGCGCGCGTCAATACACGGGAGAACGTGCGGCTCACCTTCGACCAGAAGGTCGAGCAGGTGATCCAGCAGATCGTCGACTCGAACTTCGAGCTCTACAAGCGCATCACCGACGATCGCGCCTTCGGCGAGGCGGTGAAGAACTTCCTCTTCGACCAGTACCTGCGCGGCCACCGCAGCGCAGAGGAGCTCATCAAGCGTGGCGAATCGAAGACGCTGGAGTTCAAGGCGACGCTGCGCTGGAACCTGAAGGCGAACAGGCAGGATGACAAGGGCATCACCCACGCCGTGCTCAAGACCACCGCCGCGTTCCTGAACACGGAAGGCGGCGACCTGCTGATCGGGGTCGCAGACGACCGCTCGATTGTCGGCATTGAGCTCGACCGGCTCGAGAACGACGACAAGTTCATGCGCCACCTTGCGCAGGTTGTGCGCAATGGCCTCGGCGATCGCGCAAGGACCTGCATCGACCCACGCACCCAAGTCGTCCAGGGCAAGACGGTGTGCGTCGTAACCTGCCAGCGCAGCCCGGAGCCGGTGTTTCTCAAGTGGAAGGGACTCGAGACCTCGCCCGAAGGCGATTTCTACGTGCGTAGCGGCCCGGGAACGGTAAAGCTGTCTCCCGATGACACTCGGAAGTACATCCGCACGCGCTTTGGTGAAGAGAGCACCGGAGCATGAGCCCGATGAATCAACGAAAGGGGTTGTGTAACAGCAGCTGGAGATGGGCGCCAAGCTACCGTGCCATGGAGAATTCGTGCTTGGCCATACGTCAGGCTTCCTGTGGTGCCGGATGCAAGCACAAAAAAGCCCGCAGCGTTGCGGGCTTGTCGGTGTCGGACCTCAGATTACTCCCATTCGATGGTGCCTGGGGGTTTTGACGTTATATCGTAGACGACGCGGTTGATGCCGCGGACTTCGTTCACAATTCGTGTCGAGATCCTTTCCAGCACGGGGTACGGGAGTCTCGCCCAGTCGGCCGTCATGCCATCCATGCTGGTGACTATCCTGAGCGCCGCCACGTTCTCATACGTTCGGTCATCGCCCATCACTCCGACCGTCCGGATCGGCAACAACACGACAAACGCCTGCCATAGCTCGCGCAAGAAGCCTTCGCGCTCGATTTCCTCCTGGACTATCGCGTCGGCTTCGCGGAGCAGGGCGAGGCGCTCCTCGGTGACGGGACCGAGAATGCGCACCGCGAGTCCGGGGCCTGGGAAGGGATGGCGGTAGACGAAACTGTCTTCAATCCCGAGTTCTTTCCCGGCTTTCCTGACCTCGTCTTTGAACAGCTCCCGCAGCGGTTCGACCAGTTCGAATTTCATATCGCGCGGGAGCCCTCCGACGTTGTGATGTGACTTTATGACGGCTGAAGGTCCCCGGACCGATGTCGATTCAATCACGTCGGGATAGAGTGTCCCCTGCACGAGAAATGGCGGATCACCAAGACGGTGCGCTTCGGCCTCGAACACCCGTATGAACTCTTCCCCTATTATCTTGCGCTTGAGCTCAGGGTCCTCCACG
>Ga0123335_1003454_pt1 | contig 21924 bp, 17 predicted proteins | sample BiotimSIPDNA_2_FD_89707 | JGI IMG/M metagenome (GOLD analysis project Ga0123335, IMG submission 89707) | Anaerobic biogas reactor microbial communites from Washington, USA - Biogas_R2 time_0 SIP DNA | ecosystem: Engineered > Bioreactor > Anaerobic > Unclassified | place: Washington, USA...
ATTTACTTCGCAGCAGACTGGGCATCGCCTTTTGATGTCACTGAAACCAGACCAGAGGATTTTTACTCTCCTGAAGGCACCGTTACAGTCAATATGATGAAATCCGATTACAAGCATGAAATCCGCACCACTGAAGATTACACAAACGCCAGACTCTACTACGGTAAAGACAACAGGGATTTCTTTTTTCTTGACATCTACATGCCTGAGACAGAGACAATCAAAAACTTTTTAACAAACAGATGTCTGACAGCTCTTTCAGAAACTGAACCAGCGGATTTTGGTACGATCAGGATCCCGAAGTTCAGTTTTACAAGCAGAATCAAATTGATACCAGTCCTGAAGCAGTTAGGTATAAATGGCATATTCGATTCCGACAATCATGATCTTTCAGAAATTGCACTGTATTCCGGAACCGAGGAGAAGGTTCCCCTTTACATAACTAATTTCAATCATATAGCCGGAATTAAAACCGATGAAGAGGGGACAGAGGCATATGCTGCTACAGTCAGTATATCAGGAGTCGGCGCTTCTGCTCCACCAGAAGACAATATCACATTCGACAGACCCTTTGTTTACTTTATCCGCGCTGGCCAAAACGGGCTGGTTCTTTTTGCAGGGGTAGTGAATAACCCTTCTTAAGACTGATTATCAGAAGAAGCTATTTACATCAGGGCATATATGTTTCTTCCCCAAAAAAATGGCACCCTTTATCTCTCAAAAGGGTGCCACCGTGAAAACCATAATATCATAAGCAACTACATACTTACTCAGCCGTAATCGGTATCCCGTTCTTGTCACAAGAGTAAAACGAGTTCCACTCCCCGTCTGCCGGGAGGTTTTTATCTACTACATGGTCAGCCCAGGCACATGTCGGTTTGCAGCAGTCCTGCATCGTGGTAGTATGGTACCCTGACCTGAATGTCCCGTTTGCAGCAGCATCCTCGGGGGTTTGAACTGTCGGGTCCGGGAGAGGAAGGTGATCCTCCTTCAGACGGCATCCAGTGACCCGGGTAAGATTCTCCGGACAGCGTACACGTTTTACCATCACATTCCAGTTCTGATGATAAAGTGATCCCACCTTATTAGTCTCGATACATGAGCGTCTGGTATCCTCTGTCACCTGCGGGTTGGAATTCACCAATGCCTGATTGCACATCTGCTCGATTTTCTCCTGACAGGCCGAAGACTGAATAGCGGCAACAGTAGGTGGCCAACCATCCAGACACTCCTCAGGGTACCTCAGAAAGGAGATACCCCCTGAGTTAGGATTCTGGTAGGGGTATTGATCGTAAATAAATTCATCAAATTTTGTCGTACTTCCGAAATCATTATCTTTGTAGCAGGAATTGAATGCCCCATATCCTCCGGCACCCATGAATACATCAAATCCCTTTGGACCGCTGGCCTGAGTGTTGAAACTCTGAACTATCAGTGGCTTGGGGTTAGGGAGTTCAGGGAATTTCGGAGAACTCGGCTCTGGTTCTTCAAACACGATCTGATAACATTGACAGCAACTGCTTGGGCCATCATCAACTCCTCCAACATCTGCATCATGTCCAACTACACCGTAATTAAACGGCGAGCTTTCTGTACCCCACCCGTAAGCCCTCGCATCATCGAGCGCCGCCTGAAGCATCTCTGTGCTGAAAAGCATGAATCTGGGGCAGATAAATGTCTTGGGCAGGTTGGACTTGCTTGGGTCTTCCGGCGGACTGCAGGAGTTTGCTACCCTGCATTTTCCCCCGCAGGCAGAATTGGGATCGCCCTCTACACACCCCTGAACGAAAAAGCGGTTAAAACATTGATTTGGCGGGTTGAGGTGGTATGATGCTTTATAAGGTTCAAGAGTTATGGTCACAGAATCATCATAAGACCCTATGGGCATAGAGGCTGCATTGTAACCGGGTTTTGAAACATTTAGGGAGTCCATTACGATCAGACTCTTCTGCAGACTGCCAGTACTCTCATTGGCAGGCCTATTTTTTATCATCACACTGTACATTGTCACGCCGCTGAGTACAGGCAGCCTGAATTGAGTGGACTCGGTTCCTATCTGCACCTTAAGAGCATAGACATTGGGCTTTAGTGACTGTTTGAACAGGTTCAGATTGTAGAAACCGGGTGCCAATTTACTGTTGATCACATGGTAAAGAAATCTCCCGTCGATTGTATAAATACTAACCTTGACCTTTTTTGGTACATCGACAGAAAAGTAGAGCGATTTTCCTCTGAGTAGCGGTGCCGGTTGCCTTTTTTTAATCAGAAACGGCTTTGCGCTGATAGGTACTGAGATGCTGAAGCTGCCATCAGCTCCCGACTGGGTGGACAATACAGCATTAACCAGTTCAACTGAAGCACCTGCGATTCCGTTTCCAGATTTATCAATTACCTTCCCGCGCAAAACCTGGGCGTCCGGGAAATATAAAGCACCCGAGAGAAGCAACAACATACCGAGGTTTGCGCATATTTTTCTGCTCATTTTCATGTACTCTGTCCTGTTTTAGTGAAAAAGGCTAAAATAACTTAGCATAAGATAAAAGCCGAACGTAAGGGAAGCAAGGGATGGATCCATAAACAGGGTCCATTTTCCTCTCTTTTCTATTTATAATTCTTCAGTACTTCCACCCTTGTTTCTCCATTTGTCCTCCTCACAGGTGTTTTATCCTCAGGTTTCTCTGGCCAAAAGAACTCCATTTTTATAATGGTAGCCATTTTGCAGAGATGTTTCAATTAAAAGACATATCACGATATCCTCTTTAGAGTTATGAACAAAACTTCGCCAAACCGAAAATTGCCGCTTAGATTCTGGATAATAACCATTATTCTTTGTACCCTTATTCTCATCCGCATTATCCTGCCCTTTGCGGTCAAATGGTACATTAACTCCACCCTACAAAAATCTCAAGACTTCACAGGGAAAGTAGACAAGGTAAATATGAATCTCCTCAGAGGCGCTTACTCCATAAGAGGCATCTCCCTGGACATAAAAAGCGCAGATACCGCAATCCCCTTTATTTCAGTGCAAAGCATCGATTTCCTGATAAACTGGGGTTCTCTTTTTAAGGGTGATTTTGTTGCAAGGGGGGAAATCAGAGTGCCGGAAATGGATTACATTATCGGGGTCACTAAAGTACCTCAAGGCAAACCGGTTACTCAGATCCTCAGCGAACTATTCCCGTTCAGGATCGATCTTCTTGTACTCAGTGACGGGAAAGTCAGAGTCAGAAATGCCACTACAAATCCTCAATACGAGATAAACATGACCGATATCGATGCCTCCATACTGAACCTTACTAACAGTCTCAGAGTTGCAGAAGATCTGTACGCATCGATGAAACTCAAGGGAAGATTAATGAAAACAGGGAAACTTGAAATTGCCATGATCTTTAACCCTGTTAGTAAAAGGCCGGTTTTCGATATGAATGCCACTTTGACTAGACTTGACATTACAGAGTTAAATAATGCAGCCCGGGCACATGCCGAGTTGAGCTTTGAAGATGGAACATTTGCAGCCAGAACACAACTTGCCACGAAAAAGGACATCATCTCAGGTTGGATAAAGCCGGTTTTTGTTAACCTGCAGGTCCTCTCCAAGGAAGACAAGAACCTTCTGCAGAAATTCTGGGAAGGGCTTACCGGTGCCGGCTCTGAAGTTCTGGAAGGTACCGATAACCGCCTTACTACCACTATTCCGATAACTATCCCCTTAAAAGCCTCTGATGAAGATTACTTCAGCGTAGTTACCGGTGCCCTGATAACGGCTTTTGGAAGAGCAGTTTTCCCGGATATCTGAATTTTCTAAAATATTGCCTGAGAGGAGAGCAGAGCTCTCCTCTTTTTCTTGTTTCTATACGCCGGGTTTGCTTCTCAGGCTCTATAGTTTAACCCTGACTACACCCGACCCTATTTCCCTTGTCCCTGTTGACCCTGCTTCTGTTGCTGGCCAACCTGACCCTTATTGGACGGGCAAGACATCATACCTTTCATTGCAGTAGTATCCACTTTTATGGTTACTTCTTTTTTAAGATTCAAATCTTTGTCATATTTCATCATTTTCGTTCCGGAAATGACAATTATGGATCCATCAGGAGTCAACATTGCCCGAGGCATCATCATCCCCATTCCCATCCCTGACCCCATCATCGTACATTCCATTGTGCCACCATTTGTCTGTCCACTGTTTTTCCGTGTCGTATCGGCACTTGCTCCACCCTGCTTTTGTGAAGGCTGCTGAGCAAAAACAACTGCGGTTGAGAACAGTAAAACAAAGGCAAATTTTGTGATTTTCATAACCTCACCTTTCATTTATGTTGTTAAGAGTTTGAGGTTATGACTGCAAATATCATTCCACAATAGTTCATTGCTGGTTTGCAACTAAACTGTTTTTTCAGATTGTGAGTGATACCTGACTTTGCATCAAGGAAGGGAGGAAGTGCGTTCAAATCTTGTAGCAAAAGGTTTGAACAAATCGCAGGTGCACAACACTGGTGGAACATCTGCGACTTGTGAAAGCCTTTATGTACAAGGGATAAGTGCGATTCATCCTGATCCGGGTGCTTAAGTTAAGTGATATATGGAAGAAATCGATATTACGAATTTGTCAGGTATGCTTAAAAGATTTGATTAAATAACTCACAGAATCCTTCAACCAATACTCCCAGAATCACTCTGAGCTACCCATTACTGCGGATACTCTATCCGTCTCTTGTCTCCGCCTTCATCTTCAAACCGGATCACCCTGGTGTTCTCCGGCAGTACATCAGGAAACATTGTCCCCCACTCAATCAGACATACTCCATCTGAGGACAGGTACTCATAAAAGCCGATCTCAGAGAGCTCTGATGGGTCATTAAGGCGGTAAAAATCGAAATGATACACAGGAAACTTCGATGTGGAATAAATATTGATGATAGAAAAGCTCGGACTCTTTACCGGTGCATCTGCACCCAGCGCTTCGCTGAATCCCCGCACAAACTCCGTTTTTCCGGCTCCCAGATCCCCCTCCAGAGCATAAACATCTCCCGGTTTAACTTCAGATGCAAAACGTGCCCCTAGTTCCCTGGTCTCTTCTACAGAGTGGGTAATAGTTACCATGAATCCCTACAGTGTTTCAAATGTACCAAGGGGCATAATCATCTCCTGAAGTGAAATGCCGCCCTGCTGGAAAGAGTTTTTGTACTGTTTTCCGTAATGCTCAAATTTTTCTGGATGAATGAAGTAGTAGTTTTCCCTGGCTATTATGCACTTGAAATCATCGCTGAACCTGGGAATGCCAAAATGAGTCGGATCATGCAGAAACACTACAGTCCTTTCATCTGAGCTGATCTCCTTGCCGAATTTATAGCGCAGATGTTTCCCCCAGCCTTGTGCTCCGTAAAGCTCTGTCCCCCTGCTGCAGAGAACGCTGCCGTGATCAGATGTCAAGAAAACCCTGCTGTCCATCTCTGAGAGTTTCTTTAATACCTGAAGCATTGCTGAAAGCCGGAACCATGACTCGGTAAGTGTGCGCAGTCCGCTCTCATCATTTGTAATCTCCTGCAGTATGCTTGAAGAGGTGCTGTTCTGCAGCAGCACATCAAAGAAATCGATGACAAATACTACCAGTTCCGAAGTCTTGCAGGAATCAATTTTATTAAGAAGCTCCAGAGCACTGAGACGATCAGTCAACCTGGTGAACCATGGTTCTTTTTCTTCTATACGGTAACCGGAAGAGATCAATTTTTCTTTCAATAAATTCTGTTCGATCCCATAGGCATACATCTCTGGCTCTTCCCCCTCCTGCCAGAGTCCGCCGTGGCGGGAGGCAAATTCAAGCGGAAGAGCACCGGCAAAAAAGGCGCTGCGCGAAAAAGGACCCGATGAAGGGAGAATAGAATAGAAATACTGATGTTTCGCATTGAAATATTTCTTCAGGATCTGCTCTATTCCGATATACTGGTCAAGGCGCATTCCACTGAGCACCATCAAGATGTTTTTCTTGCCGTCCCCGATATTTGGAAACACCAATTTGTCAAGCACCTGATGCGACATTAGCGGAGGCTCGCCTTTTCCCTTTACCCATCTGGCATAGTTATCAATAACAAAGTCGGAAAAGGCAGAATTGAAATCTGATTTCTGCCCCGCCTGAGTCTGTCTTAACCCTTCATCTTCAACTTTCTCGAGTTCAAGATCCCAATAGACCTGGTTTTCATACATCCTGACCCAGTCTCCAGCTTTCAGATGCCCGCTCAAAGCGGTTCTGTTCTGTGAGTAACTGCGAATAAATTTCTGGGCTATCTGCGATGAGATGATCTGTTTAGAGTCAAGCAGTTTTTTACAAACAAGAAGAATCTGGCTGGGATTTACCGGTTTGGTCAGATAACCGTCGATCTTCTTGCCCAGCGCATCATCCATAAGCTGTTCTTCTTCGCTCTTTGTAACCATAACCACCGGCAGGTCCGGAATAAAATCCTTTATCTCCTCAAGAGTAGTCAGCCCGCCCTTTCCGGGCATCTGTTCATCAAGCAGCACAATGTCGAACTCTTTGGGGTTCTGGTGAATGATCTGTATCGCATCATCACCGCAGAAAACCGGGACTACGCTGTAACCACGTGTTTCCAGAAACATAATGTGCGATCTCAGATACTCTATCTCGTCATCAACCCATAAAACTTTTTTTCTGCCCCCGGACATCTCTTTAAACTCCTTCCCCGATTCGCTTATTGGCCCCCTGCCAAACCGGAAGGTCAATACAGAATTCAGTTCCCCTGGCCTTTGATGACCAGTTCACAAATATTCTACCTTTATGATAATCCTCGACGATCCTTTTTGCAAGTGTCAACCCAAGACCCCATCCCCGTTTTTTGGTGGAATACCCCGGAGTGAAAACCTTCTTATGTGCCTCCCGGGCTATTCCCCTTCCGTTGTCTCTTTGATAAATCCTGACCACGCCCTCTTTTTCCAGGTACTCAGTCCTGATCTCAACTCTTCCGTCATCACAGTCTATGGCATCAATGGAATTCTTCAGAAGGTTCTCAAATACCCATTCAATAAGATCTCTGTTTACAGATACAGAAGGAATCTTTCCCAGATCGAACTTGATCTCTATCCGTTTGCGCAAAAGAGGAAGTCTTACCTTGAAATACTCAGCCACATCCTTTAGATTATCATTTATATCGCACGGTGTCAAAGCAGGAATGGAACCAATCTGGCTGAATCGTGACGTGACTTTCCGTAACCTGATCAGGTCATTCTCCATATCTTCACAGATTTTCTGCGATTGCTCCAGAAAAGCCTGCGGCTCAATAGGCGGCTCAACATCCCTTATGGTTCTTATGTACTCAACCCACCCCATAAGAGATGAAATAGGCGTTCCGAGCTGGTGTGCAGTTTCCTTTGCCAGTCCCACCCACAGATTGCTTCGCTCAGTAACCCTGATATTACGAAGTGAAAAGTAAGCCAGTACAAGCAGCAAAACCACCAGTACCGCTTCCATAAACGGCAGAAAAACCAGACAGCTGATCAGCAGGCTGTTACCACTGAGAAGAAATCCATGTTCATTGTTGCCCCAGCGCATTGGAAGCGGAGGATAGGTATCTTTGAATCTGGCGACTTTTTTTTGAAGAACCTTCTGCTGATAATCGCTGAGATGGCTTCCCGGAATTTGTTTGCGATTAAAAACAGGGCCGTAGTTGACCTTTCCCCACATAAGAGGACGCCATAAAGTGTCTGTGAGTATTATCGGATTTTCAGAACGGTTTATGAGATTACGCAGAATTATCTCTGAATCGTTTCTATCGGTAACCACTGACTGAACCATCTGTGCAAAGTCCCTGGTGATTGCGACAGTGTCTCTCTTTATGCTCTCAAATACTATAAATGTAAAAACAGTATAGGCAACAAGTCCTCCGCCACAGAAAAACAGAAGAATGTTTTTGCTTGTCAATGGCACTTTCGGAATATAGAAATGCATGCCCGGCATCCCCACCCAACCCTTTAAACTCATCACCGCGGCACTATCTCTTTGATCCCGTGCATATACGGCTGAAGCACCTCTGGAACCCTCACCGTACCCTGAGCGGTCTGGTAAGTCTCAAGAATGGATACCAGAATTCTTGCGGTTGCAAGTCCACTTCCGTTAAGCGTATGCACAAAACGGGGCTTCTCCCCTCCCTGCGGACGAAAACGGATGTTCGCCCGGCGGGCCTGGAAGTCTTCAAAATTACTGCACGATGAGACCTCAAGGAACTTCCCTTCACCCGGGGCCCATGCTTCCAGATCGTAACACTTTGCGGCTGCAAAAGAAAGATCGGCATCGCACAGAATAAGCACCCTGTACTTTAAACCAAGCGCCTGCAGAATTCCCTCTGCATCTTTTCTTAATAACTCATGTTCCTCATAAGATTTCTCAGGTGTTGTGTACTTGACAAGCTCAACTTTATTGAACTGATGTACCCGCAGATAGCCCTTGGTATCCTTACCATAAGATCCTGCCTCTCTCCGGAAACAGGCGCTGTATGCGCAGTACTTTACAGGCAATATACCGGAATCAAGGACTTCATCCCGGTGAAGATTTGTCACAGGAACTTCGGCAGTAGGGATGCAGAACAGTTCATCCTCATTGATATAATACATCTGCTCCTCACTTTTTGGGAGCTGGCCAGTTCCGAAATGACTTGCCCTGTTAGCCAGAAAAGGCGGGAAAATTTCGGTATACCCGTTTTTGCGGGTATGAGTGTCCAGAAAAAAGTTGATCAGCGCCCTCTCAAGAAGAGCTCCCATGCCTTTGAGTACCGGGAAACCTGCTCCGGCAATCTTAGCGCCCCTGGGAAAATCTATTATATCAAGTGCGGTGCCCAGTTCTATATGATCCCGGGGCTTAAAATCAAAAACAGGCGTTTCTCCCCATTCGCTGTGGACAACATTATCCTTTTCACTCTGCCCGTGCGGCACACTGGAATGAGGGACATTGGGAATCCTGATAAGAATTTCATTAATTTGTGCTTCAAAAGTGGCAAGCTCAGCATCCAGAGATTTGATTTTCTCCGATACAGATTTCATTTCTGCAATAAGTGCACTTGCATCCTTTTTTTCTTTTTTCAGCGCAGAAATCTCCAGCGAACTGTTGTTTCGCAGATTTTTAAGCCGCTCAACTTCCTGGATAGTATCCCTTCTCCTGCTGTCAAGGTCTATTACCGCGTCGATATCGACCGGACTCTTCTTGTTTGCTACTGCCTGTCTGATCTGGTCGGGATTATCCCGGATTCTCTGAATATCTAACATCTACATCTACTCCTGAATTAACGGTAAGACTATATAATATATATGATGCTTTCTATTTTATTAACCCCTTGATGCACAGGTTATTTAAGTCTATTTTATGACCGGTTTAGAACCATGGAGCGTTCGGCTTTCTCAACTTCTTAACTTTTATACCTGAAAGTAACTGAATAATGCCTGTATTTCCGGGTCTTTTTGAAAAACTCAGCATTTTGAAAAACGATGAACCTGGTTTTCTGCTCGATTTGGCAGGAACTCAGGGCTTCAGAGCCTTATGTACCGCCCAGAAACTCGGAATATTCGACAGCCTTCATCCAGAGCCACTCACTGCTGATGAAATTGCCTCCAGACTGGGCCTCAACTTACGCGGTACATCCCTTCTGCTTGAAGCTCTGGAGTCACTTGGCTACCTTGAGTTTAAAGATGATAAATATAAGAACAGCAAAATCGCAACTAAATGGCTGCTCAAAAGCAGCCCTTCAAGTTTTGCATCAGCTTTACCTCTCTATTCATCACTGGCTTTCGAGTTTTCCGAACTTCTGGAGTACACTATCAGAGAGGGTAAATCCCACTTCACTCTTCACGAGTGGTTGAGAAGAAATGAAGATGTAGACGGTGATTCACAGGAATTTCTGCTTACTCCGGCTCAGTTTTCCACAAAAGAGATTGCCGATAAAATTGACCTTCCTTCAACGGCAAAACTAATGCTTGACATAGGTTACAGCAAAGGTGTCTACAGCCGTGAGCTCTGCAGGAGACACCCGGAACTGCGGTCGGTTGTGTTTGAAAGTTCCTTGTCAAACACTACAGAAAAGAACTTGACCGATGAATTCAGTGGACGAATCAGAACCCACCGTGGGAGTTTTTTCAATTCACTTCCAGAAGAGTCCTTTGATGCAGTTCTGCTCTTTAACCTGCTGCACAGAAATGATACTGCAACAAACGAATCCCTTTTAAGCAACATGGAAAAGATACTCAACCCTGGCGCAAAACTGATCATCATCGACCAGCTCTTAGATCAGGCCGCCGGGCCTGCTGCCAAAGCATTCTCCCGACTCCAGTCTCTGACCCTCTTTAATGCCTCTGGCGGCCAGATTTATTCTTTTCAGGAGATCTCTGATTGGCTCCAAAAAGCCGGATTCACACAAATAAATAGAAAAAAGCTTTCCACGGCACCACTCTTTGGGCTTATTTCCACCTGTAAAAATGGAACTCTCAATTGAAAATACCATCCAGATTCGGATTTTATGCTATACTGACCGATCCGGAAATGGGATATGAGCATCTCACAATACTTCTGGTTGATTACGGGATCAGCTTTGTACAACTGCGTATGAAAGAAAAAAAGAAAGATGAAATACTGAGAACCGCTCTTATCATGCGCAAATTAACGTCAGGAAGCAACACCAGACTCATAATTAATGACTACCCCGATATAGCCAGAGAGTGTGGAGCCGATGGAGTACATATTGGTCAAGATGACACCCCTTGTGAAGAGACCAGACAAATTCTTGGAAACAGTGCCATCGTTGGTATTTCAACCCACTCCCCTGCGCAGACAATCTCAGCGTGTAAAGAGAAACCCGATTATATCGGAATTGGACCAGTTTTCCCCACACCTACTAAGAAAAGCCCTGACCCTGACATCGGAATCGAGGGTATGAAACGAATGCTGTCGCTCTCCCTTGTACCATCTGTTGCTATAGGCGGAATAGACCTGAACAATTTACCTTTAATACTTGAAGCAGGAGCGGAAAATTTCTGCATGGTCCGTCAGTTAACCCGTTCAAAAGAGCCGGAGAAGGTGCTTAGAGAAATTACTGAAATTTACCGGAAGTACTACCCGGATTAATTCACTTTTTTCTGGCAGCCGTTAATTATCTTGTCTAAACTCCGTATTTCTCTGATCAAAAATCTATTTTTTTTACTTATCAGAAATACTGATAAACAAATGATGATTCATCACTGAAGACGCTATGTATTCACTAAAAGTCAATTCAGACAGTTTTGTTCTTGTAAGCAAATACCCCGGTACAAATTTCCACAAGGGCAATGCACCGGTTGGACTGGTTCAGAAGATCCGTAATGACCTGGGGCTCAAAACTCTTTACCCTCTGCACAGACTGGATATTGTTACTTCCGGGCTGCTGCTTTTTGCAAAGGACCGCAAATCTGTAAGGGCCCTTGCAGCTCAGTTCAGAGAACACACCATTTCAAAATTTTACATAGCACTGGCTGGTGCACATCCCCAAAAAAAACAGGGTACAGTAAAAGGTGATATGGTCAGAGGAAGAAACGGAGCCTGGCTCCTGTCGAGAACAACCACAAATCCAGCCGTAACATCCTTTATAAGCACCGGACTGGGAAACGGACTCCGACTCTACCTTCTGAAACCTCTCACAGGCAAAACCCATCAACTACGGGTAGCTCTTAAATCTCTGGGAGTACCGGTTCTGGGTGATCCAGTGTACTATAAGAAAAAAGATTCCCGCTTCTCTCCAGACAGAACATATCTACATTCATTTGCCATCAAATTCACCCTCGAGGGAGAAGAATACGCCTTCACAGACATACCAGAGACCGGTTCATATTTCATCTCAGACGAATTTACTACAGCATTGCAGAAATATGCAGATCCGTGGTCGTTTAAGTGGCCGAATGTTAAAGTGTAAGGTGATTGTGTAAGAGGCCCGACATAAAAAAATCCGCTCATTCCGAAGGATAAGCGGATATTTTCATTGCAACAATAAAAGCTGTTTTACATCAAAGGTTTTTCAGAGTAGTGATCCCCATTTTTGTAAACCAGCATCTTGATATCAGCACCCGGTTTCGGGAATGTCAATTTTAACTTGGCTTCATGCTCCTGATCAAGAATTTCCGGTTCGATGCGACCGGCTGCTTTTCCAGTGTATGTCTTGCCATTGATGTCAACCAGCTGAAAATTCTCAGCTTTCAGACGCAGCGGATTATAGGAATAATTATAAATGTCTACTATTGCAGCTACACTGCCGCCTCGTGTTTCCATTGTAGGAAGAGCCAGAAGGATATCCCATTTGTTGATTTTTTTGAAAACAGATGAGTCCGGAATCGGTTCTATTACTCTTAAATATGCTGAATATGTGTTCCGGTTTTCTTTTCTAAGTACTTTCAGAAGTTTCTGGGCATCAGCATGAGTAGAATCAAATAAGAGAGCTGTAAGAGCGTAGAACTCAGCCTTTACATAGTCCTCTGCATCCTTATTCAGCTTTCCGTTCTGGTAATCCATATCAGCCTGTTCATAATTGTCCTGAGCGATTTTCTTCTGCAGTTCTGTTTTTTTGTTCTTTAATGGTGACGGATCGCTTGCGGTTGCAATGGCCTCATCGATCGTTTCAAGTGCCTCATCGAAGTTTTCTTTGGCCAGACTTGAATCAGCCATCTGGGAGAGGAAAAGTGCAAGCTGCTGCTTGAGGTCCGGAGAGACATCCTGGGCCATATATTTTTTGATATCATTTAAAAAAAGCGGTATCGCTTCCATATGTGCGGCACCTTCATTGAGAACCATACTTGCTCTGATCAGTGTTACCTCTATGTAGCGGTTTCTGAGTTTGGAGCTGACCTTGTCAGGATTGTTCTTTATCGCTTTGTCGTACATCATGTAGGCGGTTTTATAATAAGTTCTCTTCTGGTCACCCTGAAGTTTCATGGCTAACTTGTAGGCAGAATCACCTTTTTTCTCGAATGAGGACGGTCCACACCCCAGAATCATTGCCAAAACGCTTAAACCTGCCACTGCTTTCAGAACCGCTTTCATGAATTCCTCCAATCTCTATGTTAATAAAAGAGCTTTCTACCGATTCAAATCTGTTAAAAGATGCTTTTCTCCATGTGGTATTGTCAATAGCAATATAATACCTAACTTGTGCATCTGGGAAGGGCTATGTGTTTAGACCTTGTGGCAGAAAGGTTTGAACAAATCGCAGGTGCACCACACTGGTGGTACATCAAGATTTGTGATAGTCTTAATGCACAAGTGATAAGTACAATTCGCCCTGATCTGGGTACATATGTAGGTTAATATAATTGCTTGCAGTTATCTGCCCTCTCACATATTTTTCCGATCATGATTTCACAACCCGGACAGAAAAATTTTTTAGCTCTGAAAATTATCAAAAAACTGGTTGAGAACGGCTATGAGGCACTCTATGCCGGTGGTTATGTCAGGGATATGGTTATGGGAAACCCAAACATTGGGGATATAGATATTGCCACCAATGCAAAACCGGAAATCATTTTATCTCTATTCCCCCAGACAATCAGCGTTGGCGAACAGTTTGGAGTGATCATTGTAGTCCTTGAGGGAATTCCCTTTGAAGTTGCGACATTCAGGTCTGATATCGGTATCTCCGATGGGCGCCACCCCTCTGAGGTTTCATTTACTGATGCCCGAAGTGATGCTTTAAGGAGAGATTTCGCCATTAATGGAATGTTCTTCGATCCATTGACCGAAAAAGTGATCGATTACGTTTCCGGGCTTGATGACATAAAGGCAGGAATAGTCAGGGCTATAGGCGACCCTTTTCAGAGATTCAGTGAAGATTACCTGAGAATGCTCCGGGCAGTAAGGTTTTCCGCCAGATTCAATTTTAAAATTGAAAAAGACACATGGGAAGCACTGCGGGAAAATGCAGCCAGAATAGTTTCGATTTCCGCGGAAAGAATTTTTTCTGAAATCGATAAAATGCTGCGTCAGGGAAGACCAGAAAATGCATTTGAACTGCTGGATCAATCCGGACTGCTTAAAGAGGTGTTACCGGAGATTTCTGCACTCAGGGATGTACCTCAGCCGCCCGATTTTCATCCCGAAGGTGATGTCTTTAAACATACGATCAAGGCACTCAGCCTGATGAAACCGGATCCGTCACAGGTTACGGCCTGGAGTGTTCTTCTTCATGATACCGGAAAACCTGCAACATTAACCTTCCAGGACAGGATCAGATTTAACAATCATGACCGGGTCGGAGCCGTTCTGTCAAAAGATATTCTCAAAAGACTAAGAGCCTCCAATCATCTTGTAGAAAGTGTGGGTGCCTGTGTCGATAACCACATGAATTTCATGAACGTCACCCGGATGCGCCTCTCCACACTCAAAAAGCTCCTTTCAAGGCCTACGATCGAAGATGAACTTGAGCTTCACAGGGTGGATTGTCTTGCAAGTCACGGCAACCTCGAAAATTACTATTTTGTAAAAAGCAGGCTTGAAACATTTGAAAAGGAACAGATTAAACCGGCGCCGTTAATAAGCGGTAAAGATCTCATTGAGCTTGGATATAAGCCCGGCCCTCTTTTTGGAAAGATTCTCTCAGAAGTATACGATCTGCAACTGGAAGAAAACATCACCACCCGCAAACAGGCTTTGAGCCATGTTCTGGCCGGCTGGCACCCTGATCAGAACTGATATATTCAGCTACTCCCCCCCCCAGCTCATCCTTGAGCTAAATAAACACCTAACTTATGCATCCGGGAAGGGCGAAGTGCGTTTAGACTTTGTAGCAGAAAGGCTTGAACAAATCGCAGGTGCACCACACTGGTGGAACAGCTGCGATTTGTGAAAACCTTCTATGCACAAGGGATAAGTGCAATTCACCCTGATCCGGGTGCATAAGTTAGGGAATAGATCCCCCCCTCGTTTTCTGAGCCCGGGAGGTTTTTGCACGGAAAAGCAACTTGCATGAAAAGCATAAACAGTACTGGCAGCTATTTAATAACAATTTGCCTTTGCGACAGAAAGTGTCGTTTGATACGATTATTTTTTCCACGAGTACTCTATCTAACTTATGCACCAGGATAAGGGGATAACATGCAAATTGCGCTGGTTGGCGATTCAATTCTGGACAACGGCAAATATGTCTCATCGGGTAAGTGTGTCAGCTCTCACCTGAACCGCCTGATGTGCAATTATAACGTAGTATTGCTGGCCAGAGATAGAAGTACAGTTGAAGATGTAATCAACCAGATAGAAAGTATACCGGCGGGTAATGGTCACGTAATCATTAGTGCCGGCGGAAATGATGCCCTTTTGGCTGGAAAGCTGCTTTTTACTCAATGCAACAGTATGATGGACGCGCTCAGCATCTGGGCAGATGAAAAGGATCGATTCAGGACCAGATATACCCATTTACTCAAGCAACTGGATAAACTAAAGACCAATTACTGCTTGTGTACTATATATGAACCGCCTTTAAGTGATCCGGTAACAAGGCGCATAATGCTTACCATTCTTTTATTTTATAATGACACTATTATGAGAATGGCCTCTGAGAGAAGGAAAAGGGTAATTGATCTTAGAAATGTCTGCATTGATCCTGATCACTTTGCCAATGATATAGAGCCGTCTGACAGCGGCGGGTTGAGGATTGCCGCCTCAATCGCCCATGCCGTCGATCCGGAATACCAGATCGATTCAAGAATCAACAGAGCACTGAAAGTCTGCGAACTAATAGATTTTCCACATACCTCCATTATTCACAGGCGGTTAAAAATCAGTTATATTAATGCAAAACAGTTAATGAATCATTTGATTTTAGCTGGAATAGTCGAAGAAATAGATGAAAAATATTCTTTATATATGTTCATCATCTGATCTCAATCATCTCTTAACCGGGTATAAAAAGACAATCAAATCCTGCAGATAAATAGACAGGTGACTGTATGACAGAAACTGAAAAGCCAAAAGTTGAACGGATAATTCTTATCCTGCTGCATCTTATAAGAAACAGGCACCGCCGTTTCACTGCAGCAGATATTCATGCGTGGCTCAACAGGGATGAGTCCGTATCGCTTCGCAATGTGCAGAGGGATCTAAAAAAGCTTGCTGAGACCCGGGGTACCTGTGTCACAACGGCGACTTCCGGGAGAAAGTTCTTCTACTTCATAGAGCCTGACATGAGGGGAAATCTTGAAGTTCCCATCGGGAAGAACAGTCTGCTTGCTCTTTTTTTACTTAAAAGACTCCAGCAGTTCTTTGCTCCCGGCGCTAAGACATTAACGGAACTCACCGATGCTCTTCAGGATTTGGGAAATAAAATAGGTGATACCCTGTTTGAGGACCTCGATCAGAAACTTGAAGATGACGTGCACATTATTGGGCAGCACTCACTGCTCGCCATGGATAATGACCTGCTGGATATACTGATCTCTTCAGTGATAAACTGGAAAATTGTCGACATTGTTTACAGGCGAATTGATGACAGAATAGTGGAATACAGGATCTGTCCTGTCAAATTTTTCATGGCCAGTAACGATCTGTACATTGCTGGAATTTTCCCGGAATCTGCTTCTAAAGTCTACTATTTCAAACTTTGTCGTCTTACAAAAGTAACTGCGGCAGATAAGATTTTTAAACTAACCAGAAAGCAGTTGAATAAGGTGAACAATATTTTACACAGCAGTTTCGGTATACTGGACAAAGAAAATCCTGCTGTTACAAAAGTGACTCTGCAGTTCCCTGGATGGTTCGGCACAATTCTCAATGAAAAGCGTTTTCATGCATCGCAGGTTGTCAAGATTAAAAAGGATGGAAATGCCCTGTGTACCTTTACTGTTCCGATGGGAGAAGAACTGGTAAGGTGGATATTAAGCTGGGCTGACATAGTGAAAATTGTTTCACCTGTTTCGTTGAAGAAAAAAGTAAATGAGGCTGCAAAGGAGTTTTTAAAGAGAAACAAATAAGAATCACTTACCTGCACTAAAAATCTGAATTTCACCAGAATCTGATAAGTTCACCGTTGCACGAACCTCTTTGTCTGCACTTAAAAGGCATTCAGGTTCTGGAGTGGCTATAGATACCACCATCTGAAGCTCTTTTGCAATTTTCAGATATCTCTCAATCTCATCTGAGAGATTATAAGCTTACCCGATGCAGCCTTTGAATTCCAACCGTAAAAGGGTTTCTTTTTTCTCAAAGCACCACTGCAAATGCAATTCCTGTTTAAATAGAAATCTGGATGTCCAGTAAAAACAAAAAGGTATTCCAATCTGTGGATTTTGAATCCAGAACCTGTGAGCGGTCACTTAAAGAAGAGAAAAAAACTATTCTTCTGTCTTGAACTGCCCCCCCCCAGTTAGTATATTAATATGAATTTCTTAGCTTGGTTATGAAACGGGCGCACAGCCCGTTTTTGCTATTCAGATGGAGATGCGGATGTCTGCAGTTGAAAATATAAAGCCGGTCATCGAATCGAAACTCAAAGATTTTGGTTTTGAGTTGTTCGACCTGCGCTTTTTTCAGGCTGGATCGCGTTCTATTCTGAGGGTCACAGTTGATTCAGAGGATGGGGTGACCATACGAGACTGCGAAATTATCAGTAGCGAGCTTTCTGCTCTTCTGGATGAACAAAACTTTGCCTCCGGGCGTCCTTACAACCTTGAAGTATCCTCTCCCGGCATAGACCGGCAACTCAGAACTGCCCGGGATTTCCGCAGGGTTACAGGACGTCCTGTGGTGCTGCACCTGACAGAGGGTTTAAAGGGGAAGAAAACGTTAAAAGGAGAAGTTGTTAAATGCGACGACAACAATCTCACACTGATGATTGAAAATAATAGTGTAGAAATACCACTTTCAGATATTTACAGCGGGAAAGAAGAGATCCGATTCAAGTAACTCGGGGAAGGATTCAATAATGAGAAAAAAGAGCAAAAATGAAGCCTTGAAGGCAATGGACATAGCCGCTTCACTGAGTGCGGTAACTAAAGAGAAGAGCATCAGCATGGACCTGGTGCTGGAGACTCTTAAAGATGCTCTGACCACCGCAGCAAAGAAGTATCTAGGAAAGCCGGTGAATGTTGAGGCCAAGATCGACAGAGACAAGGGCACAATTGAGGTTTACACCCGCCAGACAGCTGTTGAGGTGGTCGAGGATCCTGAAAATCAGATCCAGATAAATGAGGCAAAAGAAATCGATGAAGACATTGAAATAGGTGATGAACTTGTACAGGACCTCGATATTGACCTTTTCGGCAGAATGGCTATTCAGACTGCAAAGCAGGTCATTGTTCAGCGGGTACGTGAGGCAGAGAGAGAAAAGATCTTCGCAGACTACAGTGAAAGAATCGGTGAACTTGTTACAGGTACTGTTCAGCAGATCGAGAAGGGGAATATACTTGTCAATCTGGGCCGCACCGAAGCTCTTCTTCCCTATAAAGAACAGATCCGTAAAGAGCATTACCATCAGGGCGATAATATCAGAGCCTGTATAGCAGATGTAAGGGACAATCCTAAAGGTCCGCAGGTGATTATCTCCCGTACCTGTCCTGAATTTCTTGCCCGGCTCTTCGAACTTGAAGTCCCGGAAATTTTCGACAAAACTGTCCGTATTGTTAAAGTTGTCCGCGATCCGGGGCACCGTTCAAAGATTGCAGTCACAACTAACGATAGCCGTGTCGATCCGGTTGGCGCCTGCGTTGGTATGAGGGGAAACCGGGTACAGGCAATCGTGCGTGAGCTCTCCAATGAAAGAATTGATATCATCAACTGGACCGATGAGCTTTCTCTTCTGGTCCGGCGAGTTTTCGCTCCTGCAGAAGTCAAACGGGTCATTCCTGTCGGTGAGCACAAGATTGTTGTTGTAATCCGTGAAGAAGACCTGGCACAGGCAATCGGCAGAGAGGGACAGAATATCCGCCTTGCATCCAAAATGCTGGATAAAGAAATCGATGTTTTCGGAGATGAGGAGTTTGGAAACATGACCGACGAGCAGCGTAATGCCGCTCTTAGTGAAACAGCCGCTCCGGCGGAAAAAAGCCCCTCCGAATCTGATGAAACCACTGTCGGTAAAGCAGCGCCCGAGGGCTACACAACAGAATCCGATGTAGAAGATGTAACTTATGATGAAGCTTTCGACAAATTACGTGAAGAGGCCCGTGGAGAACGGTTCGCGCAAAATGATAATGAAGAAACCCCGGTTTTAGGTGATATCGCATACAGCGCAATTGAAACTCTGGCAGAATCCGAAGCGGATATAAAAAAGGCCATTGATGATGCGCACGAAAACAAAGAAAGTAGTTCTACCGGCAACCCCTGATTCACGGGAAAAGTGCAGATTAGCGTGCATCATCCACGGTTCACGGTATTTAATTGTAAAAGGCCGGATAGACTTAAGAGAGGTAGAAAATGGCAAAAGAGAAAGTTTACAAATTAGCTCAGGAGTTCAAAGTTTCCAGCGAAGCACTCGTGCAGATGCTGCGTGGTATGGGTATTCCTGTGAAGAGCCATATGAGCACCGTGGATGAAAGTTTACGCGATGAGATCAAGAAAAAGTTCGAATCGGAACGTGCTGAAATCAAAAAGGAATATGAGCGTAAAAAGCAGATGCTTACAAAGGCCAGGGAAGACCTTATAGGCAAGGAAGAAGTACCAGTCGAAACCGTTGAAGTCAGCCACACCCCTGAACAGGCAGCCCCTGTTTCTGTTCAGCCGCCAGTAGCTCCATCTGCTGAAACTCAGAGGCCCGCTACATCGCAGCCCCGAACCACTTTTGAAAGAGAATACCGTCCAAGAGAATTTTCCAGGGTACAGCCTTCCAGAGAGCACACTTACGTTCCTCAATCCGGAAATCAGGGAAAACCTGCTGGAATGGTTCCGCCACCACCTGCAGAAGGAGACAAAGCGGCAGCTGCAGCAAAGAAAGAAAAGGGCAAGAAAAAAGGCAAGAAACGTAATGAACGCCCGGAAATCGCCGAACTCGAATTAAAGGCTAACATAAAAAAGACTCTGGCCAAAATCGGATCAGGGTTCGCCAAGAAAAAATACAAAAAAGATGCCATACAGAAGGAAGAAGAAACAACCGAACGCAAGATACTCAACGTTGCAGAATTCGTGACTGTAAGCGAACTGGCCAACATGATGAATCTTCCTGTTTCAGAAGTCCTCACAAAGTGTCTTGAACTTGGCCTCTTTGTTACTATCAACCAGAGGCTTGACTTTGAAACAATCGAACTCCTCGTTGATGAATTCGGGTATACTGCACGTCTTATGAACGAGTACGCTCCCGAAATTGAGGAAACCAAAGAAGAGGAAGATACAGGTAAACTGATGTCACGGGCACCGGTTGTCACAGTAATGGGACACGTTGACCATGGAAAAACATCACTGCTTGACTATATCCGGAAAACAAATGTCATTTCCGGCGAATCCGGAGGTATCACACAGCACATCGCAGCTTATGAAGTGAAGACAAAGCACGGACCGGTCACTTTTCTTGACACCCCGGGACATGAGGCCTTTACAGCCATGCGCGCCCGAGGTTCACATATCACAGATGTCATCGTACTTGTTATTGCTGCCGATTCCGGTGTCATGCCTCAGACCAAAGAAGCAATAGACCATGCCCGCGCCGCAAATGTGCCGTTAGTTGTCGCGATAAATAAAGTCGATCTCCCTACCGCTAACCTCGATAAGGTTAAAGGTGAACTTGCCCAGTATAACGTTCTGGTGGAAGAATACGGAGGGCAGGTCTCGTGTGTTGAAATCTCTGCCAAGACTGGTAAAGGTATCGACAAGCTCCTTGAAACGCTGGCACTTGAAACTGAAATTCTCGAGCTCAAGGCCAGCCCCGTCGGGAAAGCTCAGGGTGTAGTTATTGAGTCTGAACTGGACAAGGGTAAAGGCCCTGTTGCAACTATTCTGGTTGAAAAAGGGACCCTGCAAAAAGGGGATGCCTTTGTGACCGGAATTCATTACGGCAGAGTCAGGGATCTTTTCAACGAACGCGGCCAGATGGTGGAAAAAGCACTCCCCTCTCAACCGGTTCTTGTGCTTGGACTTTCAGGTACACCACAGGCAGGAGATTCCTTCAGGGTTGTAGATGATGAAAAAGAAGCAAGGGAGATCTCAGCCAGAAGACGTCTTGCGCAGAAAGAGCGTGAGCTCAGGAAAATGGGATCTATCTCCCTTGATCACCTTTACGAGCAGATTCAGGCCGGCAATGTCCAGACCCTTAATCTGATAATCAAGGGTGATGTTGACGGATCGGTTGAAGCACTGGCCGACTCAATGGAAAAACTCAGCACAGAAGAGATTAAGGTAGCCGTCATTCATAAGAGTGTCGGAGCCATAAAAGAAACCGATGTTATGCTTGCTGCCGCTTCAAACGCGCTCATTATCGGATTTCATCTCAGCCCCAACACAAAGATCCGTGATCTTGCCAAGCGTGAAGGGGTAGAGATAAGAACCTACAAAATCATTTATGAGGCGCTTGAGGCGGTTAGAAATGCCATGGAAGGAATGCTCAAGCCTGAGATCAAAGAAAACCTGCTTGCCACCATTCAGGTCCGCAAGGTCTTCAAAATCTCAAAAGTTGGTACTGTCGCAGGGTGCTATGTTGAAAACGGTACAGTTGTGCGCGGCATGAAAGCAAGACTTATCCGTGATGATGTCATTGTAATTGAAAGCCGTATCAGCACACTTAGAAGAATGCAGGAAGATGTGCGTGAGGTTTCTGCAGGTTACGAATGTGGTGTAACTCTCAACAACTATTCTGATTTCCATGATAACGATCGTATAGACGTCTTTGAGGAAGTCGAGGTAGCCAGAAAACTCTCTGCACCAGTTTAATCAGGAGTAAAATGCCGTCTTTACACTATCATATGGAACGTCTCTCAGAGCTTCTGCAGCGGGAGATAGGG
>Ga0123335_1003455_pt1 | contig 21921 bp, 16 predicted proteins | sample BiotimSIPDNA_2_FD_89707 | JGI IMG/M metagenome (GOLD analysis project Ga0123335, IMG submission 89707) | Anaerobic biogas reactor microbial communites from Washington, USA - Biogas_R2 time_0 SIP DNA | ecosystem: Engineered > Bioreactor > Anaerobic > Unclassified | place: Washington, USA...
CCATATTAAACCTCGTATCTAGTTATACTACTAGATGTAAATAACAAAAAAAACACCAGAAAGTCAACTTCTGGTGATATTTATTTTTGTTAAACTAGTAAAAAGCCAAACTCGAGAGAGACGTTCTATTGAACGTCTCTTTAACATCTATAATCCGATGTAAAAAAAACCAAAAAAATACTTTTATTCGTTTTCTTTTACAGTAATTTTTCGTTTTTGTCATTCGAGACGTTCAGTAGAACGTCTCTACAATTCTGAAATTATTTTCTAATAATTAATTCTAATTACCGGGGAAAACACGAAATAAGTGTCAGTCCGCCAAGGCATTAAATTTTTATCCAACCGGGTTGCATAATATACGCGGGCATCGAAGCCGAAAGTATCATCGAGCATAACTTTTGCTTTTGCACCCAAGTAATTAATATCGCGTGTAAGGTTGTAACCGTAAGTAACAGTAATATCGTGCTGTAAAAGTCCGCCGGTTCTGCTTACTCCCAAATCGAACATAACGTGATGATCGTAAGGAGATTCCGGCGCTGCTGCGTCATTCAAATCCCTTAGATCGGGAGCGGGCGGGTTAACCTGATAATGGTAAATGTCGTGTGTGCTGTAGCCGAAACCTAATTCGAGGTCGCCGAAATCGAACAGATTAAGTATTTCCTTTTTTCTTACCGAAAAAGTAAAATAATTTTTAACTGCATAAAAATCGTACAACGGGTCTGAATCGAATTCTGATGATTTAAATTCGTTGATTGTCATCATCAGCTCGAAATCGAAATAAAGTTTATCAAAATTATCGAAAATTACCCTTGCCGGATCGCCGGAAAATTTAAAATAAATACTTTTACCCGAAGCCCGTAAATCTTTATTAGGAAGGTCCATTATAAATGGCTTCCCTGTTTCGAAACCGGTGCCTGCCCAAACAGAATATGTATAATCGCTGCTGTTATCGCTTAACTGTTTATAATATGCCAGTCTTGCGCCTAATACATATTCGCTGAAAAACCATCCGGGAATAAAAATACGGTCGTTTCCCCATTTGCCGAATGCCGAAATGAGATATTTATTTCTCTCTTTTGAAGTAGTGTTCCAAAACATCAATTCGGGTTCAAGTCCGTTAAGATTAATATCAAAGAAATAACCGGCATCGGAATTAAAATCGTCTTTTGTAACATTCCTAAAAAAATAAATCTGTTCCTGAATTTTCGCATAAAGTTCGTCCCCGGTAATCTGCCTCAGGTAAAAACCATCGGTAACAGGATCAAATAACGGATCGGGATTATCTTTATCAATTTCCTGCGAACGTACAAATTGGAAAAGTTCAATTTCGTCGTCATAAAATCTTTTGCGCGCAACAATTAAAACATTCCCCTCGAAAACCGGTTTTGAAAGTTCCGAAAGCTGTTCCACGGTTATTTTCTTTTTATTTACCCGTATTGCATTTTCAACAATAAACTTATTGTATATTTCGCGTATCATCAGCGGGTCGCTGATTATCCAATTCTGCTTCAAATCGTCGAACGCGGTTGTGTTATATTCCAGACTGGAATAAACATTCTGCAGATATTTTTCTTCTTCTTTTTTATTTTCTTCGGTACTTGCCGGCAGATTGTAAGAAGAATCGGCAGCTTCGGGAGCAGGATTTTCCTGAGCAAGAAGGAGCGAAAAGAATATTGATATTATAAATGCATAGTTTAAAATTTTAGCAGTTGTTTTCATAATTATAGACCGTATCGATATCTGATTTGAAAGAATGCTCCGCCTTCTGTTTCCCAATCCTTTTGTTCGCGGAAAAATACCGGCGAAATTACGTAAGTTTCGAACCTGAAGCCGCCCCAATTCTGGAACTCAATCAGCTTCATCCAGAATTTACCTTTAACAGCGCTGTCGAAATATCTTAAGCTTATTCCGAACAAAGGAACATTTTCGGGAATGAATGAATAATTAAGTTCAGCAAGCGGCTGAAATCTATTTTGAATCATCTCTTTTGAAATCAGCTCGTCATCCAAAGAGTAATCAGCTTTCCATATATCAAAAAATGCTGCTCCCAAATCAAGCCGGAAACGATTTTCGAGATCGGCATTTGTGTTCCAGTAAAACGACATTGATGCTTCGAATTGCGTAAACGAAAAATATGCAGTCTTTGCTGTTTCGTTTTCGATTAAAAATGACGGTTTATCGAATGCTTTTTTTGCTGTAGAAAAAGCTATATTAATAAAAGGGAGCGTAAAAGGACGAGTAAAATGAAGTTCACCGGCTAAAGCATTTCCGAAATTGAGCTTTGGTTTTTCGCCGCTTATAAACGGAATGTTTTTGTAAAGATCTTTAGAAGTAAGCCTGAATCTTGCCATTATTTTAGCATCGATATAGCTTGTGTTGTAAATATCGTTTTTATTTTCGCCAAAGCCAATTATCGCCCGGAATCCGCCGGAAAGTGTTTGCGATTGCCACGGAAGGACGTTCATAATTTTATCTTCAGCAGTCAGTTCAAGTCCCGATGAACCTGCAGGGAAATCCATTACGCTGTGCGAAACAGAAATTGAAGAAAAACTTGCATCAATCCTGAAACCGCCGGTTTCCTGAATTCTGCGTCTGCCTCCGGTTCTTACATCCGATTTCTTAGGCACCCAATGTCTGCCGTTTACGTTTTCGAATAAAAGATAATCCTTGTTATCTCTGGAAGAGAAACCCATTTCTGTCCGGAATTTTTCATCAGGATTAATTCCAAGAATGTTAGGCGGAGGTGTTCCTTCATTTTCAATCAAGTTTTCATTTACAATATTCAACAGCGCATTGTAGGTAGCAGGCTCATTCTTTTTAAGAAAATATATATCCCTGAATGTGAGCAGACGCGTTGTATCGTCGGTTACCTCGTTTACTGCACCGAAAAGTTTGTCGCTTGCAACAGCATTCAGTTTTATTTCATCAAGATATAAAAGCTGGACGGAATCAATTTTTACTCCTTCTTTAAGATAGACAAGCTTGTAAACATATTCCTCTCCGGAATTAAGGATAACCGGCATCCGGTTTAGCGCGCGGGGAATTGAAGTTAAAAGAGAATCCATTCCGTCCGCAGGATTAAAAGATACATAATTGAGATTAAGATAGTTCTTATCTTTTGCCAGCTTAAGATCAATCTTTTTAATATAGTCTTCGGTTACCTGCGCTTTTAATAAGGAAAAAGTAAAAATCAGCAGCAATAACAATATTTTTTTCATAGTTATTATTTTATTAATTTATCAGCTATTTAATTACGGTTGCGGAATATTTACGGGTTATTTTCTCGTTAAATTGAGTGATAAACTGAAGAGAGATTGTTACATCTGCTTCGCCGCATTCTTCCATATTTTCAATAAATTCTTCATTTACTGCAAGTTTAATAAATAAAAATTTTCCGGATGTTGCCGAACTGAAATTTTTAAGAAAGTTTTTCGGCTCGGAGGTTACCGTAAGGTTCCGTATTTTTGGTGCAAGAACTGCAAATCCGGTAGGGGTTTTTCCTACATAAAGATAAAGAAGATTCATCGCCTTTTCGTTATAAACGCTTAAAAGCTGATCGCCTTTTTCGTCTTCCCCTTTCCAGCCGATAAACTCATCAAGTTCGGGTTTAACGAGTTCAAATTCCCAAACCGACCTGTTTACTTTTCCGGTTTTTCCATCCTTAAATAAAAATTCCTTTCCTTTATAAAAACCATGCACAATTATTTTTTTGCCTACATTGCTTTCGCTTTGCATAACTTTGTTAAGATTTACCACAGAACCCCGTCCGCTGTCAATAATTCCGCCGGCAGCATCTGTTACTGCAAAACTGTATGATTTTGCATCCTTATATTCCATTGTGGTAAAACTGAAAGTTTCTTCCTCCGAAAAATAATACCTGTCCCTTAAACTTATTTCGGAACCCATTGTGGGATAATCTGCAATAATTTTGTAGAGTACCTCTATATTATTTTTCCCTCTTTCGTCAACAAAACCGATTTTAACTTTTGCATAATATTCGCCGGCTTCATCAATGGATTCTTTCAGCGAGAACTGAACAAGTTTGCCGCGGTCACCCGATACAGGAAACTGATTTTTGGGAGGGTCCTGCCAGCTTTTTTCGCACTTTCTTATAAAATTATTCTGATTATCCTGCAGCTCAGCTTCAAAAGAAATATTGCGGATATTGGTAAGCACTATATGTTTGTTGCTTGGAATGCTGAATTCTTCGAGAGTTACAACCTCTATTGTATCGCCTATTTCGGAATTCTGAGACTGTAATGGATAACAAAACAATGTTACAAAGCATAAAAATACCGATTGTAATTTTTTCATATTTTTCTTCCTTAATACGATACTTCAGCAGATTTTCTGTCAACTCCTGTTTCATTAACTTTTATTACAAAATTCTGGGTGTTGCTTTTGGCTGTTTTTAATTTGCCAACCATTTCGCTCAATGCGCTTTTCAAATGTTCAGGAAGATATTCGGGAAATTGTCTGTCAACTTCACAATCGGCTAGAAATTTGTAATCTCCTTTTCTATCAAAATTTGCAATAAATATTGCATTTCCGTTTTCACGTTCAATCTTAAAATTCTGATTACTCTTACCGATAACAATACCGCCTTCAGGCCAGTTGGGAGGAACCGCTCCGTTCTTTTTATCAACATCTATTCTTATTTTATAATTCTTTTTTTCGTTATCCGAAACCAATCCGCTGGGTGTTAAAACAACTTTAAGCGGTTCTTCCGATCCGAGTTTATAATTCGATTCCTTTTGAGGTACCGAAAGGATTAAAGGCTGTTTATACATTTCGGAAAGAGTTGAAAGCATTTTATCCCTTATCTGGTTTTCTGTTTCCTGAAGTTCATCCCGTTCGGTAATAACTATCAGCAATTCCGAAAGAAGAACTATATAAAGCACGAAATAAACCATATTTTTTTTCAATTTTCTGCCCTGCCTTCCGTTTACTTTTTAAGAATATCTGACATTTTTTTAAGCGCTTCTACATTGGCAGTATGCACCTGACTGATTTTACCGGACATATGTTCAAACTCGTCGATATAGCTTTTCATAACTTTTAATTCTTCTTCAGTAAAACTTTTTATTTCTTTTATCCCCTCGCGAAATTCTTCCAGAGAAGCCATACTTTTCTTTTTCTCTTCCTGAGGCGTAAAAAACGTTACCGCAGATAATAATACCAGCATAAAAAATTCGAGAAACAGTGCAAATATTACCCAGTTCGAATCAATTTTTCCTGATTTTGCATCGACAAGAAATCCGGGAATCATAGAAATATCTCCCACAATTGAACCTAACCCACGCAAGCCTACAATAATTATTAAAAATGCAGCCCCGATATAAACTAAGCCCATTACTTTATTTGAATGATCAAGCGCTATACTTTCCATAAAAGTATGCTTTTTAGTAAGATGACCGTTTCCGCTTATTGTTGTGTCTGAGATTTTGGTCAGCTCCGGCGTAGAAATCTTTGTTCTCAACAAATGAACCCCCTAAATTTATTTTAAATTATTTTTTATCAAATGTGTTTTATATCACATTTATTGTGCCAATCGGGTAATTATTTATCTTCTAATATAACACGATTTGTCTTTTTTATAATAATGAATAATAAAATGCAAAACACAACCATTTCAAGAAAATTCGTTAATACCGGTTTTTAAGTTGAAAGACAGACTTTTAATGCCTGCAGTAAAAATGCATATATGGAAAGGTAATAATTACGTGTTTGATACCTTTCTATAATTCCCTCTGATTAAAAAATCTGTTGCAATAATAATTATGTACTTATCTATTTACTGCAAATTATTTTGACAAAAATACATATTTGAAATAAAAATTGCTACAATATTAAAAAAGTATATATAATTATTTAAAAATAAAACGGCAAGTGAAGAATACAGTATATTTTTATTTTGCAGTTATCTTTAGTATTACTTAATTTATAAGCCGTTTTATTACTGAAAACAAAAACACTAAATTCTTTTACGAGGAACATATGAGTAAAAAATCCGTTATCATTCTTTCATCCGCAGCAATATTGCTTATTGCGGGAGTAATACTTCTTTTCGGGGGCAGCAAACAAACATCAAATCCCGAAGATTATTACAATTACATAAGCGCATATACTTCAGGAATTATCTCCAGAGAATCTTCTATTACAGTTAAACTTACTCAAGCTTGCAGCGGTAATCAGGATATATCAGAGATTTTTTCGTTTGATCCGGAAATTGAAGGAACTGCAAACTGGAAAGATGATCAGACAATAGAATTTGTTCCTGAAGAGAAACTTGATCCCGAAACTGAATATATTGCTACATTCGGCATCGAAAAACTTTTAGGAAATGAAAGCGGATTAAAACCATTTGTTTTCCGGTTTACTACAATTAAAAGAAGTATGCGGACTTTAATTTTAAGCTCGGAACCGGTTGATTACAGCACTCCGGAATTACACAAAATTAATGGGATTGTAGAAACTTCCGATTTTGAGTCCGTAGAAAATCTTTCTAAAACAATAAAAGCTGAATACGGTTCTTCCTCACTTAAAGTAAAATGGATTAAATCGGACGTAAATAAAAAATATAATTTTGTTGTTGACTCTGTACTCCGAGGCAGCGATACAAAGTTTGTTAAGATAAGCTGGGACGGCAGCAAATCCGATATTGAAGGCGACGGTTTGGAAAAAGTTGAAATACCGGCCGAAAGTGTTTTTAAGGTTATGTCGGCAAAAGTTATCGAGCAGCCGGATCAATATATTTCAATCAGATTCAGCGACCCGTTGAATTTAACTCAGGAACTTAGCGGACTTGTTGTTCTGGGAAATGAGCAGAATCTTAGTTTCGATATCTCGAATAATGAAATTAAAATATTCCCTTCGCAAAAAATTTACGGAAACTACAAACTTAAAATATATCCGGGAATAAGGAACTCACAAGATAAAGTCTCCGATGAATCATGGGAAATCGATCTTCTTTTTGAAGATATAAAACCTGCAGTTCGTTTAGTAAATAAAGGAGTAATTCTTCCGAACACCGATAAAGGTTTTGTTCTTCCCTTTGAAGCAGTAAATCTTTCGGCAGTAGATGTAATAATTACAAAAATTTTCGGGAATAATGTTTCCCAGTTTTTGCAGGTTAATAACCTCGAAGAAAATATGGAGTTAACGAGAGTAGGAAAAGTCCTTTTGCGAAAGACTGTACAGCTTGATAATTCCGGAGCATTTTCGCTGCATAATTGGAACAGATTTTCAATTGATCTTAATGATATAATAAGAAACGATCCCGAAGCAATTTACAATGTAAAAATCGGTTTCCGAAAAAGCTATTCGCTTTATTCGTGCACAAAAACTGAAAACAGCGAAGATGAAAATCAGGAAAATAATTCTGTCTCGGATGATAATCCGAATGACCCGAGTTTTTGGGATTTTTATCAGAATTATTATTCGGATTATTACGATTGGGAGCACCTCGAAGATCCGTGTTACAAGACATATTTCGGAGACCGCAGATCTGTATCCAAAAATATTTTTGCTTCGGATATAGGAATTATTGCTAAACGAGGAAGAGACGGAAATACAAGATTTATTACAACAAATATTCTTACTGCCAAACCGATGAGCGGTGTTAAAATTACTGTTCTCGATTACCAGAAACAACTTCTTGCCGAGTTGGAAACGGACAGCGACGGTTTTGCAGAAACAAAAATTGATGATAAACCTTTTGTTGCAATTGCAGATTACGAAGGCCAGAAAGGATATCTTAAAATGGATGACGGATCTTCGCTGTCGTTAAGCAGATTCGATATTTCGGGCAGCGAAGTTGAAAAAGGCGTTAAAGGTTTTATTTACGGAGAAAGAGGTGTTTGGCGTCCCGGCGATTCGGTTTTTGTAACATTTGTACTCGAAGATTTATCTTCAAATCTTCCGGCAAAGCATCCTGTAATTTTCGAATTAAACAACCCACGCCAACAGCTTGCTAAAAGAATAGTAGCCGAAAGAAATCCGTCAGACTTCTACGTTTTTAAATTCAATACTCGAACAGACGATCCTACAGGCGATTGGAATGCTAAAATATCGGTCGGCGGTTTATCTTTTTATAAATCGCTTAAAATTGAAACAGTTAAACCAAACCGGCTTAAAATAAAATTCGATCTTCAAAATGATTATTTATCTAAATGGTCGTCATCAAAACTTGATATGAAAATTAATTGGCTTCACGGTGCAGCAGGAAAAAATATTAAGGCAAAAGTTGATGTAGCTTTGTCTCCGGGAAAAACTGTTTTCAAAAAATATCCCGATTTTGTTTTCGACAGTCCTATTAAAGTATTTTATTCGGAACCGATAACCGTTTTCGACGGCCAAGTAAATTCGGAAGGAGAAACTTCATTTAATGTGGATCTCGATATCCGTAATGTAGCCCCGGGAATGCTGAATGCAAACTTTATCACGAAAGCTTTCGAACCCGGCGGCGATTTCAGCACCGACAGATTTTCGGTGCCTTATCATCCTTATAAGTATTATACAGGAATTAAACTGCCCAAAGGCGATAAAGCAAGAGGAATGCTGCTGACAGATATTGATCATAAAGTTAAAATTGTAAGCGTTGATGAAAACGGAAAACCTTCCGCCGCAAGAAATATTGAAATGACTTTTTATAAAGCCGCTTGGAAATGGTGGTGGGATCAATCGGACGATTATACATCAAATTATTCTTCAGGCGATTACAGACAGCTTCTTAAATCCGAAACTATAAAGACTTCATCTAAAGGCGAAGCTGAATGGATAATACAAGTTAAATATCCTGACTGGGGACGATATTTGGTAATTGCCCGCGATACTGAAAGCGGACACGAAACAGGCAGATATGTTTACATTGACTGGCCCGGATGGGCCGGACGGCCCTCAGATCAGCCAGGAGGAGCAGCAATGTTAACTTTTTCGTCGGATAAGCAAAAGTACAATGCAGGAGAAGAAGTAAAGCTTTCGATACCTGGCAGTGAAAACGGCAGGGCTCTTATAAGCATCGAATCGGGGACAAAAATACTAGATGCTTTTTGGAAGGAAATGAAAAAAGGTGAAAATAAAATCAGTATTAAAGCTACACCCGAAATGGCTCCTAATGTCTACGTCCATGTTACAATGCTCCAGCCGCACTCAAACACATTGAACGATTTACCGATAAGGCTATACGGAATAATTCCGGTATTTGTAGAAAATCCGGCTACACATATTACCCCGATAATAAATATGCCTTCAGTCCTAAAACCCGAAGAAAAAGCTGTAATAAAAGTGAAAGAAAAATCCGGAAAACCGATGACCTATACAATTGCTATTGTAGATGACGGATTGCTCGATTTAACCCGATTTAAAACACCTGATCCTTGGAGTAATTTTTACAAACGGGAAGCCTTGGGTGTTAAAACCTGGGATATTTTTGATATGGTCATAGGGGCTTACGGCGGGAAATTGGAATACTTACTTGGTTTAGGCGGTGACGGAGAAATTGTTCAACCGAAAGACGGCTCGAAAGTTAACCGCTTTAAACCTATGGTCCGCTTTATGGGACCTTTTACAACCAGCGGCTCAGAAAAAACACATATCATAAATCTACCTCGCTATGTAGGTTCTGTTCGAACAATGGTAATTGCTGGAAATAAAGGAGCATACGGTTTTGCAGAAAAAACTACACCAGTTCGCAAGCCGCTTATGCTTCTCGGTACTTTGCCACGTCTTTTAGGACCGAATGAAGAAGTTGAACTGCCTGTTTCCGTTTTTGCTATGGAAAAGAATATTAAAGATGTAAAAATTTCGGTTGAAACAAATGATATGCTGCAGGTAATTGGAAGCCGCTCACAGAATATTCAATTTTCTTCACCTGACGAAAAACTTGTAAATTTCAGATTAAAAGTTACTCCTAACACAGGAATCGGGAAAGTAAAAATAACGGCACAGTCCGGAAATGAAAAAGCTCGGTATGATATTGAACTTGAAGTGCGCAACCCGAATCCTGTTATAACAAAAGTATCGGATTCTTTCCTCGAAAAAGGGAAGGATTGGGACACAGAAATTGAAGCTTTCGGAATAGAAGGTTCGAATAAGTGCATTTTGGAAGTATCATCAATTCCCCCGATTAATTTAGGTGACCGTTTGAATTATTTAATTCAGTATCCTCACGGATGTATCGAGCAAACAACTTCGGGCGTGTTTCCGCAGTTATATCTCGACAAACTTGTTGAACTTACTGATCAGCAAAAAACAAGAGCTGAACAAAATATAAAAACCGGTATTCAAAAGATTGTTAATTTCCAAAATTCAGGAGGCGGATTATCCTATTGGCCAGGAAATCAGACAGCTGATGAATGGGGAACATGCTATGCGGGGCATTTTCTGCTGGAAGCCCAGAGAAAAGGTTTTTCTGTACCTTCAGGTTTTATTACAAAATGGAAAAAATTCCAGAAAGATGCCGCCCGGAAATGGGAAAATGATGCAAGCAGATCGGATTTAATTCAATCGTACCGTTTATATACGCTTGCCCTTGCCGGAGATCCCGATCTTCCATCGATGAACAGACTTTCGAATATGGCAAATCTTTCAAAAATGGCGAAATTCCGCTTATCGGCTGCATATAAAATTGCCGGCAAAAATGAAGCCGCCGAAAATATTATTGACGGTTTGGATTATTCGGTAACCGACTATAAAGAACTTGGTTACACTTACGGTTCCGATGAGCGTGATCTTGCAATGATTCTCGAAACTCTTACGTATCTGGGAAAACGTTCCGAAGGGTTTAAAATTGTTAAAAAACTTTCGGAAGATTTAAGCAGCAGATATTGGATGTCCACTCAGTCAACCGCATTTGCGCTTCTGGCAATAGGCAAATATTTCTATGCCGATAAAAAGACAGACTATGCTGCAAAATACTCGTACCAGATAAGCGGCGGAATCCGCAAAAACATTATTTCCAAAAGTCCGCTCTCGCAGCAGGAAATAAATATTAAAGTAAGTGAGACAAAAAAGATAAATATTAAAAACACAAGTGATAAACCAATTTATGCAAGATTAATTCTTCAAGGGAAACCGGCAGAAGGCGATTCGGTAGATTCGTCATCAGATTTAAAAATAAACATAATCTACAAGCTGCCGAACGGGAACGTAATTTCACCTGATAAACTTGAACAGGGCACCGATTTTATTGCAGAAGTCACCTTGCAAAATCCCGGGACAAAATCATATAAATACGAACAAATGGAGCTTACTCAGATTTTTGCTTCCGGTTGGGAGATAATTAACACACGAGTAGGCGGCGATGGGAGTTTTGTTGAAAATTCCCATTTCGATTACCAGGATATACGCGACGACAGAGTTTACACTTATTTCAGCCTGAATTCCGGCGAAACAAAAATATTCCGGATTATGCTTAATTCAAGCTATCTCGGCAGATATTATCTGCCTGCTGTATATTCACAGGCAATGTATGATTTTTCTATTAACGCCCGTAAACGCGGCGGCTGGATTGAAGTTGTAAAATCCGGAAAATAATTTTGATTAAGAAAAACATCCTGAATAAACGGATGCTGCTTTATGCAGCGTCCTTTGTTTTATTTTCCATATTTTGGATAATTCTTCCCGATCCTCTTTTTAACAGACCGCAATCTGTTGTACTCGAGGATAAAGATGACAAACTTTTGGGAGCTTTAATAGCATCCGACGGACAATGGCGTTTTCCTGAAAACGGTAATATCCCGGACAAATTTAAAAAAGCAATAACTTGTTTTGAAGATAAACGATTCTATTATCATACCGGTTTTGACCCGGCAGCTTTTATCAGAGCCTTGGTTCTAAATATAAAACACAAAAAAATTAAAAGTGGCGGAAGCACTTTAACAATGCAGGTTATAAGGCTTTCGCGGAATAATCGGGATAGAACAATCGCCGAAAAAATAATCGAAATTATGCTTGCTCTCAGACTCGAAACTTCTTTCTGCAAAGATGAAATATTAACAATGTATGCCGCCAATGCGCCTTTCGGAGGAAACGTAGTGGGAATTGAAGCTGCTTCTTGGCGTTATTTCGGCTGCCATCCTAATCAGCTAAGCTGGGCAGAAACCTGTATGCTGGCCGTTTTACCAAACAGTCCGTCGCTAATTCATCCCGGGAAAAACAGAAAGCTGCTATTAGCAAAAAGAAATTATCTTTTAAAAAAACTTTTTGAAGAAAAAGAAATAGACCAATTTACTTATTCTCTTGCAATTGAAGAACCTCTTCCCGAAAAACCTTTCCCTCTTCCCAGAACAGCAAAGCATCTTTTGCATCGAGCCGCACAAGAAATTAATCCGGAATCAAATGCCGGTTCTTACAGAATAAAAAGTACCATTGATGAAGCCTTACAGTTAAGAATTTCCGAAATAGTTGAAAGGCAGCGTCAATTACTTTCAGGGAATGAAATAAATAATGCAGCAGTATTGGTTGCCGAAATAGAATCGGGAGAAGTAAGAGCCTATGTGGGGAACACAAATGACCCGGCAAATTTAAATGATAATGATGTTGATATTATTATTTCCCCCCGAAGTACCGGCAGTATATTAAAACCTTTTTTATATGCCGCAATGCTCAGTTCGGGTGAATTATTGCCCAAAACTCTTCTGCCCGATATTCCAACTCATATTGGAGGTTTTAATCCTCAAAATTTCGATCTCGGCTACAGTGGAGCAATATCTGCCGATCGTGCCCTTGCACGGTCAATAAATATTCCTGCAGTAAAAATGCTGCAGAAATACCGCTACGAAAGATTTCACACTCTCTTAAAAAATTTAGGAATCACAACTCTGAATAAACCCGCAAATCATTACGGACTTTCGCTTATCCTTGGCGGTGCAGAAGCTACTCTTTGGGATTTGGCAGGTGTTTATGCTTCACTTGCGCGAAACTTAAAACATTATTACGAAAACGGAGCACTTTATTATAAATACGATTATCATCCTTTAAGTTATTTTAAAACTATTTCCCCTTCTTCTGATGAAATAAATATTCATGATCTTACTGATAATTCTTTAATTGATGCATCCGCAATTTGGCTTATGATAAAAGCTATGGTTGAAGTGGAAAGACCCCAGGATGAAAATTTCTGGAGAGAATTCGGTTCTTCGCGAAAGATTGCCTGGAAAACAGGAACAAGTTTTGGGTTCAGAGATGCTTGGGCAATCGGGATTGATTACAAATACGTGGTGGCAGTTTGGGTTGGTAACGCAGATGGCGAAGGAAGACCCGGACTGACAGGAATTAACACTGCCGCTCCTATCTTTTTCGACATTTTCAGATCGCTTGAGCCCGCAAAAGACTGGTATAAAAAACCGCCGGCTGGTATGGTTAATATTTCTGTATGCCGGCAAAGCGGATACATAGCAGGCGAGTTTTGCGAAGAAAAAGATACAATAAGCATACCCAAAGCAGGGCTGAAATTTTCGAGCTGTCCATATCATAAGCTGATTCATCTCGATCCGCAAGGGAAATTTCAGGTAACCGATGAATGTTTTTCTCCATCGCAGATGATACATAAAAGCTGGTTTGTTTTGCCTCCGGCAATGGAATATTATTATAAGTTGAAAAATGTCTCATATAGAACATTGCCCGAGTTTTTACCTGGATGCAATAATCAAGATAATAAAATTATGGAGTTAATCTATCCGAGAGATGTAAATAAATTATACATCCCTGTAAATCTTGACGGCTCACCAAGCAGCGTAATTTTTGAAATTGCCCATAGACACAGCAATTCTGAAATTTTCTGGCATATCGACAATAAATTTATTGGAAAAACAAACGGATTTCATAAGTTGCCGATAAATGCTTCAAAAGGTAAACATCTTCTCACAGCGGTTGACGAAAAAGGGAATGAACTGAAAAAGTATTTTGAAGTAATAAACGATAAAAAATAATTTTTAAATGAAATCTATTTTTGTTAATTTAAATTATTATCAAATATTCTTACTGCTTTCTAAAACAGAATAATTAAATTAAACATTATCAACATTTTTACGTATTGTCCATATCCAATCCGTATTTTTTAAATAGCGCTTTATATCGGTTATCGAGCATATTTCTTACTTTTTCGAGATAAAGAACGAAATCATTTAAAGGAATATCTCCTCCGTAATTAAAATAATAATCTATTAGCAGCTCAATATACTTTTTGCTTTGTTCCGAAATTATTTCAAAAGAGGCAGCACCGCTTGTGCCGAATTCTAATAATTTTTTCTCTTCCTCAGGTCTTAAAAGCTCTTCATTTTCAAGTATCGAATAGTCATCAATTTTATTCTCTAAGTCCTTGTGAATAATCCAATTTTTTGCAAGCTGATAAAGAAGTCCTAGAATTTTATTAAGTTTTTCACTCCTCTCTTTTTGCCATATTTCAATTTTCACCGATCTGCTGCCGCTGCTTTCTGATTTTATTGAAAGCTCGTCAAGTATTTTTCCTAATTCAAAGCTATTAAATTTTGCTTCCACTATTTCCTTAAATTTTATGTGGATTGTTTCATCAAATGCAATAGTTGCATCGGTAAAAATGTCGTTATCTTGCAGTAATTTTAAAACATCATCTTTAACGGAAGGAAATTTTCTTTCGAGAAATTCTGCAGTATATACTAGTTCTTCAGGAGAATCGTCGGGGCTGTCTAACAGGCTTACCAGATACGATTTTAACCTTAACAAGGTAAAAAATAGGTCGAATTTTTTATTTTCCATTTTTTCCCGAAAATTTTTTATCCTTCTAACAAACCTATGCAAACTTAAGTTGACATATTCATTTATTTTACAACATTTTTTTGTCAGACTTTTTTTTTTTTGATCTAAATCTTTATCATAAATTCATTTCCTATAACAACTATTATAGCTGATAGGTGCTCTTTTCTTCAATTTTTTTTTGCATTATTTTAATTCTTAAAAGTTGATTATATTTTTAGCACAAATTTTGTTTGTTATCCAAAACAATAAATTTCTGATGTAACTTCTGGAAAAATTATAATTTAAATTCACGAAAAGCAATGAAAAGTTTATATTATTTTTCACCGACCAAATTAAAATTTGTGGAAGCAAAAAACATTCTTCCAATAGTTATTTCTTTGTTTATAATTTTCACTCTTATTTTTTCCGGAACTTTATTCGGTATATATTATGTTTTTAATCCGGAATCTCAGGTTTATATTTTAAAATCGCGCAATAACACACTTAAAAAAGAATTGATACTTTTGCGTGAACGATACACCGAATTTTCGAACGAATTAAAAAAGCTTGCAGATAAAAATAACGAATTAAGACTTGCAGTAAATCTCGAGCCAATTACATTAGAGGATAGAAATATCGGTATAGGCGGAAGCATTTTTGAGTTTATGCAGCCTTCTAATGCAAACGAGTTTTCGGTTTTTGTTTCGATGATTAAAGAAGATGTTGAAAATATTACAACCAAACTTAATTTTGAACAAGAAAACTACGCAGTTATTAAAAGGAAACTTGAACAAAATCAAAAATTGTTTGATGCTTTGCCTGCTATTAAACCGATTGAAGCTGCTTACAGCGATGATTTCGGAATGCGGATTCATCCTATACTTAAAATTCCTAAAATGCATTATGGACTAGATTTTGTTGCAAACATCGGAACACCAGTTTATGCCCCTGGCGGCGGAAAAGTTATTTTTGCAGGAAGTAAACCAGGTCTGGGCAGAACTGTTGAAATAGATCATGGATTCGGATATAAAACTGTATTCGGGCATTTATCTGAATTTAACGTAACCACTGAGCAGAATATTAAACGAGGTTATTTAATTGCTAAATCCGGTAATTCCGGCGGATATTCTACCGGTCCTCATCTGCATTATGAAGTAAGGCATAATGGAATTGCTTTGAATCCTCAAAATTTTATTTTTGATGATATAAACATTTTCAAAAATTCCGAGCTCCAAAAAAATCCAATCTAAGTCTTTATTATTCAATTATTGGATTTGCTTAAATCCATTTGATAACTTATCTTTAGCCTGATAAATCTTAACGATATATAGTCGTTTAATTTTTTCAATCAAAAGAAACTGCGAATTTACTTTACACTATTTTTAAATTATTTGAGAGGGTTATATGAAAAAAGTTTTATTCTTTTTTATTTTCTTATCATTTATCTTTGCTCAAGATGAGACTGTAACCGAAGGCTGGAAATCTTCCGGAGTTGCTGGAATTAATCTGAGTCAGATAGCTTTAAGCAATTGGTCTCAAGGCGGACAAAATTCTCTTGCGTTTAATATTACAGGTAATTTTAATTTCACTTACATATCAAATCCTTGGAAACTTGATAACACTTTAAAAATTGCAATAGGCAAAACAAAACTAGGAAGTGAAAACTTTAAAACAACCGACAATGAAATTTTTCAGGAAACTGTACTTTCAAGAGATTTCGGATGGTGTGTAAATCCTTACGTCGGCAACAGCATACGCACGGTTATTGCTAACGGATATTCCTATGAAAATAATCAGTCTACAAAAATTGCAGCATTTTTCGATCCCGGATATGTTACCCAAAGTTTTGGTTTTACTTATGATAAATTAAAAGGCTTTAAAACGAGACTTGGTATAGCTTTCCAAGAAACCTTTACAAATAAATTCCGCAACTATTCCGACGACCCTGAAACAACACCAGAAATTGAAAGATTTAAATTTGAAACCGGTATGGAATCAGTTACAGAAGGTCAAGTTACACTTGATGACAATCTGCTTTTCGATACACAATTAAGATTATTTACCCGCTTCGATCAAATTGATGTTTGGGACGTAAGATGGGATAACACTTTAACTGCAAAAGTAAATAATTACATAAATGTAAATTTTAACGTTTTGGTTATATACGAAAAAAGCCAATCTCCTAAAACTCAGTTAAAAGAAGCGCTTCAGCTTGGAATTACTTATACATTATTCTAATATTAAATTAGTGAGGACAGAATGGAAAAAATGAAACATTGTTATTTTAATTTAACACTTTTCTTAATCCTTTTTATGGCAGTTATCAATATAAACGCTCAAACAAAAGATTACGACTATAAGCTTGGATTAAAAGTTGGGAATATGTTCCACAGCACCGAATTCAAACTAAAAGACGGTATGGTAATCTCTCCTTTGGCAAAAGCATTCGGCAGATTGGAAATAAATGAATACCTTGAAGGTGAAGCAGGAATTGGAATAGGTCTTCTTAAAGGGAAAGACTTTACAAAAAAAGAGTGGGAAACACGAATAATTCCTGTAGATTTTAAACTTCTATTTGCTCCTCTTAAAAACAGTGGCTGGAATCCATATGCCTACGCGGGAATCGGTCTTATTAACTTTGATAATACTCAAAAACCTCGTGTAAAATCTATTAAAAATACTAAGGATAACGGACTTGCAGTGTATATCCCTTTCGGACTCGGAGCAGAAATAGTGTTATCCGACAATTTTCTTTTCGATATTTCTGCCGGTTACAATCAATCCTTTACAGATAATATAAATTTATACAATAATTTAGGATACTATACTGAACTTAAAGACATTACTTCTTTTGATGGTTTTTTTGATATTTCTGCCGGCATCACTTATGTAAGTACGGGTTCATCCGATTCTGATAAAGACGGTCTTTCTAAAAAAGATGAAAAGGCTATAGGTACAGATCCAGAGAATTCTGATACAGACGGCGACGGATTGAGTGACGGCGATGAAGTTGTTAAATTTAAAACAAATCCTCACAAAACCGACAGCGATGACGACGGATTGAGTGATTTTGCAGAAGTTAATTCCCTTAAAACCAATCCTAACAAAGCAGATACAGATAGTGAAGGACTGAAAGACGGCGAAGAAGTTAATAAATATAAAACTGCTCCGTTAAAAACCGACAGCGACAGCGACGGGTTGACTGATTATGATGAGGTTCATTCCCATAAAACCAATCCTCTTAAAACAGATACCGATGGCGATGGGTTATCGGATAAAGAGGAAATACAATACGGAACAAATACTTTAAAAATTGATTCCGACGGCGACGGCTTAAATGATGCAGATGAAGTAAATAAATACAAAACAAATCCTTTATTGATTGATACTGACAACGGAAGCGTAAATGACTTTATAGAAGTTCATCGCGGAACCGATCCATTAAATGCTAAAGATGATGAAATATTGGATATTAAAGAAGATAAACCCCTTGTTCTTGACGGAGTAAATTTTGAAACTGGCAAAGCTGTAATTACTCCTTCTTCCGAAGTAATTTTACTAAAAGCACTAAATACAATGAATGCTTATCCTGATTTAAAAGTTGAAATCCGCGGATATACAGATAATACCGGAAGCATCAGAACCAATAACGCCCTTTCTCAAAAGCGTGCGGATGCTGTAAGACAGTGGCTTATCGACAGAGGCATAAGCTCTTTAAGAATTACTTCTAAAGGTTACGGACCTTCGTCACCTGTTGCAGATAATTCCACTGCTGAAGGAAGAGCTAAGAATAGAAGAATTGAGTTTTATCCTTTAAGAAAATAGTTATTAAAATAACCCCCGCACTGCGGGGGGTTATTTAATCTGATATTTTTCTTTTATTTTTTTCAGTTTTTTATGCTGATTGTGATAATCCTCAGCTTCGCCCAATTGGTTGTTGATTTTCATTTTTATCCAGTTTAATCCTTTACTGTCTTGCTCTTTTAAATAGATACGTACCAGATATTCTTTAACCATTGCAGACTTTGAACCGATATTTATCAAATATCTGAAAGATCTTTCTGCTAAATCATATTCTTTTCTTTCAAAATTATTTTTTGCAAACTCAATTAACTGCTCTTCCAGACTCCAATAATTTCTTTTTTATTTGTTTCTTATATTTAAAAATTCGGAATCTGTTTTTGTGAAATTGCCCGATTTAATCTCCTCAATCTGCTGGCTGTTACCAGTTAAGTAAGGATACTCAATTTTCTCTCCTGCTGCCTTTTTCAGCATATCCGGTAAAAGATATTCCGGTATGAAAGAAATATCGTTTTTCATAAAAACCCTCTGTATGTTTTTTATAATTCTTAGCATTAATGAGGAAGTGAATTATTTTTCCCGTTTTAATTCCCCAATTAACTTGCAATTTAACATTTTACCTATAAAAACACAATACAGCCGATAAATATTTTTAAATTTAATTAATGATATTTATTTTATTTTGATATGAATGTTTTTATTTGGATATATTATCCTAATAAAGGTCTGCCACTGAATTTATTCTGTGGGTGGGTTTAATTTTACTTTTTATCCCGAAAATATTTTTTACCCCTGTATTAACAAGAGCTGTATCAATACCGAAAACATTACCCATTGTAATATCCGTTTCAAGCCTGTCACCTATTATTAAGCATCTATCAAGAGGAATTGTTATTTTTTTTTTAACAAACTCAATCATATTTTCGGAAGGTTTTCCAAAATGCTTTAATAATTTTTTGTGTGTTCTTTTTTCCAGCGCCGATATTGTTGAGCCTGCATCCAAAATTTCACCATCTTCAACCGGACAAGTATCATCAATATTAGCTGCATAAAATCTGGCTCCTTTTTCCAGAGCTTTTGCAGCAATCTCCAATTTGGTATAATTAAGTTTGCGGTCTAAAGTAACGACTACTATTTTAATTTCTTGAGGATTTTCGGAATATAAAAGCCCGGCTTCAGTAATCTGGTTGATAATTTTTTTCTCTCCAATTGCAAAAAACCTTTCTTTTTTATAATTAGCTGATAAATATGCACATATAACATCTGCAGCTGTTATTATATCCTCTGCATTAATATTAAATCCGTTTTTCCTTAAAAAATTATAATAATCTTTGGATGTCCCGGTAGTTTTGTTCGATATAAAAATTACTTTTTTACCGGAAGAAATCAGTCTGTTAATTGTCTCGGCTGCATCAGGAATTACGGTATCATCGACATAAATTGTTCCGTCGAGATCAAATATATAGCCCTCATAATCCAGAAGCATTAACACCCCATTATTATAGGTTCAACTCGTTTTTCATTAATGCAAAAGTCTCTTCAACGCCCAGAGGTTTATAGAATAAATCGCGTTCTGATTTTAAATTTATAAGTCCCGATTTTAATGGTCGCTTTGCCGGTTGGTTAAGTTCTCTTGTTTCAATAGGTTTTATTAAGTTTTTATCGAGATTAAAAAAATCAGCTATCCTGTAAGTGAAATCCAGCCTCGATAAAAACTCTGCACCGCCAATGTTAAATAAACCTTCCTTCGAAAGTCTGGCTGCACTGTCTATCCCTTTAACAAGATCATCAATATAAGTAGGGTTGTTAATCTGGTCAGTAACAATATTAATATTTTTCCCCTCTCTTAAAGAATTTACCACCCACTTAACAAAATCCATCCGACCGTGTTTAGCCGGTCCGTACAAAACATTCGTACGAATTATAGTATATTTAACATTGCTCGAGTTAATAGCATTTTCGCCGGCAAGTTTTGTTCTTCCGTAATAGCTTACGGGATTAACTTTATCCTCTTCGGTATACGGTCCGTTTAGTCCGTCAAAAACATAATCTGTAGAAATATGTATGAGATGAGCATTGTAAGCAAAAGAATACTTTGCAATGTTCTCAACGGCCAAAGCATTTATTTTCCAAGCAGTTTCTTTTTCCGTTTCGCACTTATCTACATTGGTATATGCAGCGGCATTTATTACTACATCAGGATAAAAAGCCCTCATTAAAGCTTTAATGTCGTTTTTATTCGTTATATCAGTCTGCTTGTAATCAATATCTTTTATAAACGATTCCGGTTCAACCGAAGCGCAAAATATTTCGGTAAAATTATCTTTTTTATAATATTCTAACAAACGCTGCCCCAGCATCCCGTTAGAACCTATTATCAATATCCTGTTCTTTAAAATATTTCCTGTAGATAACATCTTTTAATCTGTTTAATTCTTTTATGTTTTTAATTTTAGCTGTTTCGGAAGCTGCGAAAACTGCTTTTTGCAACGATTTCTGCAAATCCATTTTGTAAATATATGAATAAAAAAATACTGCCCCAAAAATATCTCCGCAACCTACTGAATTATTTGATTCTATTTTTAATGCCTCCAGCGATACTTTTCCTTTTTTCCCCGAAAGATTAAAATAACAAGTTATGCCATTCCTTCCTTTAGTTACAAGAAATATTTTAACTCCGTTTTGCAATACAAATCCTGCTGTTGTTTCCTCGTTTACAGAATTGCAGATTGTTTTTATTTCGTTTTCATTTGCCTGAACAATATCCAAATTCGAAAGCCATCTTGCAGCATCAGGTATCTGCCTGAAAATTCTTTCACCCTTGCTGTTCACTCCGCGAGCAAGCGTGTGTATATCGCAAAAAATAATTCCTTTGTTTCTTTTGCTGATTTCAATTAAATCTTCAAGAAGAATATCGCTTCCTGTTATCATATTAATAAAAATACCATCATATTCTATTTGGTTAAATATACTAGAAATATCAAGACTGGAATTGAAGTTTTCGTAATGATCTTCCCTTTCTATCTCTTTATGGATTATTAATTTCACAGATGGAATTTTTTCTTCGCAAAACTTGTTAATCATTGAAATTTGCGAAAATTGTTCTTTAAAATATTTGTAATCCGGTTCATCAATTTTTGTAAGCAGAAAAATTTCATCGGAATCGGTTCGGACTGAATTAAATCCTGCAACAGAATAATAAATTCCACCGGGTTGAATCTTTACAGAATTTTCATCGATTATTGTATCAATAACGCATTGTCCAATTACAAGGGCATAAAGTCAAATTTAGTTGAAATTCAGACTCCCCATAGTTTTAAGCAACCATAGTATGTTCAATTTTTAATTCTGTTTTCAAAGCGCATCTAAGCAAATTAAGTTGTTGATAATTGTTTATTCTTCTAA